>WPCI01480496.1_pt1 | contig 90197 bp, 72 predicted proteins | sample 5399871 | NCBI WGS metagenome assembly WPCI01 (sample SAMN12869469, study PRJNA574797) | sludge metagenome | isolation source: wastewater treatment of pH7 | place: China:Beijing | collected 2019-05-20 | reverse complement strand
TATGGGCTTGGAACTCACCGCCATCGTCGAAGATCTTGAAGCTGACTCTTTTGGGTGGAAGCTGGCGGTTGCCGTGGCGGCGGTTGCTCTGGCGACGACGCTTGTGGTGCGCTCATTCATAATCGCCGCTCTCCTTGCCTGGGTGGCACGAAGGTCGAAAAGGCGGTCTGAACAGCGTGACTATCTGGAACGAGCTTCGAAACGGATCAATGATGCCACGTCCATTTCAGAGGTTGTGCCCATTACTGGTCCCGCAGCAGCGCAAAGGCTCAGCAAGTTGCGCCACAGGCTGAGCCGGAGCATCTCTGACCTGGATTACTACATCGAACATCCGCTCGGTCCTCGGGAAGGCACCGTCATGATCTGGGCGGGGATGCGAGGAGCCATCACCCTTGCAGCAGCTCAGACTCTACCGCTGAACACTCCTCACCGGTCATTCTTGGTCTTTGTCGCCTTCCTGGTCGCAGCCGCTTCTTTGCTAATTCAGGGTGGCACCCTGGGACTGGTGGTCAGACTTGTGAAGCCAGCGGAGGAGGAGGGAATAGACCCCGAAGAAGAGGTTGAGATCAGGGAGCTCATGCGCCGCGCCGCTCGCAGTGTGCCAACCCCGCCTGCGATCACTGAGCTACTTGAGAAACAAGACGGGTTCGAACCGGGAGAGGAGAACGAGGCTCACGAACGTGCTATGTCTCTGGCTCTCCGCGAGCGTCTCCAGGCATCTCCCGAACACCGGCGTCTTTTTGCGGATTTATCTCGCGAGTACGCGGTGGAGCTCATCATTGCTCAGCGTGAGGCCCTCCTAGACGCAAATGATGAGGGCAGTTTCAATCCCGATGCCGTTGGCGCTGCACTGGACAGGTTGGACGCGGATCAAATTGCTCTGGAGACCCGGACCTCAACGCTGAACTGAATCTAACTAGCGATTGACCCGTGCCGAGCCTCCCGCTGCAAGGTTCTTCACTTCGTTGGCGGTGGCCATCGAAGTGTCGCCCGGAGTGGTCATGGCGAGTGCGCCGTGTGCGGCACCGTATTCGAGCGCCGTCTGTAATGGTTCGCCTTCCATCAGTCCAAAGATCAGTCCTGATGCAAATGAGTCACCGCCACCTACGCGGTCGAGGATTTCGAGGTTGTCACGGTGGGTTGATTGAAGAACTCCTGTTGGACGTGACCAAGCGATCGCCCCCCAATCATTGAGAGTGGCCGTCCGGACTGTGCGCATGGTCGTGGCGATGATCTTGAAGTTTGGGTAGGTTTCTGCAACTTTCTCGATCATCGTAGCGAAGCCGTTGACCTGCAGCTCCTTCAGGTGTTCATCGGTGCCCTCGATTTCAAATCCGAGGGAGGCGGTGAAGTCCTCCTCGTTCCCGATCATGACATCAATGTTGGGAGCAATTTCTTTATTTACCTCTTGGGCGCGGGACTTCCCTCCGATAGCTTTCCATAGAGACGGGCGGTAGTTGAGGTCGTAAGAGACGACGGTGCCATGTTTCTTGGCTGCCTTAACGGCGGCAAGAACTGTCTTGGAAGCCTGCTCCGAGAGGGCGGCGTAGATTCCTCCAGTATGGAGCCAGCGAACACCCAGGTCACCAAAGAGGTGGTCCCAGTCAACATCGTTGGGCTCAAGCTTCGAGACAGCAGTGTTGGCCCGATCGGAGACTCCGACGGCTCCGCGTACGCCGAATCCTCGTTCGGTGAAGTTTAGGCCGTTTCGGGTTTCGCGACCGATTCCGTCGTAGGGGACCCATTTGATGAACTCGGTGTCAACGCCGCCGGTCATGATGAAGTCTTCGATTAGTCGGCCGACCTCGTTATCGGCTAGTGCCGTGACCACGGCAGCTCGTTTGCCGAAGGCTCTGCGTAGGCCTCGTGCGACGTTGTACTCGCCACCGCCTTCCCAGGCGTGAAAATTACGGGAGGTACGAATGCGACCCTCGCCCGGGTCGAGTCGAAGCATGACTTCGCCGAGCGAAACGATGTCGTAGCGGCAGTCCTTAGGATCTCGGAGATTAAGGGCGGAGATTTCGGCCGGAAGTGTCACTTGGAGACCTCCTGGGCAAGAAGGACTGCCGCGGCTGTTAGGGCTCGAATCTGATCGAACTCCCCAGCCGCGATCAGCTTAGGGCTCACCATCCATGAGCCACCGGCAGCGGCAACCGCGGGAATCCTTAGATAGTCGCCGAGGTTCGAGGCGCTGACCCCACCTGTTGGAACAAAACGAACGCCTCGGAAAGGCGCGGCAAGAGCAGCGATGGCAGCAGCACCGCCAGAAGTGCTCGCCGGGAAGAACTTCACCACGTCGAGACCCAGGTCAAGGACTGCTTGGATCTCGGTGGCTGTCACGGCTCCTGGAAGAATGGGAATGCCAAGCTCTTGAGAACGTTTGATTACCCTGGAGTTGGTGCCGGGAGAGACAAGGAACTGAGCACCAGCGTCAACTGCGCGGTCGACCTGCTCGACAGTGAGAACAGTGCCGGCGCCGACAATGATGTCGCCGCGGGCCGACATTGCTCTGATCGATTCCTCTGCCGCGTCCGTCCGGAAGGTGACCTCAGCAACCGGTAGGCCCCCCGATACTAGGGCGTCGGCAAGATTACTTGCATCCGTTGCTCGCTCCAGAACCACCACTGGCACGAGCTTCCTACTAAAGATCTGGTCCAACATCGACATCGGTAACCACCCAACTTGAGATTCTAGATTTCCGTGTAGCGGAAATAGATTTCCATTGATAGCCTTGATTCAACCATACATGCGTCAGTCGCTTGTGACCATAGTTTTGAGATCGGGATGGTGATTGTCTTGCTACAGCCAGGCAAACTCTCTGCGCTTGAGAAGACCTTGTTAGTTCTTGAGTGCGCAGTTCAGGGTGGACACTTTTCCCAGATCGCGGAGGCTACCGGCCTTCCCATTGCGACAGTTCATCGAATCTTGAGTGAGCTGGTTTCCAGCGAGTGGTTGTTTCAAGACAAACAGAAGACTTACCGGCCTGGTCCACGCGCGTATCGTTTTGCGGCAGAGCTCGGAGATGCCGCGCAAGTTGCTTCTCTGGTGCAACCTCACCTTGCCCTGCTGTCGAGCCAGACAGGGCTAACCGCACACTTCGGGCTGCTTCAAGGTGATCAGGTAGTTTATGTAGCCAAAGTTGATGCTCCCAAGCCATACCGAATGAAGTCCCGGGTGGGGGGTACGATTCCGCTCTATTCAACGGCTATTGGCAAAGCCATTCTTGCGACGATGTCGGACGAAGAAGTAGCGGCCTCGCTTGCCCGAACCGGCCTCGAACAAATAACTCCAAGAACGGTGGAGTCACTGGAGCAACTTCTGAGCGAGCTAGAACAGATCCGAAGAGTGGGCTGGGCTCTGGATGACGAGGAGAACGAGGAGGGACTCCGTTGCGTTGGCGCCGCCATCTGCGGGCCATCCCAGGTGGCCATGGGGATTAGCGTGACTGGTTTGGTGCATGAAGTGGACAAAGGTGCTTTGGGTACCATCGCCGCTCAGGTGCAACAGGCAGTATCACTTATCAGCAAGGAACTGTCTGGGGGTGGGCGTCGCGATGAGCTTCCACCTCGCCTGTAGCGGACGATATGACTGGTGATATGACTGGGCGATTTGGATGAAAGCAAAGGCCGCCCACTCCTCTGAGGAAGAGCGGGCGGCCCATGAAGATGGCGCTAAGCCCATCTTTATTGGCTACAACTACTTGTCGAGCTTCTCTGCGACGTGCTCTGCAGCGTCAACGACCCGTTCGGCCGACTTGTCAACTGCTTCGTCGAACTTCTCGTCACGAATGCCGATCTTCTCAGCACCCTTCTCAACGTGCTTCACAGCGGCCTTGGCGTCACGTTCAAGGTGCTCGCCCTCACGCTCAAGTACGTGCTCGACTCGCTTCTCAGCTGACTCCGCGACCTTATCAGCGTGCTTTTGAGCGCGGGCGACAGAGGCGTCCGACTTTCCTTCGGCGACGCGCTTCGCAACCTTCTCCTCAGCCTTTGCAACGCGGTCCGCCTGATGCTCCACGACGTGCTCAGCATGCTCGATGTGATTGCGGGCTAGACCTGCGTCCAACTCGACCTCGTCCTTGACATGCTTCACTGTGCGCTCATCGCGCTTTCCTTCGCGGGTATCGAGGTCTTCGAGGTGCTTAGCCTCATCCTCGAATACCTTCTCTACATGGTCGAGGCCCTCTTCGGCCTTCTTCTCCCAATCCTTTTCAGCCATGTGGCTCTTCCTCTCTACTGAATTCTTCTGGTAGCCGTGTATTCCCAGCGCCGGTAACACACGTCTCCTCTGCTCGGGCACCTTCTTGAGGGGATTGGGAATGACGCCGCTCCACCTGCACAGAGGCCCTTTAAACTATCCTACCGGTCGATTCCAAATACTTCTTGTCATCAGCGTAGTGATTTGAAAGGCCTACCTCGGCTACTTTACGAGTAGCTCTGAACGGAGAATGTCGATCTCTTCCTCACTCACGCCGTTTGAGAGGACAAATTCCTTGACCGTTCCATGCTCTTTACGAATGGTGTCTAGCACCCCCTGGATTGCTTCGGCTGGACTGCCTGTGGCCAGAGCCGTGACGGCGGCGACATCGATCTTTCCTAAGTCGGGCACTTTACTCATCATTTGTTGCATGTTGGCCTGCATCTTGGCTAGCCATGCACCCTGGAGGTTATCTTGAGTTTGGACGTAGTTGGCGACGATGTCCTCGTCACTAACCCCGAGTAGTTCCTGAGTCATAGCGATAACGACTCCAGTCCTATCCTTTCCGGCAGTACAGTGGACAAGAGCAGCTCCCTTTGAAACGGCTCCCGCGATCGTAGCCACGCTCTGTGCCAGTTGCTTGGGTGACTGGGCGATCATGCTTTGGTACAGCTGGCTGACCGTCGGAATGTTCTCCATCATCGACTTTATGGAGCCGGAAAGTATCGGAACCTCGACGACGTTGAAGCCAGCATTCTTGAAATACTGGGGTTGCGAGTCGATCTCGGTGTCTGTGCGCAGATCGAGAACGGTAGCCAGGGGGACCTCCTGCATGAACTCGATGTCTTCCGCATCGAAAGATTGCGGGAAGTCTGAGCGGAGCAGGCGTTGGGTGCGGACTCTCGCGTCTCCGGCGGCCATGCCACCGCCTTCTCGGAAGTTGTAGAAACCGGTTAGGTCATACTTGATGGTCATACTTGCCTCATCTTCAGTGACGAATGTGTTGCTAAGAGCCTATAGGCCCAATTGGGTCTCGAAGGCGCATTTCAATTGCTGACTCACCACATCTGCCCAGATTCTGAGCCCAGGAGTCTCAGCCACATGGATGACATCCGATAGTGGGCCGTCAAGCTGGTTAGGAAGGTCCAGAACGAACTCGGGGTTCAGTCGGCTCTCGGGGTTCATTTGGTCCAGGGCGACAAAGAAGATCCCCGTCTCAACCAGATCCTGGAAGAAGTGGCTTCCGAAACTCAGGTCCACGTTGAAGTCCAGTGCCGGATCGGTGAACTCAACGATGGCATTCATGTGGTTGATCTCCGCGAACGACACGGGAACGCCAAGGCTCGTGATCCGACTTCCCCAGCGTCCGGGGGCAAGCGCCAAAGCGGATTGATCCGACAGGTCGCGATTGAGTCGTCCGATGGTGCGCGCCACCTCGTACCGCTCCTGTTCGGGAAGAGCGAGGTACGCTTGCGGGTCGACGTAAACGACCCTATCCACCGCCATGTCCAAGTTCCCGCCCATAAAGCCACCGCGGCTAGTGAACAGGCATTGGCCCGCCTCCAACTCAGGCACCTTTACCGCCGTCCCGACGCCCCGTGTCTGCAGCGGGCGGCACTGAACCAAGCCGACGTGGAAGTTGTCTGCATCATCGATATTCACGGTGAACTCAATGTCCACCGGATAGTCGTACGTGCCGGCGAGCTTTCGCAACAGATTACGCATGTACGAGGGGAACTCGCCCCCTAGTAACTTCGCGTGATCCACGAACTTTGGTGCCGACTTCAGGGGGCGTCCTCTCTCGCGAGCACGAGCAACCTGTGCGCGGTCGACGCCCACAAAAAGATCCCAGTGTGCGTCCAGGTCCTGCAGTTCGCGGATCGGCGCGGTCACAAGTTCGTTGCGCGGCAGATCAATGACATCGATCATTCGCTGTGAGTAGCGCGGAAGGTCCGCTGCATCAACAGCGCTTCTGGTCGGGTTGTCTAGTGGAACCATTCGGGCGTAATCGTTCTCAAGGCGATCCACCGCCCTCGTCCCCAGGCCCACTACTAGGCGAAGCGCACCGGCCTCGGGATTGATGTCTTCAGAAAAGACGAACAGATTGTGAGAGTTTCCCACCCCGGCGGCGTTAGGGAAGAAGTAGTCACCGTGATGAGCGCCAGAGACCCGCTGAACCAGAATCGCCATCTGCTCGTCGCTGTCCGCCAAGTTTCGACGCAATCTGTAGTGAAGCGGTTCAGTTCCCATGGCAGAGGAATAAACAACCCGTACCGCGTCCTCGAGTGCGCGAAGTCGGTGCTCGGGCGTTCCCTGATTCGCGCAAAACACGCTCTCGTACTTCCCTGAGAAGGCATTACCGAAGTTGTCTTCCAACAGAGAACTGGAGCGAACAATTATGGGGGATTGTCCAAAGTGTTCGAGCACGCGAAGGAAGCGCTCACGGATCGCCGGGCCGAAGGTCCCGTGACGTAGGTTCTCGTGCAACCTTGCACCGACGGGGAAGTATCCCTCTGAGCTCTTCTGTTCGACCCAATCGGCCCACCAGCCGTTCTCGATCAGATAGGTGAAAAACAGGTCTGACCCAAGGTAGAAGGAGTCTTGGGGTTCGAGTCTGGGCCCAAGTTCGGGGTCATCAAGCGCGATCTGGGTTGCAACCAACATGCCGACAGACTTGCCGCCTATTCGTCCGGAGCCGATGCGTCGCCCCGCGATTCCCAGTAGATCAGGGAGCGCGAGGTGTTTCTCTGCCAGCTCACCCATTCGCCCCGCGTGGCCGATCATGATGCGGCGTAGTTCCTTGGCGACTTCTTCTTGAGCGGTTGCACCTCCCGTGGCTAGTGCCTGGTTTGCTCGGAGTAGCAGCGCAGGCCACGGACCCAGCGGAGGTTCGTGAAGCCCGATCTTTCCGAACAGTTCAACGGCCTGCGCCGATGATGTCACTGGGATCGCCTCGTCCCCCCGAAGTAGGTGAGGGAAGAACATCGTGGGGGAGTACCGTCCCCACGCCTTGTGAACCTGGACGTAATCCGCGCCTTTGATGGTGTGCAGGTCAAGTAGTAACTGGGTGGTCTCACGGATCCCGGCGATAGCATCGAATGAATGCCTTCCGCGAAGCAGGCAGAAGTACGCAACGGTGTCCAGCTGGAACAGATAGGGGCAGGTGACCTTGAAGAAGTTCATGACCATTAGGTCACTGTTCCAATGAGCCAGAAGCTCGGTCAGCGAATCGAACACGTAGTACGCGCCAACCCCGATATCAGCGATGGTCTGATAAATGGAACGTGTCAAAGACTCAAACCCGGCCGAGGGGTCAAAGCGGAACACCTGCACTCGCTCGTCGTGCACCACCGGGCGATGTTCGCCAAATCGAAAGTAAACGACGGTGTGACCGTCTGCCAGAGCCTTTTGGACGAACGGTGCCACTCTGGCCTCGTACGCGTCGATATCGTCTGCCTGCCACACCACGTTGTCGCCCAGGCGCAGTCCGTCGACTACTCCATCAATGCCCGGGTGGCCTGTGCTGATCGGACGGAATGCGCTCATGAATAAAATCTAGTTTTTGCCGCGAGGAATCCGCTAGAGCTGTCTCGTGTGGCCCAAAAACTCCGGATAGAGTTTTGCTACGGAAAGAAATCTGACTAGACGGGAGACCGCCCACAATGTTTCAGTCCCCATCAGCAGTACACATGTCCCGAGGCGGCACCTCAGTAGTGGTCGTGCTTCCTTCTGAGGGAGGTCCGCGCATTGACTATTGGGGGAGGCAACTCGGTAGTTTGACCGAACCTCAACTCCTTGACTTGACGCGTTCGCAGGTTCCCGAAGTGGTCTCGGGAACGGCGGATATTCCCCCGGCTTTTTCTCTCATCCCTTTGCAAAGCGAAGGATGGCTCGGAACCCCGGGCTTGGTCGGTTCACGTGAAGGGCTGGAAGCCTTCTCCAGAGTAAGCATTACAGAGGTTCGCACCAGCAATGACAACTTGGGGAACATTGTCCGGGTTGAGGTAGATTCCCATGATTACGAGGCCGATCTGTCCGTCACGGTCATCCTCGAACTCACCGAACGGGGAGTCCTGCGGCTTCGTGCGAAGCTGACAAACCAGGGCGAGGACGGATATGAGCTCCAATCGTTGATGCTGGCTCTCCCCACGCCATCCTCGGAGACAGAGGTTCTGGACCAGACTGGCCACCACCTCCGGGAGCGAGCGATTCAGAGGCATGAGTTCACCCTTGGCACCCACGAACGGTCAGTTCGAGTTGCGCGAGGACATGCCGAGTCAACCGTCCACGGAACCTGCGAACCCCACACGGGTTGGCGTAGCGGGCAGATCCACTACATCCACGTCGCATGGTCAGGAAATACTCGCACCGTTGCAGAGCGTGATGTCCTCGGCTTCCAGGGTCTAATGGGCGGAGAACTGCTCTTTCCGGGCGAGGTGGTTCTCGATAAGGACCAGAGCTACGAGACGCCATGGGTCGTGGCGACCTGGGGAGATGGTTTGGACCAGGCTGCCGGACGAATTCACGCCATGGTGAGGGAGCAACGAAACTACCCACAGACTCCTCGACCCGTGACTTTGAACGCGTGGGAAGCAGTCTACTTTGACCACTCGCTTCCACGTCTCCTCGCCCTCGCCGATGCCGCCGCAGAAGTGGGCGTGGAGCGTTTTGTTCTGGATGATGGCTGGTTTGGCAGCAGACGAAACGATCGCACCTCTCTCGGTGACTGGATCGTCTCCGATGAGGTATGGCCGGACGGACTGACTCCTCTGGCCGACGCGGTTCACGCCAAGGGAATGCAATTTGGTCTCTGGGTGGAACCAGAGATGATTAGTCCCGATTCTGATGTTGCGCGCGCACATCCCGAATGGATTCTTGGTCCACTGGGACACCGACCGATTGAGGCTCGGTGGCAGCAGGTGATCGATCTTAGTAACCCTGCGGCGTTTGACCACGTACTGTCACAGCTGGTCAAAGTTCTTACGGATACGCCGGTTGACTATCTCAAATGGGACTTCAACCGGGACTTGTACGAGGCGGTGAGTCCTCTTACCGGAAAGCCCTCGTACCACGAGCAAACGAAGGCGACCTATCGGTTGATGGATGAACTGCTTGAGCGGTTCCCGGGCCTGGAGATTGAATCGTGCGCCGGAGGTGGCGGCAGAATTGATCTGGAGATCATGACCCGGGCGGTGCGAGTTTGGGCCTCCGACTGCATTGATCCTTTGGAGCGGAAGCAGATCGAGGCGGGGACATCGCTACTGCTACCACCGGAACTCGTTGGCTCGCACATCGCCTCAACGACTTCGCATACGACGGGACGAACGCTGAATCTGACACTTCGTGCCTCGACCGCGATGTTCTCACACATGGGCATTGAGTGGGACCTGGCCGAGGCCACGTCCAGGGAACGTGAAGACCTTGGTGCGTGGGTCGGCCTGCACAAGGAGTTGCGTGAGTTCCTGCACTCCGGCACCACTGTTCGCGCTGACCACTCCGACGCTTCTTGGTGGGTGAACGGTGCCGTAAGTGCTGACCAGGATCGTGCGTTGTATGCGGTGACGAGGATGAGGACGGGGGAGCAACGACCGACCCCGCCGCTGTTGCTACCCGGATTGGATCCGAATAGGGTCTATCGGGTGCGAGAGCTGCTTCCGGAGGGAGTCGAATCTGCCACCGCCAAGATAGACCGGGAGAAGCAGGTGCCGTGGTGGAATGACGGGCTAGTCCTCACGGGCGACGTGCTGGAAAAAGTTGGGATCCGTTTCCCTGACCTGATGCCAGAGCAGTCGATTCTGCTTGAGGTATCTGAACAGAAGTAGTTGGAGTCCTTTACCTATCAGCATAATCGGGTCCGCTGATGGGTGCCTTGCCGTGGCCCGTTCGGACTAGTCACGCGCCGCCAGGCGGAGGCCTAGGGCATGCGTTCGTGCCAGGTTCACAGCAGCGACCACAGCGCCGGTGACCACGGCCTTGTCGCCCAGCTGGGACGCGACTATCTCGGGGGCGGGGGAGTAAAGGTCCGACGGTAATGCAGCCTGAGCAGCCTCAATCAGCGGGCCGGCGCTCGGCCCGATCCCGCCTGCCACAATGACGCGTTCCGGGTCATACATGCCTCCGAACACGCTGACGATGCGGGCGAGGCGGCCTCCCACTCGCTGAGTAATCTTTAGGGCGTCTGGATCTCCCTTCTCAGCGAGTTCAAGAACGGCGCGACCGTTCAGTTCGTCTGGGGTGAGTGAAAGAAGTTGACTCGTAGACGTCACGGCTCCCTCAGCGACGGCTTGTCGAGCCAACTCGGAGGCCTGATGCCCTAATCCGTAGGTGTCTTTCACCGCTTCTACGTGTTCGAAAGCGCCCATTTCTCCAACTCCACCACGAGTACCCCGCAATAGGTTGCCGTCAACAACAACGCCGGAGCCCAGGCGCGAACCGGCCAGCATGGTGACATAGTTTTCGCACCCTTGGGCAGCCCCAACTGCTCCCTCGGCCAATGCAGCGAGCGAAGCATCGTTTTCTACCCGAGCTACCGGAGCCCACTGCTTCAATAGGGTAATAAGGTCTGGGTTGATTCTCTGCCAGAATCCAGTTCGGTGGGCGGGGGAGACCCCGTTGGCGTCAACGGGGGCGGGAACGCCAACGCAGACTGAAAACACATTCGGGTAATTGGGGCCGATCATCGAGAGAACCGCGTCTATTACTGCGGTCACCGCACTGCGGCGGACCTCTTCGCTCAGCGCCCCAAAATCATGTTCACTGCCGGGCTTTAGTCCCGAGTCTGAAGTGATTGTTGAGAGTTGATTTCCGCGCAGATCTGCGGCGACTGCTGTCAAATGACTGTGGCCCGCGTCAACACCGACCACGATCCCGGCGTTCGCCCGGAACTCGAATCGGCGGGCGGGCCTGCCCTTTTGGTATTCGCCCGCCTCACGTGCATTTGGCAGTTCACGGAGTAATCCCAGGTCCGCCAGGGTTTGCATAGCGTCAATGGCCGTTGTTCTGGTCAGGCCCGTAGAAGACATTACATCGGTGGCCGTAAACTCGTCCGCGTCCCACGCAAAATCCAGTACCGCATCCAGGCTTGCCGGTCGCTCAGCAGTGCCGTTATGTCGCCCGACGGTTGGTGTTGACATGGTGTCAGGCATGGCGTAATACTAACACTGCACAGTTGATTTACTAACTAGATTTATCTATTAGCGATACTGATAACGCGGTGGTTTGAGGAGGACAAGGGTGTCAGGACGGGCAAGAACGGCGCGGCGGCTGGTCGCTGCGCTAGCGGTGGTGGCGCTAGGTGTGCCGCTACTCGGCGGGTGCTCATCAGGGGGTCGCGAGCAAATACGATTCACGTTCAGCAAGCGTGAAGCGATCCCATTCATAACTGAGGTGGTGAAAGACTACAACGCCTCACAGGACAAATACGAAGCGGTACTCGACACTTCGGGTGTCGACGTCATATCCGCCAGCTTTGTGCGAGGGAATCCCCCCGACCTCATGCTGGCCAACTACAATTTTGAGGTTTCTCGTTTCGTTGATCGTTGCGTTCTGACCGATCTCTCGGACACGCAGGCGGCCGCTTCAGTCGACCTGGAGACGTTCGAGCCGCTCATGGATCAATACGGGCAGTGCGAGGGGCGGGTGAGTGCCCTGCCGTACTCGGTCATGTCGGCGGCGGTCATCTATAACAAGGAGATCTTCGACCAGTATGACCTGGAGATTCCGAAGACCTGGGATGACCTCATCGCGGTCAGCGATAAGTTGAAGGAAGAGGGAGTTACACCCTTCTACGGAACCTTCAAAGACGACTGGACGGTTGGCCAGGGCTGGTTCGACTACACGGTTGGCGGCTCGATAGACGTCATCGAGTTCTTTGACGCGCTCAAAGCAGAGGGAACGGACGTGGGCCCCGACTCGGCGGTTTCTTTCCAGAAGGACTTTGCTGAGCCGATGGACAAGATGACTCAGCTAATCAAGGACTACACGAATGCTGACGCAGACAGCCGTAGCTACGGTGACGGCAACCTAGCCATGGCTCAAGGCAAAGCAGCAATGTACCTACAGGGACCCTGGGCCTTCAACGAAATAGCGAAGACTTCCCCCGACCTAGAACTCGGGACCTTCCCACTGCCGATGACTGATGACGAGGACGACCTTGCAGTGCGTGCCAACATCGACTTGGCAGCATTGATTCCCACGGGTTCACGGCATCAGGAGGCGGCGCGCGACTTCCTTGAGTATCTCTATCAACCGGAGATTATTCAGGAGTACAACGAGTCTCAGTTGGGCTTCACCCCAACAAAAGACGCTCCCGCGCCGACAGACCCGCGACTTGCGGGAATGATCCCGTATTACGAAGACGGAAAGATCTTCCAGGGTGCCTCCGTGCTTATCCCCAAAGCGATCCCGGTGTGGAGCTATGCGCAGGCCATAGCGATGGGCGGGGACCCAACCGAGTATCTCGAAATCCTTGACAACGACTGGGCGCGCTTGGCGTTCCGCCAGCCGAGCGACGACTAAGGAATCTGAGCAATGACAACAACAACAGTTTCCAAGCCCCGGGCTGACAAGAAGCCTCGGGTCGAGCCGATCTACTATCTATTCCTGCTTCCAACCGTGCTCCTGTTCACTCTGGCAATCACGGTTCCGGGAGTCATGGGCATCTTCTTCAGCTTCACGGATTCGATTGGAATCGGTGACTGGAGCTTTGTGGGGTTCACGAACTACATCGCCCTGTTCTCAGACCCCGCGATCCTGCAGAGCTACCTATTCACCTTCGGTTTTGCAATCACTACGGTGATCGTGGTCAACGTAGTGTCATTCTTCTTGGCGCTGGGCCTTACCGCTCGGATACGTTTCAAGACCGCCCTTCGAGCAATCTTCGTTATTCCGATGGTTGTCTCGGGCATCATCATCGCCTACGTATTCAACTTCTTGTTTTCGAACTCCCTGCCCGCTCTGGGCGGGGCGTGGGGGATTCCTTGGCTGGAGAACAGCATTCTTGCCAATCCTGACCTTGCGTGGCTTGCCATTGTTCTGGTTACGGCCTGGCAGGCGATGCCGGGAACCATGCTTATCTACATTGCTGGGTTGCTCTCAATCCCAGGCGATGTCTATGAAGCTGCGGACATTGATGGCGCTAACGGGTGGCAACGACTAACTCGGATTACAGTGCCATTGGTATTCGGCTACGTGGTTATCAACATCATCTTGGGCTTCAAGAACTTCCTTAACGCCTACGACATCATCGTCGGTTTGACGAATGGCGGACCCGGTACTGCGACGCGAAGCGTTGCGCTCACCATCATTCAGGGGTTCAACGGCGGCGATTACGCGTACCAGATGGCCAACGCGACAATCTTCTTTATTGTGGCGATTCTGATCGCCCTGCTGCAACTGTCTGTGAATCGCGGAAAGGATGGGCTCTAATGTCTACACAGCCAGCACTTGAGTTTGAAACCGTCGAAGCGGCGATTGATCTAGAAGATCACGGGGCCGCCCAGCAGGTACATGCAAAGAAGGAAGAGCGAGTCAACTGGTCTGCGACAGTGCTCCTAATACTCTGCACGGTCACGGTTCTGTTGCCGCTATATGTGACGATCTCAATGGCATTCAAGTCCGGAAGCCAGGCTGTTGACGGCAATGCCTTCTCGTTGCCGTCGCCGCCTAGCATCAGCGGCTTCATTGAGGCATGGAACCTCACTAAATTCCCCGTTGGTGCGGGCGTCTCGTTGTTCGTGACCGCTGGAACGGTCATCGCGACAATCGTTCTTGCTGCCTTTGCCTCGTACGCGATCGTGAGGAACTGGGATCGCAAACTGTTCCGTTACTCGTTCTTCTACCTACTCGCCGCCATGTTTATCCCGTTCCCGGTCGTTGCCCTGCCGCAGGTTCAGTTGACCGGACGTGTTGGACTCGATAACCCATTTGGCGTCGTCATTCTGGCAACAATGTTCCAACTCAGTTTTTCGGTCATGCTATTCACCGCGTTCTTGAGGTCGATTCCGTTGGAACTCGAAGAGTCGGCACGTATGGACGGTGCCACAACGTGGCAGACGTTCTGGAAGATCATCTTTCCGCTGCTTGGTCCTATGAGTGCGACAGTCGGAATCTTTGCACTCCTATACGCGTGGAATGACTTCATGATGCCGTCGCTGATTATCTCGGATCCGGCTCTGCAGACACTTCCCGTACGTCAGAACCTGTTCCAGAACCAGTTCGCGAACAACTACAACGTTTCCTTCGCCTCATACCTGATGGCGATGGCACCGGCGATCGTGGCATATCTGTTCAGCCAGCGCTGGGTCATGGAAGGCGTGACACAGGGAGCCGTCAAGGGCTAATAATCATCCCGCAGGTAACAAGTCTTTAGTAGAAAGGAAGCTCATGTCCACCGCAGTCGAACGGTCTGCAGAGGTGTTGGAGGATTCTCCATGGTGGCGGCAGGCGGTCGTCTACCAGATTTATCCGCGAAGCTTCTCAGACTCGAATGGTGACGGGCTGGGCGACCTGCAGGGGATAATTGCGCGAGCCGATTACTTGGCTCAGCTGGGAATTGATGCGGTGTGGCTTAGCCCGTTCTACCCGTCTGCGCTGGCGGACGGGGGATACGACGTCGATGATTACAGAGACGTTGACCCCCGTCTGGGAAGCCTTGAGGATTTCGACCAGATGCTCTCGGAACTGCACAAACGGGGTATGAAGGTCATAATCGACATCGTTCCCAACCACACGTCAAACCGACATCACTGGTTCGAGGAGGCGTTGGCGGCGGGCCCAGACTCCGCTGCCCGCGAACGCTACATTTTCCGTAACGGCAAGGGCCCAGATGGCTCGGTACCGCCCAGTGACTGGACATCCGAGTTTGGTGGGCCTGCCTGGACTCGCGTGGAGGATGGCCAGTGGTACCTCCACATGTTTGCCAGCCAGCAACCGGACTTGAACTGGGATAACCGCGAGGTCAGGGACGAGTTCCTGGACATTCTGAAGTTCTGGTCGGATCGGGGCGTCGATGGTTTCCGCATTGATGTTGCGAACTCCTTAGCTAAAGACCTCACGGAGCCGTTGCCCAGTTTGGCCGAGGTCAAGGCCATGCCGACAAACAAGGGTGTTCATCCGTTCTACGACAGGGACGAAGTCCAGGACATCTACGTCGAATGGCGCGCACTGTTCGACAGCTACGATCCTCCCAGGACCGCCGTAGCAGAAGCCTGGGTCGACGCTGACCGCGTTCCCCGCTATGCCAACCCGAACAGTTTGGGACAGTGCTTCAACTTCGACCTGCTTGAGGCCGATTTCGATGCTCCAAGCTTCAAGAGGATTATCAACCACCACCTAGAGATGGCAGAGGCTTCTGAGTCATCCAGCACCTGGGTCCTGTCAAACCACGATGTGGTCCGTCATCCCACCAGGTATGGTCTGCCCAACCCTCCTCGTTCTGGTTGGCGTCCGGACGTGAAGCATGGGTCAGAATGGCTTCTTTCTGGGGGAGTGGAACCGAAACTCGACTGGGAGCAGGGGTCGAGGCGGGCGAATGCTGCCACACTGATGATCCTTGGTTTACCCGGGTCCACGTACATCTACAACGGTGAGGAACTCGGACTGCACGAGGTTGCGGAGATCTCGGCCGACCAGCGTCAGGACCCGACATACTTCCGTACGAAGGGCACAGAGATGGGCCGTGACGGATGCCGTGTTCCACTCCCCTGGAGCGGAGAAGGCTCTTCATTCGGGTTTGGTGAGGCCGGAGCCCACCTGCCCCAGCCGCAGTGGTTTGCGAACTACGCGGTGACGGTCGAGGATGCGGATCCTGATTCGACGCTGAACCTGTATCGGAATGCTCTGCGGCTTCGTCGCGATTTGCAGGGCCCAGAAGAACTCGAATGGCTTGAGACCGGGAGCGATGATGTTCTGCGTTACCGCAGACCTGGGGGCTGGGAAGTAGTGACAAACTTCGGAACCGACCCGGTCGAGATTGGCGAAGGCGAGGTCCTAATCGCGAGCCAGCCGATTGCAGATGGAGTCCTTCCGGCAGAGACGACTGCCTGGCTAAAGGTCTCCTAACCTAGATATCCTTGCCAGGCCTGGAACGCAGAAGAGCCGACTTACGACGGAACTTGTCTGCTCCCGGCCTGGCAAAGATCTCGGCGTGGATACGAACTATTCGTGAATTCTGGTTGCCTTCTCAACGGCTGATCTAGTCTGACCTTGGCAGTCCAGTCTCGCTGGTGTCGTAGTAGGTTCCCGTGTACTCCGGCTTCAACAGGTTCTCCACGCTGAGGATCGAGTCGATCTGTTCAGGAGTCATCAGCCCCTTCTCGATCAGGACCTCGCGTACGGACCTACCGGTCCGAGCGCACTCCCGACCTACCTCGTCCCCGGCCTTGTGACCGATGATTTCGTTGAAGTAAGTGATGATGCCGATGGAGTTCAGGACGCCGGCGCGACAAGCCTCCTCGTTCGCGGTAATCCCCACGACGCACTTGGTTCGGAGGGTGTCGCAGGCGCGGGTGAGAAGAGACAGTGACTCGAAGACGGCCTGGGCCAAGCCTGGCTCCATCACATTGAGCTGCAGCTGCCCGGCTTCGGCCGCGAGTGTTGTCGTCACGTCGTTTCCGATGACCTTGAAGCAGACCTGGTTCACAACTTCCGGAATTACAGGGTTTACCTTGGCTGGCATTATCGAGGAGCCGGCCTGCAGCTCTGGAAGATTGATCTCGCCCAGACCGGCTCTTGGGCCGGATGAGAGCAGACGTAAGTCATTGCAGATCTTCGATAGCTTGACAGCCAGGCGTTTCAGTGCGGAGTGGACCGCGATATAGGCGCCGTTATCGTATGTGGCCTCAACCAGATCAATTGCGGGGACTACAGGAAGTCCAGACACTTCACTCAGTTTTTCAATCGCCACAACCGAGTATCCCGGTGGCGTATTGAGTCCGGTACCGATTGCGGTTGCGCCAAGGTTCATTTCGAGCAGCAGCTCGCTGTTGGCCTCAAGTCGTCGCACTTCCTCAAGGATGTTTGTCGCATAACCAGAGAACTCTTGACCCAGACTCATGGGTACGGCGTCCTGAAGCTGGGTGCGCCCCATCTTCAGAACGCGATCAAACTCGAGTCCCTTGTCGTCGAAGGCAGTTGCAAGCTCCTCAATCGCATGAATTAGCTCTTGAACCATGAAGTAGACGGCCAACCGGAATCCGGTTGGATAGGCATCGTTTGTCGATTGTGACTTGTTGACGTGATCGTTGGGGTTGATTAGGTCGTATCTGCCCTTCTCGAAACCAGCTAGTTCCAGGGCTAGGTTCGCCACTACCTCGTTCGTGTTCATGTTGGTTGAGGTGCCAGCGCCGCCTTGGAAGACATCGACGAGGAACTGGTCCATGCATCGGCCTTCTTCCAAGATCGCGTCGCATGCGCGCACTATTGCATCGGCAATGTCTGACTGGAGCACTCGTTCCTCCCTGTTCGCCAGTGCGGACGCCTTCTTCACCATCACCATGCCTCTTACGAACTCTGGAACGTCAGAAACTGTGGTTCCAGAGATCCTGAAGTTCTCTATTGCGCGGGCAGTGTGGATTCCGTAGTAGGCGGAGGCTGGAACCTCAAGGGTGCCGAGCAGATCCTCTTCGATCCGTGTCTTCAACGGTTTGGCCTTCCTCTTCCATGGCTTCCAGACCGAGGGTACCCTCTTGAGGATCAAATCGGGTCTGGTTGATTCGAGGCATCTAGGGTGACAAGCCAGTTCTTCCGACGTGATACAGATGGTTCCAAACATCGGATAAGCGTTGTTATGGTCTGGTCAAGCTGACCAGACCAAGCTAATGTGTTGGTATGACCATGACTGTTAATGTGCAAGAGGCCAAAACGCGACTGTCTGATCTGCTACGTCGGACTGAGGCCGGAGAAAAGGTCGTGATAGCCCGTGCGGGCGTTCCAGTGGCTGAGTTGAGTGGGGTAAGTCCTCGTAAGAGGGACTTGTCGAAGCCGCTATTGCGCAATCTGCCAAAAGGTGGTGGTGAAGAGTTACTTGAGCCCCTGAGTGAGGAAGAGCTACGGCTTTGGGAGGACGGACATAGCCTTGATCCGCTAAAGGAAACAATAGGAAAGCTATGAGTGATTTCCTCCTAGATACTCACGTAATCTTGTGGCTCGCTACGGATCCGGACAAGATTCCTCAAGCTGTGCGCCGTGAGCTTGAGAACGCGGAGTGGGTATTCGTTTCATCGGTATCTTGCTACGAGCTAAGTCAAAAGGCACATCTTGGCAGTCTTCCCGGTGCGTCCGGATTGCTCGCTCGATGGGACGCGTTTGTCGACCGACTCATGGCACAAGAGCTTTCTTTGACTAGCGAGGAAGCGATCCGTGCAGGAAATCTGAACTGGGAACACCGCGATCCTTTTGACCGGATGCTGGTATCTCAGGCTCAAATCAATGGGCTTCGTCTTGTGACCAAGGACAGAGTAATCCGTGAGTATCCGGATGTCATGACGATCGACTGGTAGTGGCATGTCGATTCTGTGGGATGCTAGCGGATCTTTGTCACTTCGAATGCATGCTTCGGCGTTACGTACGCCTCCTGAGACTCTATGAGTTGAAGTTCGCGCTTGCCGGAACTTAGCGTGTCCTCTAGCAACTCGAAGATGCTGGCCGCAGTTCTTTCAAGCGCCAGAGCCGGGTCACCGGTCTCGACATACGCTGTTGAGAAGAGCGCAGCCGTGACATCGCCCGATCCGTTGGCTTTGAAAGGCAGCAGCGGGGTCTGGACAACCCAGGCGCCGTCGCCGTTCACAACCATCATCTCAATGGTGTCCTCGGGCCGGTCGGGACGAAGAACAGATGTCACCAGGACGGTATCTGGCCCCGAAGCCCTGGCGATCTCAACTGACTCAAGTGTTTCTTCAAGAGTGTGAGGGTCGGTGCCTGTGAGAAATCCAAGTTCGAACTGGTTGGGCGTGATGATGTCCGCGTTCGGCACGACTCGGTCGCGGATCAGTTCCTGAACCTCTGGCGAAACAAAGCAACCCTTGTCAGCGCTGCCCAGGACCGGGTCGCAAGCGTAGAGGGCGGCCGGATTGGCTTCTTTCGTTAGTTTCACGGCATCGAGGACGGCGTCGCCGATGGATGAACCGCCCTGATAACCCGACAGGACGAGGGCGCAATCATCCAGGCCGCCGCGATCATTGATGCCTTTTACGACGGCGCGCACGTCGTCTCCGGTCATCATCGGACCCTCCCATGCGCCGTAACCGGTGTGGTTTGAATACATGACGGTGTAAACCGGCATGACCTCGTGTCCCTGGCGCTGAAGAGGAAAAACGGCGGCGGAGTTGCCGACGTGACCGTACGAAACTGATGACTGGATAGACAAGATTCTCATGTTCTAGAGAATGCACCCGAACGGCCTCCAAGCGCCATAAGCGTCCAGCATGAGAAGGCATAGTGGAGTTTAGACGGCGAATCTGCTTCTCCGCTTGACACACCCTAGGTCCTGTCACACCAGGTTGGTGGTCTGAAGCCACGCATGGCACTCTTTAGCCTGAGGATATCGGCACACAAGGGAGCGTGAAAAGTGGGCGAACTACACGATTATTCCGCAGTAGAGCTGAGGGAAATGCTCGGGAATCGGGAGGTTTCTCCAACCGAATTGACCAGGCATTACCTTGAGCGAATCAAGCAACTGAATCCTGCGCTTCACGCGCTGACCACCGTGACTCCCGATCGCGCGCTGGAGCGTGCGAGGTCGCTGGAGAGCAACAAGACCGTTCCCGATCGCCTGGACCAACCGCTCTGGGGACTCCCGTTTGCGGACAAGGACCTGGATGATCGTGCAGGTGTCCGTTCCACGTACGGATCGGTCGCAATGATCGGCTACGTGGCGCAAAGTTCTTCACCGGTAGTTGAGGACATGGATAGAGCCGGTGGAATCTCACTTGGAAAGACCAACGTTCCCGAGTTCGGTTCGCCCTGTTACGCGGTCAACCGACTGCCAGAGGGATATGCAAGAAATCCTTGGGACCCCAGCCTAGACCCGGGTGGTAGCTCATCGGGCGCGGCGGTGGCGGTTTCGGCGAGGATGCTTCCGATTGCTCCCGGTAACGATGCGGGTGGTTCCATTCGGATTCCTGCCGCAGCCACCGGCCTGGTAGGCATCAAACCATCCAGGGGTCGCGTTCCAGGATTGCCGGGCATCGGCTCTTTGGCCGGACTTCCAACCGCGGGTCCCCTCGGACGCACAGTGGGCGACGCCGCACTACTGCTTGACGGGATGCTGAAAGGTCCTCATCGTTATGCTCTGCGAGCCCCAAATCCGCCGTACATGACAGAAAACGGCTCGTTCCTCGATGCTGCATACCTTCCTGTCCCGAGGCTTCGGATTGGGTGGAACACATGGTCACCTTGGGCTGAGGAGTATGACATCACGGTTGATCCTCAGATCATCAGGGTGTTCGAGGAGACCCTGCAACTCCTCAGTGATCTTGGGCATCGCGTTGAGGAGGTTCAGCCAACGCCCGCGCCCGGCTACGTCCAAGCGTTCCGCGCCGTCTGGATGGGTTCCGCCGCTGCCGCCCCATTGCCCGACGAGGCGTTGGAGATCGTCGAGCCGCTTACGGCATGGTTGATCCGTTCCGGACGTGAGTGTCCTGCGTCCGACCTTCCAGCCGGTCTCACCAGGCTGGCGCAGTTCGAATCGCAGATCATTTCTGACTACTCGAACTCCGATGTCGTGCTGACGCCGGGACTCGCGATGACGCCTCGTCCTCCAGATTGGTATGACCAGATGGACGGAAACCTCAACTTTATTCAGCAGTGCCAGTACACGCCGTTTACCAGCTACCTGAATGTCGCGGGGCTTCCGGCGATTGCCCTGCCTGTTGGCCAGGGCACCTCAGAGATAACGGGTGCTGTCGTCCCAATCGGAGTTCAGGCAATTGGCAGGCCCGGGGACGAGGCGACTCTGCTTCGCCTAGGCAGGCAACTTGAAGAAGTATTGAACTGGTCAGACCGAGAGCCGGAGATCGCGAAGTAATAGCAGCCCCTGCACTCGGGTATCATTTCTGGGTGGCGCTTCCAGGACGACCTGGAGGTTTTGACTCTGAGGTGGGACGGCCCCCAGAAACGGAACAGTCTTGCGCTCTGCACCTCTGTCCACGCCAGTATTCGCCCTGGGACTCCTCGTTCGATTGGGAGTCGGTTGGGGAACATATCTACTAACCGTCATTTTTCACCCGGTTCTTGAGGGTCAACTGTCCGGCCCGGCGCTACTCGGCTTACTGGCCGTTATCGTGGCGGCAATTGTCGTTTGCTCATTCGGGGTGGTGGCTCAGGCAGAGCGCCTTGCGCTGCGCTTGGGGGATCCGTACGGAACGCTGATCCTAACCATTTCGATCGCCATGATCGAGGTAATACTGATCGCTGCAGTGATGCTGGGTCCCGGAGAGCATGCGACCATTGCGCGGGACTCGGTGATGGCAGTTTCCATGATCATTTTGAACCTGGTGATCGGTGTCGCGATCCTCGTGTCAAGACGTCGGGGTGCGAAAGTCCAGGCCAACCGTCGTGGCGTTTTCACCTACCTTGTTCTCTTGGCCTTGCTCAGCACGGTCGCGTTCGTGCTTCCGATTCTGATTGGTCGTGATGGACAGTACTTACCAGCCCAGCAACTCGTTATCGTCGTGCTGACCGCAGTGGTCTACGGGGTTTTCCTCTTCATGCAGATGGGACGTGCGAGCCGACATTTTCAAGAGGTTAAGGCGCTTTCTGCGACAGAGTTGAGAGGGGAACCTCAGGCAGCGGGTGTCATGGACGTGATCCGTCAGCATCGCTCCGAGATCACTCAGAGCACTGCGGCGTTGGTGTCATTGATGATCCCGGTCGTTCTTCTTTCTCATGACATGGCGAATCTTCTGGATCAAGGACTCGACCGACTCGGGGCGCCAGTTGCCCTCTCCGGACTGCTAATCGCAATGATCGTCTTCCTCCCGGAAACCATTACGACGTTCAGGGCGGCGGCAGCCGGAGAGATGCAACGGGTTAGCAACCTCTGCCACGGGGCGTTGCTCTCCACGTTGGGTCTGACAATTCCGGCGGTGCTGACGATCAGTTTCTTTACCGGGCAGTCGGTGGTGCTGGCCGAGAGTCCGGTGAACCTGGCGCTACTGGCAGCCAGCTATTTGCTAACGGCGGTCTCATTTGGTCGGGGGCGAATCAAGCAAGAGTTGGGCTACGCACACTTGGCTCTATTCATGGCGTTCGTAACCTCGATGCTCTTCTAGTTGGACTGCTCCTCAAGCACCCGCTGCGTGGGCAACGAAGAGGTCTGAGAAGTCGCAAGCCATTCGACGAGCGCCTCGCGCACCTGGGGGCGAAGACTCATCAGATCATTCTCATCCGCGGAACTAACCATCACCCGAATTCGAACCATTCCACCGGTCGCGTCATCGACTACCACCTCGGCAGTTTTTCCGTCCCAAAGCTTGTTGCCGGCGAGGATCTGGTTCAGTTGGGTGCGGACGGCTGTGGGACTTACTCGCCAATCAACGTCGAATCTAACCGGCCCCATGTGAACGCCGCTGTCCTTGGTCCAGTTCTCAAACGGGGTTGTGGTGAAGTAGTTCGAGGGCAGTACAAGGCAACGACCGTCACCTAGACGCATGATGACCGTTGTGAGATTAATGGTTTCGATTCGTCCTTGCTCTCCCCTCGCGACAACCAGGTCATTAACGCGGATTGCGCCGTTCAGTGCCAGTTGTAGGCCAGCAAACACGTTACCCAGCACCGACTGTGCGGCAACACCGATGATCACCGAGGCGACGCCCGCCGAGGCAAGTACAGACGCTCCGAAAGCATGAGCACCAGGAATGGTGAAGAAAGAAACCCCAATTGCGACCAGCCAGATCGCCGCGTTTGCAAAGGCTCTGATCACAGATAGCTGGGTCTGCAAACGCATTGTTTGCTGGTCATTGTCCCCCTGTATCGGATGCTGCGTCTTGATTCTGGTGATCAGCGCATTAGTGACTGAGGCCGTGAGTGCCGCTGCGGCGAGGATGCTAGCGATGACTATGATGCGAATCACGACGTCTTTTGAAGGTTCGTGCGGCCAGGTAGCGGCGACTGAGGCCAGCAACAGCATGAGTCCGGTGAGCACCAGCAGGTACTTGCGGGACTCGGCCAACGTTGAGACCAGCTCAGGGTGATTGGGGCGCAGTGCCCGAGCCGCGAGTTTGAGTAGCAAAGCTAACACCACCAGGAGAACGGCGGTCGCTGCTAGAGCGAGCAACAATCCGAGCCACGACTTTAGTTCTTCAGACATTTCTCAGCTCGCTCCTGTTCCCCTGCGGATAATCTTCTGCCTCTAGGAAGAGGTTAGTGGCCCGACAACAAGCACATTCACACATTCGGTGTTTCACCCCCCCAAAACAATTTCTTTCACCCTCCGAGTATTCGCGGGCTGCGACGTACTCTGAGAGGCGTAGCCACCCGTCAGAGCATGGTTCATTGTGACTGTCGTCTTGTCTTTAATTTATCCGCTCGGATGATTTAGCAGTAGAATGGGGAGGTTGCGAGCAGTCTCATCCCGCTCCCACAACAGTTCAGGCCCGGACATCAACACAGGAGGCAAGCAGTGTCTGCTAGTCATTCCGCACCGGCAAAAGCGCAGGCGGAAAACGCACCACAAAAGTCGCAGGGGACCATTGGCCTCTGGAGTCTTATCTTTCTTAACGTAACGGCGATCATCTCACTAAACAATCTGCCATCCGAGGCGGAATACGGTCTTTCGGCTGTGTTCTATTATCTGTTCGCAGCGGTGTTCTTCTTGGTGCCAGTTGCGTTGGTCGCGGCCGAACTAGCAACGGGATGGCCCAAACAAGGTGGGGTCTTCCGCTGGGTGGGCGAGGCTTTCAAGGGACGGTTTGGCCTTATGGCGATGTTCCTCGCCTTTGTAGAGGTCTGTGTGTTCCTCCCGACCGCTCTGACATTCGGCGCTGTTGCTCTTGCGAATATCAACCCGGATCACAAACAAGCAATGACCCTGGCGAACAACAAGTTCTTCGTCATGGCCATCGTTCTGATTGTCTATTGGGGCGCCCTGTTCATCACACTTCTTGGGTCGCAGGGGATTCAGAAGATGGCGAAGTGGGGAGGCATCCTCGGTGTCTTCATTCCGATGGGCGTTCTGATTGCCTTCGGCGGTGCCTACATGATCGGTGGCAACAAGGCGGAGATGAAGCTTGGATGGGATGAACTTATTCCAGACTTCTCCAACTTCTCCAACATCGTCTTGGCAGCGTCAGTCTTCCTTATGTTCGCTGGTATGGAGATGAATGCGGTCCACATCAAGCAGGTCAAGGACTCAGAAAAGACATACCCGAAGGCAATCTTTATTTCGGCGATTATCGTCGTTCTGATCTTTGTCCTCGGCACTTTGATAATTGCATGGGTTGTCCCGCACAAGGACATTAGCCTTACAGAAGCGATTCTGACGACATACTTCGACATTTTCGCTTGGGCGCACGTGCCGTGGCTTGGTTCGGTTATTGCGATCATGCTGGCGATCGGGGTCCTGGTGACCGTAACCACCTGGGTTGCAGGTCCCTCAACAGGTATGTTGGCGGTCGGCAAAGCAGGCTATCTACCCAAGGGCCTTCAGAAGACCAACAAGCACGGCCAGCCGATTACAATCCTGCTCATCCAATCCGGGCTTGTGTCTTTGCTCGCGATTCTTTTCGTTGTGCTTCCTTCGGTTCAGTCCGCTTACCAGATACTCAACCAACTGGCTAACATCCTCTACCTGACGGTCTACATGTTGATGTTTGCTGCCGCGATTCACCTGCGCTATAAGGAGCCGAACGTGGCCCGTCCCTTCCGCCTCGGCAAGAAGGGCAACGGCCTGATGTGGGTGATTGCAGGGTTCGGTTTTGCTGCGTCACTGATCGCGTACTGCTTCAGCTTTATTCCGCCGGATCAGATCAAGGTCGGTAGTCCTGTGCTCTACGTGGTGATCCTTGTTGCTCTGACTCTTCTGTTCTACGCGATTCCCAACATCATCTTCTCGATGAAGAAGCCAGATTGGGAGTCTGCCGGTACTGATTTTGAGCCTTTTGACTGGCAGTTGAAGGAACAGCAAGCCACGGCGAAGACTCCTGTCGCAGGGGCGTTATCGAGCAGTAAAGCGCCGGGAACGAAGTAGGGGACAACAATGACTAAGAAGATACGATTTGTTGGATTCGCCATCCCGACCACTCCCAGCAGCATTGTCGGTGTCGGTGACGTTGACGGATCCGGCGCAGTCGCTGGTACTTATCCTGCATTGACGGACCCGAAGAAGGACATCGCGGCGCGTCTAGATGTCATGGAGGCGGCGGTCAAGACCGCGTTCGCCGAGATCAGCAAACAGGACATAGACGACGTACTCAACGTCTTCGTTGCCCCTGAGTTCTACTGGCACAGTGACATTGGCCCATATGTTTTCGGGACAGAAGAGCAAGACCCTGCAGATTTCATTCTTGATCAGTTGCAGACCAGGTTTCCCGCCGAGGAATACCCGAACACCCTGTTCATCTTTGGGACCGTAATTTCCGCGCAGGTAGACAACCTTGAGCATGTCTTGAACGATTCATCCGTCATCGAGCGAAACAAGGTTGTACAGGCAATCGGTGAGGGCTGGGTCAACAGTACTGGCGCGATCCAGGACGCCCTCTTCGACATGATGGTGAATTTTGTGAAACTGGGCCACGCTTACCCGAAGCTTGAGGTTCGTAACCGGGCCCTCGTCGTGGGTTCTCAAATGCTGAGTTCAGTATCGGGGGACATGCAGACCAACTCTCTTACCGCAGAGAAGTACTTCGCATCGAACGAAGACTTCCTCCTCTGGGACGTGACAGGCAAGCCTGTCATAACGGAGCAGATGGTTGCTTATCCCGTCCTTGATTTATCTGGTGGGGATTTGAAACAGGACCCCGGCGACGCTAAAGCGATCTTTACTATCGATGCCGGTGCGAACGTAGGGGTTGAGATCTGCCTGGATCATTCGGATCATCGTCTACGCAGGTCGGCTGCACGCTCGCCGTGGCCCTCGGCGGGCGAGGGCATCAACCTTCACCTCGTGCCTTCATGTGGCATGCAGTTACACCCGGCCTCGATTGCCGCAATTTCGGGTGGTCTAGCCTTTAACTGTGATGGGCTCTATGGCCTCGATAAGGCCATTTCGGAAGAGGTGATAACGGGTGACATCGGCGGCGTGGAATCAGTTCACGTTAGCTACGTCGATGGCGATGACACAACGTATGGGGCCCATACGCAACTGACTCGAGTGGTTGAGGGTCCCGTCGGTGGAGACTCCGCAAAGCCCGGCACTAAAGACGCGGTGACAGAGGTCCCCGACGTAGATGTTACGGTTATTCCTGTTGATCGAACCCCCGACATTCACACCGTCTTTGCCGGAGGGCCGGGAGCGATTCACATTTACGGACTTAAGGAACCAGTAAGCATCTAGGGGTGGGCGAGTGGCTTACTTGCTGATAGCGATTGGGACTCTGCTGATCTTGTTCACCTTGGTGGACACCTTCTTCACTGTCCTCAATTACAACCAGCGTGGACTGTTTTTCAACCGCTTCTTGAGGTGGCAGTGGAAGGCGCTCCACTGGATTGCGAGAGGTTTCAGCGCCAAGGTGAGGCGCCCCTTCTACCGTTCCCTCACAGGACTCACCTTGGTATCCGGGATCAGCCTCTGGGTAGTCGGAATAGTCGGTGGATTCGGTCTTATCTACCTCGGCGCAATCCAGCTTGAACACCTGAAGGTTCAAAGTGGCGCTCCCGGAGGGCTGGTTGGTGGCCTCTACTTGAGCATCGCTCAGTTCGCGACCGTTGGAGCGTATGGGCTTTCGCCTCAGGTGGCATGGGTGAGCGTTATCAGCGCTCTCGAAACTCTTTTGAGTGTGTTGTTCCTTTCCCTGGTGATCGCGTTCTTGATCAACATATTCAACTCGATTGAAGCGCTACGAACCTTGTGCGCCTGTTTTCCGAACAGCGTGACCTGTGTGACACCAAACACTGACTCGCTCATTCCGTATCTTCCAGTCGAAGAGCCGACCAGCTTTGAACAGCATCTTGCGACCACTCGGTCCTCAATGAACGAGTACTTCGATTCAATCGCGGCTGACCACTCCGCTTTGTACTTCTACAGCGGCAAAGATCGGTTTGCTATGCCGTTTGCGGTCTACATGGTCTCCGGGACCGTTGCCGGCTTAGGATATGGTCTGCCTCCGGAGCATCCTAAGTCGAAGGTGCCAGAACTGATTCGACTGAGAGATTCTTTCGAGGGGGTCAGACGCCAGATGTATGCCCTTCTCAAATGGAAGGATCCCGAGGCAATCAGCCCGCTCGGAATAGATGAGTTCACCGTGAGGGCCACACAGGTTGCCCAGGTAGAGGTGTCCTCTAGGGATAGGGACCACGTCAGCCGGTTCGTTTCTCTTCGTCAATCCGTAAGCGAGATGGCGGAACTTACGCCTCCGACCGACTGGGCCGGTGAGTACGACAGCTACACCTCATGGTTGTTGTTCACGGTATCTGCTGATGACTTTATCCGTCGAAGCAGCCACCTGTTTGATTACCGCCCCGAGCTAGTGCCAGAAGTAGAACACAGCACGATACCAGTGGTGGAGTACGGCTGGACTAAGTAGTCTGGCTCCTCGGTCTCATGCTCCCCGCCAACTGAGCCTCCATCACCCTTCCGCCTTAACGGTTGGCGCGAACGCTCAGGCCCCCGAGAGGCTTGAGTTTCTACGAGCCAATCGGTTGCATCGGGTATCCGTTGGCATCTAGGTCCCAACTACTGCCCGTGCCGGAGGCGAGAATGAGGATCCCTTCGATCAGTCCCCAGATCGAAGAGACCCAGGCAAGCATGCCAATGCTCAGCAGAGTAATTAGCAGTTGAGCCACAGCCTTTCCGGTGTAGCCCAGATAGAAGTTGTGAACTCCAAAGGTCCCAAGGAATATACCGAGTAGTCCCGCTGCGAGCTTGCTCTTGGGACTCCACATGGCAACGGGCTGATAGGCGCCACTCGCAGTCTGCACATAGGGCTGCCCTGGGCCCTGGTATGGCGACTGCTGATATCCCGCATTAGGTGGCGGATATGTGCCCATTGGGTATGGCATCTCCTGGGGCTGCCCATAGGCACCTGGGTCCGACGGCTGGTATCCGTACGGGGTGGAACTGGGATCGCTCACGGGAGGTGTGCTGATGCCCGGGCCCGACGACTGGTATCCGTACGGCATCGACCCGGGATCGCTCACGGCAGGCGCGTCGCTTGGGGAGTAATCGTATGGGGGGAAGACCTGTGCTTCGTTTGGGTGGTACGAGGAATAGTCCGCAGCCGAGGGTTCAGTGGGAACCTGATAATCGGACTCGACGATTTCAACCTCAATTTCTTCGTTGTTCGACGGAGCAAACGGGTTCGTGTTATCTGACAACGCGGTCTCCACTTCTTAGCGCCATATTCCTGCTTCCTTGCTCAGCCTACCGGGCATATCGCTTCGTGAATGAGCCCATTTCCACGAGCGAAACACGGAATTTGGGTGTTTTTCGCCAGTTTGCGAGGAATTGCACTGGTTTTTTGGTGGTGCCGTCTGGCAACTAGGCCGTATGTTCCGTAGGGTTTCACACGAGGCTACGCAAGTGGTCTAGTCAAATCTTGTATCGAGAATAGGACAAACGCATGGCGATCAACCGCAACGAACTGGTTAGCTCAATTGCTGAGCGCTCGGGTCTGACGAAGACCCAGGCTGACGCAGCCCTGACCGCTTTCCAGTCGACAATCATTGACGCACTGGCCGAGGGCGAATCGGTTCGTCTGACCGGCCTGATGTCGATCGAGCGCGTTGAGCGTGCGGCACGTACCGGCCGTAACCCTCGCACTGGCGAAGAGATCCAGATCCCCGGACGTTATGGCGTGAAGCTGACCCCGGGCCTGACCCTCAAGAACGCAGTCGCAAAGTAACTACTACTTCGCACTGAGAAGTGGGGACTGAGCATGTGCTTGGTCCCCACTTCTTTTACTCCCCGGGTTCTCTGCCCCACCCCACCATTCGGACTAGGATGGAGGAGTTTACAAGCCGCTAGTGCAGGAGAAATACGTTGAGAATCGCTGTCCTTCCTTCGAGCAACGAGATCGCCACCCTGGTCGCCGACATGTACTCGGAGTTGTTGGCGAAGAAGCCAAATGCTGTCCTAGGACTAGCAACGGGATCATCACCGGTTCCGGTCTACGACGAACTGGTTCGCAGGTATGAGGCAGGAGATATTTCATTTGCCGATGCTCGCGCCTTCCTTCTGGATGAGTATGTTGGTCTTCCAGTCGATCACCCGGAGGGCTACCGAAACTTCATTGAGCGAGTGTTTGCCGGCCGAGTCAACTTTGCTCCCGACGCCGTAGTCGGACCGAACGGCCAGGCCGATGACGTAGAGGCCGCAGCAAGTGAATACCAAGAGCAGATGGAGTCGGCTGGCTGGGTCGACCTGCAGATCCTGGGTATCGGAACGGACGGCCATATTGCGTTCAATGAGCCTGGTGGCTCTCTGACATCTCCAGTTCACACCCAGGTACTCACGAAGCAGACCCGCGAAGACAACGCGCGCTTCTTTGATGGCGATATCAGCAAGGTGCCTTCACTGGCTCTAACTCAGGGGCTTGAGACGATCAGTCATGCCAAGAAAATTGTCCTAGTGGCAGAAGGTAAGCAGAAGGCAGAAGCCGTCGCGCAAATGGTCGAGGGCGGGGTATCGGCTCTGTGGCCAGCCACAGTGCTTCAGTTCCATAACGACGTCACCATCATGGTTGATGAACGGGCGGCCAGTGAACTTAAGCTGATTGATCACTACCGCGCAGTTTGGGACGCCCAGTGAGCGAGGTATCGCCAGTCGGCGGAGCCGATGTCCTAGAACTCCCTAAAACAAAGCCGGTAAGCAGTGACGGTGACCAGGATCGGTTTTCCCACTACGTCCGTCGCGACCGGGCCAACATCTCCGCTGTCACCGGTCAGGCGGTTGTTGCCCTCTGCGGAAAAGTCTGGGTTCCTACTCGTGATGCGAAAAAGTACCCAATTTGTCCCCGTTGCAAAGCGCTCAAAGACGAAATCGGCAAGCAGGGGCCGAACTTCCCCTTTGCGGGCTAGAAACAGACAGTCCCGCTAGGCAGGGAGTCTGCCGTCTGCGTCATAGTAAACAGTGGGTATGCCCGGTTCTCCCTCTGACAGTCGCCACGCCTGGTAGGGGAGTTCATTTCGAGCCAGCCTGTGGTGTTCCTGAGCCTTTAGTGTTTCCGGAGCGGCCCAGAGTTCCTCGGTGATCTCACCCCCGCGGATTAGTGGCACTTGGAGCAGACGACCACCGGCGGCCAGAATTCGTTCTTTAGCTTCCTCGACGCTAAGGCCGGTCAGCAGTGCCTCCTGAGAAGCGCGTCCGTCCTGGTCATAGAGACGTCCCGCCACCTTCAGACCACCAACAGTTCCTTTGGACTCGGACTTCTTGGCGACCGGGGCGATGGTTCCGTCGGCCGCCTCTCGCGCGACCAACTTGTAGACCAATGAGGCTGTTGGGACTCCAGAGCCCGTTACCAGCCGGGTTCCGACGCCGTAACTGTCTACCGGTGCGGCGCCGAGGGCGGCGATTGCGTATTCGTCTAAGTCTGAAGTAACCGTGATCTTCGTTGTGGTGGCTCCGAGCTCATCCAACTGTTCGCGGACCTTGAAGGCGTGAGCAACTAAGTCGCCAGAGTCGATGCGCACTGCGCCGAGTTCACCGCCGGCCGCGCGGGCAGCCTCTACCGCCTTCACAACTCCCTCGTGCACGTCATATGTGTCAACCAACAGGGTGGTGTCAGTTCCCAGGCTGGCGATCTGCGCGGCGAAGGCTTCCTCCTCGGAGTCGTGAACCAGGGTAAACGAGTGCGCAGAAGTGCCCACGGTGGGTAGACCGTACCGTGTGCCTGCCTCTAGATCCGAAGTACCAACGAAACCTCCGATGAAAGCCGCGCGGGCTGCCGAAACTGCAGACCGCTCGTGTGTTCGGCGGGCTCCCATGTCAATGCAGGGCCGCCCGTGTGCGGCGATGGTCATTCTTGAAGCGGCAGAAGCGACTGCACAGTCATAGTTGAGGATCGAGAGCAACAGTGTTTCCAACACGGTGCACTCCGCGAAGGTTCCTTCGACCGTAAGCAGGGGAGACCCTGGGAAATAACACTCGCCCTCGGCATACCCATGAATGTCGCCCAGGAACCTGAAGTCCTTTAGGTAGTTCAGTGCGTCGTCGGAAAGGAACCTCTGGTCGTCAAGCCACTCGATCTGTTCATCGCTGAACTCAAAGCGCTGCAGGGCTTCCAATATCCGACCGACTCCGGCAACAACGCCGAATCTTCTTGCGGTAGGAAGTTTCCTGCCGAAGAGTTCAAAGACTGAGTGGCGTTCTGCTACTCCGGATGCGAGAGTCGCATCAAGCATTGTCAGTTCATACTTGTCGGTCAAAAGCGCAGTTGATTGTGATGCTGGCATGTGTAAACCGTATCCCCCTAAGCGGCAGCGGGGGAGGGTACATTCACGCGGTCGTGTCGAGTGTGACGCAAACCCTGTGCGAACGGGTGTGATCTCACTTAGAGATGGGCAGAAACGCCCCGCAATTGCGATAGCGTCAATCCCGTGAATGACGCACCGATTGGCATCTTCGACTCCGGACTCGGAGGCCTGACTGTAGCGCGGGCGATCATTGACTATCTACCCGGGGAGGACATCGTCTATCTGGGGGACACGGCAAACACTCCCTACGGCCCCAAGCCAATTGCCCAAATTCGTGATTTGACCATTGCGGGCCTCGACACGTTGGTTGAACGAGGTTGCAAGGTCCTGGTGATCGCGTGCAACACGGGGACCGCCGCCGCGCTTGCTGACGCGCGAGAGCGATATTCGGTGCAGATGGGTATTCCGGTGGTCGAGGTGATTACGCCGGCCGCGCGTGAGGCGGCATTGACGACAAGGAATGGGCGCATCGGGGTCATCGGTACTGAGGCGACCGTAGCTTCACAGTCCTATCCGTCAGCCCTCGTTGCCGTACCGGGCGTAGAGGTCTTCCAGCAGGCCTGCCCGGAATTCGTTGACTTTGTTGAGCGTGGGGTGACGACAGGTCCGGAACTGGAAATCATCACCAGGGAGTATCTATCTGGACTCAAAGCAGAGAACGTCGACACCGTGATCCTCGGATGCACGCACTATCCCCTCTTACAAGGGGCGCTAGCCCGCGAACTGGGGGAGGGCGTCAACCTGGTGACTTCGTCGGAGGCAACTGCGCGAGAAGTGTATTTACTTCTTGTTGAAGCAGACCTACTCCACAGCTCGCGTCCGAGCGGGACGTCGAACTATCGGTTCCTGATGACCGCGCCGAGTGACCGATTCACCCTGTTGGCGCGGCGTTTCCTGGGACCCGAGGTCGGCGAGTTAGAACTGGTTGTCCGAAGTGAAACTAGTGAGGATCGGATATGAGGCTTACGATCGTTGGTTCAACGGGGTCGATGTCGGGCCCTGTTGGCGCGGCATCCTGCTACTTGGTCCAGGCGGACGGCGTTGATCCGGATACCGGTGAAGAACGAACCTGGTCGTTGATCATGGACCTGGGTCCTGGCGCATTCGGGCAACTGTGGAAGTTCCTGACCCCGCGCGACTTGGATGCCGTGCTAATCAGCCATGGACACGCCGACCACATGGCCGACATCATCTCTCTCCAGGTGTATTTAAAGTGGCATCCTGAGGGCGAGATTCGGGGACTGCCTGTTTACGGACCTGAAGAAACCCCAACGCGAATTGTTCAGGTTGAGGGCTACCGCACGAACTTTGATGAGTACGAGGCCTTTGACTTCCGCCCGGTCCAGCATGGAACGCAGTTCGAGGTGGGGCCTATGAAGATATCCGCATTCCATGGTCTCCACACTGTTGAGTCATATGGCTTTCGGATCGAGGGCCCTTCTGATCGGGGGGATGACGAAGTTGTGACTATCGCCTATACGGGCGATACGGATAGTTGCGATGCCATGGAAGAAATGGCCAGAAACGTCGACTTGCTACTTGCAGAGTGCGGATTCACGGACGATGTCGAGGTACGAGGGATCCATTTGAGCGGGACGCGCGCCGCTGAACTGGCACAGGGTGCGGGAGCGAAGTCCCTCGTCCTCACCCACATCCAGCCCTGGACGGACACAGACATTCCCTTGACAGAAGCAGAGAGTGTGTTGGGGGTTCGTCCGGAGGTTGCTAAGGTCGGAGGAACCTGGTCGCTTTAGCGCGGCTGATTCACCAGTCTTGCAATGTGCGGAGCCATAGCGCGCATCGCTTTTGCCCGGTGCGATATTTGGTTCTTCTGTTTTGCACTTAGCTCTGCGGTTGTGACCTGGTAGCCGTCCGTGATAAATGCCGGATCGTATCCGAATCCGTTCTTTCCCCGAGGTGCTGTAGCGAGGGTGCCGCGCATGACGCCCTCGGTGGTGACCGATTCTCCGTTCGGCAAGACCAGAGCGGCGGCGCAGACAAACTGTGCCCCTCTGTCCTCTTGCTTCAAGTCAGATATTTGGGCGAGGAGTAGTTTGAGATTGCCGACGTCGTCTCCGTGATTCCCATTCCAGCGGGCCGAGAAAATACCGGGTGCGCCTCCCATGGCATCTACTGCTAGTCCGGAGTCATCGGCTAGAGCGGGAAGGCCAGTTGCGGCCGCAACCGCCTGTGCCTTTATTAGCGCATTGCCCTCGAAGGTCAATGCGTCTTCCACGGGAGAAGAAACGTCGAACTGGGCCATTGAAACAATTCGACTTAGATCAAGATCGGGGAGTGAGGGAGCCAGAATGGCGCGGATTTCCTCGACCTTGTGCTCGTTGCTACTGGCCAGAACGAGGAGGGGTTCCTGTGACGTGGTCACTTGGCAATCGCCTCGTCCTGCAAAGCGATTAGCTGCTTGATTCCCTCCTGAGCGAGGTCGAGTAACTGATTCAACTCGTTTCGTGAGAACGGGGCGCCCTCTGCGGTTCCCTGGACCTCAATCAGATCCCCTGATCCGATACCTACAACGTTCATGTCAGTCTCGGCCGCAACATCTTCAACGTACGGCAGGTCAAGGACGGGGTTTCCTGCGACGATACCGACCGAGATCGCGGCCACGTTGTCCGTGATGACCTTTCGCGGATCATTCACTTTGAGGATTCGCCTGTCAATGGCCCACTGAATTGCGTCATAGAGGGCGACCCAAGCTCCGGTTATCGAAGCCGTACGGGTTCCGCCGTCGGCCTGAAGCACGTCACAGTCAACGGTTATGGTGTTCTCTCCGAGAGCCTTAGTATTGACGACGCCGCGCAGAGAACGGCCGATGAGGCGGGAGATCTCATGCGTGCGTCCGCCGATCTTGCCGCGGACCGATTCTCGTGGTGATCTCTCAGAGGTGGCCCGAGGCAACATTGCGTACTCGGCGGTAACCCAACCTTCTCCGGAGTCCTTCCGCCAGCGAGGCACTCCTTCGGAGAATGAGGCGATACAGAGCACGCGAGTTTCGCCGAACTCCACGAGGACTGATCCCTCCCCCGTATTAGTCCATCTTCTGGTGATTTTCACGGAGCGGGTCTGGTCGGCCGAACGTCCGTCGGCCCTGGCTATCGCAGTTTGGTTCTCACTCATGATCAAACGGTATCGCTTTCTCACTGCGTCTCTGGTGTCGAGTGGCCGATCCGATAGTGCTGGCGCATTGGAGATTATCCACAGCGAGACATTTGTGATTTCCAGATGTCGGAGATGGTGGCTACCTTGGGGCTTATGGCTTTCTCATCTTCTGCAGACGCTCAGCAGGTGGCTGACAGGTTACTGGGTGCCCTGGATGTTCAACAGCAAGAGGTGGCGATGCAGGTTGCGGGTCCGCTCTGCGTTCGAGCCGGAGCGGGGACAGGAAAGACCCGCGCCATAACGTACCGAATCGCCTACGGGGCGGTGACGGGAGCCGTTGATCCCTCCACGGTCCTAGCGGTTACCTTCACCACCAAGGCGGCGGCCGAGATGGGCTCTAGGCTCAGGGACCTTGGTGCAGGTCGCGCCACTGCTCGCACATTTCACTCTGCTGCTCTTGCGCAGCTAAGACATTTTTGGCCCATTGCTTACGGGGGACAGATCCCGAGCGTCGCCTCGCATAAGGCATCACTGGTGGCTTCTGCCGCACAGCGGGTTGGGATTTCTGCTGACAAGGCACTGATTAGGGACTTGGCTGCGGAGATCGAGTGGTCGAAAGTCTCGATCGTCGACGCGTCTCGTTACGCCCAGAGGGTTTTGGCTGATGGACGAACCCCACCCGGCGGCCTCGACGCAGAAACCGTCGCAAAGGTTATCGACGCTTATGAGCGGGGTAAGGACGAGCGGGGGGTTATAGATTTCGAAGACATATTGTCGTTAACAACCGCAATGCTCGCTCGAAGCGACGATATCGCCCGTTCGGTTCACTCTCGCTACCGCAGTTTTGTTGTGGATGAGTATCAGGATGTTTCTCCGATACAACACCGTCTGCTTGAGCTTTGGCTCGGCGACCGCAAAGACATATGCGTGGTGGGAGATGTCGCACAGACCATCTACTCATTCACCGGCGCGAGTGCTCGCTATCTAGAGACTTTTCCGCAATGGATGAGTGGAGCCCGCGTGGTTGAGTTGGTGCGGGACTACCGTTCCACTCCTCAGATCGTGGCGGTAGCAAACCAAATAGTCGGAAGCGCTCGAGGGATGGACGGCCGAGCGCGGGTAAGCGGACTCAAAGGATCTGTCCGACTTATTGCGGGTCAACCAACAGGTCCAGCCACTCGTTTCAATGCTTATGACTCCGATGAGGATGAGGCTGCGGGGATAGCCAAGCGAGTTCGTGAGGTTGTGGCCGCTGGAACACCCCTTTCAGAGATTGCAGTTCTTTATCGAACCAACGCCCAGTCCAGGCTGTTTGAAGAGGCGTTGGGAGTTGAGGGAATCAATTTCCAGATCCATGGCGGCGCACGGTTCTTTGACCGTGAAGAAGTACGCCGGGCCGTGATGCTGTTGCGGCAACAGGCCAGGCTGTCAGCCCTGACAGAGGACTCCGACCCCAGGGGTGAATCAGACCTTTCAAAACGGGTCGAAGAGGTTGTGTCCACCCTCGGCTGGTCAGCGGAACCACCGGTCGCCGAAGGGGCGGTGCGCGAAAGGTGGAGCAACCTTGACGCGCTGGTTCAGATGGCACGCTCACGGAAGACTCTGTCATTGGTGGATTTCTTTACCGAGCTTCAGGAAAGGGCTGAGAATAAGGCGGCTCCACAGATCGAGGGCGTCACCCTCAGTAGCTTGCACGCAGCAAAGGGTCTGGAGTGGGAAGCCGTGTTCCTTGCTGGGTGTTCCGAGGGGTTGCTACCGATTTCACTTGCGGTAACGCCCGAGGCAATCGAAGAAGAACGCCGTTTACTGTATGTCGGAATCACTCGGGCCAAACACGAACTACAGATCTCCTGGGCTAAATCCAGAGGAGGAGGAAATCGGGGCTCTCGGAAAGTCAGTAGGTTCCTCAAACCTTTGTGGCCCGCTAGCGAAGCCTCGAATCAGACCAGAAGGCTGGCCGGTGGCGAGCGACGAAAAAGTGAAGAACAGAAGTTCCAAGATGAGTCCGATGAGCCGACCTTGGAGCTTTATGAGCAACTACGTCGGTGGCGAAAGGACGCTGCGGATGCGATGGAGCGCCCAGCCTACACGGTTCTCCCAAACACGACTCTGCGCGACATCGCGACGGCGAAGCCTAAGACTTTGCGGCAGCTAGGGGTGCTTCGAGGAATCGGCGACGTGAAACTTACCCAGTTCGGTGCAGAGATACTGAGACTAGTTCGTGAGGTCGACCTGGGCACTAACGGATAATCGGCACGCATGATCGCTCCCCCTGAAAGCGATCCATGAGGTTGACCTGGGCTGTGCCCCGATAGCTAGCTGGCTTGCACCAGCTCGGGGTTCAGCCCGACACAACCACATTCGGAGTGTGGCACCACGTATTCGGTTGCGATTCCGTCGGTGGTAATCCTGAGAAGGGGAGTGGGTGCGGTTGTTGACGAATGGGTCCTAGGGTGTGAGTTCGATGCGATCCGAGGCCCGGGAAATCGGTTCGTGGCAACGGCATCAATGATGTTGACGACAGCACCCGCGGCCATCGTGGAGATGAACGGCACTGGGCGGCACATTCCGCTTTGTCTTAGCGAGTCCGCAAAGTATCCCAATCCGGGCATTTGGTCGGCGGTATGAAGCTCGGAGCATAAGGCGCATGCAGTTTGACCCGGGACGACCAGAGGGCCAACAGTGATCAAGCGATCGTCCGACACGACTGGCACATGTGGAGTGTCATGACTTAGCAGTAATCCAACCACGCCGAAATCTATCGTTCGCTCGCTGCATACGATGACTAGGTCTGGAACGGCGATCTTACCCAGGCATGTGTTGGGAGAGATATCCCTGATCATTTCGCGCATGGCCCGTTCTCGAGGTTGCCCCTTGGCGGACGAGGGAAACAAGAGTTCGCAGTCGCTATCGACGAACCGGGGATCTCTGACTTCGAGATGTTTGAGTCTGGCCTCGGCCAAGATTCTGGCAATACGAATTCCTACGTCGTTTAGGCCAACCACTCGGATCCTAAGTTTTCTTAGGTTGTCTTCGTCAGACTCCAAGAGTCCAGCAGCGTCCAAAAGGCGAAGTGCCTCCTCCTGGCGGCTAGTCAGGTCCGCTCCCAGACGGCGCCCCGAGCTACTACCCCTGAAGGGGATGTCCCTCAGAGACTTGAGCCAAGTGACCTCTGTGTTGCTGAGACCCGAAAACAGGACCGAGTGTTTAGAGTTGCTCCCGACTTGAATTATTCCGTTTTCAATCTCATGTACCAGGGTTCCTGGAACCAGATGTTTCTTCCGGGCGGTCATGTCGCGCTCCTCGCTGATCGATTTCCCGTCATCAAGAATGAACGAACCAGAGCGATCAGATGAGAGAATCGGGGCCTGTGGATAACAGGCGGATTGTCGTGATTGTAGGAACACCACGTAGTGGCTGGTCAGTGGCCCTACCGGCCGACTGCCAGGCACAGTCTTAGTGAAACGGCCACTTATAAGCTGCAACCAGATGGTGCGCTTTGAGGTACTGGAATGGCGTAAGGTTCTACTCTCACCAGATTTTGATGGATGAGGATTTCCTTTGAAATACGAATTATCAGAGCGTTATAGGGGGACCTAGTGGCACGGATTGTTGTCGCGTTAGGTGGAAACGCCCTCGGCGATACTCCAGCCGAACAGATCGACAAGGTTACAGAGGCGGCCGAGTCACTGGTCAAGTTAGTTCTCGACGGGAACGAGCTGGTCCTCTGTCACGGGAACGGTCCGCAGGTGGGCATGATCGATAAGACCTTCACTAGGGCTTCCGGAATGGACTGGGACATTCCTTTGATGCCCTTAGCTGAGTGCACGGCTATGAGTCAGGGGTATATCGGCTACCACCTGCAGCAAGCAATGGCGAGGCAACTATCGCTTCACGGAACCCGGAAGCAGTGCGTCACGATCGTCACGGAGGTTCTTGTTGACCCCGATGATCCGGGTTTCCAGAACCCCACTAAACCCATTGGGGAGTTCGTGGATCAGGACAGAGCCAGAGTAATAATGGGCGAGTATCCAGGCACCGTCTTCAAGGAGGACGCGGCCCGCGGTTGGCGTGAGTATGTTGCCTCGCCCGCACCAGTTTCAATCATTGAGCGAGACGCCATTGTCGAGTTGGTCGGTGCTGGCTTCATAGTCGTTGCCTGCGGTGGCGGCGGAATTCCTGTGGTCCGCGACGGGGATGGAACCAGGGGAGTCGTGGCGGTCATCGACAAGGACCGTTCAGCGGCGAAGCTTGCCGAGGTAGTGGGCGCCGAGAGTCTGATCATCCTCACCGCAGTGGACAACGTTGCAATCAACTGGGGGACTCCACAGCAGTCAAACCTTGAGGAGGTGGACGCGCAGACGATGCGTGGCTACCTGGACGAGGGTCACTTTGCTGAGGGGTCGATGAAACCGAAGGTTGAGGCGGCGCTTTCCTTCGTTGAAGGGGGCGAGGGACGCGAGGCCATAATCGGTTCACTTGAACGAGCTTCACAGGCACTGGCAGGAACTTCAGGCACCCGGATCAAGTAGCCTGAACTCGAAAGATGGGGCGTCGCCGCTGCGGTGACGCCCCATCTTTTCACTCTTCAGGAGGGGGATCCTCGGTGCTCCTCAGTTCCTCGGGCACACTTTCATCCCATTCGAGGGTGCCCTCAAGTAGCTTCTGCATCTCCCTATCAAACTCGGAGTCCTGCTCTATTGCTACGGTCGTCCCGGAAGCGTGGAATTGGATCGGATTCTCAAGGTCTTCACTGGTTGGGACCATGTCGGGGTGCGCCCATACGGAATCACGCGCGTTTGGACCACCCTCGATTTCCAGATTACGGAAGATGTGCGCTGCCCCTCGAGCTTGCCGCGGCCGCAGCTTCAGCCCAACCAACTCCCCGAGAAGCCTATCAGCCGAAGAGCCCGTGACGCGTCGACGCCTGATCAGCTCCCGCAACCGGTCAGCATTCGGCAGGTAGGGTGCAACGGCCGCGACCGTGACAGTTTCCACCCATCCTTCGATGAGCGAGAGTAAGGTCTCCAGGCGCTGCAGGGCACGAGCCTGGTCTTCGGTCGCCTCGGTCGCGAAGACTCCACCGTTCATCGCCCGCTGCAATGAATCGGGATCCGAGGGATCTATCGAGCGTGCAGCATCGGCGATAGCGTCCTCGTCCAACGCGATCTCTTGGGCATAACGAATTACCGCTAACTCGAGGTCATGTCGCAGCCATGGAACCGAGGCAAGCAGACGAGCATGCGCTACCTCGCGCACCGCAACATACTGCTGAATCGTCGCGAAATCATCGTCCAGGCCCTCAGCAAATGCAGCGATATTTGTTGGCACAAGCGCAGCAACGCCAGGCTCAGTAAGAGGGAATCCCGTATCGGAACTGCCAAAGCTGTCTTTAGCCATCGCGGCCAGAGCCTGACCAATCTGAGCGCCAAAAGAGACGGCAGAGATCTTTGGAATCATGTTGTTCAGAGAACCTAGCATCCCCGACATTTCTTCGGGGATCCTGTCGCCGTCGCCGATCTGCAACTCGATTGAGTCGCCCATCGCCCTCGCGACGTTCTCAGCAATCGGGTTGAAGACGTTCTTCCAGGCTGGCAGCGTCTGGTCAACCCACTCCGCGCGGGTCCAGGCCTCACGCTCGCTTCCGCGCATGGTGAAATCTGTGACGGGGTCCAACCAGAGATCCGCCACCGACAGCGCCTGCCTTACCTGCCCGGACTGTGCGGCCGAGAGTCGCGGATCACCGGCCTGGTAAGCCATCTGGCGCCCGATGTCTTCAACCATTCGCCAGTTCACAGGCCCGGTAGACGAGTCCATAAGGAACCGGAACTGATTCATGGCCTGTGTCATTGCGCCAGGTGAAGCAAAGTTTCCCATTGCCGAAATGTCGAAGCCTTGGTCTCGCATGACACGCGCAGCTTCCTCCCCTGCCTGCGGACCGAGGAATCCTTGAAGGAACTGTTCAAGGAAATCCCGTGGCTCTTCCTCGTTCGGTCTACCCTGATCATCGTCCATGGTTCGAGCCTACAGGCGTGTAAACCCATTTTGGTCGATGGATGCACAATAGGGCCGTAGGCGAAATTGCTACGAGGAATATCGAGGACTCACGTATGACGAAACAGGTAGGGCGAATCAGGCTTGTCCTCCGCGGTGTTATCGCGGTGCTCTTGCTTACAGCTGTACTTGTCGGCGTTGCGATGATCCCCGTTCCGTACGTGGTCCACAGTCCTGGACCCACCGTCAATGTTCTCGGTTCCCAAGGGTCCACCGTTGTCCTTGAATTCGGCGAATCCAGTGACCCCTCTGTTCCGGTAGTTCGCTCAGAGAACGAGGACGAGGGGCAACTACGAATGGTGACAGTATCGGAATCAGGTGGACCTGGCACCAAACTTCGTCTCATCGAACTGATCCAAGCCAAATTCAATCCCGCAGACGAAATAGATCGCTACGAAGACCTCTATGACAACACCGTCACAGCTGAGGAGCTCAAAGACGCTGGCGCCGCGCAAATGACGTCGTCCCACTCGGCCGCGTCAATCGCTGCCTTCGACTACCTGGGGATTCCGATGGAATCAACACTAACCATTGAGGGAGCAGTAGCGGGAAGCAGTGCGGAGAATCAGGTTGAGCAGGGAGACATACTCGTTTCCATTAAGACTCCTGACGGAGTGGAACACCGAGTGGACCGACCCTCTGTTCCCTTTGACTTGATGAAGGAGACCGCGCCGGGTTCTACGGTCATAGTCACAGTCAATCGGGCGGGCGAGGAAATCGAGATTCCCATAGTCACCACGGGGCCACAGGAAGGTGAGAACTTTGAAGGCTCCAAGATGGGGATATACCTGTCCGCTGACACGAAACTGCCGATTGACGTGACAATCCACTTGGAACGCATCGGAGGACCCTCTGCCGGGCTCATATTTGCACTTGGAATCATCAGCCGCCTAAGCGATCACGACATAACCGGTGGTCAAGTCATCGCCGGTACCGGAGCGCTGAGTTTCTCCGGCGACGTCATCCCCATTGGGGGAGTCAAGCAAAAGATGTATGGTGCCAAACGCGACGGCGCGGAGTGGTTCTTGGTGCCCTTCGACAACTGTGACTCGGTGATCGGAAACATTCCCAAGGGCTTGACCGTGATCCCTGTAAAGACGCTTGCCGGAGCCGTTGATGTCGTTGAACAGATCGCCTCGGGACAGACCTCGGGTTTCGCAACTTGCGAGGATGCACAGTCATAGCCCCTTAGAAGAGATCTGGGAAGTCAGTCGGAAAGCTTAGGTGCGGCGCGTAGATTCAACGCTTTGCAACACCTATATCGATTGCTTTGATGCGGCAGCTAGATTCGACCCTTTGGTAGAGAGCGCAGTTATAGGCGTGCAGTGAGGAGTGCTCGGTTACGATTCCTCGGTCAGCCCGATCCTCAGCCCCTCGACTAGAGCCGGAACCAGTTTGGGTCCCTGTCCGACCCGCTTGCGGTCGTCAAAGGTGCGTGCTCGCACCTCGCACCAGGAATCACCATCACGATTGACACCAACAACCACGCGAATGTCGGTGCGCGCGGGGTGATTCTCTGCGTAATGGACGGCTTCGTCGGGATCTTCCGGGGCGTCCTCGTCCGCATCATCGGGAAGAATTATTCTCTCGACAGTGAGCGCCGCGCCAGCGACAGTCTCTGGCCAAGCGATCTTCGGCAGGAGCTCCTCAAGATCGTCCTGTGGCACTGTTTCCTGTGCGACAGCCGATAGATGCTCTGGTGATCCGTCCCATTCCGCGCGAAGTGACTCGGCGACATCGGGTGGGAGTCCGGGGGTGTTGAGAAGGTGCTCAGTGCGTACCAGCGCGTATAGTGCAGGAGGGCGGTCCCAACCTACTCGCGCACTACCAACTTCGAGTTCGTCAACGACGCGCCGCAACGCGGCAAGGGATGACGACTGTCCGATCCGCTCTTCCATCTGGTCCCTGCGCTGGGGGGCTTCCTGGGTCTCATCCTCAATTTCGCTCATGGCGGCAATGGTTTCATGATCTGACCCGTTGCTCCAACCGCAAGATAGACTTGCGGCAGATTAGTGCGAGCAATTGTAGGTTTTGCTTGCGGGGAGGGTAAGAGTGAGTTCATTCCCGGAGGGCTGGCCTAGGCCCAGTAGACCATCAGCGCCAACACAATCGGCGACACCACAGCCAGCGGGTTCAGGCTCCGCGAACCCACCGGAACGGACAGGGCAGTCGCTACTTAAGAGTCCCTGGTTCTGGACGCTCTCGATAATCGCCGCTCTAGTGCTCATCGTTGTTGTCGCTTCTAGGATTTGGACCGAGGTTCTCTGGTTCGACCAGTTGAACGCTGCCCGGGTTCTCTGGACAAGATGGGGAGCCACAGGGTTACTGTTTGTGATCGCGTTCCTGGTTCAGTTTGCGGTTGTGGTGGCGTGCGTTTACTGGGCATACCGGGGCCGGCCCAGCTCAGCTCGTGGTGCCAACGCAGCCAATATGCGTGAGTACCAGAGGGCACTAGAGCCGTTCAGAAAGTTCGCTTTCTGGGGTGTTCCAGCGATCATTGCAGCGATGACCGCGGGCGGTGTCGCCAGTAACTGGCAGACCTTCTTGGTGTGGATGAACAGAGCTCCCTTCGGCGAGGTAGATCCCCAGTTCGGGTTGGACGTCTCGTTCTATGTCTTCACGCTGCCACTACTTGAAATTGTTGCTGGCTTCCTGCTGTCGACCCTGATCGTTGCCCTTTTGACGGTTATCGGTGTCAACTACCTGTACGGGGGCCTGAGTTTTGCCCCGAGGTTCTCAAGCACCGCGAAAGCACGCCGCCAAATCGGTATTCTTGCCGCTCTTCTTTCGCTTGTCGTCGCGCTTCGGTACTGGCTCGGGATTTATTCGCTTCTGCTTAAGGACAGTGAGCCTGCGGACGGGGCAATGTACACGGACATCCACGCAACTCTTCCCGCGCAGGTAATCCTGGCGGTTATTTCGTTGCTGGTGGCCGTTCTGTTCCTCGTTGCAGCATTCCGCGGTACTTGGAAGCTTCCCGCTGTCGGGGTGGGGGTGACGGTGGTTTCCGCCCTGATCATCGGCGGTGCGTACCCGGCCCTCGTACAGCAGTTCAAGGTGACCCCGAATGAGCGAAACCTTGAGAGCGCATATATTCAGCGGAATATCGATGCGACACTTTCTGCGTACGGCTTGGACGAGGTGGAGTATCAGACTTACTCTGCCAGCACCGATGCTGCCCCTGGTCAACTCCGTCAAGACTCTCAATCAACGTCGCAGATCCGTCTGCTTGATCCGGGAATCGTTTCGCCGACTTTCCGGCAGTTGCAGCAATCCCGCCCGTATTACACATTCGCGAATGAGCTATCGGTCGACCGCTACACCATCGAAGATGAGCGCCGGGATACCGTTATCGCGGTTCGCGATATCAACCTGGACGGGCTACAAACCCAGCAGCAGACATGGGTGAATGAGCGGACAGTCTTCACTCACGGATTTGGCGTTGTGGCAGCCTTCGGTAATACCGTCCAGTCTGACGGCACCCCTGCCTTTTGGGAGCAGTCGATTCCGTCTCAGGGCGACCTGGGTGACTATGAACCTCGGGTCTACTTCTCTCCCAGATCTCCCGAGTACTCGATCGTCGGCGCTCCCGAAGGATCGGAACCGCAAGAGCTCGATTACCCGGATGAGAACGCTGCATCTGGTCAGGTGATGACGACCTTCACCGGCGACGGGGGTCCCAATGTGGGCAACCCCTGGAACAAGCTTCTGTACGCGGTGAAGTTTGGTTCGACGGACATCCTTTTCTCGAATCAGACTAACTCTGAGTCGCAGATCCTCTACAACCGCGATCCTCTATTGCGTGCCTCAAAGGTTGCGCCATTCTTGACTCTCGATAAGAACGCCTACCCGGCAGTTGTGGACGATGATGATGATCCTTCGACACCGAAGCGCCTGGTGTGGATTATCGACGCATACACGACAACGGATATGTTCCCCTACTCAGAACACCAGTCGCTACTTGAAGCGACGACTGATTCGCGAACCTCCGAGATGGGAATAGTGGCGGCCGGCAACGTCAACTACATGCGTAACTCGGTGAAGATCACGGTCGATGCATACGACGGTTCTGTGAACCTCTATGCGTGGGAGCCCGACGAACCGATACTTCAGGCATGGTCCGGTGTTTATCCAGGAATGATCTCTGACGTGTCCGAGATATCTGGCGACCTCATGTCTCACTTGCGATACCCGCAGGACATGTTCAAAGTTCAGCGCAAGCTACTTGAGACCTATCACGTCACGGAAGCGTCCGAGTTCTACACCGGCGGTAACCGGTGGCGCCTGTCAGAGGATCCCACGGTTTCCGCAAATGATGCGGCTGCCTCGGCCTCACAGAAGCTCCAGCCGCCGTATTACTTGACGATGCAGATGCCCACGCAGGAAAGCGCAGAGTTTTCGCTAACCTCTGTGTACGTCCCAGCCGGTGCGGGTGAAACACGCCGCGCGGCGATGGCGGGCTTCTTAGCCGTTGACTCGGAGACCGGGAACGAGACGGGCAAAATCCGCGAGGATTATGGAAAACTAAGGATGATGGCGCTTCCATCTTCGACCACGGTTCCTGGACCGGGACAGGTGCAGAACAACTTCAACACTGACCAGACTGTCGCACAGCAGTTGAATCTGCTGAACCAGCAGGGGTCAAAGGTGCGTCACGGCAACCTGCTGACGCTGCCTGTCGGTGGGGGACTGCTGTACGTGCAGCCGGTCTACGTTGAGTCAACCTCGTCTACCTCGTACCCGGTACTGCGCTACGTGCTGACGGCATTTGGTGACCAGGTCGGATTCGGTCGTACTTTGGCGGAGGCGCTGGACCAAACCTTCGGTGGTGACTCACAGGCAACACTTGGGGATGAGACCATACCGGACGAGGTCACTGGCGGTTCCAGCGTGGAGCTTACTCAGGAAGAGAAGATGAACAATCTTCTTGTTGAGGCAAGAGATGCAATGGTCGCCTCTAACCAGGCGATGGCCGACGGCGATTGGGCGGCATACGGAAAGGCTCAGGATAAGCTCGCGCAGGCCTTGGACGAGTTGGTCAGCATGCAGAATCTTCAGGCTCCCAGCAGTGCCGCCGGTGGATCGGCCGATGATGGAGCGACTGCGAACTTGGAAGAGGTAACTGGAGACGAGAGTCTGGGTGAGCTAGGACAGGACGCCAAGGAGGCTACTGACTCGAAGTAATGAGAAACCCCACTGGCTCCGCCCTTGAGCAGGCAACCTGCGGTGAGTAGAGTTGTTTGAGCCGACGCGGGGTGGAGCAGTTCGGTAGCTCGCCGGGCTCATAACCCGGAGGTCGTTGGTTCAAATCCAGCCCCCGCTACTGAAAAATCGAGGAATCGCAAAGATTCCTCGATTTTGCTTAAGGGCGGCTTTCCGCGATGTCACATAATTGTCACACAATTGGGCTTATAGGACACTAGGTGTTGTTTTGAGGGCTTGTTAGTGGCCTGGTTTCAACGATTTTGGGGGTTTCAAGTTGGTTTGGGCCAACTTGGAGGTCGGACATAATGTGTTGCTGGGAGACCGTGTTTTACTTGTGATGGCGCGGGAGATCAGGGTTTGAAGTTGGTGTGGTTCATCTTCGGGGAATGAACACCCCGAAATGCCCGATCTGTAACCGGTTAATGACTCGTCACGGGAAGACCTCAGCGGGCCGTCAAAGATGGCGGTGCAAGCCTTGCGGTCCCTCTCAAGTGGTCCGTATCGACGCTTCGGCGAAACATTTAGAAGAGTTCCTTGGCTGGCTGCTTTCAAGGCAACGCCAAGCGGATATGCCAGGGGCGGGACGCTCGTTTCGGCGCCGAACTAAGAAGCTGTGGGACATCTGGCCCCTGCCAGCATTGGTGGACGAGGTTCATCATGTCATCTACGTTGATGGCATCCACCTTGGTCGTAAAGCGGTGGTGCTGATCGCTAGAACTGACGAGTTCGTTCTTGGCTGGTATCTAGCAAAGACGGAGAACTCCAGAGCCTGGAAAGCACTCATGGACCGCATCGCCCCACCGGCCGTGGTGGTAACCGATGGAGGGTCCGGGTTTGAAAGGGCCCGCAAACAGGCCTGGCCTGACACCGAGGTTCAGCGGTGTTTGTTCCACGCGTTCAACCAGATCAAGACCGGTACGACTCGCAGACCCCGCTTAGAAGCAGGTAAACAGCTCTACAGTCTTGGTTTAGCGTTCATGCGTATCAAGTCCATCCCAGAGGCTCGGAAATGGGTTGATGACTACGTGGCATGGACCCTCAGGTGGGAAGACTTCCTTTCTGAGAAGAGCATTATCGATGGGAAGACAGTGTTCACCCATGAACGCCTGATCAAAGCCCGTAATGGCATGAACCGGCTGCTAGCAGCGGACGTGCTCTTCACCTACCTCGACCCAACCCTGACAGCCGAAGGACTGCTACCAGCAACTAATAATCTGATCGAGGGCGGAACCAACGCTCCTTGGCGAACGGTCCTTAGAGACCACCGAGGCATGCGATTGATACGCCGGGTCAAAGCGATCTACTGGTGGTGCTACCAGCACACCGAACATCCCCTACCAGCAGCCCAAATCCTCAAAGTCATGCCAACCGATACTCAGATCCAGGCCCGCTACGACGCGATCAACGAGGCCGAACGCCACCACCGATCAATCAGCAAATGGGGAGACGCCATCGCCTGGAGTGAACTCCACAAAACAGGCCCCTACCGAACCAACTGGGACTAACCCCCAGCAACACAATTTGTCCTATAAGCCCATTGTTCCCCGTCGTCTCGAGATTGGCGGGGATTCTGTTGCGCTACTCGCCGAACAATGATTACCGAAGATGCTGGCAATAGTATCACGGTTTCGTTATACTTTTGCCATGACTGAGAAGTTGTTGGCAAGGGATGAGCTGTGGGACATTGCGGAGATGCAGCATGGTTTCGTGACGGCTCAACAGGCCTCCGACATGGGTATCAGCAAGGGTGCGCTTCAGATGATGGTGCACCGGGGAACACTGGACCGGGCGGCTTTCGGCGTGTATCGGTTCCCTCAATACCCGGTGGATGAGCATGACCAGAAGATGCTTGCAGTGTTGTGGGCGCGCGCCCCGGAAGCGGCACTTTCACATGAAACCGCGCTTGATGCTTATGAACTGTGCGACGTGAACCCTAATCGTATCCATGTCACGGTTGGCAAGGGCCGCAGACTTCGACGCGCCGATGGCGGGGAGTACATCATTCACTATGAAGACCTTGCCCGAGCGCAAATTGGTTGGTGGCAAGAAATCCCTACCGTCACAGCGAAGACCGCTATCGAGCAATGCTTGGACTATAGCACCCCCACCTACCTACTAAGACAAGCGATTGAGCAAGGTTACGCACGGGGCTATCTCAAAGCTGTCGAACGTGACGAACTGGAAAGGGCATTGGCGACTCGACATGAGCGATGAGCAGAAAAAGTCCCGATTGGCCGCGCTGCTTCGAACGTTGAAGCCGAAGGCTAAAGAGCCAGTCTCAACCAAGGTCCTCAACGCTTGGATTGCGCAGGCCGAACGCACTCTTGGTGACGAAGCCAAGGGAGGTCGCCTTGGTTGGCTTGTTGCTTCCTCAGTGGCAATTGCGGCAGTGCAGCGAGCCATTGATGTAGATGGTCGTCAGCTTTTTCTACTCAAGGGTGGCACTCTGCTTCAGCACCGACTTAGCTCAACGGGCAGAGGCACAAAAGACGTTGACGGTTTGGTGCGCGGCGACCTCGATGACTTCATCAATGCGCTCGATGACGCTCTTGATGAACCCTGGGGGCCGATAACCCTTCGCAGAACGGACGTAGAGGTCATTCACGTGCCAACTCGCGTGATTCAACCCCGCCGCTTTGACCTCATTCTGGAGTTGCGTGGTGTGACCTGGAGACGCATCCAGTTCGAGGTCTCACCTGATGAAGCTGGTATCAGTGACGAGCAGGAGAGAATCGAGCCGGCCCCGCTCGGTAGTTTCGGATTGCCAGATCCGGATGAGCTTGTTGCAATCGCCATGAGATTTCAGATCGCACAGAAGTTCCATGCGGTCACCGATCCACACAATCCGCCAGAAGCGATTAATGATCGCGCCCGCGACGTCGTCGATCTGCTGCTGCTCAGAGACCTCATACAGGAGACTGGAAGTCCATCCTTGCCTCAGATCAAGTCGGCAGCCGTGGCAGTATTCGATGCCCGCGCGGCTGATGCTGAGCGACTAGGTCGAACCTCACGCCACTGGCCTCCGACCCTGATAGCGCACGACCATTGGTTAGGTGACTATGCCCGAGCCGCCGCTTCGAGCAATGTCGATCTACCTCTGGACGAGGCTGTCGCCGAGGTGAACGCTTGGATCGACGAGATTGATGGGACGGAAGAATAACTCGACTGGGACAGCGCAACGGAGATTTGGGTGGGCTCTTCTAGATTGCCTGTGAGCCTTCCGGACATCATAGAATTGTCATCGAAATGAACCGTGAACAACCCAAACCAACCGTGTAAAATCGGAAGTGCGAGAGCATTAGTTTTCGTTGCCACTACTAGGAAATCCTAGCGGTTCGTGAGTTTCCGTGAGCGGTCCTAGAGGTCATTGAGGCCTCCGGAGGTCATTGGTTCAAATCCAGCCCCCGCTACCAAGTTGAAATGAGTGAAAAGGCCTCTGACCTGGAAGTAAATCAGGTGAGAGGCCTTTCGCGTACCCCGAGAATTCCGGTCAGATTCGAATCTGGACTAAAGAGGCTCTTCGGATTTTGGTGGGGCCTGGGGTTGGGAAAGGTAGCCGTTCTCGCCATTTCCTCGGGCTTCGTTTAGAAAAGGTAGCCAAAGTCGCCGCCTTCCTACCCAGAAACCGCGGAACCTCGGTGCGAGGCTGGCGAGAGCGGCTATGTTTCCTAATCGATCAAGTGTCTTAAGGCGACTTAGGCTCTGTTTTCGTCATTCGGCCGACCGTGTTACTTTGAGGGCTTGTTCTGGGCGTGGCTGCCCTGCGTATCATCCTAGATTTTCGGCGTTGGTGTGGATCGAGTCTCGGTATTCTCTACGTGGGTCTCGAAAACGAGTCAGGATATTCAGTGGCGGGTTGCTGACGGCAAGTTGACGTAAGTCTGGCGTCGCGGTGGCAGACGTTCTGCGTGCATGATGGCTGTATGAGTAAGTCTCGGATTACGGAACTTCGTCGGGAACAAGGTTGGACGCAGGAGTACTTGGCGGATGCCAGTGGAGTCAGCTTGCGAACTATTCAGCGTCTTGAAGCAGGACAGGATGCGAGCCTCGAAACCCTGACGCTTGTTGCCGAAGTCTTTCATGTCCCGGTGAAAGACTTGTTCTTGTCTCTTGACGGTGAATTTAGTACTCGGATTGAGTCGCTGCAGGTGCGGGCCAACAAGCAGCAGGCGGCGCGTGATCAGATTACTCGAGCGTGGTTCGGACTGTTCGTCGGTATCGGAATCGTTATAAGTTTGATCGCGATCATTGACGGTTCGATCAACCTTGGAGTGATGATTGGTTAATGGACCGGCGGTCTGATGATCGTGCTGGCTTTGCGGCGTCTGGCGCTTGAACCATTCCTAAATGATAAGTATCCGCTGTCGCGTACCAGCAAAAGAAAGAAGTCGCGATTCACCAAGGACCTCTCGGGTACTGATCTTGTTGCAACTGAAAACAAAGAAGATGACCAGCATTGAGCACAGGCGAGTTACAAAGCGATACTCATCAGGCTCTACGAGGTGAGGTTCCACCTGCGCTGCTTGTCCGCGGCTTGTCATTCGCGTATGCGACCCCTTCTGGGCCCGTTCCGGTTCTCCACAATGTTTCCCTAACACTAAACAAGGGCGAATGGATCGCTCTGATGGGTCCTTCTGGTTCGGGTAAGTCCACTGCACTGCTGTGCTCGGCGGGTTTGTTGAGCGCGGAGACTGGGACTATCGAATTGACCGGCCCAAATATCAGGGAGGCATCCGATAGGGAGTTGACCCGGCTACGCCGCGATCGCATCGGTTTCGTGTTCCAGGATTTCAACTTGATCGTAGCGCTGACCGCCAGACAGAACGTTGCTCTGCCAGCCAACTTCGGAGGACATCACCGTTCACGCAAAGAGATCATTCTGGCGTTAGAGAAGGTTGGGCTGGCTAATAAGGTGAATGTTCTGCCAGATTCACTCTCGGGAGGTGAGCGCCAGAGGATTGCAATTGCAAGGGCTTTGGTTTCAAACCCTGCCGTTGTTTTCGCGGATGAGCCCACGGGCTCTCTGGACATTCGTTCGGGTGATCAGGTCCTTGCTCAGTTTCAAAGCTTGGTGGACTTTGGATCGGCAATCCTGATGGTGACGCATGATCCGAGGGTTGCGTCGCGCGCGGATCGTGTGGTTCTTCTTCAAGACGGGCATGTGGCCGGTGAAATGGTTGGGGCTAGTGCGGAGAAGATTGCTCCGCGTTTAGCGAGCCTTGAGGATGTGGACGAATGACGTTCGGCCCATCCGGGCGCATGATTTGGCGGCACCGTTGGTCATATTCGGGACTGGCAGGCGTTGTTATCGTGGCTTCTGCCGGTGTAGGCAGCTCACTGTCGCTACAGTCGTCTTCTCAGGCTACGGCGGCTGACACAACCGGTATGACGGGCAATCAAGCCGCTAGGCTCGTCGCTCTGTACGAGGGCGGTCAGTTCATCAGTGGTGTTATGGCTACCTTGATGACGTTCGTGGCTCTGTTACTGGTTTCTCAGTCCATGAGCTTTGTCGTCGACGCGCGCCGCATAGAGATAGCTCAATTGCGCCTGACAGGTGCGTCCGCCGGGCAACTTTTGACGATGATTGTTCTAGAAAGCGCCGTTATCGCTCTAGCGTCTTCTGCTATCGGAGCGATCCTGGGGGTTGCGCTGCTTCGTCCGTACGCCACTGCATTGACCTCGCAGGGAAACTGGCCTCCCGGTGTAATCCCGAGTGCCGATGGTGGCGTTCTTCTGGTAACTGTGCTCTTGATGACTGTTGTGACCGCTCTTGGCGCGTATCTTCCCGCCAGACGCATCAGCCATACAGCACCTATTGACGCCGTTCATCCGGTCTCTGTGACGAGGAAGCTAATGTCGCCGTTGCGGTGGGTCATCGCAGTGGTCGGAGCCTCGTTCACCGTCTTTACGTTTGTAATCCCGTCTCAGTCGATCAACTGGGTGGTCGTTTCGGGACTTGTTGGAATTGGTGGGGTGGTTCTCGTCTCAGCTCTCTCACCGCTGATTGTCCCTCCCATCGCACGCTTAATTGGATCACTGTTGACTCTGGTCGCACCGGGAGCCAGCCTCGTTGCTCGGCAGGAAACCGTCGACGATCCGCGCCGAACGGCGTCCATGGCTACGCCCATCGTTTTGGTACTGGCACTGGGAGCGCTCTTCGGCATCGTTGCACAGACCTCACGGGCTGATGGGCTCCAGGGATATCGACAGATCGAGAACGCTCACGTCATTGTGGAACAGGCACTGACCCCAGCCAACGACCAGAGATACGGTCAAATCGCGGCATTGCCCGAAGTTCAATCCACTACCCGAATCCAGCAAGTTGAGGATTGGTCATGGTCAGGCGCGGACAGCACCCGAGATTACGCTCCCACCATATACGGAATAGATGCTGATACGATCGAGGGCTTCGTTCCTCTTGATGTCACCTCCGGCTCGATTGGTCAAGTACATGGTGACAACATAGCGACGCTCAACCCCGGCGATCACGTGGGAGATACTCTCCATTTGCAGACTATGAGTGGTCAGGAAATCACTCTGCACGTCGTCGCAGTAGCGAAGCCAACCAGTTTCCTGAGCGGCGAGTTCCTCCTAGATGAGAACACGTTCGATCTCAGTAAGAGTAGCGGAACGGATCTCTGGTTTGTAGCACCGCAGTCGGGAATCTTAGACATTGAGCTATCGGATGCAATTTCCCAGGTGGTACCTACAACTGATCCAGTGTCGTTGGAAGACTGGATCAACCAGACGATCGATCGCAGCGTTGACAACCAACGATCAGCCGTGGTTACCATCGTCTCTGGCGCTGCTGTGCTGGCGATCTTTAGCTTGGCTCAATCGGCTCTTACCTCGATACGCGAGCGTAGGTCCGAGCTTTCGCTACTCAGAAGAGTGGGAGCCAGCAAAGCCTCGGTCGTAGCAACCATAGTAATCGAAATAATGCTGACCGTCATCACCGGCACGGTCCTCGCATCGCTCGTCGTGCTGCTCATCTACCAACGAACGGCACACACCTTGATTTCTCAAGGTGTCCAACTGGCTCCCATGGTTCCCATTGGACTGCTAGCAATAATCGTGGTCGTAGTTGTCGTCGTTGGCGCCCTGTCTGCAATCGTCGGTGCCATCTCCGCGATGCGACACGAACAACCACAAAACGGACGCCGGACAAACTGACATCCTGACAAGAGACTGCCCTTGACTTACGACGTTTCCTAGAATTGACTGTTTCGCGTTATGGGAAACAATCTTGTTTGGGAAACATCGTTGGTGGCAGATGCTCTGAGCAGTATCGAGACACTTCTGCCCGATGCATGGCATCTTGAATCAACAGTGGTCTCCGACATGGCGGATAAGAGCGTTGATGGACTGATCTCACTGATTGCACCGAGTGGTGAACAGGTTGATTTCCTGGTGGAAGGTAAGCGCTCAGGGACGTCCTCGACATTGATCCTCGCGCAGTTGCGAGAGCTTTCTTGGGCCAGCGACCTACCGCTATTGTTCGTCTCTGACTACATTGGTCCTGGTTTGCGTGAACGATTGAGTTCTGAGGGGATCAGCTACGCTGACGCTACCGGCTGGGTCTCGATCAGCCTGAACGCTCCACTGGGGTTGCTGACTGGCCAGAGAGCTGAGAGATCGCCGCGTGGAGATAGGCCTACTGCCGTGGCTCGACTGAACGGGGTTGTGGTCAATCGCATCACCCGGGTCAGTGTCCAAGCTTCTCCAGACACTGGTCAGGGAAGGCATTGTTGATCGAGACGAGCGCGGGCGAATCTCCGCAGTGCGCCGCCGTGAGCTGATCCGGCGCTGGGTACGAGACTACTGGTTTTCAAAGACTAACGATTCAGTCGGATATTTCATCGCTCCGCGCGGAGTGGAGCGTGCTCTTGACAGGCTCGGTGAGGCCTCGAATCACGTGACTCTGACTGGCTCGGCTGCAGCTAGACAATTGTTACCCGAAGGCGTGACGCCTGTGGTTCCCCTTGCGTTTGCTGGCGTTCTACACGAACCGTCCCAATGCTTTGATCGAAGATTTACGACTGGTCCCAGCAGACCCGTCTACAGCGAACGTGATGATAGCCGTGCCCCAAGACATGAGTGTACTTGCGGAACCTCTCGCACCGGATGCGTTGGTGCTGGCAGACCTGTTGACACTGCCAGGGCGAGGAGATGCAGAAGCTGAACAGCTTATGGACATGCTTGCCCGAACTAGTGAATACTGGAGGGTGCAATGGCTCTCGCCCCAGAATATGTGGCCGCGCGCCGCGCGCCTTACACCGCACGATAAACAGACCGCCCGTATCGCCCGAGGACTCGAACCAGCACTAGTTGATAACTCGTTAGTCCTGATTACATCCTTCGAACCCGATGACAATCGTGCGTTCCAATTGCGAACTGCTGGCCCTGCAGCCCTACTCACCGCTAAAGCAATTAAGATCGGTGAACGACTGCAACAATCTGACCGCCAGCGAGACAGGCTTAAGCAGAAGGATGCGCTCGACGCTCTCCGCATACTTCAGGCAATCGAGGTCGAAGACCTCGTATCTGGATTCAGCATTCACAAACGTGACGAACATGCATGGTCGGCGAGCATCGAGGCCTTTGCGATCTACCGCGAACACGCGTCATCTGCCGACGGCAGGATTCCGCGACTCGCCGCCGCAGCAACGCAAGGTGACCGGGCAATAGCTCCGGCGTTCGCCGCGCTCATTTTCGAATTGCTTGATGCGATCCGGGTGCAGGAGGTGGCAGGACCGCATGAGCGAATGCGTTGGCGAGAATAGTGGCGTGTTCACCGATACGGACATTGACCGGTGAGCCGAAGAAGTGGGAGCAGGATTCCCCAACTCCGTATTCGAAGCTACCCGCGGCAGGCTATGGGAGACCGTCATGTGGAGTGACGTGCGTGCCAAGCGTCCCGTCGACGAACGAACCGTAGCCGAGCACCATGCTCACATGAAGGCCGCCGAACGCACCTACCGCCTACGTTAGGTTCGAGAAGAACAAGGCGCCACGCAAAAGGAACTTGCCGAACGCATGAGTCTGACGTGCCCCACGATCTCCGCCTTTGAGTCAGGCGACTCAAATAGCTGAGGGATCACCGCCCTCGGGTCCTGCGAATCCAATAGGTAAGGGATCACCGCCCTCGGGTCCTGCGTTGGAGCGTTAGCTGGCAGTATCGGGATCCTAGCCATCCTTTATTGCTGGAAGCTAGTTCTATCGTCTAGCCGGTCGGTTGCTGATTGACCTGAAGGTTCTGGCCGGCTCCGTCTGGTATTCGCTACAGAGTGGCCAGTCCATCCATGCTCCCTTCTCAAGTTCGCTACGAAGTGGCCAGCATTTGTGCCTCTTACCGCGAATACAGGGGGTTGTGGTGGCCAGTTTGTAGCGGACTTCAAAAGCAACGGAGCCGCTGTTGCCGAACTGTAGCGCATTCTGGTGCCAATGGGACGAATGAGGACAATGGGCCCCTAGCGATTGGTGAATCTGGCGAATGAGGACAGAACGTCACCGGGTATCCAAACAACATCCAAACAATGGAGTGGACGAGAAGTAAGCGTCAATGAGGGATTGGTGAATCTGGCGAATGAGGACAAAATGTCACCGGGTATCCAAACAACATCCAAACAATGGAGTGGACGAGAAGCAAGCGTCAATGAGGGATTTGCGAATCTGGCGAACGAGGCAACTGGCCGCCGTGCGATTGGTGAATCTGGTGAACCAGGGCAACGTCCAGCCACACAATGCGCCAGCATCGCTGTTTTCCTCCTTTTGGGACGTAAAGATCATCTAGCGCGCACAAATGTTACAAATATGGGAGAGCATTTCCTCAGCATCCGTTGTGTTGCCGATTTCTCGGTCATATTGTGCCGTGTCAGCCAACGGGTGCGGCCAAGTTTGGAAGATTCGCTTTGGGCTGCGGTGGGCGCTGGGAACGAACGGGGAGGCGAGGTGATGTGAATGGGTCAAGAACGACCCCGCATCAATTCAAGCGAAGCAGATCGGGTTAGCTGGTGGCAACCGAGTCAGATCCCGGTTACGTCATCAAAGCTTCTCTATCGCTCGCGTTTTGAGAGCCTATGGGACGATTTGCCCAGACTTCTTGTGCTCGCCGCGCTTCCCGGGTGGGGAAAGAGAGTCTGGAAAGAGCAGGCCGCAGACTACCTATTCCGGACCCAGCCCGACTTGAAGTTTCACTGGACACGAGGAATCGAGGGCATCGACCAGGCGCTGGACGGTGCTCGCAGCGACGATGGTGACGTCATCTGTTTTCTAGATGGACGTGACGCGGGTGCGGACAACCAGTTCTGCGAGGATCTCGCTACCGTACTTGCCGAGCGTCCCTGGGTTCGATGTGTTGTGGGAACTTATGGATACCACCCTCCGGACCAGAACTCGTTGACCAGACCACCCGAAGAGCCGGGCAGTGAAGCCCAGTCAATTCTTGCGGGAGCAGTGGTAATGGATGAGGGAGATCTGAGTTTCAACGCGGAAGAGCTATCCGCCATTCGCCAGTTGCTCGGCGATGACGGGGCTCTGAACGATCTTCTTCTTGATGGCAAACGTGAGAAGGGCTGTCCCTACCTGGTTGGACAACACATCGAACGCATGACCGCTCCGGGCCATGTCGGAACCTGGGTGGCAACGGACCCAAGGATTGAGTTGCGTCTTCTAGGTCTGCTAGATGGGGCCGTCAAGCAGTCCAGACTCTCGCGGTATCCGATCGGCAAGGCTCTTCGGGAGGCACGAAGATTCCGGTCCGTTTCGGCAGACCTTTTGGGTAGGCGCGAGGTATCACAAGAAGTGGTTGCTTCGATGGTCAGCCGGTTCCCGCACGTTCCGCTATTTGACGGGGACTTTGATGATGAACTGCAGGTTGACGAGTGGGGCTGGCGCGGCGACGTGTGGCGAGCAATGGCGGAGGGAGAGCCAAGTGCCTCCCGAACCGCTCGTCTGGGAAGTGGTTTAGAAGATGTTCAAACAAGCGGCCGTATCGCGGCACAGTTGATCTATCTCCTGGAGCTAGGTCGGGTCACCCAGGCAGAGGAATTGGTGCGCAAGAACTATCGCTGGTTCCTCATGTTCTGCGATCAGTGGACTACTCAGCGGCTAGAAGGAGCCTCTATCGACCCGGCGCGTGCGCCGGCGCTGGCTCTTTTGCAAATTGAACTAAGACTTAGGAGCCATGGATTTGAGCCGGAGTCACGTTATGTAGCGGACGCCGCATTCCGGAGGCTTCGTAACTGGATTGCTACCAGCACCCACGAAGAGATCGAACGAGGCGGTCTGCTATCGTACGGTGCCACTTTGGCAGGACACCGGGAGGAGGCTTCCCGCTACGTAAAGCACGTACTTGAGTTAGTTGATACGGCGACGAGCGCCGGTAAGCCGGTAGATGACGCCGCCCGAATTCGCTACGTCGGTGCTTGCTACTTGGCCTACTGGTCGGCACTACAGGTGGACATGCACGATGAAGCGCTTGAGCTTGCCGAGGTGATTGTCGAGTACAGCGATACAAAGGACCGAGCATATTTCTATGAGTGTGTAAGTCTGGTTACCGAACAAGACTTACACGGTCTCAGGTCCATGTCGCCAACCGGCGAGTCGCCCTCCACGGAATCCCACTCGCAAGCCCAGCCTCTGGTCTATTTGGAAGAGGGCAACGATACGGAGGCCTTCGGATTCCTTCGGCCCATCATCGCTCACGATGTCGGTGTTTCTAGGTCAGCGCTGGATTCGCTGGTCTTGATCGGTCGGGCACTTGCTTCGCCAGAGGAACTGAGCGTTAGTGAGATCGAGGCGAAGCTCTCTCGCAGTTGCAAATGCTGGGATGACGGGAGACCCAGCAGCTTCCTTGTCTGGGCTGCCGTTATCGCATTCGCAAGTATCGGAGCCGGGGATAAAGCGCGAGTCTGGGTTGACTCCCTGTCCACCCATGACGATATTTTCACGTTGCTGGCTCGCATGACTCTGGCCCAGTGGGAGGGCGACTCCGAGGCGGCTTATGCAACTTTTGAGTCCATCAACTGGCCCATCCCACCCAGACTGGCCGTCTATGCCTGGACTGTTACGGCCGCCTCGCAGGCGTTGCGCGGCGACCCAGAAAGAGCCGCACTCTCACTGAAGACGGCATGGCGCCAGTATCCGGCTCCGCGACTCTTCCGGTTTGCCTTGCGTTTCGTCCCTCAAGCGGCCTTTGACTCCCTCGTGGTTCTCTCAAACCAAGTTCCCGAGATGCTCTCGCAGGTATTCAAAGACTCGAACGAGGATAAGCGCGCGATCCGCTGGGTCGAGGATCCCAGGCTCACACCGAGCGAACGAGAAATTCTTGAAATGCTTTCCCTCGGGCGGACGAATCGTCAGATTGCCGAGGCCAGGTTCGTTACGGTCGGAACTGTGCGATCACAGCTAAAAACGCTGTATCGAAAGCTAGGAGCTTCAGACCGCCTGGACGCTCTGGAAATAGTTGAACGCTTCCGTCTTCTTGACCGAGGGGGGAAATGAAGGGGTGAAGTAGCCTTGGGCAGCGCTCCACGGTGAGTGGCTAACTTACGCTCTGAGCATCAGATGCCTCGCCCGGGGCATCTACAGGCGCAAGGGGGCGACATAGTTGGACGCCAATAGCAAGGGCAAGACCTTGGGGATGATCCCACTCATCGCGTTCGCGGTGGGAACCATGGTTGGCGGGGGAGTATTCGCGCTCTCTGGGATGGTCGTACAGGAAGCTGGTCCCGGCGCGATAATCTCGTACATTCTTGCTGGGTTAGTAATGTTGCTGTCCGCGTTTTGCTTCGCGGCGGTGGCGTCAAGGGCAAAACCGGGGGAGTCCGGGTATGCCCCCATTGCAACGGAGCTTTCTCCGATGTGGCGCTTCATGGCAATGTGGGCTTTCTTCATTTGTGGCGTCACAGGTATCGCATACGTTCTGATGTCGTTTGCGAACTACCTGCTGACTTTCTTTCCCGACCTTAAGGGGCAGTCCATTTGGTTTGCCCTGGGTGCCGCGATCCTTCTTGCCCTGCTGAACTTCGGTCCGGCGGCGCTGGTCGGCAAGGCTGAGACGGCGATGGTGGCTTTCAAGTTGGCGGTCCTGTTACTGCTGGTGATCTTTGGCTTTATTCACTTTGCTCCCGCTGAACTCAGCAACATGATCCCTCACGGTTCCTCTTCGATCTGGTCCACCACAGCTTTACTGTTTACCGCATATACCGGCTTCAACGTCATCACAAACATGTCGGGTTCTGTGAAGAATCCGCAAAAGACAGTGCCGAGGGCAATCATCACCTCGTTGGGGGTGGTCGCAGTTGTCTACATCGGGGTCGCTATCGCCCTCGTTATGTCGAAGCAAACTGGAGCAGACGGCTTCGCTGAGCATGGACTCACTATCGCGGCAAAGGCTCTTATGGGGGATTGGGGCGGATACCTTGTAGCGATCGCTGCTTGTGTTTCAACTTTGTCGGGTGCTAACGCAAACGTGCTTGGATCCGCCGACCTTCTAGTTCACATGTCAGGTAACGGTGATCTACCGTCGAAGCTTGGACGTCTCAATAAGGCGGGCAACCCGATCTCCTCGGTTGCAATGACGGCGGTGATCACCCTCATTCTGCTCCTCATCGGCGTTCTTCCGGACGTGGGGAAAGAAGCCCTCAAGATCATCGTCGTGTTCTGCAACGTGGCCGCGATTGCGGCGATGGTGATCGTGGATGCCACGGCCCTGAAGATGGGATTGAAGAAGTGGTCTACACCCGGAATGAAACTGCCGCCCGGGCCGACCATCCCGATCCTCGCAATCATTACTGCACTGATACAGATTCCGTCACTGGGGTGGTGGCAAGTCCTGGTTGGCGCGGCCATGGTGGCTGTCGGGTTCCTGATCTGGGCGCGGCGGAAGGGCTATGACACGGTCTATCAGCAGGACATCAAGGACCATATTGCAAGGGGCGATACCCCGTTGGTTCGATTTCTTCTCGGTGATACCGGATCCCGCAAATCCGCGGTCTCATCTCAAGCATCAACGGGCACAAAGAAGTGAGGAAGCAGGTAACCAGCAATGGCAAAACTTACAGGTGAACAGGAGCAGTGGCTCCTAGATGCGAGCAGATCAGAGATAAACGGTTGGATTTATCTACGGGTGAAGGGTGAGCCGTTTGCGCGAGGATTCCAACACGGCTACCTGGTTGCAGACGAGTGGGCCGAAGCTCTACGAGTAACGCGGGCAATGACGTACCAGAACTACGGCCTGACATATGACTTCTTCCAAGAACATGCCGTAGAGCTCCACAAGGACAAGATTCCCGAGGAAATCGCAGATGAGATGAAGGGCATTGCCGCCGGACTGAGCGCGGCCGGAGTACCCGCAACCTTCGACGACATCATCGGTTGGAACGCATACACCGAACTCACAGGCTACTGGTATCCAACGGTTGCGTCTAAGTACGCAAAGTCGGGCCCCAAGTCGCCGAAGGATTCTCACTGCTCTGCTTTCATTGCGACCGGGGCAGCAACCGCCGACGGCAAGCTCGTGATCGCACACACCAGCTTCGATGATTTTTGGCACGGCCAATCATTCAACCTTTTGCTTGATCTGACTCCGACCGAGGGGTCAAGGATGGTCATGCAGTCCGTTCCTGGATATGTCGGCTCGTTTACTGATTTCTGGGTGACTTCCGCCGGTCTGGTCGTAACGGAAACAACGATTGGCGCATTCCAGGGCTATGATCCCTCGCGCTCGCCCGAATACGTGCGTTCGCGGCTGGCGACACAGTACGCAAAGACAATAAGCGAGTGGGTGGACACTCTGAACCGGGATAACAACGGTGGGTACGCGAACTCATGGTTGGTCGGGGACGCTAACACCGGGGAGATCGCCAAGTACGAGGAAGGGCTGATTTACCAAAACCTGGTTACCACTCGCAACGGATCCTACTTCGGAGACAACGCCCCGGGCGATCCAAGAATTATGCATCTCGAATGCGGTAACTATGGATACGACGATGTCCGCTGGCCAACTGGCGCTCGGCGGGTTCGATGGATGAACCTCCTCGATCAACATCATGGAAACATCGACGCCGAAGTCGGAAAGGCGATGATCGCCGACACCTTCGATGTCTACCTCGGCTTCAATAACCCATCGATGCGGACAATCTGTTCGCACTACGACGCTGATCCACTTCATTTCCTTTCAGCCCACGGAGTTCCGTTTAACCCGTTCGGGTCCGTGGACGCGAAACTCGCGACCGCAGGTAATGTGCTCAACATGAGTATGTGGGGTCGTTTTGGGCGTGCTGACGGAACTGTTTTCGACGCTGATGAGCACCTGCGTCAGCACCCTCAGTTCAACTGGCAGCAGGGATACCTGAAGTCCCGTCCCTCGCAGCCGTGGACCTACTTCAACAACGGGATGACTGAAACCGAAACAACCGGACCACTTGAGGACAGGAACTGATCATGGCTGAACTGACGTCCGACCAGCAGGCGATCGTTGATCGCGCTCTTCTTGAAGAGAAAGATGGCTGGTACCACATAAAGACATATGGCGATCCATACTCTCTCGGATTCCAGCATGGGTACCTCCTTGCGGACCAGTACGCCAAAGCGCTACGAACCTACACGTATATGACGCTTCAGTGCTTTGGGATGGAGTACTCATTCTTCGTGGAGTCGGCGGCGAAGATGCACAGGGACAAGATTCCTGAGTATTTGATGAAGGAACTGGGAGGCATGGCCGACGGCTTCACCGCTGCGGGAGTCGAAACTTCGGTCGACGACCTCATCGGCTGGAACGCTTGGATGGAGCTAACCGACTACTGGTGGCCGACGGCCGCAGCCCAGTACTCAAAGAATCCTCCCCAGGGTCCGCGCGGCTCACACTGTTCCGGTATCGTTGCCACCGGTTCCGCGACCACCGACGGGAAGGTCGTCATCGCACACGAAAGCTTTGATGAGTTCTGGTCGGGTCAATACTTCAACATCGCCGCACACGTGCACCCCGACGAGGGACACGCATTCACTATGCAGACCGTCGCCGGGTACTTGGCATCAATGACTGATTTCTATGTGAACTCGGCTGGCCTCGGCATCACTGAAACGACACTTGCGGGCTTCCGCGGGTACGACGAAAAGAGGGCTCCCGAGTACGTGCGTGCCAGAAATGCCGTTCAGTTCTCAGGTTCCATTGATGAGTGGGTCGCCACCCTAAACAAGGACAATAACGGTGGGTACGCCAACGCGTGGCTCGTTGCCGACGCCAACACGGGCGAGATAGCCAGGTACGAGGAGGGGCTGGTATACCAGTCCCTCGAACGCACCTTCGATGGGTCTTTCTTTGGCTGCAACGCGACATTCGACCCGCGAATCCGCAATCTTGAATGCGCGGATGTCGGTTTCAATGATCCTCGTCAGCAGACGGGCGCGAGGCGACAACGGCTGATGCAACTACTCGACGAGTATCACGGAAAGATCGACACGGACGTTGCGAAGAAGATTCTCGCCGACAAGTATGACCCTTATCTGGGATATGAGAACCCGAGTTCGCGCGGTGTTTGCTCATACTACGACGTCGACCCTATGTACTACGCCGATGACCCAAACGCGGTGTGGAACGTTCCGTTCTACCCGGCCGGGTCCGTTGACGGGAAAGCCGCAAACGCAGACGACATTCTCAGTGTGAGGATTTGGGGCCGATACGGACGAGCCGATGGTGGCGAGTTCGATGCACCCCGGTTCCTACGGGAGCACCCTCTCTGGGCATGGCAGGAAGGATATCTGGAGTCGAGGCCGTCCCAGCCCTGGACGGTCCTCGACTAACAAAAGACTCCGTGGGCGCCCTCTCTCTTGGCCGGGATCGGGCGTCCACGGAACCACCACCCCTAACAAGTAAAGGAGTAGCTCCATGGAGCTTACCAAGGATGCCCTCAAGAAGATGAGGGACGACTACGCAAAGGCTAAGACGCAACACGTCGCTCAGCGTGCCACAATGAAAAACGGAATCCTGGATTCCTGCGAGAACGCCGACGTGGTGGCCAGAGACCAGTACGTCTTTTCGATCGACGTTGATTCTGAGGCCGTCGCCAATCAGAACCAATCCGGACGCTGCTGGATGTATGCCTGTCTGAACACCCTGCGCTGGCATATCGAGAAGGACCTCAACCTCACTCACGGTTCGTTCGAGCTGTCACAGAACTACACGTTCTTCTACGACAAGCTTGAGAAGTCGAACTTCTTCCACCAGCAGATCATCGATTCTGCCGATGCACCGCTTTCTGACCGAAGGGTCACCTTCCTGCTCAACACTCCGCAACAGGATGGCGGAGACTTCGACATCATCGCTGCGATCGTCAAGAAGTACGGCGTAATCCCGAAGAAGGCGATGAATGAGACTCATGCCAGCATCAACTCTGCTGAGCTCGACACCATCCTCAACAAGAAGCTACGTCAGGACGCACTCGAACTTCGAACCATGGTTCAGAAGGAGGCAACTGACGAGGAACTCGACACTGTCCGCGAGAGGATGTTGAACGAGGTCTACCGCATCCTTTCGGTAGCACTTGGAACCCCTCCGGAGACCGTCGACTTTGAATACCGCGACAAGGACGACAAGTACCACGGGGAATTTGGACTGACACCCCTGGAGTTCCTCACCAAGTACGTGCCGATCAATCTTGACGACTACGTCGGGGTGATCAATGTGCCCATCGATTCCATGCCCTACAACCGTGTCTTCGGAATTGAGATGTCTAACGAGATCATTGAGGGCCGTCCGAACCGCTACCTGAACGTAGTGATGGAGGACCTCAAGGCAGTCGCTTTGAAGCAACTTCAGGCCGGTGAACCGATCTGGTTCGGCTGTGACGTCATGCAGCACACTGACATCCACAACGGTGTTATGGACATGGACCTGTTCAGCTTCGACGAACTGTTTGGTGTCGAGTTCACCATGGATAAGGCTCAGCGGTACCTCATGCGAGACTCGTTACCCACTCACGCAATGACGATCGCTGGAGTCGACATCGTCGATGGAAATCCTCGCAGGTGGAAGGTAGAGAACTCGTGGGGCGCCGACGTCCACGGCCAGAAGGTCGGTGACAACGGGTACTACGTCATGAGCGACGCGTGGTTCGACAACTTTGTGTACGAGGTCGCCGTTCGTAAGGATCTGCTCCCCGAAGACCTGCAGCGAGCCTTCGGAACAGACCCCATAATCCTGCCCTACTGGAGCAGCTTCGATCCGCTATAGACCTGAACCAACATTGGTTCGGCACTAGCAGCCGGTGGGTGGGCCAGAGTTCCCATCAAGTGCCCACCCACCCGTCTTCTTCGCCACGCGAAAGGCAATGAAAATGAGTTCTCAAACGAGCTCCCCGACCAGCGCTAAAGCTGGAGCTGTGGGCGCAAAACCGACTGGCGGCGGTTCAGGATACATAACGACGCTCGCCCTGGTGATGATGAATGTGACCATCGTCGCCGGTATCGGCAACGATGTTCAGCAGGCCTTCTATGGTCTGTCTTCTGTCACGCTCTTCACCATCGGTGCAATCGTGTTCTTTCTTCCAACTGGGTTGGTTGCCGCCGAGTTGGCATCCGGCTGGTCCCAGCGAGGTGGCATCTTTCGTTGGGTTGGCGAGGGAATGGGTAAGGGTTGGGCGTTCACCTGTCTGTTGATCCTCTGGTTCCAAACAACCTTCAACTTTGGTTCTGGCATACCTAGCGCCTCGGCGACGATCAAGTTCTATACCTCGGACTTCGAGGGTGCGGTGAAGTTCGCCGAGAATCCTTCCCACGAACTACTCATCATGTGTGGCTGGTTGGTCTATTACTGGGCAATCTGCTGGGTCGCGACCAAGGGTGTTAAGGTCTTCGCTGGTGTTGCAAAGTACGGTGTTCTTTTGGGGACGTTCCTCCCGCTTGCGGTAATGACCATTCTCGCGGTTGTTTGGCTGATGCAGGGTAACAAGCCGAACATTGAGTTCACTCCGTCGGGATTGGTGCCGCCCGTCAAGAACTTTACTTCGCTCGCATTGGCGGCAGGTGTTCTGTTCTCATTTGCGGGCATCGATATGAATGCTGCACATATCAAGCAACTGAAGAACCCTCGCAAGCAGTTCCCAATCGCAATGTTTATCGCCATGATCCTGTCACTGGTCATCTTCATTGTTGGAACCCTGATCATCGCGATGGTGATTCCTAATAAGGACATCAACGTTCTGTATACGCTGTTCGCTACCTATCGAGCACTTGGCGAGACTATCGGAATGCCCTGGCTGTACATGGTGTTTGTGTACCTTGGCCTCGGCGCGGGAATGGCAAACCTGATCACGAACCTAGCCGGGCCCTCGTTCATGTTGGGTCAGGCAGGCCGAAGCGGCTTCCTCCCGAAGGTCCTGCAGAACAACAACAAGCACGGCATGCCGTCACGTCTGATGTACCTGCAGATGGCGGGCATGACTCTGATCGCTTTCGTTGTCTTCCTACTTCCGAACGTCGAGGGATTCGTAATCCTGGTAACCCAGGCGATCACGATCCTCTACATGCTCTACTACATCCTCATGTTCATCTCGTTCCTGAAGCTTCGGTATGAGCAGCCAAACCGCCCCCGAACCTTCGTTGTGCCCGGTGGGAAAATTGGTGCATGGATCGTTGCGGGTGTTGGCCTCGCGGCGTCAGTGTTTGGTATTGTTCTGGCGCTCTATCCTCCCGAACAGGTGAAGAAAGAGGTCGGCTCTGGAACCACCTACGTCACGATCATTCTGGTGATTATCGCGGTGGTCCTGGCACTCTGCATCTGGATCTACCAGGAGTCCAAGAAGCATGACTGGGTTGATCCGAAAAATACTTTCGCGCCATTCACGTGGGAACTTGAGGGTCTTAAGAAACCTCAGAAGGTACTCTCAAACGTGCCGAGCGAAATGATGGCCGAGGGACAAAATCCCATGGGTCTGCCCATCAAGCGTCTTTATTCGCCAGACGATCGGATCATCCTTCCGCCAGAGTATGACGATATCAAGAAGCACAGGGGCGAACCTACACCTGAAGAACTAGCGGCATCGAAAGTCAAGGTGGCGGTCGGGCAAGCAAGTTCGGTTGGAGAAACCGCAAGCACGTCAGAGGCGCCTGTAGTGGCTCAGAGCACGACTACGACCGCCACGGCGACGAGGTCCCGTCACGTGCGGGTCCCAGCGGCTTCTCCCGAAGCGATCGCGTCTACTGTGCTTCCGGAGGATCTGGATGCAGCCTCCCGGGCTGCCGCGCAGCAGGCAAAGAAACTCGAGGTAGCCGCGCAGGCTCTTGCCGACGAAGCAAAGGCTGATGCCCAGTTGGCACAGGCCGAACGTAAGGCCAAAGCAGCCACGGCCGCCGCTGAACAGGCAGTAGAAGCATCACAGGTCAGCGCCACCGGGGCGACGTCAGCTCCGGAAAAGCCTGCTGAGAACTCTACTGCGGTTAGCGACGAGTCGAGTGATTCAGACCCGTCGGGCCAGAGCGGGGCAAACACCACCGAAAGCTGAGGCAGTGTTGCCCTCCGCGGGTTGAGTCACAGAGCGGGGTGGGGGATTCAGGAATTGGTACGCCTGAGTCTCCCACCTCAATCGTTGTTCCGGATACCAACAACGGATGCTGGGTCTACCGAATCCTCCACCGATCCTCAATCATCCGGATAACAATCTTAGTTTCGCTGGCTATGTCGGTGTGTAATAGCTCGAGCGCTTCGTTGCCGCTCTTTCCCTCGTCGGTTATGTATGCCAGGAACTGGAACTGTAGGCCATCCGATACCGCTGCCAGTATGCGTGCGATCTGCACGGATGGGGCATCTGGGTCCACGGTTCCCAGTTCTTTGCCTCGTTCAAAAGTGCGAGCGAACTGGCTGAGAAATAGGATCAGATGGTCAGTGAACCAGCGGTGGGCCGGATGGTCTCGGTTAGTAACGGAAGAGGCCAGAGAGACATAGAGTGAGGTCCCAGCGATATTTCGAACATTCTCCTCTAGGACCCGCTCCCACGACTCAAGAAGCATCCATGGATCCAGCTTCTCCTCGATGACAGATTGAGGAACAGAGGGTTCCACACCGAGAACTTCGGAGAGAGTATTGACTGAGCGTCTATCGCGTTCTTCAAGGACCGCGGCGAAGAGTACGTCTTTGGAAGGATAGTGATGGAGCAACCCGGCCTTGGACAGGTCCGATGCTCTGGCAATGTCCTCAAGGGATGCGCCGTTGTAGCCGACGCGCGCGAACAGATCGAGAGCTTCAGCCAAGACTCGAGCTGACTTATCTTCGCTTCCAGCCTTGGGACGGCCAGGTCCACGGCGTCTTTCTCCGCCCGAACTGGACTGCACTTTTTCCATTCCCTGACCCTGATCTGTTCGATGTCTCCAATGACCACAGGATAGTTGCAACCCGTCCAATCTGACCAACTTGGGGTCCGCATTTGCGATTCGGACACTCCACTTCTTGTCAGGCGGCGTCTACCGGGGTGAAGTGAAGATCGACGTTCACGCGGACATCACTGATACCAGCCAACGCGGTATTCCAGGATGCTATCGCTGGTCGTTGGAACGCGAACCTTACGGAATCAACTGCATGACGGGTGAATGAGTCAGGCAACGAATGCGCACTACGTATTTCGGTCCAAACGCGCCTCTTGGCTATGAGTGTCCGGTCCAGGATGCATCGGTGGGTGTAGGCGGAATGACACGACGAAGATAGAACAGTAGCCCCAAACAGGCGGCGAAGAGTGTGATACCGACTATGCTCAATACCGCGAATCCGATTCCTGAGACGGTGGTTGTCGGGGCTCCAGGCAGGTCAAGCCATTGACACCTGTACATTGCTGGAAGCAACCATGGATGTGCTTCGTAATTCGGGTCTCCTCCGATGGGGGCATTGACCGCGCATGCCGATGGTCCGCGGAAGAGAACGACAAACACCGATGAAGTGTAAATCCCTGCTCCGGCGACGCAACCAGTCGCGAGTAAGCGCCGAAGATTTCGAATCGACCGTGAATATCGCGGCATAACTCGCCCCTATTCTGCCGTCGTGGACGAACCGAAGTGCAGTTTACACGGCTCAGCATCCCGATGAGTTGTGAGTCTGGGTGTCTATTTGGTTCTAGGCTGATGGTCATGGATATTCGCGACATTCCTCTGACCACTATTAGTGGGGAACAGACTTCGTTGGCTGCGTATGGGGACCAGGTGGTCCTCATAGTGAACGTTGCTTCCAAGTGTGGATTGACTCCGCAGTACCAACAACTGGAACAACTGCAACGTGACTACGGGCCGCGTGGTTTTTCGGTTATTGGCTTTCCGTGCAATCAGTTCATGGGACAAGAGCCAGGGAGCGGCGAGCAGATTTCTGAGTTCTGCTCCACGACTTACGGTGTTACGTTCCCGCTCATGGAGAAAACAAAGGTAAACGGTAGGAATATGCACCCGCTTTACCGCGAGTTGCACGACGTGCCTGACGGGTCTGGCAAGGCCGGGCGTATTCGGTGGAATTTTGAGAAGTTCGTGTTAGCGCCCGACGGAACGATAACGCGGTACCGTCCCACAACACTCCCTGACGATCCGGGAGTTATCGCCGCAATCGAAGCGGGATTAAGCGAAGAGTAGCGACGCTCGAGACTCAGCGACGATATGTTCGTTGACCATGGATCATGCGGGGTGCTGGTCCTATGTGGTTGATAACTTCAGGCGGTCCGGGTTTGGTGGAGCTGTCGAGCCACGGACAATCATCGTCACGGGCTTAACGAAGGGCTCAAGGTCGAGGGTCTCGCCATGCTCAATCTCGTTGATTAGTTGCCCAACGGCCACTTCGGCGATGTAGCGAAAGTCCTGACGGATTGTGGTCAGTGGCGGGTTAGAAAACTCGGACATCTCCGTGCCGTCGAACCCCGCAACCGAGATATCCTCTGGGACTCGCAGCCCGGCATCCTGAAGAGCCCTCACCACACCGAATGCCATCTCATCATTAGCGCAGAACACGGCCGTAACCTTGTCGTCCTTGGCGATCTTGGTCCCGGCACGATAACCGGATTCGACTGACCAGTCACCCTGCCAGATACGTCCCGCAGGGAGTCCATGTTCCGCGATAGACTTCGCGAACTGATCGCGCCGGACCACGGCCGAATCTGAGTCTGACGCGCCCATAACGTGGTGTATGTCTTTGTGCCCCATCCCAGCCAGATAGCGGACTATTTCGGCTGTTCCTTCGGGGGAGTCGCCTATTACGGTGGGGTAAACACCCGCAAGACGCGAATCGAGCGAGACAACGGGCAAATGCGGCGGAAGCTTGATCCGGTCAACTGAAGCTCGACCGATTCTCACCATTATCAATCCGTCAATAGGCAGCACCCATAGTCGACTCAAGGCTTCATCTAGAGCATCGGTATCCGGCTGACCGATCTGCACCACGGTTACCGTGTACCCGTGCCGTGCGGCCTCGTCCACGATTCCGGCTGTGGTGAGTGATTCGCCGGTTCGCTCAAGCTGTTGGGTAACGACTCCGACAGCCTTGTACGCTCCCTTACGAAGTGCTCTAGCCGCTTGATTTGGGGCATATCCCAACTGCTCCATCGCGGCTCGTACCTTCGCTTCTGTCTTTGGTGTGACCAGGTTTGAGCCGGTTGAAACGCGAGACGCAGTCTGAGGTGAAACGCCCGCCAGACGTGCAACGTCACCCAGTGAGGCGCTCTTCCTTTGCCGTCGGTTCATTACCCCTCCAAAATTCTGAGACTCTCTATTGTTACAGAACCGTAATAGTCCGGCGGTGACGGCAGGCCGTCAACGACCTATCCTTAGACTGTCATTGATAACGTTATCAATGGTTACAATTTAGATAGGGAAGCTGATTCGCGACGTGGTAGTCGCGTTCTAGAGTCACCCGGAACTCTTCGGAGTCCTGACGATATCTAGGTACCTAGAAAAGGAATGAAGCATGAAGATTAGGAAGAAGTCAGCGCTCGCAGTCGCCGCTGCGCTGCCGCTTGCTATTGGGCTTGCCGCCTGCGGTGGCGGCGGTGGAAGCACCTCTGGGAGTGAATCGTCTGATGGTGATGGCTCGACGACCGAGGAAGCAGCGCCTGCCGGCAACAAGCTGACCGTTTGGACCTGGGACCCGGCATTCAACATCTACGCCATGGAAGAAGCTGGCAAGATCTACAAGGAATCACACCCCGACTTCGAGCTAGAGGTTATTGAGGTTCCCTGGGACGACATTCAGACCAAGATCACGACCCTGTCGCAGTCACAGGAGTTTGACGAACTCCCCGACATCCTGCTGATGCAGAACAACGCGTTCCAACTCAACCTGATCAACTCACCGGAGATCTTCACTCCTTTGAGTGGCGGTCCGATTGACTTCTCTGAGTTCCCACAGGGCGTCGTTGACTACTCAGTCATGGATGGTGAGAACTACGGAGTTCCGTTCGACTCAGGCACCGCAATCAATGCCCTACGAATTGATGTCCTTGAAGAGGCTGGTCTGACGGTCGATGACTTCACCGACATCACCTGGGACAAGTACATTGAGAACGGCACCAAGGTCCTGGATGCGACTGGCAAGCCGATCCTCTCCGGTGTCCGTGGCGAGGCTGACGTCATCATGATGATGCTGCAGTCTGCTGGCGCGTCACTGTTCGATGACGAGGGCAAACCGACTCTTGATGACCCGACCGTAAAGTCCGTCGTCGAAGAGTACGTGAAACTTGTCAAGAGCGGCGTGATGGTTGAGTCCTCCTCCTGGGATGAGTACGTGGGCTCCTTTACCAACGGAGATGTCGCTGGCACCATCAACGGTGTCTGGATCGTCGGCTCGATCCAGACAGCCGAGGATCAGGCTGGCAAGTGGGAAATCACCAACCTGCCTAAGCTCGACGGTGTTGACGGCGCAACGAACTACTCGGCCAACGGCGGTTCCTCTTGGCTGATCAGCTCTAACGCTGACGTAGCACTTGCGCAGGATTTCTTAGCAGCAACCTTCGCTGGTTCCACTGAGCTTTACGACACCATCCTTCCGGGTGCTGGCGCGGTGGCTAACTGGATTCCCGCTGGTGAGAGCGCTGTTTACAAGGAGCCGGTCGAGTTCTTCAACAACCAGCCCATTTACGAGATGGTCGTGAAGTTCGGTGCGGATGTTCCGTCCAACAACACCGGTGTTTACTACTACGAGGCACGTAATGCGATCGGTGTTGCTGCCTCTGAGATCATCGGCGGTGCGGATGTCGACAAGGCCCTGAAGGATGCTCAGGACAAGGTCGTCTTTGCAATGCAGTAGCCATTAGCTAACTGGGGAAGCATGCTCTGGTGCTTCCCCAGTTGGCTAGCTCGCACCGACCCGGCACGGTGCATCCCCATCAAAATGGCAACCTGCCGACTGCCATACACCCACGAAAGCTGGACTCGTGACAACAACCGACCCGGCCGCCAAGCAAGGACGCTGGCGACTCTCAAAGAGGGGGAAAGGCGAAGTCGACCAAGAACGTGACTACCGCGTGATGTCGCCCCCCACTCGCAGAAATTTAGTTGGCTGGTCCTTCATAATCCCGGCCGCAGCACTCATTGCGATCATGAGCTTCTACCCGATGTTCAAAGCTCTGATCCTTTCGTTCAAAACAGGTCGCGCCAATGCGATGGCCTTCGCTGATCCCTGGTACTACAACTACGCTCGACTGTTTGAGGACCCGGTATTTAAGCTGACCCTGGTCAATACGTTTATCTACTTGATCATCCAGGTTCCGATCATGCTGTTCTTGGCACTGATCTTGGCGAATCTTCTGAACAACCCAAATCTGAAGTGGAAGGCATTCTGGCGGACCTCCATATTCCTGCCAGCGGCGGTCTCTCTGGTTTCTTACTCTCTGGTTTTCCGTACGCTCTTCTCGACGGAGGGCACGGTAAATACGGTCTTAAAAAATTTCGGACTAATCAGTTCGAACATTGACTGGTTGGGTAACCCTGGCACAGCGCGTGCTGTCATCATCATCGGTCTCCTTTGGCGCTGGACCGGTTACAACATGATCTTCTATCTGGCTGCGCTGCAGAACGTCGATCCAGCGACTCTTGAGGCTGCTCGAATTGACGGAGCTGGCCCGATCAAGACGTTCTGGTACGTAACGATTCCTCAGCTGAAGCCGATGATCGTACTAACCGCGATTATGTCGACGAATGGAACGCTTCAGCTGTTCGATGAAACGTTCAACCTGACTAGGGGCGGACCGGCAAACACAACCATGTCTATGTCCCAGTACCTGTATCAAGTGTCCTTCCAGGGCAGTCCAAATCTTGGTTATGGTGCGGCGATATCATTTGCGATCCTGCTCATGGTCGCGGTGTTGGCTCTGATCCAAATGAAGGTAGGTGACAAGCGTGATTAGCAAGACCCTCAGGCGGGCTCCGGGATACCTGTTCCTCGCAATATTCGCTCTGTTCTCACTCTTCCCGCTCTACTTCATGGTGGTCTCAGCAACGAACACCAGTTCAGAAGTCTTGGGTGCGAAGATGCTTCCTGGCGGCGCGTTCCTCGAGAACTGGAACAACCTCGTCGCAACCACTGATCTTCCGGCCGCTGTCTATCACTCGACGGTGAACGCTACGGTAACTACGGTGTTGGCGCTAATCATCTGTTCCCTGGCCGGCTATGGTTTCGAGATTTATCATTCCCGTGGCAAGGACATTCTTATGAGCATCATCCTGCTCGCGATGATGATTCCATTTGCCGCGACAATGATTCCGTTGTTCCAGCTGTTCGCCGGGTGGGGAATGATCAACTCGACCATGGCTGTCGTTCTGCCAGCGGTAGCCACGCCGTTCCTGATACTGCTGTTCCGCCAATCGTCTCGGACTTTCCCTCATGAAACAATTGAGGCGGCTCGGATCGACGGTCTTGGCGAGATCAGCATTTTCACCCGTATTTATGTGCCGATGATGAAGCCGACCTTTGCTGCGGCAACCGTCATCACATTCATGAATGCCTGGAACGCGTTCATGTGGCCAAGGGTCATCCTCGTCAGCAACAAGTATCAGACGCTTCCTCTGCTGACCTCTAACCTCACGGCTGGCTACGTGACTGATTACGGCATGCTCATGCTCGCCGTTCTCATCTCGTCCCTGCCGACCATGATTATTTTCCTTGTCCTTCAAAAGAGTTTCGCTAACGGAGTTATGGGAGCTGTTAAGTAATGTTCGACCCCGCCGTCCTGTCCGATCCGGAGTTCATCTCTGAGGGTCGGCTACCCGCGCATTCCGACCACCGCTGGTTCGCCAGTAACAAAGAGTCCCTCAGGGATATCAGCAGTTACGAGCAATCATTGGATGGTCTTTGGAAGTTCCAGTACGCGAAGAATCCGGGCAGTGCGCCGGCGGGGTTCGAATCACTTGACTTCGATACCTCTGAGTGGGACGACATTCGCGTTCCCGCCCACATCCAAATGGAGGGGTACGATCGTCCGCAGTACGCGAACACCCAGTATCCGTGGGATGGGAACGAGGAGATTGCGCCACCGAACCCGCCAATGAAATTCAACCCGACGGCCTGCTACGTTAAGGACTTTATTCTTGAGCGGGAGCCGGCGGAAGGGGAGCGCGTCACCGTCACTTTCAACGGTGCTGAGAGCGCGCTCGCCGTGTGGCTCAACGGGCACTACGTCGGTTACGCAGAGGACACGTTTACCCCCTCTGAGTTCGACCTGACTCCCTATCTGGTGGAGGGGGAAAACAAGCTGGCCGCAGAGGTAGTTAAGTGGTGCTCGGGGTCATGGCTAGAAGATCAGGACTTTTTCCGCTTCTCCGGTCTGTTTCGTAGCGTTGTTCTGCGTACTTATCCAAAGGTCCACGCCAGCGATGTGCGAGTCGGTGTCGATCTGCCCTCTGACCTGAAGAATGCGGTGGTTCGCGTTGATGTCGAGTTGCAGGGACAGGGGTCCGCAACAGTCTCGCTGGACGGTGTAGGCGAACTGGACTCGGACGGAGAGGGGAACTTTACCGCCCTCATCGCAGAGCCTCACCTGTGGAGCCCGGAAGATCCGTACCTGTACGAGGGAAGCATCGAGGTTATTGACGCAAACGGTGTCATCACCGAACATATTCCGATTCGCGTCGGTGTGCGCCGCTTCGGAATCGAGAACGGCCTGCTGAAGATCAACGGTGAACGCGTCGTCTTCTTCGGGGTCAACAGGCACGACTTCGGCCTGGACGGGCGTGTAATGACTCGTGAGCAGACTGAAGAAGACATCATTGCGCTCAAACGCGCCGGTCTGAACGCGATCCGGACCAGCCACTACCCAAACAACTCATTCCTTTATGAACTAGCTGATGAGTATGGCCTATACGTCATTGATGAGATGAACCTGGAGAGCCACGGTTTATGGGACCTGATTCGCTACGCTGGCTTCCCAGACGAGGCCGCGGTTCCCGGCAATGATCCCACTTGGGTCCCACTATTGCTCGACCGTGCCGCGAGCATGTACCAGCGGGACAAGAACCATCCGAGCATCGTGATGTGGTCCTGTGGTAATGAATCCTATGGCGGGACGGACATTCTCGAGGTCTCTAACTACTTCCGCAGTGTCGACTCCCGCCCGGTCCATTACGAGGGAGTTACCTGGGACCCTCGATATCCCGACACTACGGATGTCTACAGTCAGATGTACACCCCGGCCGCCAAGGTCGAGGAGTTCCTAAAGGAGAATCTCGACAAGCCCTTCATTCTTTGCGAGTACGCACACTCGATGGGCAACTCATTTGGTGCGGTGGACCGATACATTGAACTTGCCTACCGCGAGCCAAGGTTCCAGGGCGGCTTCATCTGGGATTTCGCAGACCAGGCAATCCTTATGAAGGACCGGTACGGTAACGAGTACTTCGGCTATGGCGGTGACAACGGAGAAGCCCCGCACGACAGCGACTTCAGTGGAAACGGCATATTCTTCGCGGACCACACCCCCAAGCCCTTCATGCAAGAGGTCAAGTACCTGTACCAGGGCATTAGGGGAAAAGTCGGCTCCGATGGGTTCAGCGTCGTCAACCGCTACAACTTCACGGACACCTCAGCGTTTGAGTGCGTGGTGACCCTGTGCGAGGAAGATACGATTCTGGACGCGGGCATAGTCGAGACCAACGTTGCCCCAGGTGAAACGAAGACTTACCCGTTCCCCTTCGAGATCCCCTCAGAGCCAGGGGAGTATGTCATAGATGTCTCTTTCCAACTACGCGAACCTACCTCGTACGCCGAGGCAGCATACGAGGTTGCGAGCGAGCAGGGAGTCATCACGGTCGAGGGCGCTGTCCCCGCCGTGATCCGCAGGGAACCCCAGGTGGTTCAGGGAATCCACAACATTGGAGTGCACGGCCCGAACTTCTCGGTTCTGTTCTCCAGGCTGCAAGGTGGACTGAGTTCCTACAAGTACGGTGTTACTTCCGATCGGGGAGGTGAACTTCTGAAAGCCGTCCCCACGGCGAACTTCTGGCACGCGCCCACATCGAACGAGCGTGGTTGGAAGTCCTCATTCGAGGATGGACAGTGGCTTCTTGCATCCCGCTATGCGATGCCAGAGCAGTCAGCCGACAGCCCGAAGTTCGAAATGCGCGGCGGCTTGGCGGTTGTTACCTACACTTACGCTTTGCCAACGATTCCACCAAGTCAATGCGAGATCGAGTATGCGGTTGACGGCGACGGACGCATTGAGGTCACCGAGACTCTGCGAGCCGATGAATCACTTCCAGAACTTCCCGAGTTTGGGATGCTCTTCAAAGCGGACGCCGATCTTTCTGTGCTCACCTGGTACGGAGATGGCCCACAGGAGACCTATTCAGACCGTCGGGGCGGCGGTCGCCTAGGGGTGTACCAGCAGCCCGTCGACGAGCAGGTTGCTGAGTACCTGCGGCCTCAGGAGTCGGGAAGCCACACCGGGGTGCGCTGGGCAGAGGTGACCGACGAGAAGGGTCGCGGCTTACGGTTTGAAGCCGAGGTACCAATGGAGCTTTCCGCGTTGCCTTGGAGCCCATTCGAGATTGAGAATGCGTCACACCACAACGAACTTCCGCCAATTCTGAATACGTTCATCCGTCCGGCACTGGTTCGTCGAGGTGTGGCGGGGGATGACTCTTGGGGTTCTCGTCCGCACGACGAGTTCCGTATTCCCGCGGGTGAACTACAGTTCAAGTTCGCCTTCCAGGGAATCAAGTAGCAGACAACAGCACGCACTCTTAGGAACAAGAATGACTACGATTCTCGCTTCGCGCCTAGAAAGTGGTGACCTAGACGGAAGCCTTTCGCGCATCTACGTGACTGATGAAGCAGTGGCCGGGGCTAGGGCCAAGTTTGGCTCTCTGCTGGCCGAGTTCACATCGGACTTTCCCGGCCTCACTCCGTCCCTGTACACAGCGGCAGGGCGCACAGAGATGGGGGGGAACCACACCGATCACCAGCATGGGCGAGTCTTGGCGGCTTCCGTTGACATGGAAACCATCGCGGTTGCGGCGAGCAACGGAACTCGCGTTCTCAGAGTGGTGTCAACCCAGTACCCGGAAGACGCAGTGGACCTGGACGACCTGGAGCCAAAACCGGAGGAAGAGGGGAAGTCTATTGCCCTGGTCCGCGGCATCGCTAGAAACCTGAGCGACCGGGGATACTCGTTGGACGGCGCCACGATCCTCACCCTCTCGGGGGTTCCGGGCGGATCGGGTCTTTCTTCCTCGGCCGCGTTTGAGGTCCTCATCGGCAACGTTCTGGGGCATCTTTTCTGCAACGATGAACTCAGTCCGGTTGAGATCGCCAAGGTTGGCCAGTACGCGGAAAACGTCTATTTTGGTAAGCCAAGCGGTTTGATGGATCAGATGGCCTGTTCCGTCGGAGGGATAATCGGAATCGATTTTGCGGATCCAAACGAACCGGCGATCACCGAAGTCAACTTCGACCTGGCGAGTTCCGGCTATGTCATGTGCATCATTGACTCGGGGGCAGATCACGCAGACCTAACCGAAGATTACGCAGATATCACCCGAGAGATGCGGGCGGTCGCAAGGTACTTCGAGAAGGACTTTTTGCGGGACGTCAGCCCGGAAGAGTTTTGGAATGGACTCACTGGCGTGCGCGAGTCGGTTGGTGACCGCGCCGCAGCTAGGGCCGCCCACTTCTTCGGAGATAACGCTCGGGTGGGTGAGCAGGTTGCCGCGCTCTCGGAGGGGCGCTTTGATGACTTCCTAAAGTATGTGGAGGAGTCGGGGCGATCCTCTGGCCTCTACCTACAGAACCTCAGGAGCGAATCGTCTGACGACCAGTCTGTTGTTCTGACCAGCGCGCTCGCGGACCAGTTGCTCGCTGGGAAGGGTGCGGTTCGGGTTCACGGCGGAGGATTTGCCGGCACGGTTCAGGCATATGTGCCGACCGAGGAAGCCGAGGGGTTCAAGTCACGCATGGAGTCTGTTCTAGGTAACGGCAGTTGCGCCGTGGTGACAGTGCGACCGGTCGGCGGCGCATTCGTCGCCGAGTAGCAGGCACCCGGTGATCGATACGGAAGAGCGAGGAAGCAATCGTGGCTGACATGAGCCCACTGGTCTCTAGGCTGGTCGACTACGCAATCCAGCGTGGACTGATTGAAGAAGAGGACCGCATTTGGGCGCAGAATCAAGTGCTTGAGGTTCTTCGTATCGATTCTTTCACTCCACCCGAGGGACCTGATTCCCGCGACGTTTGCGATGCGGAGCTGCCGGCCATTCTTGATTCTCTACTTGATGATGCAGCACAGCGCGGCATCCTTGAGCAAGACTCGGTTGCTTTCCGGGATCTGCTCGACACGGCGGTGATGGGACGGCTAACGCCGCCGCCACATGAGGTGAGAGCCCGTTTTGCGGAGCTACGGCACAGCGATCCCGCTTCCGCTACAGACTGGTTCTACCAGTTGAGCCAGGACACCAACTACATTCGCCGGGATCGAATGGCTCGTGACCGACGCTGGGTCGCCGGAACGAAGTACGGTGATTTGGATATAACGATCAATCTGGCGAAGCCGGAGAAGGATCCTCGTGCGATTGCAGCGGCCCGTAGCCTTCCCGCCGGTGACTACCCGAGGTGTCTGCTCTGCGCTGAGAATGAAGGCTATGCGGGACGTGTCAACCATCCGGCGCGGCAGAACCATCGAATCGCTCCCGTAACTATCAACGGCGCACCCTGGTTCATCCAATACTCGCCCTACGTCTACTACAACGAGCACTGTATCGTCTTCAATCGAGAACACACTCCGATGAAGATTGATCGTGCGGCTTTTGGTAAGTTGCTCGATTTCGTCGGCCAATTCCCCGAGTACTTTGTGGGATCAAACGCTGACCTCCCAATAGTTGGTGGTTCAATCCTGGCTCATGATCACTTCCAAGGCGGCCGTTTTGAGTTCGCTATGGAGAGGGCCCCGGTTGCCACGCCGGTCTCGTTTGCCGGGTTTCCCGAGGTACGCGCTGGCATCGTGGAGTGGCCGATGTCGGTACTGCGGCTTACCTCTTCCTCGGCGGAAGACCTGGTACAACTGGCAGATCGAATCTTAACGAAGTGGCGACGCTACTCAGACGAGGATGCTTTCGTTTTCGCCGAAACAGACGGAGAACCCCACAACACGATCACCCCGATCGCGAGGCGGCGAGGGGATGATTTCGAGTTGGATCTAGTGTTGCGAAATAACATCACCACCGACGAGCATCCGATGGGTGTGTTTCACCCGCATAGGGAACTTCACCATCTCAAGAAGGAGAACATCGGTCTAATTGAGGTAATGGGACTGGCTGTCCTTCCTTCACGCCTTAAGGATGAACTCGGGGCGGTTTCAGAGTCACTGGTTTCGGGCGCAGATCTTCGAAAGAATGAACTAACCGAAAAGCATGCTGAGTGGGCGGAAGATTTCGCAGAAGAGGTTCGGGAGGCTACTTCGACAAACCCCGAGCGTGCCGGTGAGGTGGCCCAGGCAATTGTCGAGCAGAAGGTCGGCGAGGCTTTCGCCACCGTTCTTGAGCATGCCGGGGTTTACAAGCGAACGGACGAGGGACAGCGCGCCTTCCTGCGATTTGTGGACTCAGTCAACCGGGAAGACGAGGTCAACTGAGGAGCCCCTCACACTTCAGACTTTTTGCTTCTTTGTGTCTGTTGAGAAGTAGTCGGGAATGGAGACCTAGCCGTTGTGGCCATCTTCTGGGGCCTCGTTTTGGAAAGATAGCCGAAGTCGCCGCTTGCCTAACCAGAAACCGCATTATCTCGGTGCGGAACGGGCGATAACGGCTATCTTTCCAAATCGTAGCGTCAGAGCATGGCCAGTCCGGCTATCAAGCGTGACTTCAGAGTCCGTAGGCGTGGTGGAGCAACCAAATCGGATGCACCACGTTCGCCCCGGTTGCGGTGCGCAGCTGCCACCGGCAAGTCTCAGTGTCGCAGGCAGCAATCTCGGGGTTAACTCGCTTGATGAAGTCAAACACCGGTTTGCCGACGGCCTGAGCAATCTCGTACTTCTCCTTCTTCAGGCCATAGGTGCCCGCTATGCCGCAGCATGGCTGCTCGGACTCGATAACCGTCACCCCGGGGACCAGCTCCATCATGTTGACTGCTGGCATCCCCATTCCCGTGCTCTTCAGCTGGCAGGGTGCATGGTAGGGGATTGTCGCTTCAAAGCTTCGGGTTCTGACGGGAAGCTCACCGCGCTCTTCAAGGTCCATGATGAACTCGCAGATGTCCCACGTGCGATAGGAAACGTCGCGCAAGGCCTCATCATCCATTCCGAGAATCTCGTGGGCTTCATGGCGTAGTTCACCCCCGCAGGAGCCCGAGGCGGTGACAATTGGCGCATCCCTGTTGACGCTTCGCAGATCATTCGTGAGCTTGGAAACGTACTTTCGAGCATCATCGTAAAGGCCGTTGGACTGGAGTGCCAGGCCGCAGCATCCATGTTTTGGATTGAGTATCTCGTATCCCAGGAACTCAAGTAGTTCGACCGACTTAATGGAAGTTTCAACCTCGAAATACTCGCCCGCGCAGCCATGGAAGAAGATGACCTGCCCCTTCGTGCCGGAGTTGGGGTGCGGGGTGTGGCGCTTGAACCAGCCATCAAAGGTCTGACTCTGAGCGACAGGCATGGGCGCATTACGGGCAATCCCAACTACCTTCTCAACGATGACCCGAATCCAATCCTGCCTTAGCGCCCAGTTTGAGACCGGAGCAACCGGGGTCATCACTGCCCCCATGAAAGTCGTCCTCGAAATCAGACGGTCCCTGATCGGAATGCCCTTCTGTTGCTTCATAGCGGTTCGTGCGTGGTGGTTGATTTCGGCAACCTTCACACCCTGCGGGCACACCGTTGTGCAGGTGCCGCATGAGGAACAGTAATCAATCGAATGGTCCACCGAAATGGAGCTGGCCCCGCGGAACCTTTCGGCCTGAGGCCCGACAAATTTCGGCCCGCTGAAAAGCGGAGTGACTCGGGCAACGGGGCATTGAGTTTCGCAGATTGTGCATTTGACGCAGGCGTCCAACGTCCCCCTGATCTTGAGGTGCTCGAGATCGATAAGCTCAGCATTCTCGTGAATTGGGAGGGGGCGGAGTGCTTCATCGTCAATTGAAGGGGTTTCGATCAGGAGGCTCATTTCTTGCTCCCTTCCTTTGTTTCCGTTGCACCTGTAGAGGCAATTGAGTCGGCGGCGCGAAGACCTGTTAGCAGCGCGATTCCGTCACCGGACTTCTCACGCCATCTGTTGGCCCCGCCGATTAGGCCGCCAGCGGCTCTCAGGTTGGAGTAGACCACCTGGCCGGCCGCGTCGAGCGGGCGCATTTGCTCATCAACTTTGAGTCCGACTTTGAACAGTGGTTGTTCTCCCCAGTAGTCACCGTTGATCAGCTCCTCAGTGACTCCGTGAAGAGGAAGATCAAACAATGTTTCGGTGACATTACCGTACGAGTCCATCGCCAACGATCCGGCCTCAAATCCTCCCGTTGCCAGGACGAACTCGTCTGCTCGCAAAGTGGTGGGATGCCCCGCGCTAGCAACGGTTACGGAGACCACCCGGTCGCCTTCTGCATCAAATCCGACAACGTGACCGCCGAGTATGAATCGGGAACGTGAGGCCAACACCCCGGTCTGAGCCGGAATCGAGGGAACCGCACCAGGGTCTGTCATTCCTGACTTGACCAGACGAGTGAAGCGCTCGTTTAGCCGCATGCCCGGAACCGACGGAGGTTGAATCACCACCTCGAACACGTCGTGTCCTAGCCGTTTCGAGATCTGCTTCCAAGCACTCGTATCGGCTAGGCCCAGAATCGCCGGGAAACCAACGATTTCACCGTCAAGAAGGTGAGGCCTCACCAGTTCGCAAAGCTCTTCTTGAACTTCAGGAGAGTCAAGTGCTCGGGCGAACTGAAGTCCAGATGAGTCGAACTCACCTTCGCGGACTTCAAGATCAACGTGAATAGCACGAGCCTCAATGGCAGTTCCATCGGGATTGGTTTGGCGCCGTAGATTCTCCGCAACAAGATCGGGGTAGAAATCCTTGAGTCGATCAAACCCAACCAGAACGATGTTCCGACCCTCAGGTTCGCCGAAAACCATCGACGGCTGGGGGAGTGCCGTTGGCCTGAGTGCGCCCAGGGCCGTCGGGAGACGATAGTTCCTTTGCCCGTCACCCACCAGTAGCTCTTCTCCCATGAGCTCCCGAATCCACTCAGCTGCAAACGCGGCATCCTTGGCCGAGAAATGAGAGTAGGGATGGGTCTCATCGACTGTTCGATCAATTTCCTTGATCGGGTCATCCACAAGGTCGGGGTCATAACCGACAAAGTCAATCGTTCCCTGACCCAGTTGCAGGCCGCCGATACCCTTGCTGACTAGCGCAACAGACTTGCCCTGTTGCATGAGGCGGGCTGCTGTGGTCAGTCCTGCTAGTCCCGCGCCGATTACGACTACGTCGCGCATCAGATAACCTCCGTCTCAGGTTCAGGAAGGTGTTCAAGATCCAAGGTGCCCAGGAATATCCAGCTGTCCAGAGCGGTCTGTCTAACCTGTTGTCCGTAAAGAATTGGCCAGAGTCCAATCCAGCGATTTCGCAGGAAGTTACGAAGCAGCTCAGAGGCTCGCTCAGCATCAACGTTTTCCAGTTCGTGCGCAATCCCGGCGGCTCGACTGCTGCAGAATCCGCCCTGGCAGGGGCCCATTCCAAGGCGAACTTGCCGACGAACGTCGTCAAGATTGAAGTCGGTTAGTCCCTCCATTGTTTCGAGTAGCTTCTTGCGAGTAACCAGCTCACATTCACAAATAATCTGCTGGCCAGATGGGGCCTCAGTCTCGGTCTCAACTTGCTTCAGCCGCCGATCCAGGGTGTAGAGCTTGTGATCCGTGGAACCCGGAACTGCTTCAGTGGCCGTGCGGCACTCGCGCGGGTCACCCATCTGCTCACACATCGCGTCAACGATGCGCTCTGCCATCAATCGGTACGTCGTCAGCTTTCCGCCCGCGATTGTGAGGAAACCGCTTACTCCGTCGCGCTCCTTGTGATCAATGATCTGCATTCCGCGGGCCATATGGCGAGTGTCCTCAGCAGAGACGCGCGAGTCTTTCACCAATGGTCGCGCACCCGCCCAAGAGTGAATTGCCCTGGACTTCCGGAATCCGGGAATCATCTCCTCACCGGCATCGAGCATCTGCTGAACCTGGTCCCTCGGAATCGGCAGAATGTCTGCGTTTCCAGCCTTGTGGTCGGTGGTGCCGATGATGCAGACAGGGTGGGCTGGGACCAGGATGTCTCCGTCTGCGGGATAGATGCAGCGGTTCAGCACGGACTGCGTTAGGCGATGATTCATCGCGATCATAATGCCCGCGCCGGGGACTACTTCGACGTCGTGGCAACCAGCCATGGCGGCAATCTCTCCGCCCCAGGGGCCCGCGCAACTAAGAACGAAGGAACAACCAACCTGAACCGTCTCTCCGGTTCTTCGGTCTAGACAATAGACCGCTGAGACCTGGCCGTCCTTGTGGTCAATTCTGGTCACCGAGTGATACGTCAGAATCGTTGCCCCGTATTGTTCAGCGCTTCGGGCTGCTCCCCAAACCAGCTTCCAGCCGTCTACCGTCCCATCTTCGACGGCAAAGGCTCTCTTAAGGCCAGGATCAAGCAAGGGTTCTCGCTTGAAAGCCTCGCGGAGACTGATCTCCTCGACTGGCACCTTCGCCTTGATGCTGGCTGCTTCATACCCGTCAGCGAAATCCTCTGAGTCAACCGACGTGGCGACAAACAAACCGCCGGTGGCCTCGATAGCTTCCGCTTGAATGCGCTTGAGAATGACGTTCTCTTCAGCGCATTCGGTTGCTGACTCCGGGTCCGAGACAACGTATCTTCCACCGGAGTGCAATAGGCCGTGGAACCGGCCGGATGTTCCCTGGGCAAGGTCGGCCCTTTCAATCAAGACTGTCTTGTAACCGCGCATCGCAGCATCACGGACTACGCCCGCCCCAGTTGATCCTCCACCGATTACCACGACATCTGCGTCAATGGTCTTCACAGTGCCTCCATGCAGGTAGGAACCTCTATGTGTAAGTACGGTTTATCAGTTTTTTGGCAGGAATTCAGACAGCTCAGAAAGGACCGTGTACTCCTGCCAAGAAGACCACTCATAAGGGGCTTTTCTGGTGTGGGTTCCCGCAACATTCCAGATCTCGATCCCGGTCGATGCCACGAGTTTCGTTACGCTGCAATTGCGAAACCCAACTTTGCCGATAGCCTTAGGCGGTGGATTTCAGTACAGGGCCAATTTCTTTGGTACGAAACACGGTGATTCTTGGCGACAACATGGATGTCTTGCCGGGACTTCGTTCGGGCTCCTTTCAACTGATCTACATTGATCCTCCGTTCAATACGGGACGAACCCAAAAGCGCGAGACTTTGAAGACGGTACGCTCGAAGGATGGCTCCCGGGTCGGCTTCCAGGGGCAGACATATCAGAGCATTCGTGAAGCAACGCGTAGCTACGACGACGCATTCGCCGACTACTGGGACTTCCTTGAGCCCCGCCTCGAACAGGCTTGGCGACTTCTTAATGATTCCGGGACGCTCTACCTACATCTCGATTACCGTGAAGTGCACTATGCCAAGGTGTTACTGGATGGCCTATTCGGACGAGAGTGCTTTCTTAATGAGATCGTCTGGGCCTACGACTATGGCGCTAAAGCCAAAAGAAAGTGGCCCACGAAGCACGACACAATCCTGGTTTACGTCAAGAATCCGAACTGCTATTTCTTTGATTCGGAGTCAGTGGATCGTGAGCCCTATATGGCGCCGGGGCTAGTGACACCGGAGAAGGCCGCTCGTGGAAAGCTCCCGACCGACGTCTGGTGGCACACGATCGTCTCGCCGACCGGTAGGGAGAAAACAGGGTATCCAACCCAGAAACCCGAGGGAATCCTGAGGCGAATAATCCAGGCTAGTACTCGTCCAGGGGACTGGGTGCTTGACTTCTTTGCCGGATCCGGAACGACGGGAGCGGTGGCGGCTGGGCTCGATCGCAAGTTCGTTCTCATCGATCAGAATCTCGAAGCATTCCAGGTCATGCAGAAACGACTCGGCAAGGATGTCCTGTTCAGGCAGCTTGCACCCCAGTAGATCGACGCGTTCCGTCGGATTCCCACAGACCGCTGTCCCCGCGTCGGTATGTGCCCATGGGGTTAGTGTCTACGATTCCGGCTGCTTGCATCAGCGCGTAGCAACTCTTCGGACCAACTGCTGTAAAGCCATGATGTCTAAGGTCCTCCGCGAGCTCTCTCGACTGCGGGATCGAGGGCGGGAGATCGTCGTAGCTAAGGGGCGCGGGCGAGCTGTCTGGCTGATGTGACCACACCAGGCCTACTAGGCCTCCCTCGTCCCGCAGTGTGACAGTGGCGCGCGCATTTATTGGTGCGGCTTCGATTTTCCTGCGGTTGCGAATCACTGAGGAATCGCCCATTAGTCGTTCAACATCGTCCTCACCCCAGGAAGCCAAGAGGTCAGGAGAGAAGCCTCCGAATGCGGCGCGAAGAGCAGTTCTCCGGGTCAGGATCGTCTTCCAGCGCAGTCCGGCCTGAAAGACCAAGAGGCAAAGGAGTTCAAAGAGTTTGCCTTCATCCGTGATAGGTACACCCCACTCAGTGTCGTAGTAGTCGATGAGAGCCGGGTCCGTTCCGACCCATGATGGTCTGCGTTTTCCATCTGCTCCGATGACGGTTGCGGGAGGCTGACGAAGTGAGGGGAAAGTAATACGAAATCCCTCGGGCGTCGACTCGGGACCTGGTTCCAGGCGTTGCTGCGTGCTGGGAAGCGTGACTGTAAGTGGCATTTCGTCTCGTTTCTTCTTGGTAGGGAACTGCAATGCAACCGCAGATGCACGGGATGTGCCACCCCTTCGCGGGCTTCCTGTGGAATGAGCCATTGAAAGTTTCCTGTGGAAAAGGACGGATGCCGAACTCGGCAGTCCTGACCTGGTAGCGGACGATAGTCTTGGGAGGTTGAAGACCCGAATCGGAGTAGCACGATGACGCAAGTGACCAAGGTGCCAGATGACCTCGCTACTGTGCTTAGCGAGCGTTCCTCCTGGCCAATCGTGGTTATCCGACGCGAAAATGACCCGGAAGTTGATGTCTACACGGGGCGGCTAGGTTCTGCATCACTCCTTCGAGACATCCCGCTTGAAGGGGATGAGGTCATTGCCGCGGTGCCATATCGACAGATCCGCGAGCGGGGGTTCGACGCGATAGACGATGGTGCTCGGCTGCAGTATTTGACTGTGGAGAAACATTGGAAAGTGCCGCTGACCAGGCTGATCGAGGTTCTCCCGCAGGAAAGTCCAGAGGTCGTAGACCTTGGGTTTACCACAGGCGATGAGGACTATGCGAAGCAGGTTCAGAGGGTCATCGAAGATGAGATTGGCCGTGGTGAAGGGGCCAACTTTGTGATCCGACGGGACTACCGAGCTCGGACTGATTCGCCCTTCCGGAGTGCGTCGCTGTCGTGGTTGCGCCGGTTGCTCGCGGGAGAGCAGGGAGCGTACTGGACTTTTGCCTTCATTACTCCTGAGATGGCACTGGTTGGCGCCTCACCTGAGCGGCATGTTTCCGTCAATGGGGGAACGGTCCTCATGAACCCTATCTCGGGCACTTTCCGGCACGGGGGCAGGGCCTCCACCACGGAAGACCTACTGGCGTTCCTCGCTGATCGTAAGGAGAGCGAAGAACTGGTGATGGTGGTGGACGAGGAACTCAAGATGATGAGTGCCGTCTGCCCGACAGGTGGAGTGATGAGGGGGCCATTTCTGAAGCCAATGTCTCGGGTCACTCACACTGAGTATCTGCTTGAGGGTCGCTCTGATCTGGACGTGCGCGAAATCCTCCGCTTGACGATGTTTGCCCCCACGGTGACGGGCTCGCCAATGGGCAACGCCTGCACGGTGATTGCCCGCCACGAGACTTCGGGTCGTGGCTACTACTCGGGGGTCCTGGCCCACTTCAAGCCGGGAGACGCAGGATACGAACTTGATGCACCAATCATGATTCGCACTGCTGAAATCAGTGCGAACGGCGACATAAAGGTTGGCGCAGGAGCTACTTTGGTTCGCCATTCTGATCCCGTCGGTGAGGTTCTGGAAACCAAGGTGAAGGCTTCGGGGGTTCTAACGGCTCTAGGTTTGCTTGAGTCGGCGTCTTTGCCTCCCAGGGAACACCACAAGCAGCTTGTCGAGGATCCCAGAGTTACGGTCGCTTTGGCGGAGAGAAACCGTAACCTAGCGCCGTTTTGGAGGGATGAACAGACTGCGCATTTGGCACCGGAGGTAGCAAAGATCGAGGGAACGGTACTGGTCATCGACTGTGCCGACGAATTTACGACGATGCTGGCCCACCAACTCCGTCACCTTGGACTTGACGCCAGAATTCTTCCATGGGACCAGGCCCCGGATTGCCCCGAAGAGGATCTGGTGGTTTTCGGACCCGGCCCCGGAGATCCCGCGGATCAAAGTGATCCGCGCGTTACCAGAGTGAGGGAACTCATGGCCTCCAGAATCGCTGCCGGTCGGCCCATGGTGGCAGTCTGCCTGAGTCACCAGATCCTGAGCCTGATGGCAGGCCTTCCAGTGGAGCCACTCCCTGTTCCTCGTCAGGGTCAGCCGATCTGGGTTGACCTTTTCGGCGAGCCTTCGCTCATTGGGTTCTATAACACCTTTGCGGCGCGCGCGGTCGATGGCTCAGATACTCCTGAACTGGGATTGGTGGCCCACTCAGAACTTGAGTCCGATATTGTCCATTCACTCACCGGACACGGAGTTGCTTCAGTTCAGGGACACTTGGAGTCAGTATTGTCTCTAGATGGTTTCCCAGCTCTTCGCCGGGTAGTGGATCACGCGATGGCGTCGGGTCAGGCCCGAAAGTAGGACGGTGAGTGATGCTCTCAGTAGGCGAGTTGGCTTCGTGGATGGACCGATGGTACCCGCCGTCCTGGGCTGCCTCCTGGGATCGGGTTGGACTGATCACCGGGAGTCGGGAAGCAGAGGTAGAGAGCGTCCTACTTGCTGTTGACCCGGTACAGGAGGTACTGGAACAGGCTTTGGAACTCAAAGTTCAGATGGTGATAACCCACCATCCGTTGTACCTGCGGGGCACATCATTCGTCAGTGAAGATGACGCGAAGGGCAGGCTGGTTGCTGAACTCATTCGCAGGAACATTGCCCTCTTCAATGCTCATACCAATGCCGATGTGGCACCGAAAGGAGTTGCCGAGGCACTTGGCAAACTACTCGGCTTGGAGCGGCTTGTTCCGTTCGAGCTGCTAGAAAGCGACCCGGCTGCCGGATACGGTCGGGTTGGCGAACTCAAAGAGCCAGTCAGTCTGGCTCAGTTTGCAAAGCGGGTGGCTGGGAGGCTTCCAGCTGGACCGACCGGATTGTTGGTTGGAGGAAATCTCGAACGGCAGGTAAAGACGGTCGCTGTTTCGGGTGGGTCGGGGGACTCATTCCTCGCTGTTGCCAGAGAGCTGGGGGTTGATGCTTATGTGACGGCGGACCTGAGGCATCATCCCGCGTCTGAACATTTGCAAGATAGCGGTCCGGCACTGGTATGTGGCTCCCACTGGGCGACGGAGTGGCCGTGGCTCCCGGTGCTCGCTGAGCGCCTGATGAACGAGGCGACTGAATCAGGTTCCGATTTGAAGGTTAGTGTCAGTAGCATTCCAACAGAGCCGTGGACAATGCATCTTCCGACGAAAGGGGAAGCACAGTGAGGGCATCAGCAATGCAACAAGCAACGCTTCTTGAGCTACAACAAGTTGACCTGAAAACAGCGCGCTTGCGGCATCAGATGGCCGTTCACCCAACACGAGAGAAGTTGGCTGAACTGAAAGGTAGGGCCGACGATCTTGAGCGGTTCACTATCGGACTTGGGGTTCAGATAGAGGACCAGCAGCGTGAACTCTCAAAACTCGAAGCTGAGATTGAGAAGGTGAAGACCAGGGGCACGCTGCAGCAGGAGCGTCTTGATTCCGGCAAGGTTGGAATTCGTGACATGAGTGCAGTCGAGCACGAGATCGGCAGGATTCGTGCTCGTCAGGACGAACTTGAGGCAATGCTTCTAGAACAGATGGAGCAGGCCGAAGAAGCCGAGAACAAGCTTGCTGATGCCAAGAAACAGATCGAAGTGCTGGCACAGGATGAGCAGAGGACCAGCGACGAACTTGAGCAGGAGCTGGCCGATCCTAAGTCGGAAGTGGCCGGGTTGGTTTCGAAGCGCGAGCAGCTTGTCGCAGAGCTCCCAGATGAGGTAGTCGCAGAGTATGAGCGACTCCGCGAAAGGCTAGGTCCCGTCGTCGTGTTGCGACTCGAAGAGGGGATGCTGATCAATTCCCCGGTCTCGGTGTCCCAAGAAGAACTTGACTCTGCGTCAGCGGCAGCAACTGATGAACTGTGGTTTAGCGAGGAGACGGGTTACCTGATCGCTCGCCCCTCGTGAATCATGGGAGAGGGTGGATGAGTTGGCCGATACGCCGGGTTCTGTTCCGACCGAAGTCGGTGACGACCATTCATCTGGGACTTGCGTTACCGCAAGCCTCTAGCGGTCTACCCGAAGGCTTTGGGCGGGCCGCCCGGCCTTCTGCTTGACCTTGCTCCTGGTGGGGTTTACCTAGCCGACTCAGTCACCTGCGTCGCTGGTGCGCTCTTACCGCACCGTTTCACCCTTACCGCGTCCTCGCCAAGAGACGAGGGCGTGGCGGTCTGTTTTCTGTGGCACTTTCCCGCGGGTTACCCCGGGTGGCTGTTAGCCACCACCCTGCTCTGAGGTGCCCGGACGTTCCTCGTTAGTTTCACTTGCGTGAAGCTCCCGCGGCCGCCTAGCCAACTCACCGATGCAAACTCTACATCGTTGCGGCGATGAAGGCGACACAGCACTGGGTCGAGGAAGTGCCGGTGCTAGTTCACTTGGGTTGAGGAAGAGGACTGTGCCTGGCCCAAGCGGTCGATTGCGTCAACAACCAGGTCCCAGAAGCGGTCGGCATCCAAAGATACGGCCGCCTGGGTATGGCAGTCAGGCGGAATATGCGCTGGTCGCAGTTCCGTCACCGTCATGCCCTGCGTGTGCTCGCCACGAATCTCCACAGAGATTGGTGCCCTCACTGTTCCGACAATTGACGGATCGATGATTCTGGCGACCGCAACTGGGTCATGAACGGGCGGGAACTCGAAGCCCTGCTCGTCGTGATATGCCTGGCGGAAAAAAGCGAACAAGTCCAACACAAACTGGCCAAGAGGGGTGTCAAGCGCCTCGATTTTTGCGGCTACCTCATCTGTGGCAAGCGCCAAGTGGGTAACATCGAGGCCGATCATGGTGACCTCCCACGGCGCATCAAAAACAATGTGCGCAGCTTCGGGATCAATCTTGATATTGAACTCTGCGACCGCCGACCAGTTGCCGACGTGCATGCCGCCGCCCATCAGGACGACCTCTTTGACGCGTTCAATTATCCGGGGTTCTTTGCGAATCGCCATTGCGATATTGGTGAGGGGACCGGTTGGCACCAGGGAGATTGTCTTTGGTTCCGCCTCC
>WPCI01344188.1_pt1 | contig 90367 bp, 92 predicted proteins | sample 5399871 | NCBI WGS metagenome assembly WPCI01 (sample SAMN12869469, study PRJNA574797) | sludge metagenome | isolation source: wastewater treatment of pH7 | place: China:Beijing | collected 2019-05-20 | reverse complement strand
GGATCATAAGCCAAGCCACCTGCATGAGGCAGATCGGGCAGAATGACCGTCTTGATTTTCCGACCGCTGTTTCTGTCTAGAACATAGATGACAGAGTGATGTTGATGGTCGTGGCAGTAAGCAGAAATCAGCAAATATTTTTCTGTTAAGGTCATTCCTTGAGGCGTCATAGCAGAGCAACGCTCCACTTGCTGACTTAGATTCAGGCTGGAGACTTGTTCTAATCCAGGGATGGGAAAACTTGTTTCCCCGGCAGCCTCAAAAAAAGCTGGAAAGGCCTGCCAAGCACTTCTACGATCAAAAAAAGTTCCGGTTAAAAAGAGTCGCAACCAATTTCTAAATTTAAAAAAAATAGGTTTCAAGGAATTCACCTCCAATATCCCTATTCTAGCAATTTCCAGCAATTCCGAACAGTCAAAGGGAGCTAAAAGAATCTTTTTTTAGTAAAAAGCCGTTGACAGGGTGAAAAAAAACGCGTAGTATTCTAAAAAAATAAGTGTCATACAAAAGAGAAGTAACATGAATGAACCTTTTCAGAGAGCTGGTGGGGCTGTGAACCAGCAAGGGATTTTATGCGAATGGACTTTTGGACGAAGTTTTGAACCAGTAGTAGGAACTTCCGGGAACTCCTGATACAGAGTAAGGTCGTTGTTGGACGACTGAATGAGAAATGCCGTATTCGGCATACCATTGAGGTGGCACCGTGGATCATCCGCCCTCAAGTCGAGTTTATTTCGACTTGGGGGCTTTTTTTGCGGCTTCCACCTAATTAAACGAAACGACGGTCAGGAACAAAAAAAATTTAAAACTACCAAATCATAAACAAGAGAAGTAGTTAGGATTGAGAAAATCACAGAAAGTTTCGCTTGCTGAGAAGAAACATTTTTTCCCTAATGAATGGACTTGTTAGAGCGTGCCTGAACAAAAGTAGGGCAGGCCGGGAGCTCCCGTTATTGAGTACGATCGTTGTTAGACGATTAGAGCTGCTGTTTTCGAACAGTTAAAAGAGGTGGTACCGTGCTATTTGCGCCCTCAAACCAAAGTTTATTTTGGTTTGAGGGCTTTTTTTGTCAGTATTCACAGAGTCGTTCCACTTCACACGACAAAAAGCATGGCTGTTTGCGTTTTTTTAAAACGAACCATTCAAATGAAAGCTCAGGGAATCTGCCAGTCAAAGCTATAGAAAGGAGTTATTTTTATGAAAAAAATAAAAAAATTAGTCCATCAAAAATTAGATCCGATCAGTCTTTATTATTATTTACAGGGAACAGGTACGTGTTTATTTGAAAGAAAATCAGAGACAGAGGACTATGCGATTATCGCTTTTGCCCCCGTCAGATTGCTACGTTTTCAAAATGGTGAATTTGACAATGGCAAGGATAGCTATCCTTGTGAGGATCCTTTGAAAGAATTAGAGAAATATGTACTGACCGATAAAAAAAACTCTTCGGATCTGCCATTTCAGAGTGGGGCATTAGGCTATGTTGGATATGACGTGGCGGCTTGCTATGAAAAGATCGGGGACATCCCTAAAGATGAATTGCAGATTCCTGATTTGCAATTTTATCTCTATGAATCCTACGCGATTTTTGATAAGCAACAGCAAACAACCACTCTCGTCACAGAAAATAGCTACAGCGGTTGTTCTGAAAAGCAGTTGGCTCAGCGATTGGAAGAAATTGAACAAAAATTGGCGCAAAAACTGTCAATACCGGCGCCAACCATTAGCCCCCTTGACTTTACCAGCAATTTTTCACAAACAGAATTTGAAGCGATTGTTCAGCAAGCCAAGAAAAAAATCAGAGAAGGCGATCTTTTCCAAGTGGTTCCTTCCCAGCGGCTTTCGGCAGCGTTTAGAAGCGATCCATTTAGCTATTATCGTCAGTTGCGAACAAACAATCAGTCAGCGTACCTTTATTATTTTGCATTTCCGGATGTGGAAGTGATCGGTAGTTCGCCGGAAAGTTTGGTGACCGTTCAAAATGAACTAGTCACCACCAATCCGATTGCCGGAACACGCAAACGGGGAAAAACCATCCAAGAAGATCAAGCCCTTGCGGATGAATTGGCTCACGATCCTAAAGAACTCGCGGAGCATCGGATGCTGGTAGATTTAGGTCGGAATGATTTAGGCAAAGTTTCTATACGCGGCTCAGTGACAGTCCCCAAATATTTAACGATCGAACGTTATCAATATGTGATGCATTTGGTTTCTATTGTCACCGGGAAATTAAAGCCGGAGCTCACAGCGATGGATGCGTTGAAAGCTACTTTGCCGGCGGGAACCGTCAGCGGTGCGCCTAAGATTCGCGCTATGACACGGATCTATCAATGGGAGCCGGTTAAACGTTCGATTTATGCTGGGGCAATCGGGCTGCTGGACCAGACGGGCCAAGCAGATTTTGCTATCGCAATTCGGACGTTGGTAGTGAAAGATCAAAAAGCCCATGTTCAAGCAGGAGCCGGGATTGTCTACGATTCTGATCCTACAAGTGAATATTATGAGACGTTGCAAAAGGCCAGAGTTTTGCTGGAGGTGGGAAAATGATTTTACTGGTGGATAATTATGATTCTTTTACCTACAATCTGCTTCAGCTTTTGCCAACAGAGGTCAAGATATTACGCAATGATGATCCTGAATTATTCCTGCAAGCAGCAAAAGCAGAAGCCATCGTACTGTCACCAGGACCAGGACGACCGGCGGAGGCCGGCAAACTGGAAGCCTTGATCCAGCGTTTTTATCGCAAGAAGCCGATCTTAGGCATTTGTTTAGGCCATCAGGCGATTGGTGAAGTTTTCGGAGCTCGAATCGTTAGCGCTCCGACGATTATGCATGGCAAACAGTCGACCTTAACCGGTGATCAGAAGCAGCGAGTGATGCGTTACCACTCCTTAGTGATCGATCCGCAAAGTTTACCGCCGGACTTAGAAGTGACCGCCGAGACAGACGGCTGCATCATGGCGATTCGCCACAAACGCTATCCGGTATTCGGCCTTCAGTTTCATCCAGAATCAATCGGTACCGTAAACGGAGCAACCTATCTAACAGATTTTTTACAGAAAGCAGGGATTTAAATGCAAAAGCTATTTGAAAAAGTTTATCGCGGAGAAGACCTCTCGGTTATAGAGATGCAACAGCTGGGCAAAGCGATTTTTGAGCAGCAATTATCGGACAGCCAAATCAGTGGATTGTTAGTAGGCTTAAAAGTCAAAGGTGTGGCGGCTGAAGAACTAACGGGTTTAGCTCAAGTCATGCAAGGGAAAGGAACACCGATGTTACAGGCACCCACGGGGGTGATGGATAATTGCGGCACCGGTGGCGATCATTCCCATAGCTTTAATATCAGCACAACAGCGGCCTTTGTATTAGCTGGCGGTGGGATCCCGATGGCCAAGCATGGCAATCGCAGTATATCCAGCAAGTCAGGCAGCGCCGATGTGTTAGAAGCATTAGGGATTTCATTGACGGTCAGTCCAGAAAAAATTGATTATTTACTGCAGGAAGTCGGCATTGCCTTTCTCTTTGCCCCAACGCTCCACCCAGCGATGGGGGCTGTGATGCATATTCGTAAAGAGCTAGCGACACCAACGATCTTCAATTTGCTAGGACCGATCATTAATCCCTATCCCTTAGAGCATCAGCTGATGGGAACCTATGCCGGCGATTCGTTAGTGGAAACGGCTAAAACATTAGGACAGTTGGGCCGGAAACGTGCAATTGTTGTCCATGGTCATGGCGGTATGGATGAAGCCAATTTAGCAGGGAGGACCGAGTGTGCCCTCTACCAGTCAGGAGTTGTTGAAAGATTTTCGGTTGAACCGGAAGCGTTCGGATTTAAGCGGGTACCACTAGCAGGGATTGTGGGTGGTTCGGTTGCTAAAAACAAAGACATCTTACTTTCTGTCTTGCGCGGAGTTCCCTCAGCATATTACGAGACCGTATTATTGAATGCCGGCTTAGGATTTTTAGCTAGCGGTCGGGTAAAAACTCTAGCTGCGGGGATCGAAGACGCTGAGCAATCAATTCTTTCCGGTGCGGCGTATGATCGGCTCCAACAGTTGATCGCGAAACAACAGGAGGTGGCCTAATTGGATTTTTTAACGACGATTCTCCAAGAAAAAGAACAGGAAGTAAAAAAGCTGACCCCAGTCCAAGTACAGTCTGTTAAAAAACGCCCCTCTTTTTATCAAATTCTACGGGAGCAGCCACAAAAGATTCATGTGATTGGTGAGATCAAACGAGCTTCGCCGTCAAAAGGTGTGATCAACGAGACAGCTGACATCCTTGAACAAGCCAAAAGCTATCAACAAGCCGGAGTCAGCGGAATCTCGGTTTTGACCGATCCGTTTTTCTTTAAAGGCAGTATCAACGATCTGGCCGCTGTGGCGCAGGTTGTTGACGTCCCGCTATTGTGTAAAGATTTTATCATCACTGAAAACCAATTGGAACGTGCCAAAAAAGCTGGAGCCAGTATCGTGCTACTAATTGTCGCGGCACTTTCCACTACACGATTAAAGGAATTATTTTTCACAGCTCAAAAGCTTGATTTGGAAGTTTTAGTCGAAGTTCATGATGCAGCGGAATTGCAAAAGGCTCAAAGATTAGGCGCCAAGATTATTGGCGTCAACAATCGCAATCTAAAAACCTTTAACGTAACCTTAGAAACAAGTTTGGCCTTAGCTCAGCCCGAAGATGAGCGAATTTATATTAGTGAATCTGGTTTTCAAACAGCCGAAGATGTCGCTAAAATCAAGAAATCTTATCATGGCATTCTAGTCGGCGAGACGTTGATGAGAACGACTGATCCGGCAGAAAAGATCAAAGAATTGCGGGTGGCTAGAAAATGACTCAAATCAAGATTTGTGGGTTAAAAAAGCGTCCAGCCATCGCAGCAGCAGTTGCCGCGGGGGCTGAGTATCTAGGTTTTGTCTTTGCGGACAGTCCTCGGCAAATCACGCCAGAAGAAGTTCAACATTTGACATCTGATCTGCCTGAAAAGATCAAGAAAGTCGGCGTCTTTGTTTCGCCTACCAAACAGGAAGTAGAGGAAACGGTTGAAATCGCTGGTTTAGATTTGATTCAAATTCATGGGGAAACTGAGCTGACGGCACTTTCACGTCCAATCATCCGGGCTTTTAGTAGTGAGGAGCAAGGAAAACTTGTTTTGCGTGATTATCCCTATCTTTTGTTGGATGCTCCGCCAGCTAAGCTGATGGGTGGCAATGGCCGCACCTTTGACTGGCAATTAATTGATCAAAGCCAGTTGATAAAAGAGAAACTTTGGTTGGCAGGAGGACTTACTCCAGAAAATGTCGGCGATGCGATGCGTTTTTTTAATCCACAAACTGTCGATGTTTCCAGCGGAGTCGAAACGGCAGGGGAAAAGGATCTAGCCAAAATTCAAGCCTTTTGTCAGGCGGTAAAAGCGGCAGACGAAAAACTTTTAGAAACAACCAGGAAGACAATAACAGGCGGGTGATTCAGCAAATTTAGCAGAATGACATTCAGAGCAAGGGCAGCAAACATTTTAAAAGATGAGTACTTTAATACGAATGAGGAGTGATTTCATGTATCAAGAACCGAATCAGGCCGGCTTTTACGGGGAATACGGGGGCAAATTTGTCCCTGAGACATTGATGTACGCGGTACAAGAATTAGAAGAAACCTATGCAGCCTCAAAACAAGATCCAGCTTTTCAACAAGAACTGGATTACTATCTAAAGCAATATGTTGGACGGGAAAATCCACTGTATTTTGCTGAACGGTTGACCAAAGACTTAGGCGGCGCCAAAATTTATTTGAAACGGGAAGACTTGAATCATACAGGGGCTCATAAAATCAATAATGCCTTAGGACAAGTGCTGCTGGCTAAAAGAATGGGGAAACAAAAGGTAGTGGCAGAAACTGGAGCAGGTCAGCACGGGGTGGCAACAGCGACGGCGGCTGCGCTTTTCGGGATGGAATGTACAATCTTTATGGGCGAAATCGATGTGAAACGGCAAGCATTGAATGTTTTTCGGATGGAATTGTTAGGAGCAAAGGTCGAAAGCGTGACTTCCGGCAGTAAAACGTTGAAGGATGCGGTGAACGAAGCTCTACGTTACTGGGTCGCAACGGTTGAAGACACTCATTATGTGATGGGGTCTGTCTTAGGACCACATCCTTTTCCTGAGATTGTCCGTGATTATCAAAGCGTGATTGGGATCGAGACTCGTAGACAGATCTTAGCAGCAGAAGGCCGCCTGCCTGATTTAGTCATGGCTTGTGTCGGCGGTGGCAGTAATGCGATGGGAATGTTTTATCCCTTCATTGAAGATGAGGCGGTTCGCTTAATGGGAGTAGAAGCTTCAGGGCGTGGTCTGGATACTAACGAGCATGCGGCTTCGATCAATAAAGGCAGTGTCGGGATCTTGCATGGGGCTAAAATGCATTTATTGCAAGACGACGATGGCCAAGTGTTAGAAGCCTTTTCGATCTCTGCTGGCTTGGATTATCCGGGGATTGGCCCAGAACATTCCTTTTTACATGATCTTGGTCGGGCCGAATATGCGGCGATCAATGATGAGGAAGCGGTTGAGGCCTTTCACTATCTATCTCGCTTGGAAGGAATCATTCCGGCACTGGAAAGTTCCCATGCCCTAGCGCAAGTCATGAAGGTCGCACCAACGATGGAAAAAGAGCAAATCATCGTGATGAATCTTTCGGGGCGCGGGGATAAAGATGTCCAACAAATCAAAGAACGAATGGAGGCAGCTCAATGAAACCATTGACTCAAACGTTAAAAAACAAAGCAGCCAGCGAAAAATTATTTGTTCCTTATATTATGGCTGGTGCCCAAGGATTAGATAGATTACCAGAAGAAATCGAGATGTTGATTGCTGCTGGAGCGGCCGCGATTGAATTAGGGGTTCCTTTTTCTGACCCCGTCGCTGACGGCCCAACAATCCAAGCGGCTGGTTTACGCGCTTTTGAGCAGCAAGTGACGCTGGAAAAAATCATCGCGCTCTTACAGGAAGTCCATTCAACGGTTCCCTTAATTTTAATGGGCTACAGCAATTCTTTTTTCCACTATGGAATCAAAAATTTGGCTGAAGCGTTGGCAAAAACAGATGTCCAAGGCTTAATCATTCCTGATTTACCTTATGAGCATCGGGATTTAGTCGTAGGGGATTTAGGTGATTTGGCGCTATTGACCTTGGTCTCTTTGACGAGTCCGACCGAACGGATTGCAACGTTAACGAAAGAAGCAGAAGGATTTATTTACGCGGTGACAGTCAATGGTATTACTGGAGCCGGACAAAGTTATCGCGATGATTTACTGGCTCATTTAGCACAAGTCAAAGCTTTTAGTACGATTCCCGTTCTGGCGGGTTTTGGCATTTCTAACGCCGATCAAGTAAAAAACTTTCAGCAGGTCTGCGATGGGGTGGTAATAGGTTCAAAAATCGTGCAATCATTGGCCGAACAAGGGACTGAACAAACCGGCAAAATGATTAAAGAAATTTTTCAATAGGATTTCGTTTGGTGTTTATTTTTATTAGCGTTATACTTGAGGTACCATGAAAGGGAGAGTGTTTCAAGTATGACAAACAAAGTAAAAGGTTCATGTACCACCGTACTAGTCGGAAAGAAAGCATCAATTGATGGCTCAACTATTATTTCAAGGAACGATGATGGGCATGAAGCGTTAGACCCACAACGTTTTGTGGTGGTTCAACCAGAAGATCAGCCAAAACATTACCAAGCGGTCATCAGCGGCGTGAAAGTCGAATTACCAGACAATCCATTACGCTACACATCAATGCCAAATTCAATTTTAACGAATGGCATCTGGCCAGCTGCTGGGATCAACAGCGAAAATGTTTCGATGTCTGCCACCGAAACCATCACAACCAATCCTCGAATCCAAGGACTAGATCCTTATGTTGAAGGCGGTATCGGGGAAGAAGATATTGTGACTTTAGTTTTACCTTACATTCACAGTGCCAAAGAAGGCGTGGAACGTCTTGGCGCTTTATTAAAGGAATACGGTACCTATGAACCAAATGGGATCGCTTTTGCCGATCACGACGAAGTTTGGTGGTTAGAAACGATCGGTGGTCATCATTGGGCAGCCGTGCGGATTCCAGATGACGCTTACGTCGTTGCACCAAATCGAATGAATATCGATCATTTTGATTTTGATTCAGCCGATACCTTGTGTTCTGACGACTTAAAAGCGTTGATCGATGACAATCATTTGAATCCTGATTTTGAAGGCTACAATTTGCGCCATATTTTTGGTAGCTCATCGATTAAGGATACTGTTTACAACAATCCACGGGCTTGGTATGGTCAAAAATATTTCACTCCAGAAGTGGAACAAGACATTATGGGACAAGATCTACCCTTTATCTGTCGAGCTAATCGCAAAATCTCAATCGAAGACGTGAAGTTTGTATTGAGTTCCCATTTTGAAAACACGCAATTCGATCCTTATGGTGACGGTACGGAAGCAGAGAAGAAATTACTGCGCCCAATCGGGATCAACCGGAACCATAACGTGCATATTTTACAAATCCGCAACAATGTTCCTGAAGAAATCGCTGGGGTTCATTGGTTAGCTTATGGAGCGAATACCTTTAATACGGTCGTACCATTTTATGCCAATGTTAACGACACACCAGATTGCTATAAAAATGCGACTGGCACATTCGATTTGAACAATATGTACTGGTTGAGTTGTGCGACAGCTTTACTAGGCGATACGGACTATAACTATTACGTTGATTTCCGTAACAGCTTTGAACTTGAAGCTATGTCAGCCTATCATGTGATCCAAAATGAAACCGACAAAGCGGTTGCTGATCAAAGCGATGTTCAAAAATTCTTGGAAGCATCTAATGAAAAATTAGCGCAAGAATCCTTGGAACGTCAAACGCACTTGTTTGGTAAAATGGTCATCTCTGGCTCCGAACGAATGAAATTACGTTACAATATGAATGACTAGTCAATAAAATAAGAAGAGCTTTCCGTTAACGCGGAAAGCTTTTTTTGTTGCGCGGAAATAAGGCTTTAAATGAATGACTATTTTAAAGGACTATAAATATCGCAAATAAAATATTTTCAAATAAAACTCCTAATTAGCAAAATGCTTGGCAAGCCGTAGTTTTAAAAAAATAATACTAGGAGTAAGCAAAAGTAATAAAAGCAAAAAATCTTTTTAAAGACTTCTAAAAATCCCTTGGATCATTGTAGCCATTGTCCAGTTCGCTGTGAAATGGTGGGTAATTAGGGTTAAAACCAGCTAACTATCGGTATAGTTTTTTAAAAGATCTCAAAAAGACTCTGGATGATAGTGAAGATCTTATGCTGATGCCCCTGGATAACCAGGATAAAGATGAAAAAGGATTCCCGTGAGCAATTAACCAGAACACTACTCACTGGAAGTGGTCTAAAATGCTTGCCCAAATTTATCTACAAAATAGAAAGTTATGAGAAATAGTAAAATCTCTTATTAAATAGCCCTTTTGAGCCCTTATAAATAAAAACTTTAGTTATTTTGTGAGCGTAATTTATCATATTTAGGCTTTTTCCCGTTAATTTGTAGGCAAATAGCAGATGACTATTTACTTAGGAGGAAACGGAAATGAGTACATATTTAAAATTTATAATGGTTGCAGCGCTTTTTGTTACGACAACTATTACTTCTATGTTTGAAATAGCCCCAACGAATGCATCAGCTACACCTAGTCAAACAACGTTGAAAGATGGTTCTCGTAAAGCAAAAAAAGCGACTGAATCCACTTCAACAAGCACAACTAAAATAGCGGTTGACCAAACAACTACTAGTAGTTCTGATGTCGTAGAAGATGCAATCTCTTCAAAAACACCTGATCCGGTACCAGCAGCTACCGATGCTTCAGCAATCAGTTCGGCAGTTGCCCAAGATGAAACCGTGGACTCGGTTGAAAATGAAACGCCATACGAAGCGGTGGTGGAGGAAGGACAGACGACTACCAGTGAAACAATTATTTCCGCTGAAGAATCAGTTGCTGAAGTGGAAAATCCAGCTCCAGCGCCAACGGTCATTCAACCAAATCAATTGAAGATTAATGGTCAACTGATTTCGTATTCTAACGCGGGGCAAGCTAGCGGACAAGCCATTATCGATGCGAATCACAACCAAGTAGCCACTTGGGGTGGGGCCGCTGTACAATCAGGCACAGATGGAGCAAATACACATTTTATTGGCCAAAATCCGGGTATTTTTAATATCCTCTTTTCAATCGGTGGCGGGGATCGGATCGATGTGTTTGATGGAGCAAATCAGGTTACATCCTACACAGTGACGCAAATTGTAACCGTCGACGATTCAGGAATGGCAGCAGATGGGACCGATTATTGGAATCAAATCACGGGTACTGGTGGTGGTGAACGGATTACCTTGCAAACGTGTATCAATGATGACTACAATTTGATCCTCTTTGCCAGCAAATAGAAAAGAAGCGTTCCATCAAGAGGTTATCCTTTCGATGAAACGCTTTATTTTATTGATTCATTATTTTTTTAGAAAAGTAGAGCTCTTTGGCTGTCTTAACTTTAATATTTCCTAGAGCTTTTAAGTGTTCACTAGAAACTCTTCGCTGGATAGCTACAATAAAATTCAACAGATTTTCCCGATCTGAAGCGGAAAAGAAATTGTTTACGATCAACACATTCTCATTTTCATAGCCTTTGATGGGGTTGTTGCTCAAAACGATCCCATATTGGTTGAAGCGCTCGAAATCTTCAGGGCCCAATGAAATTACCGGTTCATTAAAAGTCTCAACGATGATCCGCTTATCGTAATTGGCAATCAAAAAATCTCGTAACATCTTTGCGTGTTTACTTCCTAAATCACTAACTATCAAAATCGAAACTTTCGCTCTCAGCTTTTCTAAGTGGATCGGCAAGTGACTCCATTCTTTCATAAGTAAGAAGAATACACTGTTTAACCGAATTTCCGTCCATAGCTCGGGATTTTTCTTTTCGATATCTTGCAGATGGCTTTTCACTAGGGTAGAAAAAATTGGATAAACTAGCTGAATCTCCCGCGAAAACTTTTGATGCTTATCAAATAGCATATTTTGGCGATAAGGATAGAAATTGTGTTCTACATACCAAGACATCATGGATTGCATAATTTTTCGCTTATCCTCCCGTTCGATGGGAAAATCAATCGAACGGGAAATATTTTTTAAAAAGTTTTCGATTTTTCGGTTAATTCGGATGATTTGCTCTGGATTGTCCCAATTATAAAATTCATGAAAGACCGTTCGGCTGATCTCTTTATACCATTTTTCCGGTAAGTCAAAGTCGGTTTTCGCTAGTAGATGCTCTGCAAACGGGCGACTATAATCTAACACCTTATCAAGGGTATCATCTTCTTGTTCATACACACTTTCCGGCAAATAAAAGCCTTGGTGCATGCGATTCAAGGTGACCATCAGTAAATACGCCGCCTCTTGGATCTCGCGATCATCCATCGAAACATCGAAATCAGTGGATGTTCGCATGATGAAGCATAACGTATCCTTGTAATCCAAAGTGAAGGGCCAATGGTTCACACCGTAGGCCTCTGTAAAATATTGCTGGTAAAAAAAGCGGACCCAGCGTTCATCAGGTCCCGTGATACGAAAAGGTGAACGCTCCAGGGTAAGACCGCGTCGTGTTAAAAAGTCTTCCAGTGCATTGACCATTCGATAAAACGAAGCCTCGCTCATAAACAACTCATTGATCCAATAATCCGCGTCTTGATGGGATTCATATAGCATTTTTTCAACAAATTGAAATTCAAGAGAGTCTTGATAAATCAATCCGTAAACGTTTCCTAATTTATTCGATGTAAGATTATTTAAACGGACACCTTGAAATTTTGAATATTCAATATGGATGAAGTCTCCCCAAAATTCATTGATGTAATCAATATCTGAGATCAATGTTTTTACAGAACATTCGACAACTCGGGCAGCTTCTTTGGCTTCACACCAAGAAGGCAGTTGATCTAAATATTCAACAAATTGGAGTCTTCGATAAGTAGAGGAGTTAATTAATTGTTTCATAGTTGCCTCCTTAAAAAAATAGTATCCTTTAATCATAATTTTACCGATTTTTCACTAAAAAAGCGAGCTATTTAGTAAGAAGAATTTTAAACAAGGGCGGTAACTTCATTGATTTCTAGAAATAACGCTCTAAATCAAAGATTTTCTGTTAAGCGCTATGATATGATAGAAAAAAATGAAGGAGTTCTTGCCTGTGATTAAACTAGACAAAATAACTGCGCCAAAATTAGATCAAACTCTTCGACCAATACAGCTGACAGATGAGACGCTTTCTGCACGTAAAGCGGGATTAGTGGCAAAGATGCAAGAAGAAAATTACGATACCGTGATAATTTACGCTGATTTAGAACATGGCGGCAACTTTGAGTATTTCACCGGTTTTGTTCCTCGGTTTGAAGAGGCACTTTTAATCGTGCACCAAACGGGAGAAGCCTTTTTAGTCTTAGGCAACGAAAATCTGAACAAGGCGGCTCATGCCAGAATCAAGGCAACAGCCGTTCACCTACCACATTTTTCACTACCTAATCAACCAATGGCAACAACTCTAAGCGTGCCGGAAATTTTAGCTCAAACCAAACTTGCGACAGCTAAAACAATTGGTTTGATCGGCTGGAAATATTTCACGAGTCAATCCGAGGATAATACTGGACTGTTCGATTTGCCATATTTTTTAGTGGCTAGTTTAAAACAAGCCGCACCTGCTGCTGAATTTAAAAATGCTACGGGTATATTGATTGGCGAAAAGGGCTTGCGCCGAACGAATAATGCCAACGAGATTGCCCATTATGAATTTGGTGCTATGCTGGCAGGAAATGGGATCTTACAGGCTATGGATCAACTAGCAGTCGGTAAAAGTGAAATGGAAATTGGTGCGTGGCTGAATGATCTGGGTCAAACACCGAGTGTTGTCACGATCATGGCAACTGGAGAACGTTTTGAAAAAGCCAATTTATATCCCACAGCTAAAAAAATCCAACTAGGGGATCGGATTTCAATGACCAGTGGTTATAAAGGCGGCCTGCAAAGTCGTGGTGGTTACGCGGTCAACACTGCCGCAGAATTGCCTGAAGCCGAGAAAGATTACTTAGATCGCGTAGCAATGCCTTATTTTAATACCGTCAAAACGTGGCTAGAGACTATCACGATCGGAATGACTGGAGAGGCACTATATCAAACGATTGAAACGGTCTTACCTAAAGCAACTTATGGCTGGCATTTGAATCCAGGCCATTTATGTGCTGATGAAGAATGGTTGGCGTCACCGATCTATCCTACTTCAAAAGAACGCATTCAAAGCGGGATGTTGTTCCAATTCGATATCATTCCTTCAGTCGCAGGGTACGCCGGTGCCAGCTGTGAAGGCGGGGTCGTCTTAGCCGATCAAGCGTTACAAGCCACAATGAAACGGGAGTATCCTGATATGTGGGCCCGCATGCAGGCTCGACGCAACTATTTAATTGAAGAAATCGGAATCCAGCTTAGTGAAGAAGTCCTACCGATGTCGAATGCAACCGCGTATTATCGGCCATTTTTCTTGAATAAAACCGCAGCTCTGACCGCCAAATAAAGAAGGGCAGGTGCTCCAAATCAAACCGATTTTAAAAGACAAAGAAGAATTTCCGGCAATCGAAACCTTGGCCAATTATCTCTCAAGCCAAGATTTAAAACTCTATCAGCAATTTCTCGCAGAAATTCATGAACGATCTTTTAAGGAAGACTGGAATTACTACAATGATGGAAAAAATTGGTTGGCTAAAATCCTATTTAAGAAACGAAACTTGGGCTGGCTCTCAATTTGGGAAACTGGCTTCAAGTTGACTGTTTATTTTGGCGAACGGTTGTGGGCAATATTTTCTGACAGCGAATTATCCGAAGAACTTCAGAAATACACGGTGGAGATTCATCAAAATGGAAAATTAATCGCCGTTATGCTTTCAATCAGTGATTCTGCCAGCCTACAAATGGGATTGAATTTGATCACTTTTAAAAAGAAAGTCAAATGAGAAAAAAGATTCGTGTCACCAGGCATGAATTTTTTTTTCTGATGTAAAACGTGATCAGCTGAAAAATATTATTTAATAGACTAAAGGAAAATCTCACAAGAAAACAACAGTGGTCCGGCATTGAGCTGATTACATATTCATCTTTCTAAAAAATGTACGTTTTTCGGAAAGTTGAGTATAATAAGATTGGCTTGATTCAAAGATATACGGTATTTAAGGCTATTTAGCTGTTTTTTAGCCATATCACGGGTTGATTCTTTACCAGCCATAACGGTTGATGATCTATAATGATTGCACTATATTGCTTTAGTTAGCAATCAGTGGTCGCTTGTTTAGCTGTAGTCAAGAACGTTTTAACCGCTGCAAGCTACTTTTATCATAAATGCTGAGTTGATCACTCAAACTTTGTTGCAGTGATTAGTTATTGCGCTTGTTATCAGAAAGATCAAACCAACAATCGCGCTTAATTCAAAAGTTGGTTTATTTCTAGTGACCAATTGTCTTGCTGATTTTTGATTCACCGTTGAAATTATCAAGTTCAATCTTAGTTTACATAAAATGTTTATGCTTAACTTTCGTAAAAGATAAGTTTTTTCGGAAATATAAAATAACAAATGATAATTTATGAAAGCTCTTGTATCCTATATTTAATAGTGATGTTTTAAGAAATAAAAAACAAACCCGTTGACAAATTGGTATATTCCAATTATAATTGATTTAGGAGCTCCCTACTCTTCTATCGAGTAATTGGTATATACAGGAAGGTGATTTTATGTTAAAAGAACAAGCCAATGAAAAAATCGATCAGCTTCTTGAAAAAATGCCCCCTTTTATTCAAGAATTTGTTGAAATAAAGATTGCGGATGAATACTCCCCTAATACCATTCTTGAGTATTTACGCAATTACAAGCAATTCTTTCAATGGCTGATAAAAAATAACTATGTTCCCGAAAAAAGCAGCAAAGAAATTTCCATCAGTTCCTTAGATGCTTTGCAACTGCGTACGGCGACGCAATACAAATCCTATCTCTTGCGCCGAAAAAAACAAAATACCCGTCAGCTTAATCAAGATGGAAGCAAAAAGCAAGCAACTGCAACCTTATCCAAAGTAACGATCCAGCGAAATATTACAGCTTTAAAAGTCTTGTTCAAATATTTAGCGGAAAGCTCCAATAACAGTCAAAACAAACCCTATCTCACCCATGATATCATGCGTGAAATCGCGAATGTCTCCGATCGGCAAACCTTGCAAGCGCGGGCTGATTTACTGGAAGAAAAACTTTTTTTAGGGGACGATACTGAAAATTATCTTGAATTTATTCGTGATAGCTATCCAGAAAAGCTCTCTCCGCAAGCCATGAAGTATTATCGTCGCGATTGTGAGCGCGATCTGGCAATCAATGCCCTGATGCTTGCTTCTGGCTTACGACTTTCCGAAGTTGTCAGTATTAATCTGGCTGATCTTAATTTTGAGCAAAATCGGGTAACGGTTGTCCGCAAAGGAAATAAAACGGATTCTGTTCGGATCGCAGCCTTTGCAATGGAATATCTGGCCAATTATTTAGCGATCCGTGAAAGCCGTTATCACCCCGATAAATACGAATACGCCTTCTTCCTTACGATCAGTAAAGGCAAAGCGAAACGAATCACCGGCTCGGCAATTGAAAAAATGGTGGAGAAATATTCCACGCAATTCAAAGTCCGGGTCACGCCCCATAAGTTGCGGCATACCTTAGCGACGCGCTTGTATCGCCAAACCAATAACCTCGTCTTGACCGCTCAACAATTAGGCCATAGTTCAACGACTACGACCACTTTATACACCCATATCGAAAACGATGAAACCACTGATGCCTTGAATTCATTGTAGATTGAAAGAAGCTCCGAAAGCCTGTTTAACGCTTTCGGAGCTCTTTTTGCTGATAATTGCTGTCATTCATTTTCAAACGTCGGGGCATTCGACGCTTCTAATTGCAACCTTTAGATTCGTCACTTCTCAACCATACTGAGCGACAAATTCATTAACCGTTTCTGCAAATTCTTCTGGACAGCTTCCAATTGCAGGATGACCGGGATTTTCAAATAGTTTGAATTGACCATTTGCCACTTCACCGGCAATTGCTTGGTATTCTTTTTCAATATTCGCCCGCAACTTTCTATCTTTTTTCGTGGCCGTTAATAGGAGTGGGACTTGTAAAATTTGCAGTGAATCGAAAAATAATTCTTTTCTAGAGACGATCATCCGCCATAAACACTCGGTATCTTGCTCCACAACTTTTCGCCAATCGTCACCAATGCACCAATGATAAAATTCCGAAGCTTCTGGATCTTTGACCGTGGCTGAACGTTCAGCCAGCAGCGCCTGATCAAAGTCTTCCCGTAATGTTCGTCCATCAAAGCTATCGGCGGTGACGGTGGCAATCAAATCTGGCCGCAGAAAAGCAGCATTGATCGCCACCCAAGCTCCGCCGCTAGTTCCGACTAAGTTCGCTTCTCTGATCTTCAAATGTTCTAATAAAGCAATCGTTTGCCAAGCCTCATCTTTCCAAAGTTCTGTTGAAAATTTATCTACGCGCTCCGATTGACCATAGCCTAAAAAATCTAGCAAAATCACTCGGAAATCCTTATAGAGCGGTAGCACTGGCCGAAATAATTTCGATGATGAGGTATTTCCGTGCAAAAATACGAGTGGTTTCCCTTCGCCGATGGTCTCAAAAAAAATTCGCTTGCCATGATAATGAAAGAAACACATCACAATCCCCCCTGGATATTGTTCTTGTTACTAGTATAACAAGGTTGAACCGCAAGATTTCCTAGAGTAGCCAATAAAAAATTTATGAAATTAAAAAATTTTGGGTTTATCGTTTTATGAAGGGAAAGAAACCACTATTGATGAGATTTAGTTAGTGAGCTTTTACAGATATTTCTTTTGCGATATTTTTAGTCCTTTAATGACGGGATCGTTCTTGCATTCCCCTGAAAAAGCCGGATTTCACCGTATGTAAAAGCTTTTTTACTATTTTTTTCTCGCAGGTAAACGGAATTTGCTTTATGCTAAAAGAAAAAATAAGCATAATTGAGGTAGTTAAAAATGGATGTTGGACAACGCTTGAAGATGCGTAGAAATGAATTGAAGTTGACCCAAGACTATGTGGCTGAAAAATTAGGCATCACCCGCCAAACGATCTCGAATTGGGAGAATGGCCGCAGTTATCCTGACATTGAGCGAATCATTCGTTTGTCAGAGCTTTATGAGTTGTCTTTGGACGAACTGTTGAAAGGAGATCAAAAGATGGTCAAACATTTGCAGGAAAATACACTGGTTACTCATTTTTTAAAGCTTTTCATCGCGATGCTGACAATTAATTTTCTCCTGATGCTGGTCTTATTAGTCAATCAAACGCTCAACGAAGTTTTTCTGTTAGCTATTTTTGCGTTAATTAGCATCAATACCTTCGCCCTTTTTTATCTGATCATCAAAAAAATTTAGGAGTGGATCGTCATGAATCAAACAATCATTATGAGCGTGTTAATGCTGCTGCTGGTGTTGGCGAGTGGTTGCTTGTGTTATTACATTTTTTCGCTAGTGATGATGGATGCTAAAAGCCGCGGCATTAAAAACCCCAAATTCTGGTCGCTGATTGCCGCTGGAGGGCAACACGGCGAAGGACTGCTGGTTTATCTTTTTACTCGCCGTCACACGACGAGCCGGATGAATACCGCCGAGACTGCCCAATTTCTTAAGATCAAAAGGAAAATCTATTGTTTGCTAGCCGTCCTCTTTTTTCTCTTTTTCTTATTTGTGCTAGTAATCTTCCGCTTCAATTAAAAAAGGTTGTGACTAGTCTTGTCACAACCTTCTATTATTAAAATGCGCGATAGACGTATTGATTTTTTGGGGCACTAACCGTTTGCGCGTTTGTCACCGCCACGGTTGGGATCTGACGCTGGAAAGGTTCAAAGAAATCTAAGGTAATCGTCCCCTCCACATGAAGCCACTGATTATTTTTGACGGTTAAATTGGCCGGTAATTTGGTCATTAACCCGAAGACACCTGAGTCTGCAACACAGTGAATGATCCCAAAACGGAAAAGAAAATCATATTTTTGCTGGTCTTTTTGCGTCTCGTAGACAAAGCCGTTGAAGGCAATTTTTTTACCTACAAAAGAGTTGGGATAATTATAGATCAGCTCCATCACTTCTAAGTAATTTTCATCCGTTACTTCTAGTTTTTGATCGGACTCATATTTACTCATCAATTTGGTCATCTGTTCATTATAATCGCTTTTATTGTAATAAATACTCGTATCTGGTTTTAAGTATTGGGTGTTCATTTCAGGATCACCAACGGACTCTTTGCTGACGGGAAAACTAAACCCTTTTGCTTCAACGATCGTAGTATCTAGGCTGATGGTGGGAAATAACGTTCCGACAACTAACGGCAACACCAATAACAGATAAGCAATCCCTCGTTGATATGGCTTAGTTAGACCATGATCATGCCCATGATGTTCCGTAGCGGCTTGATCTTTTTGCTCACTATTCGCCCAAATCCGCAGTTGCACCAAAGCCAGTAATAGCGACAGTCCCATCGTCAGAAAGACTAGGTACCGATAATGGACGTTGATGTACTGGTCCAGTTTGCCTGAAACTTGCAGATACATCATCAATTCAAAATAACCGGACAAAATTAAAAAACGAATCATTGACGGCCCTCCTTCTTAAATCACTAATGCATAAACTGTTACGATGACACTAATCAAAGCAATCAGCTGCACGATAAATTTCCCATGAAAACTGTGTTTCATCATCATCAAGTTTTTGATATCCACCATTGGGCCAAAAACTAGAAAGGCTACGATCGCATTGGTACCAAATAAACTCAATAGCGAAGAACCGACAAAAGCATCGGCTTCAGAACAAAGCGACATAGTAAACGCTAAAACCAACATGACTAAAATACCGATCAGTTTAGATGATGTCAGCTGTAACATGAATTGCGTTGGCAAGAAAACCTGCATCCCGCTGGCAATCAATGCCCCGATAATCAAGTAACGGCCGGTATCAAAGAATTCATCGATCCCATGAACTAGGACGGACCAGACATTGCTTTTAAATGATTTTTTCTCCTGCTCTCCGTGATGGTGCTCGTCATGCTCGTGTAATTCTGCTTTCAGGATCGGGCTGCGGTTGAAATAAGCGATCCATGAACCGATGATCAAAGCAACGATCAAGCTACCCAAGGCCCGTAAAAAAGCGAATTTGAAACTGTTGCCAAAGGCGATATAAGTCGCGAACAACACGATCGGATTAATGATCGGCGCAGTCACCATGAAGGCAAAGGCCGTATGTTCCGGGACTCCTTTACGCATGAATTGGGTCACGATCGGCACGATCCCGCATTCGCAAGAAGGAAAAAAGAAGCCTAAAAAAGACCCGACTAAAATGGCTAAAAATTTATTTTTAGGTAAGATTTTTTGGACACGCTCGGGCGTTAAAAAAACTTGCAACGCTCCTGAAATAATACAACCTAATAAAACGAAAGGAATGGCTTCGATTACGATTGATAGAAAAATCGTCCCCATCTGCAAAACTGAATGTGGCAGAAAATTAAACATCTGATTCCTCCAAATTTTTCACTGTTTTAAGATATACTCTTTTTCAGCAAAAGACACAAGAAAAATTTAATTCACAAACTTTTTTTAAGCTTTTTTTTATAGTTTCCGGGTTATTTTCTCGAAAAAAAAAGACGAGTACGACTGAATGTCCATCGTACTCGTCTGCTAGTTGTCCAGTTTGAAATGGATAGTCCGCTTAATCCGCTCTGAGCTATCCTCAATTTCTTAATGACGGTTTATTTAACTGCGTCTTTTAACTGTTTGCCGGCTTTAAAAGCTGGAGATTTGCTAGCTGCAATCGTAATTTCTTCGCCTGTTTGCGGGTTACGGCCTTTGCGGGCTGCACGTTCACGGACTTCAAAATTTCCAAAGCCGATTACTTGAACTTTTTCGCCAGCTTGTAATGATGATTGGATGCCTTCAAATAATGCATCTACAGCAGATGCTGCGTCTTTCTTTGTTAATCCCGTTTTTTCTGCTACTTGTTCAACTAAGCTTTGTTTATTGATCATAATGTATAGCCTCCACTATCTTTTTAATGTATTCCAAAGACAATTTTATTCGTTATTGCTTAGAAAGGCAACCGTTAACTCTCTTTTTTCTTTTTTTCTGGTTTTTTATTTTTTTATTTTTTATAAATGAGCTAATTTCATAATTCGCTTTTATAAAAAAATCAACACTCATCCAATTTCAAAATTGTCATTTTTTAAAGCTAAGCGGCTGTTTCTTTTCCTAGTTTCTGGTTGTTCAATCGTTGCACTGCGTATCGTTTGGCATTATAAGCTAGCTGAATAAGCAGAAGTTCTATCTCGACTAATTCTGCTTTATAGTGAGTTGTCTGATTCAATTTCATGTTTTCTTTCAGGTCTCCGTTTACTCGTTCAACGGCACTGCGTTTGGCGTACAATTTCTTCCAACTGTTCGTTCCTCGAGCTGGATGATTGAACTTGCGCGGGTCTGTCTGTTGTTTGATCTTGATTACTTTTTGACATAGATCCTCGTTCTGGAGCGGGCAAGAGCGACAACGCTTTTCTGGTAACGTGTATTTCAAAGCCCCGTAACGTTTATCAAAACTATCGTAGGTGTAGCCTTCTTCAATTAGACAGGTCGGGGCATACTCAGCTGTCCACTCGCCGTCATTTTTAGCCACCCGTTTCAATGGAATGATCGGCTCAAAACCAAGGATGTGTGCCTCTTCGTAGAGGGCTTTCACATCATAACCTTTGTCAAAGATCATGTGAATGGTCGCTAAACCAAGTCGTTTGACGTCTCGGATTAATGGAATAGCTACACTCATATCCGCGATATGAGCAGAGGTCAAAATACTCGATAAAATATACTGACTTTTCGTGGTTACTGCTAAATGCCCTTTGTATCCATGCCAAAAAACGTTTTTCCCTTTACTGTTCACTTTGATGCCCCATTGAGGAGCGATCGGCAATTCTTTTTTGATGTCCTCCGTCTTCATAGTGTGTTGTTTTTCAACACTTGAAACGATTGGTTTCTCAATTATTCGAGGCTTCGAATGGGATTCGATAGCGGTGGCATCAATGGCGACATCTTCACAAAAAATGCCAAATTCCTTGTCAATTCGTTTGAGTAAACCCCCATTCACGTCGCTCAAGGTGGATCGATGATCGCTCAACGTATGAAGGATACGAGAAAACGTCGCTTCTGATGGGGTCCGGTCTGAATATAAAAAACCTAGACTTAACTTAAAGCGCAAATCAGACTTGATGCGAGCAACCAACGTTTTCACATCTGGAATAGCTTCCAGATAAGAAATAATCAGTGCGCGAATCGCAGCCTCGTAATTGACTGAGATGGGCGCGCCAACAGCTTTTTCTTTTTGAAAGAGCCCTAGTAGTGGGGAAAGATCCAATGGGGAGAAAATCTCAACATATTTCTCTTCAATATCCAATTGTTCCAAAATTTCTAGATCAAATAGAGTCGGTTGCTGTATAATAGCCATAAGGAATCCCTCCTTCTGAGTACGTGTCTGGCTAGGACAACTTAAGTGTAACAGATGGGGAGGTTCCTTTTTTGTTTGCTTTGAAAACATTGATATACCAAGGGCTGATAATTATGAAATTAGCTCAAATAAAAAAATAAAAAAATAATTCATATATTTATAAAAAAAAGTTGTCTTTTAATTGATTAAATTGGTATTCTAAATTAGAATAATTCTTATTGACCACTAGTTAAATAACAAAAATAGTCGATAATTAAGATATCTTAGCTTGTTTTAGCCCCTTTCGGACATTATATTAAATAAAAAAATCATTCGAGGGGTTTTATTGATGAATCTTAGAGGGCTCATGAAACAAGAAACAACTAGACGCTTACGATTAATAGAAGAATTATATTACGCCAAAGAATGGTTGTCTTCAGAACAACTGATGGAACGGCTGAATTGTTCATTGCCGGCGTTGATCGGTGATGTTAACTTTCTAAATGAGGAGCAACTGCCGTTTAGAATCACGAAAACAAAAGGACTTTATTCCATCGACTTTGACTTTCATGCCACAATCGATGTAGTGTATTCTTACATTTTACGTAGCAGCCTCGAATTTCAAATTATCGAGAGCCTTTTCTTTGAAAAAAGTCGCGGGATTCAACCGGCAGCCGAGCGTTTAAACTGCAGTTTTTCCAATATGCAGCGCTATTTGACAGCCATCAAAAATACCATGGATGGCTGGGGAATCTGGGTCTGTCACCGCCCTTTACGCATGATTGGTGATGAAGCGGCGATTCGCCATTTCTACTATTTATTCTTTCGTGAATCACGCCTTTCCTTTGCCGAATATGGTTTCTCCAAGGACTTGGTCGAGAGCGTTGATCAGCTGATCCGCCGCATTTTAGTAACGAATCAAGTCACTAATAATTTAACTGTTCACTTCCAATTGATGCACAGTTTCCTGATTGGCCTGCAGCGGCAAAAACAAGGCCATTCTCTGAAAATAAATTTCCTAGAAAGCGGCTTACACATTCCTGCGGTCTCTGAGCTTAGCCGTTTGGCTCATTTGATTCGGCGGGAGTCTGGCTTAGTTTTTGATGACTACCAACTAAGAGAGTGTCTATGGCCACTATTTTCTCATCAACTGATCTTAAATCAGCAGCAACAGGCTTACGCTTGTAAAATAAATAAACAGCTGGCCGTCTTCTACGAAACACATCGATTTTTACTGGAAAAAGTTAGTCATCTGCTGGCCGAGCCGCTTTCGCAAGCCGAAATGCTCGAAACATTGCGGTTGTTGGGGAATGAACTATCCAACCATGCTCCGCAAAAACATTCCATGGAGATCATTCAAGAAACAGACGCGATCATGCTGAACTTAATCGATAAAAAATACAGCCGTGAACTGAAAAAGTTAGAAAAGGTCGTTAGCGACTTTTTATTTCCCAAACAGTCGAGTACCTTAGTCTCCCTTTATATCAGTCGTTTAATCATTACCATCAACAATCTATTGCAACGCTTAGTCGATGCCCAGCGACCGATCAAGGTGCTCTTATTATCAGATACCTCCACGACCCATGAACGCTTCTGGCATTCGATCTTTCCGGCATACATTAAAGGCGCGGTGGACTATGAGTATTTTGAGACACCTTTTATTTTACAAGGTCAGTTAACCAGCCTAACGCAGCAATACGACTTGATTATCACAAATATTACAATGGCTGAACTAGTTTCAGCTTGTCCATTGATTGCGATTAATGCTTATCCGACAACTAAGGACTTTGAGCGGATCCAGCAATTTATCAATCAATTTGACCCCATCTCTCCCCGAAAGGAACGATCCAATGAACTTACGCCGACTACTTAAACGAGATAGCCAGCGTCAACTGCAGCTTATCGAAACCCTCTATTATTCTGAACATGCCCGCTCCAGTGAGGAATTGGCACACATCATCCAATGTACGCCACCGGCGCTGTTGAATGATATTCGGGCCATCAACCTTCAGAGTGATTATTACAAGATCATTCGTGAAAACAGCTTGTATCGTTTAGAGCAAAAGGACAACGCGACAATCGATGTGTTCTTTTCAAACTTATTGAACCGTTCCACGGCTTTCAAATTATTGGAAGCCATTCTATTTGAAGAATGCTCCAGTCTAGCCGAACTTTCCCAAAAATTATTTTGCAGCCTGACGACTGCCCAGACAGTGATGAAGGATCTACAGGAAGCCTTGAGCTGTTGGAAACTGACGATCTTGCGGCGCCCTTTTCGCTTAACGGGAAATGAAACGGCCATTCGTCATTTGTTTTTCTTATATTTCTCGGAAAAAAAAGTGGCTCGTGAAAACACCCGCTTTAGCTCAAAGTTCTTTCAGCTGGGGGATGCAGTGGTTCTTTCCATGATTGAGAAGAATCATTTATCTGTTTCACTGGCGCAATACCAGCGCCTCTCCCTATGTTTTTTCATCAGCTTGGTCCGGATTTCAAAAGGTCATCGTGTAACCTCACGAACGCTAAATTCGACGAGCCTCGTTCCACCAAGTCAAAGAGCAACCACTCCGTTTAGCACCTTTTTACGCAAAGAATTAGGGTTGCTATATTCAGAAGATGTTATGAAAGATAGCTTTTGGCTGTTATATTCCGACATGTTCTTGTTAGGCGAGGAACAAAAAAGACAGGTTTTGAAAACTAATTATTCCATCGCCTATCATTATGAGACCCATTATGAATTAACCGAAAAACTCAGTCTGATGCTCAAAACGCCTTTAAGTCCCCAGCAAAAAGATCTGTTGACGACGACCTTGATCAATCAGCACCTTTTTCATGCCAAAACCAAAGAAATCATCGGAGTCTTACGGGATCGAAAACAAGATTGTCTGCGCCTTTTAGAAAACTTTCATGCCCATTGTGTCCATCAGCTTCGCAACTTAGTGATTGAATTTACCGAAGAATATCAGCTCTTTGGTTCACCAGAGTTTGTCGATAATTATGTTTATCAAATCATCGCCACGATCCCTAGCTGTTTGAACGATATGAAGCAATCCGAAAAAAATGTCAGTCTGCTAATCGTTTCAACCGATTCTAAAATGCAGGAAAGCTTATTGATTGAACTTTTACGTTTTTCCCTTAGAGGAAACTACACTATCCAACAAATCAACGTTAAGCAATTACATAATAAAAGCTATTTAGAAGTTTTTGAAGAGCACGATATTGTGATCAGTACCTCGACTTTTGATGTTCCTAATTGCCGCACTCCCATCATCGCCGTCGAGCTGTGTCCCAGCATTCAGTCTTTAAGTAAGATCCAGCAACTAGTTGATCAAACCAACAAGCAAAATAACCGCAACTTTTCCAACTAAAAAAGATTGTTGCAGCTACAAAGCTTCATTTCAAACAAAGCATCTGATTCAGTAGTTGCTTTTAAAAAAACAGGTATGACCTAATTGGGTCATACCTGTTTTTTGGCAGCGGTTAAGCGCGCCAACTCTTTATCCATCGAAGCTTTCTCAGCCGTTAAGCTATCAATCATACGTTGGTATTTTTCTTTTCCATTCTTTTTCCGGATCACATTTAATTGTAGCGCCGAAAACAAAATGACGACTAACGCTAAAATCACGATTATACCGAAAAGCATATTATGATTTATGCGAATGAATGTATATATCAAGACGACCAAGGCAATCAAAATCTCAATCAGGCTAAGTTTTGCCCTGCGGCCGCCCCCAAATAAGATCCGGCTTAATGTGGTGCCGTTTAAGAGATCCTCATAACGCGTCAAACGCGCTTCTAAGAAACTGACTTGTTCTTTTAATTGATCGATTCGTTGATTTTCTGACATCGTGCGTTCGCTCCTTATTATCCTTGCCTTATTATCTCCAGTAATCGCCAATTGCGCAAATATTTTATTTATTATTATAAAAAAATTTGGCTTTTTAACACTCTTAGAGCAAGCGGATCGAAAATTAAAATATGCAAAGGGTTTCATTTGGTCAAGGTCATTCAGCAAACTGGAAAACTTTGCAAATTCTTATTTGAAATTGTCGCAAAGTCTTGTACAATTACCTTGTAAGCGAATTCATTTCGCGAACGATAGTCAAAGAGTAAACTTGGCTTTAGTTGATTTTCTTTCGATTAAAACTAGGGATACGAATGACGCCCCGCGAATTTTCAGTATGAAAATTCGGACATATTAAACAGGATTAGGAGTGTGTCGAATGATTATTGGAATCCCAAAAGAAATCAAAAACAATGAAAACCGTGTTGCTTTACCCCCATCAGGTGTATTTGATTTAACCAATCGTGGTCATCAAGTACTAGTTGAAAAAGATGCTGGTAAAGGGTCTGCCATTTCAGACGAAGAGTATATCGAAGCTGGCGCTACGCTGGTTGAAACTGCAGCAGAAGCTTGGTCAGCCGAAATGGTTATGAAAGTCAAAGAACCACTTCCTGAAGAATACCAATATTTCCGTAAAGGATTATTATTATTCACTTATTTACATCTAGCAGCAAACAAACCACTGACTGAAGCCCTAATCAACAGCGGTGTCAATGCGATCGCTTATGAAAATGTTCAGCCAGCCGATAATACCTTGCCATTACTAGCACCAATGAGTGAAATCGCTGGTCGGATGGCTGCCCAAATTGGCGCCAACTTCTTAGAACGGGTCAATGGCGGTAAAGGAATCTTACTTTCTGGTGTTCCAGGGGTTCGTCGCGGCAATGTCGTTGTCATCGGTGGTGGTGTCGTTGGTTTGAACGCGGCAAAATTAGCCGTTGGTCTAGGGGCAAACGTAACGATTCTTGATGTGAGCGTCCCTCGTTTGAAAGAATTAGACATTATCTTCGGCAACACTGCCCAAACAATGATGTCAAATTCCTTCAATATTCAAGAAAGCTTAAAGAACGCTGACTTAGTAATCGGTGCGGTCTTGATTCCGGGACACAAAGCGCCAACACTTGTAACAAAAGAAATGGTTGCCAATATGCCCGATCATGGCGTAATCGTCGATGTTGCGATTGACCAAGGTGGAATCTTTGAAACAGAAGATCGCGTAACCACCCATGATGCACCAACCTATATCAAAGAAGGCGTCGTTCATTACGCAGTCGCTAATATGCCGGGGGCTGTTCCACAAACTGCTACTTATGCACTAAGCAACAGCACAATGGCTTACGCTAACTTATTAGCAAACAATCCGCTAGAAGAAATTTTGAAAAACAATTTAGCTCTTCGTCGCGGAGTCAACACCTTCAACGGCAAACTTACGATCGATGCGGTTGCTAAAGATTTATCAATGGACTATACACCTATTGATGAAATCTTAAACGAAGAATTAATGATGAATTCATAAAAAACAGGAGGAGCCTGTCAGCCCAACGCTGGCAGGTTTTTTTGTTATAATAAAGTGATTCTGTATTTTAGGAGGTTTGTCATGCTTTTTTCTGATATTATTTATCAACGCCCCGATTTAGAGACTTATGAAACGCGCTTCCAACAAACCAATCAGCAGTTTGTGACTGCACCGGATTACCCGAGTGCCAAAGCGGCCTTGGAAAGACTCAATCAAATGCGCGCAAATATGGCTAAAAACATGAAACTGGCCTACATTCGCCATTCAATCAATACTAAAGATCCCTTTTATTTACAAGAAAACGATTTTTGGGACCAGCATGAACCACTCGTTGATCAAATCCATAATCAGTTCTACCAAAGTTTGCTGGACTCCCCTTTTCGTTTGCAATTAGAGCAAGATTTCCCAAAAACGTTGTTTCTTTTTGCCGCCGATCAATTACGCCTGTTATCCCCTGCCGTGATCGCCCTTAAACAGCAAGAAAATGAACTTATCAGCCACTATACACAGCTCATCGCTTCGGCCGAATTAGAATTTCAAGGCAAAAAACGCACGCTGGCGGAATTAGTAGGCTTCTTCAGTGATCCCGATCGAAAAATCCGGAAAGAAGTCCACAAACTTTATGAAAGCTTTTTTGCCGCCAATGAAGAAAAATTTGATACGCTTTATGATCAACTCATCAAGTTGCGGCATCAGCAAGCGCTGGAACTTGGCTTTAATAATTATGTGGAATATGGCGACCGATTAATGAATCGCTGGAGCTATGATCGGCAACAGCTCAAAGCTTACCGCCAATTTATCGCCGAAGAAGTCGTGCCCATCAATCAAGTACTTTATCAACGGCAACAGCAGCGACTAGGCGTCGAAGAGTTGCAGCATTATGATTTGCCCCTAGTCTTTCCGCAAGGGAATCCGCGTCCGCAAGCAGATGCCGAAACTTTAGTGCGGAGTGCTCAAAACATGTATCATGAACTTTCCAGTGAGACGGGCACATTTTTTGATCAAATGATCGATCAAGAACTGATGGACTTACTCAGCCGTCCCGGAAAACAAAGCGGGGGGTATTGTGAATTTATCGATGAAGTCGAAATGCCCTTCATTTTTGCGAATTTCAATGGGACTTTAGACGATGTTGACGTTTTGACTCACGAAACCGGTCACGCATTCCAAAGTTATTCCTCTCGCTGGATCAAAGAACCGGAATTGATTTTCCCAACGTCAGATACCGCTGAGATCCATTCCATGAGCATGGAATTTTTGACTTGGCCTTGGATGGAACATTTTTTTGGCACCAAAAGTGAACAATATAAATTCGCCCATTTAAGCAGTGCACTGCAATTTTTGCCTTATGGCGCACTAGTGGACCATTTTCAAGAAGAAGTCTATCTGCATCCCGAATGGAGCCCTACCCAGCGGAAAAATTGCTGGCGGGAATTAGAACAGCGCTATTGTCCCGAACGAAATTATCAAGACTCCGCTATCTTGGAACGAGGAACTTATTGGTATCGGCAAGGTCATATTTTTGAAGTGCCCTTTTATTATATCGACTATACACTGGCACAAGTCTGTGCACTGCAATTTTGGCAACGCAGCATCGTTGAAAAAGATCCCACAACTTGGCAAGATTATTTAACAATTTGTCAAATTGGCGGAAACCAGACGTTCTTAGAAACGGTCGCGTCAGCCCATCTAGCCTCCCCTTTTGATCGCCGTAAAATGAGCGCCCTCATCCAATCCGCTGCTCATTATTTAGCTGAAATACCTGAAACAAGCCTACGCTAACAAACGAACTCCGCTGCCTTTGCAGCGGAGTTCGTTTGTTAGGACATCATTCAAAAAGCTACGTGCTCCTCACTTTTAGGATTTAGGGATCACCATCAGCCGTTCTTCCCCCATCGCATGCAGTGCGATCGGCCGTTGATAAAAATCGTTCAATACTTGCTCCTGTAACAACTCGTTTCTTTTGCCTTGTTTAAATATTTTACCGTCACGAATCATCAAGACATGGGTGAATTCTGGTAAAATCTCTTCGGTATGATGGGTCACATACAACAGGCTCGGCGCATCGGCAGTTTGTTTCAGCTTTTTGATGCGAGTCAAGAGTTCTTCACGGGCGAATAAGTCTAACCCATTACAAGGTTCATCTAAAATCAGTAATTCGGGTTTTGCCATCAAGGCGCGGGCGATTAAGACCAGTTGCTTTTCCCCTTGAGACAAGACTTGATAGACTTTGCCGATCAGTTTTTCCCCACCTAAAGAAGACAGGATTTGGCAGGCTTCTGCCAATTCTGCTTCCGAGTAATTTTGATAAATCCCGATACTAGCAAATTTTCCTGATAAGACAATATATTCTGCCCGCTCTTGGCGCAAAATCCGTTCCTGCAACGATTGACTCACCCAGCCGATTCGTTTCGTTAGATCGGGAATCGAGGTCCGCCCAAAAAGCTCACCTAAAACGGTCAATTTTCCGCTGGAAGGCCACAGATTGCCAGAAATCATATTTAGCATCAGACTCTTACCCGCACCGTTTAAACCTAAAACAACCCAATCCTCCCCCGCTTGAATCCGCCAATTGAGGTCTTGGAGCAATACTGTTTGTTGGCGGATAAACTGCACTTTTTCAAAAGCTAGAATTTCCATCGCTTCTCCTCCTTTTTTCCTTTTAATAATCTTATCAAAATCTTACCGTAAAGAAATCGAAAATGATATAATTTTAGCAACTATCCTTGAAAGGGGTTTTATTATGAATTACGAATTGTCAGACAGTACCTTTGCACCAATTGCTAAAGTGACTTTAAAAAGAGACGAACAAATCCGGATCGAACCCGGTGCAATGGTCTATCAATTAGGTGAAATCGAATTAGAAGGACATATGAATACCAATGGAAAAAAAGGCTTAGGCGGAGCTTTAAGCGCGCTGGGGCGCTCGGTCACTAGCGGTGAAAGTTTCTTTGTCAGCACGGCTACGGCCCATTCCGATGGTGCCGTCATCGCCATTGCGCCGGCTGTACCAGGGAAAATTTTTGCTCTAGAGGTGGGGGCCGAACATTGGCGATTGAACACGGGCGCTTTTCTAGCCAGTGAAGAAACGGTCAATTACCAAATGAAACGGCAAAAACTTTCTGGGGCACTCTTAGGCGGCACCGGCGGATTATTTGTGATGGAAACTACCGGCAGCGGGCAAATTTTAGTCTCGGCCTTTGGTGATATTGAAAAAATCGAATTAGACGGTCAAGCTCCGGTAATTATCGATAATCAACACGTGATTGCTTGGACTAGTTCATTAGATTATAATATTCGGGTTGCTTCTGGTACCTTTGGCTTCAAGACTGGTGAAGGGGTCGTCAATGAATTCCACGGTCGCGGAACAGTCTATATCCAAACCCGTAATCTTGAAAGTTTTGCCAACCAGATCGACACGTTCATTCCTAAATCTTAAAGATTCTTAGACAAGATTGTAAGTCAGGGGAAGAACGGGTAAAATATGGAAGACACTGTTGCAGAAAGTTGGTTTATATGACTGAAGAAAATCAATACAAAGACGAGTTGCCCAAAACATCTTCACGGATGACCCGTTATCATAGCGAAGTAGCCAAACCGGCTAAAAATGTCCGGCAAAAGCAAACTCCGCCAGTGACAAATACGGCCCCGCAAGCAGCTGCGGAACCTAAAAAACAAGCCAGCGCCCAAGAAAAAATGGTTCAAAGTACGGCTTGGCTGACGGTGGGAAATATTTTTTCTCGTTTATTAGGTGCTGTTTACGTCATTCCTTGGATTGCTTGGATGCAGCCCCACGGCTTAGAAGCCAATTATTTATACACCAAAGGCTATAATGTCTATGCGCTGTTTCTCATGATCTCGACTGCCGGGATTCCCGCAGCAGTTGCTAAACAAACGGCCCGTTACAATTCCATGAATGAATACGGGTTAAGTAAAAAACTATTGTTCTACACGATGCGACTGATGACGATCGGTGGCGTGATTTTTGCGGCAATCATGTTTTTAGGCGCGCCCTACTTATCACAAGGGAATGCCGATCTCGTTCCGGTGATGCGTTCCTTGAGTGTCGTTTTGCTGATCTTCCCAGCGATGAGTGTGATCCGTGGCTTCTTCCAAGGGAACAACAACATGAAACCTTACGCGATTTCCCAGATCATTGAACAAATCGCTCGCGTTTGCTACATGCTGGCTTCGGCCTACATCATCATGCAAATCAACAACGGCAGCTATAAGACCGCCGTTGTTCATTCGACCTTTGCTGCGTTTATTGGGGTCGCCTTTGCGATGGCCGTTTTGTTAATCTCCTTGCTGAAAGAACGGACTGCATTTCGAGAGTTGATTAAAGAAAGTAACAATCAGATCAGTTTCTCTGGTCGCCAATTAGTCTTACAGATGATCCAACAGGCGATTCCGTTTATCATCGTCGGCAGTGCCGTCAGTATTTTCAAATTGATCGATCAATATTCTTTTGAAAAAATCATGTCGATCGTGACCGATTACTCGGCTGCGAAAAACGCCGATTTATTCGCCTTGATCTCTGCTAACCCGGATAAATTGACGATGGTGGTGATTGCTCTAGGAACCGCCATGGCTACGGCTGGTTTACCGCTGATTACTGAGCGCTTCACGAAAAATGATCAGGCCGGTTTAGCGAAATTAGTCAGCAATAATATCCAATTACTATTTTTTGTCATGATGCCGGCTACAGTCGGGATGATCGTTTTGGCTTATCCGCTGAATACCTTGTTCTATTGGCCAAATCCCCTTGGTGCTCAATTACTCGCCGCTTCTTGTGTGGTGGGAATCATGATGGGATTGTTCATGGTCAGCTCCACGATGCTGCAAGGTTTGGACGGTAACATGCAAGCTGTCTGGTTTTTAGCAGTCGGGATCTTCGTTAAGCTCGTCACACAGTTTCCTTTGACGTTCTTATTTGAAGCCTATGGTCCTTTGATCGCGACCTTTGTAGGATTCTTAGTCGCCAATCTATTTTTACTGGACCGCATCCATGTCATCACGCGATTCCCTTTGCGAGAAACCGTCGCAGCGATTGCAAAAGTTACCCTTATGTCACTCATTATGGGGCTAGTTGCTTGGGTTGCGAGATTCGGCAGCGAGCTGATTTTAAGCTCGGATTCAAAAGTTCAATCGATGATCATTATTTTGATCGTAGCAGCTTTGGGGGGCTTCACTTATGTCCTCATAGCCTTGAAGAGCCGAATGGCTGATAAATTATTAGGACCACGAGTAGATGGCATCCGCCGTCGTTTGCATATCCATTAAAAAAATAGCGGGAAGCTTAGGCTTCCCGCTGTTTTTCTGGGATTGGTAGATAATGCGGTTCAATCCCTAATTTGGTTAAAAATCTTTGAAAGTCACTAAAGGCGATCAGCAATGTGGCTGTGTTGGTATTAGGATGAAAGCCAATTTTTTGTGTTCGATCAATTGCTTCATCGATAACCAGCGTGATCTGATGTTCTGTATCATGGGGCAAGGCTAACGGTGTCACCGATCCCTTCGTTAAGCCTAACAAATCAAACAATACTGCTTCAGAGGCAAAAGATAGATGTCTTTCATTCAACCCCTTTGCCAACGCCTTAATATCTAAACGCTTTTGTCCAGGACAAATCACAAAATAATACTTTTTACTCTTTTTCCCCTTCAGCAATAAATTCTTCACGTCACTGCCATCGATCGTAAAATCGATTTCGGCAACAGTAAAAACGGCCTGATGCTCTACTTTCTCATAAGGAATTGCCCAGTCAGCCAAAAGTTGATAGACTTCCTCTGCGGTCGCTTTTCCCATCTACTTACCTACTTTCCTTCAGAAAATTCCGCCAAGTAATGATTGTTTTGTTGACATGATTCAACACTTCCAGCTCGAGTTTTTTCGTATCTGAAACGTCCTGTCCTTGAAAGGTCGCCAACTTTTCATAATTTAGCTGTAACAGTTCAAAAATCGGCTGGTTCGCTTCAGAAGGGACCAAACTAGCCGCCTCCGCCTGAAGTTGTTGAATAACAAACGGTGTTGTTTCCTGAAAGTAGGCATAGCCATACTTCTGCAAATTATTTTTATAAGATTGTAGCGTAACCAGTGAGGCTGCTAAAACTGCTGGTCCGTCTGCGGTTCGTTCCGGCACTTGTACAATTTTTTGAGGTGGCTGTGGCTTTTTCTTACGGGTAATTGCCCAGCGTGTCACTAAAAAAGTCACTAAACAAACCACTACATTTGACAGTAAAACTGCCGGGTGTAAAAGATTTTCAATCATGACGTCACTTCCTCCAAGAGATGATACCATTATACCGGACTCCTTCATCAGAAGGAATTCATTTTTCTAAAATCAGAAAAATGATCCGATTTTCACTTCGCATACGATCTAATTAAACAGTTTTATTGTTTAGAGACTCAAAATCATCGTCTGCGACTTCAACGCTTACTAACTGCTAAAAATTAGACTCGCAACTCCTTCATCAGAAGGAATTCATTTTTCTAAAATCAGAAAAATGATCCGATTTTCACTTCGCATACGATCTAATTAAACAGTTCTTTTGCTTAGAGACTCAAAATCATCGTCTGTGACTTCAATGTTTACTAACTGCTAAAAATTAGACTCGCAACTCCTTCATCAGAAGGAATTCATTTTTCTAAAATCAGAAAAATGAGCTGATTTTCACTTCGCATACGATCTAATTAAACAGTTCTATTGTTTTGAGACTCAAGGATTTCCCACTGCGACTTAAATAAAAAGGCCCTTCAAGTGTGTATTGCTTACACTTGAAGGGCCTTTCTTTTCTGGTTTATTTTGTTTCTAAATCATGTAAGAATAAGCCGCTTAATAATTTGGGTTCAAACCAAGTTGATTTCGGTGGCATGATTTTCTGGGCATCGGCGACATCCAATAAATCTGTCATTTGGGTTGGGAACATCGAGAAGGCTAATTTCCATTCGCCGGAATCGACTAATTTTTCTAGCTCCTCGGTGCCGCGAATCCCGCCGACAAAATCAATCCGTTGATCGGTACGAATGTCCTTGATCGCGAAAATATCTTCCAGCACATATTTTTGCAGCAAAGCCACATCGAGTTTTTCCACTGGATCATTGGGAACTTTCTCAGGCTTGATGCTCAAGGTATACCAAGCAGTGCCATCATATAATTGGCAATCACCGGCTTTAACTGGTTTTTTGACACCGGTTTTGGTCACTTGATAATTTTCAGCCAAGCGCGCCATAAAATCAACTGGCGGCTCCTCTTTCAACACCCGATTGTATTCCCAGATTGCTAATTCATCTTCTGGGAAAATAATCGACAAGAATTGTTCCGTCTCAGGATTTTCTGCACCCGCTTGCCGTTTTTCTAACCCAATTTTCACCGCTGATTCTGTTCGGTGATGGCCATCGGCGATATACAACGCCTCCACCTCAGTAAATAAGGCAGCCAACTGTTCAATCGTAGCGCTTTGATCGATTACCCAAACACGATGGGTCACATCATGATAGCTGGTAAAATCATAAACCGGCTGATGCGCTTGTTGCCAATCTTTGATGATCCTTTGAATTTCTGCCTGGGGACGATAGGTCAAGAAAATCGGACTAGTATTCGCATCGCAGGTCCGGATATGATTCATCCGATCGATTTCTTTTTCATGGCGTGTGAATTCATGTTTTTTGATTTTTTCATCAAGATAATCTTGGATCGAGGTACAAGCCACAATCCCTGTCTGGCTGCGCCCGTCCATTACCAATTCATACAAATAAAAATAGGGTTTAGTTTCTTTAAACAACCAACCTTTGGCTAAAAAATCTGCTAAATTTGCAGCAGCTTTTTGATAAACTTTTTCGTCATAAGGGGAAAGATCAGTCGGCAGATCAATTTCCGCTTTGTCGATGTGAAAATAACTATGAGGATTATCCGCAGCCAAAGCTTTGGCTTCTTGGGAATTCACCACATCGTAAGGGAGTGCCGCCACTTTGGCTGCCAAGTCTTCTGCCGGACGAATTCCTTTAAAAGGATGCACTTGCACCATTAAAATTCACACTCCTCATTCCGTTTGATGGCCCGAACCCGAATAACTCCTTCTTTCTTACTCAACTGTTGGGTAATCGCAGCAATCTTAGCTGAATCCGTTTCTGAGACATCTACCAAAGTATAGGCATGCTCATCTTTCCCACGATTGACCATATTGTCGATATTGACCTCTAACGCGGCGATTTCTGAAGCAATCAAGCCTAACATATTCGGAATATTGCGATTGATGATAGTAATGCGATAAGGCGATTCGAAGGCCATTTCAACATTAGGAAAATTGACCGAACGTTTGATCACACCTGTTTCCAGGAAACGTTTCAAGCCGCGAGCGGCCATTTTGGCACAATTGACTTCGGCTTCTTCAGTTGAAGCACCTAAATGCGGTAACACCGTGATTTTCTCATGATGCAACAGTTTCTCTTCCGCAAAATCGGTGGTAAAACCGGCGATCCGTTCTTCATTAATCGCCTTCACTACCGCATCCGTATCGACGATCTCGCCTCTGGCAAAGTTCATTAAATGAGCGGTCTGCTTCATTTGGCTCAATTCCTCTGCACCGATCAAATGACGGGTCTGTTCCGTCAACGGCACATGAATGGTCACAAAATCGCAATTCGTCAAAACTTCCTTCAGATCCTTTGCCCGTTTGACCCGGCGTGAGATGCTCCACGCCGTATCCACTGAAACATATGGATCGTAACCGGTCACTTCCATGCCTAAACGATAGGCATCGTTGGCTACCATCGCACCGATTGAACCGAGTCCAATCACCCCGAGCTTTTTCCCTTCTAATTCAGTTCCCGCAAATTGCGCCTTTTGCGCTTCTGCTTGTTCATCGACATTGGCTCCCTTTAACGTTTGGACCCATTCAATCCCTTGAACCATTGGACGCACGGCCAAAATCAAACTACCAACCACCAATTCTTTCACGGCATTGGCGTTGGCTCCGGGTGTATTGAAAACTACAATGCCTTGCTCTGTACATTGTTTAACCGGAATGTTGTTCGTCCCTGCGCCTGCCCGAGCAACCGCTAAAACTGATTGAGGAAATTCGTAATCATGCAGTTTTTGACTACGTAAGATAATACCATCCGGTTCTTCGCTTTCATTGATACGATAATCTTCTTGATCAAAACGCGCCATGCCCTCTGGAGCAATCGCGTTGAAGGTTTTGATTTGGAACATCTAATTTCCTCCGTTCTCTTTTTCAAATTTTTCCATGAAAGTAACTAAAGCCTCGACCCCTTCTAACGGAAAAGCATTGTATAGACTGGCCCGCATACCACCAACAGAACGGTGGCCTTTTAAGTTTTCAAAGCCTGCTGCTAAAGCTGCTTGATTGAAGGCTTTATCCAAGGCTTCATCACCGGTGACGAAAGGAATGTTAGTGATTGAACGACTCGCTTTTTCAACGGGACTACTAAATAGCTGTGATTTTTCAATCGCATCATATAATAATTGAGCTTTGGCTTGATCCTTAGCGGTAATTCCGGCCACACCACCTTGAGCTTTGACCCATTCAAAGACGAGCTTAGCGATATAGATCGCATAAGTCGGCGGAGTATTATACAATGAATTATTTTTGGCTTGTAACGCATAGTCCAACATTGGCGCAAAAATCGCTTCTTTGTTTAGTAAATCTTCCCGAATGATCACGACCGTAAGTCCTGCTGGGCCGATATTTTTTTGCGCCCCCGCGTAGATCACACCAAAATCTTCCACTTTATAATCATTGGCCAAAATATTTGAAGACATATCTGCTACGACGGGAACTTGACCAAAGTTTGGAATCTTAGAATAGGCAGTTCCTTCAATCGTGTTATTGGTCGTAATATGCACATAAGCAGCTGTTTGATCGACAGCTGTTGGAATTTCAGGGATATGGGTAAAGTTTTGGTCTTCGCTAGAGGCAATCACTTCAACCTCCACATCAGATAACGCTTTAGCGGCACTGATGGCTTTTTTTGACCATGAACCAGTATTCACGTATAAGGCTTTTTTCCCCTGTGCCAAGTTCAAAGGAACCATCGTAAATTGCAAGCTCGCTCCGCCTTGTAAAAATAAGACTTTGTAATTATCAGGGATCGCCATTAGTTCACGTAATAAGCTTTCTGCAGCTTGAATAATCTCTTCAAATAAGGAGGAACGGTGACTCAGCTCCATCACCGACATGCCGCTATTTTTGTAATCAAGCATTTCGGACTGTGCGATCTCCAGCACAGCTTTCGGTAATACTGCAGGTCCTGCGGAAAAATTGTAAATCGTCATACTCATTCGCTCCTTCTTTATATTTGGCTGAACTTTTCTATAGAAAGCCAGCCCGATCTTCAAGCCCAACACCTCCCTAGCTGTTAAACTGGTTTCAGCTGAACAGCTTCATTCACAGATTGATTGTGAAAAAGAGAACTAGCATTTTCGCTTTAAGATGTGATGACAATTATAACAGATGTTTGTAAATGATAAAAGACTAATTTTAAATTAATTGACTTATAATTTGAAAAAGAATTAGAAATTTTCAGTTCTGCTTGCATACGCTTATCCTACAAAAAAACGTAGCTACATTTAGCTACGTTAATTGTTCCTCTACTCGCTTTAAAAACGTTTGAAATTGCTGCTTTTCTTCACTTGAAAAAGCTTTATCAACTTGCTCACCTAAATCTTCAAAGATCGCTTGAACTTGCAGAACCATTTTTTCCCCTTCAGCTGTCAGATAGATATTTTTCTGGCGCTCATTGGCTTTAGGAATCTCACGATAAATGAATCCTTTTCCCTCTAACACTTTCAAAATATTCGTGACCGTCGCCTGCTGCTTGCCTAAATACCTCGCCAAATCCCGTTGAATCGTTGCGGGATGCTTAGAAATATAATTCAAGCTATGGGCTTGTAAACTGTTTAGTTGCACAGCTCGTAATTTTTCAAGTACAAAGTTTTGCTGTAAGATACCGATCTGATAGATTTTTTCAGCTAGATCTTTTCTCTGCGAAATCATGGACTCCCTCTTTTCTTTATCAATAGTTTAAATCACAACTATTTATTTGACAACTTTTTCCAATCAGCGTATGCTAAAAAAACAGTTAAAAATACAACTATTTATTTTAAAAGAAAGAAGCGGATATTATGTCCTTAAGCCCACAACAAATACAACATACTAAAGAAGAATTCCAAGCAAATTTTAAACGGAGTGGTCTGAGTTTAGAACAGATCGCAACCGACCTGGAGACGACTCCCGCGGTGATTGCCGCGACTTTGAACCTTGATGTTAGTCGCCTTGAAGATCCTTGGGTCTTGAAAAATTATTTAGAAGCTGCCTTAGCGCAACAAGGTAGCGCTAGTATCCCCTTCACCGCTCTAACGGGTGATTATCATCGCTATTGGTTTTTGAACAGTCGCCGAATTGATCAAAGAAAGATTGGTTAGGAGGAACCAAAATGAAACTAATTACTATTGAAGAACACTTTATTTCACCGACAGTCAATCAAGCATACACTCAGGTCAAAACGCAAAATGCGACCCCTGAGGAAAAAGCAAAAGCAAATTTTATCGCCGATTTCATCGCAAAAGACCCCAGAATTACCGAGATTGGTCCCACACGCTTAGCCTTTATGGATCAACAGGGAATCGACGTTCAAGTGATCAGCTACGGCAATAATAATCCAATGGACCTGCCGGCAGAATTTGCGATTCCCCTTTGTCGGCAAGCCAACGATGAATTGGCCGAGAAATGCGCCCAGTATCCGGGACGTTTTTACGGCTTAGCTTCATTGCCGGTCGCCGATGTTCCTGCTGCGGTGAAAGAGCTAGAAAGAGCCGTGACTGAACTAGGGTTAAGGGGCGCCCAGTTGACAGGAACTTTTAACGGCGAATTTTTTGATGATCAGAAATATTGGCCAATTTTCGCTAAAGCAACAGAGTTGGATGTCCCGATCGCATTACATCCGGGGGAAGTTAACCCCCTAATTACTGAACATTATTATCAAGGTGCTTGGTCGCCGGCAGTTACAACAGTGCTAGCTGGTCACGGATTTGGTTGGCATGCAGATACTGGTATTCATGTCATCCGCTTGATCCTGTCCGGACTTTTCGATCACTACCCCAATTTAAAAATTATTTCTGGTCACTTCGGTGAACTGGTTCCTTTCTTTTTGGAACGTTTGGATGAAAATTTACCGCCTCAATTGACCGGACTGAAAAACAATTTTGCGGATTATTACCGCAATCATGTCTACTTGAGTCCTAGTGGGATGTTTTACGATGCTCCTTTCCAACTTTGTTTGAGTGAGCTTGCAGCCGATCATCTACTTTGGTCGTTAGATTATCCTTATGTTCTGCGGGATAATACTAGAACATACTTAACAGACTACCCAATTGATGAAGCATTGAAAGAACAGATTGCTTATCAAAATGCCGAAAAATTATTTAGACTCTAAAAAAAGCCACCTCTGTCAAAAACAGAGTGGCCTTTTTAAAATTAGTTTTATCTCGTTACAATATCCCACTTACCCACATACTGAGCAATGTAACTACTACGACTAGCGCGGTAAAGGCTAGGACCATCCCCGTTTTAGTGAGTAGGTCTTTCCCAAAGTTTCGTCTATGGCGCTGTTGCTCTACATCCTCGCCTTCCATATAGGCAACGATCTCTTTGTAGGTCTTGATATTTTTTTCTTTTTTGATTTGCTCGATCTTGATTGACGCCCACATTCCGATTGCCCATAAAATAAATGGAATCACTAAGCCTCTGTTGCCAAAAAATTTCCAGGCTGGGCCGAATGATAGCGCTGCTGCACCAATCGTCCCTAACATGATCCAGCTATACTTATCCATCGCATCGTTTTTGATCCTTCTTTTCATCGTTTCCACGTCTCCTTTGACCAGTTCGTCTAAAGTCACGTCAAAAAGTACACTCAGCAATAACAGATTATGGATATCCGGATAGCTCCGTTCGTTCTCCCAATTCGAAATCGTCTGTCGGGAAACATAGATTTTTTCCGCTAATTCCTCTTGGGAAAATCCCGCCTCTTCACGTAATCGTTTGATCTGTTTGCTTAAATCCATTTCATCCGCTCCTTCATCCTCACCATAAGACAACCCACCGATTCCCACTAGCAAAACTCTTTGTCATCGGCCATTTTTGCCTTGTCAAAAGTCTTTATCAGCCCGAAAAGCCTGTTAAATCAAAGCTTACCTTAATACAAAACAAAAGAAAAGCCCCAGCGAAATTTCGCTGAGGCAATTTTTATTAAGCTTTTGAACGACGCACATAGTTTTGGTAAAGAATAAAACCAACAACTGTAAAGCCAACTGGACCTGCGATCATCCAAAGTGTATCACGTACGCCAGCGCCTTCGATGATCGGTTGGAAGATCGTGAAGACGTTAGCACCTAATACTAATAGGAAGACAACAACACTGATAGCCATTGTCACGCCATGAGATTTGTACACTTCGAAAGGACGATCCAAACCTTCTTTTTTCTTGAATTTAGGGAATGCATAAATCAAGAACAAGTAAGGTAAGGTCATTGACACGTTTGCCATCAAAGTCAAAATGTTATAGAACGCAGATGGATCTGGAGTAGCAAAAGAAGCAATCAAGATAATCGCTACAACGATTGCACATTGTGCCCACATTGCATAGCTTGGCATGCCATTTTCGTTTAGTTCAGTAAATTTCTTAGGCCATAATTTTTTCGGTGTTCCCATGATCAACGTTTTCAGTGGAGAATACGTTAATGTAAAGAAGGCACCACTGTAAGCTAAGAACATACCTAGACCAGTGTAACGAGCAAACCAGTTACCCATACTGATAGCAGCTGCTTGGCTTAGGCCGATGCCTTTACCAAATTCAACCCCTAAGTTGTTCATCATTACGTAAGAAATGTTACCTAAGTTTGTTGTATCGCCTGATAGAACACTTTCCCAGTTAGTACTTACGCCCCATAAGAAGATTCCTAATGCGTAACCAACTGAAATAATCAAGGCAGAAAGAACGACCGCTTTAGGGAACGTTTTTTCTGGATTACGTGTTTTATCAACCATCCCACCAACAGCTTCTAGTCCGCCGTAAGCAAAGATTGCGAATACTGCGAAACCTAACAAACCGATTGGGCTTTGGTAACTAGGATTTGGAGAATTTAAAATGTGGTCGAATGGTTGAGCTAAATGTCCACCATTGGCAACCAAAATAATACCAGAAATCACGATTAAAACAACGTTTAAACTAGTTACCGCAAGACCACCAAGACTTGTGATCTTAACAATTCCTTTAACCCCTTTGATTGAGACTAAAGTTACGATGATCATCCACACACAGGCTAAAAGACCAACCATTTGAGTGGAGTTTAAACCAAACATTCCTAATTTTTGCGTTTGGTCACTTCCGGCAAAAGCCGTTGTGAAAGGAATCCAAACTTTAGATGAGGTAGAAACCATCCAGACAACGTAAGATGCAAACCACATGAATGTTCCGATAAATGCGAAACGTGGTCCTACGCTGACTTCCAACCATTTGTACATCCCGCTGTTTTCACCTTTGATCGTTGAACCAAATTCAGCCATCATCAGCGCAAATGGGATGAAAAATAGAATCGCAGCTACGACATAAAAGACGATTGAGCCATACCCCATCAAGTAAAAGGCCACTGGTCCATTAGCGAACCCAAATACTGAGGTAAAGATCATCATGACTAAAGCGCCAAGCGTCATGCCTTTTTCTGCTTTGGACATTGAAATCACTCCTATTTAATTTTATCTCGGGTTTTTTTTGTCAGTAATTATTCAAAAACTTCAATTAGTTATTCATTGAGCAAGAATTCGTTACAAACTAGAAAACCCTAAATGTAACTTTACCTTGAAAAAACACAGAGTGCAAGATGTTCCCCTTTCCAAAATTTTCAGACAATTGTTGCTACTAATTGCTCAATCGCTTCTCATAATCCCCTATCAACAAATGATAAAATAACTATAATCCAACATTTTATCCACATTTTTTCAAAAGCGTTTTTTTATCAATTTTGCAAACGACTTGAAATCACTGTTATATCACTCTTCATTTCTCCCTTGTTATAAATAGAAAGCGCTGTCCTTCTATTCGAAATATTTATTTAAAATTAAAAAAATACAGCGATCCTCCGTTGTTAAAATGCAGAAAGCTGCTTTGGCTAGCTTGAAGGCCCATAAAATTAAGAGAATGATTTAAAAATTTTTAGCAAAATGCCATTTTTATTCCATCAATCAACAATTAAAAAGCGTCGATAATTTAATGTTTTATCCAACTTCCCCTTCCATAATTGTTTTATGTAAACTTCTTTTTGTGAAAAAAAAGAATCTCATTGCGAGACTCTTTTGCTTAATTAATCGTTTAATTTGCGCCAGAAATTATTTCGGTTGATAAACAACCATGCACCGGACAAGATTGCTAGCCACAACATGACTCCGCCGTTTAATAAAAACGGATTGAGATTCATCATCACTCCGATCACATACAACGTAATCAAGAGGACACCGATAAAAAGGGTCCCGAACATCCACAGCATCAAACCATAATTCCCGATGCCGCGGGTGAAAAGCTGACTGACATTGGTCCATGTGACATTCAACAAACGATAATCCCGGCTGAAGAAATGCAAGGACAGCAAATAAGTGCCCCATAAAATTCCCGCCACCAATGAAAATAACAGACTCAAGGGCAAATGCAAGACTAGCGCAATAATGGTCCCGACACCGCCGGCGATCAGCAGTTGAAGCTGACAGCCTACCCAAAATTTTTGACGAAGATAGTTTGCTAATGACAACGGCAACGATTGGATAAAGGCGAAGTTCTCGCGATCCAATGAGATAATATTACTGATAAAGGACGTTTGGTTGAGCATAAGACAAGCAAAAACCAGGCCGCATACGAAAAAGACGCCCATGAATTTTGTTGATAAGCTGGCTAAGTCAACCGGATTAGTCGTCACTAGCGTTCCTAGTAAAACGATCGGCATCACCAAAGAAGAGGTCAAGACTTGCATGATCAAATTCGGATTCTTCAGTAATTGGTGATTATAGCTGGCTAATTGCTTTTTCAAGGATTGATTGTTTTTTCGTTTACGTTTCGTCGCAACCGTTCGCGAGCCCTCATCACTGAATTGTTCATATAAGCTAGGGACTACGAAAAAGCGGAGAGCTAACAAGAACAGGCCGGTTAAAAGCAAGAGCCCTAGCAGTGGCACCAAACCTCTGATGGTCAATAATTCATGCATTACTTGATAGAATGGCAAAAAAATGCGAAAAGCATGGCGATCGACTATCTCGGTCCCATGATCCACTGAGTTTTGTGAAAAATTGATGGCTAAAATCCCACCGACTGAAACGACCATCGAAAAGCCTAACATTAAACTAGTAAATAGTTTTTTGTGCTGACGAAAGAGCTTGGTTTTGGTCATCCCAAAAACGATCAAACTACAAAAACTGAACAACAAGCTGAAAAAGATTAAAAATAGTAAAATGGCACCGATCACTGCCAAAATAATTCCATAACCGCTTTTTACGGCGGTCAAAAAGAAGAGAATCAACAGGGGCAATAAAAACGGGACGATCGTCATGCCCACAGCTAAGAATTTGGCAACAAAAACCTCCCCTTGTTTAATCGGTAGCGGCAGATAATCTTGTAAATCTTTGCTCTCGAAAAAGACGTTAAAAATGGCCGATAGTGATTGAGAAAAGCCGATTAAACCAAACAGCGCCATATAATAAGTAAAATAGCCGGGCAATTTTGCAAAATCGATCATCACCATTGCCAGACCATAGATGACTAAGAAAACCACTCCAGACATCAAATATTGCTGGAGGATGCCGCGAATTACTTTTTTACCCTTACGACCTTTTTTACGAATTTGGTTCGTCGCAGAAGGATTGACATACAACATATTTACCGCGATCAAACGTTTTATGATGGCACTATTCATGCTGCTCACCCTCAATCTCGGCTATCAAGTCATCATCCGCTTGACGTCCGGCCATTTTAAGGTAAACACCTTCTAAAGATTCATTAGGATGATCTTGCAGTAAAGCTGTCACCGAGCCGTTGTAAATCAACTCGCCCTGTTTCAAGATCGCCAGCTCATCACACAACTGCTGAGCGGTATCTAGCACGTGGGTCGAAAAAATCACCGTTTTGCCCTTTTCAGCATGACGCTTGATCATTTCCTTGAGGTCAAAGGCCGCCTGCGGATCTAGCCCTTGCAGTGGCTCATCTAAGATCCAAATATCCGGATCAGGCAGTAGCGCGCCAATAATAATCGTTTTTTGCCGCATCCCATGAGAAAAACTTTCTAACGTCTCGTCTTCATGCCCTACTAAATCAAACAATTCAATCAATTCTTGCCGACGTTGCTCTTGCGACTGAAGTTCATAAGCCGCTGAAATCAAATCCCAGTATTCATTCGCAGTCAATTGTAAAAACAGATCGGGAGAATCCGGCACATAAGCAATCTTTTTCTTGATTGCTAAACGATCCGCCTTCAGATTTTTCCCATCAAATAAGATTTCACCGCTTGTCGGCTCAAGAATACTGACCAAACTTTTAATCGTTGTCGATTTGCCGGCCCCATTATGTCCTAAAAAGCCAAAAATCGTGCCGGCTTTAATCGTTAAGCTCAAATTATTCAGCGCCTTTTTTTCTCCGTAGACTTTCGTCACACCTATTAACTCGATCATTGCTATCACTCCTTCCCTAAACTATACGAGAAAAACCCCATCATGACAATCCATCAGATAAAAAATGTGCCGCCGAGCAGATAGCTTCGTGGGGAGTCCAGTATTGATCAAATTTAGTTAATTGGTGCAAGCTTCGTAATATGATTCGAGAAGCGTTCACAAATGAGTGTGGCCATCTGATCCTCGGATTCCACCATTCCACCCTGACACCAAGTCAGCAGAACATTAAAAATTCCTCCTGCAATAAATTTGATATTGTACTTGCGATATTCTGGTGTGCATTCGATATCACAAATCAAATATTCAGAAAGCTCTTCAAGAAACGCAATCAATTGATCCAGTACTAACTGGGTCAGACCCGCATCAAAGAGTTTCATTAGAAAATCCTTGTGACTTTTCATATGGGAGAAATAGCGTTTGGTCATTTCATAATTGTTAACGTGCTCTCGATCAATCACCTGCACAAAGGCGCGATTGATCGTATCTAACTGCTCCATCAGAACGTCTTCTAAAATTTCATAGTTCCGATAAAAGGCCATCCGCGAAACTCCGGCCTTTTGTGAGACTTCACTGATTGAAATTTTTTTGAACTCCTTTTTATCCATAATGATCAGCAGCGCACCTAAAATCGAGTCTTTGGTCAGCTGCTTTTGATCCAAGTTATACGCATTAGTCATAACAAAATACCCCCTATTGTAACAGCACAGGCAAAACGAATTGAATTTCAAAATTGGCTCCACTATACTACATTCCATCGGGCGTTACAAATGCAACGCCGCAGTCCCCTCGTATTTTTGGTAGAGAGGACGGCTAATTAGAATGGAGGATTTTTAATATGCAAACATGGTTTATTACAGGCGCAACAGGTGGCCTAGCTTCAGAAGTCATTCAAGAATTACTGGAACGGGGAGATCGGGTAGCCGCAACTTCTCGAAAATTGGGTGCCTTAGATTCGTTGAAGGAAAAATATGGTTCTCAATTGTGGCAAACAACGTTGGATTTGACTAATGAAGCTGAGGTAAATGCAGTAGTCGCCCAGGCTTTTTCTGAGCTAGGAACGATTGATGTTTTGCTCAACAATGCCGCCTACGGACTTTATGGCGCCATCGAAGAGATCAGTGAGCAGCAAATGAAAAATGTCTTTGAGATAAATCTATTTGGTTCTTTAAGAACTGCGAAGGCCTTTTTACCCTTCTTTAGAAAACAAGGCCATGGACAAATCATTCAGATTTCAAGCATGGCAGGCCATTACTCGACACCTGCGATGGGCCTGTATAGTGCCTCAAAATGGGCGGTCGAAGCGGCGTTTGAAGCCTTGGCAGAAGAGGTCAAGCCCTTTAATATTCAAACTACCATCGTTGATCCAGGCGGAATCAGAACCAATTTTGTCAGCGGAAACGGTGCTTTTGGTGAACAACTAGAGGTCTATCAGAACACTGAAGTCGGCCAAGTAATCAGCATGATGAAAGGAGAAGTTCCAGGATTAAATTTAGCCGCTTTCAAAAAAATGATTGTTGGTGATCCTGCCAAGATGGCGCATCAAATTATCAAACTTACAGAGCAGAAGACGAACGCCTTACGTATTGCATTAGGCAGTGATTCTTATCAGAAAATCCACGAAAGCCTTGCCAAGCGCTTATCTTCCCTTGAGGTGCAAAAGGAATTGGCTTATTCCACCGACGCTGACTAGATAAGGACTACTCAATGACGAAAAAAACGCCCGATCCTTTTCATGAAATGGATTGGGTGCCTTTTTCATCAATTTCCGCAAAAATGCGAGAATTCTTTTAGTTTCGTTGTCAACATCAGCTGTTGATTATCCTTTGTCCTTTTCGACTTTTCGAACGGAATGCTTCAACCAATGAAATCTACTAGATCAAAATACTTAACTGGCCCGCTGCCACTTTTGCTCAATGTGGGAATCAGGCGTCTGACGCTGCTCCAGCTTGATGGCAGTCGCTAAGATTTGTCTTTTTCGTTACGCTTCAAATTCGTTGATGCGTTCCCAATAACGCGCTTGGGCCTTTTGGTGTCTTCTAACACCGATAAACATAGCGCTAATCAAGATCAATAGAATAAAGATCATCCTTTTCAGCACCTCCTATGCCCTTATTCTACGGTTCTTACGAAAAAACAAATAGGACATATGTCACATATGCGAAAAAACTGCCTAACATCTAGTAGGCAGTTAGTTTTTGCTTATTCATAAAACGGTTCTTTTGCTAACGGATTCTCTGAAAGCCAGCGTTTGAGTGCTTCCGCAAGTTCTGTAGTCATGGAAAACGAAGCCTGAATCTGCTCCTGAGAAATATGATCCACATGCACACCGGCTGTGATGACACAGTTTCCCGGTAATTCTGCCGCAATCTGTTTTAACAACAACTCCGCCAGGACATCATCTTTGTGAAAGCGTCCGTCATGGCTAGGAAAGCGTTGGACTTGCTTTTCCGTCTCCCTTGAAAAGGTAGTCACCGTACCGATATGCGGTGTGTCGCCGCCGAAAAGACACAGGAACAAATCGTTGCCGATCCATTCAGCCTGCAACTTGATCTCATAGTCGGCAAGCTTGCTAGTAAATATTTTACTCATGGTCTTTCCACCGTCCCGAAACGTGGTTTTCGATTCCTAACGCATCCAGCAATTTCATCGACTGATGGGCCACGATCTCGTCGATTGTCTTTGGCTGGCTGTAAAATGCTGGGATCGGCGGGATGATTTGGACACCCAATCGTGCTAGCTTGGTTAGATTTTCTAAATGGATCGCATTCAGCGGTGTTTCCCGCGGAACTAGAATCAACTTGCGCTGTTCCTTCAGAGTCACGTCTGCTGCTCGAGAAATCAGATTGTCACCAAAGCCCAGCGAAATGCCAGCGACTGTTTTCATACTTGCCGGGACAATCACCATGCCATCCGTTAAAAATGAGCCGCTGGCAACTGCCGCGCCTAAATCACGATTACTGTAATGATAATCCAGCAGCCCCTCCAGCTCCTGTAAGCTCAGATCCGACTCCAGCTTCAAGTTTTGTTTGGCCCAATCACTGATGATCCCGTGAGTTTCGATCGTAGGATCAGCCTTCAAACGGTTGATCAAATCAATCGCATAAACAATCCCCGACGCTCCGCTGATTCCTATAACAATACGCTTTTTCATTTGCCTCACCTACTTCAAATATTTTTCTCAATTAGCCACTTCTTTGAATTCCGCCCGAACAAAATCAGCCTTCAAATCAAACGGAACGGTGCCGTCTAAGATCGTTTTGCTGCTCATTCCACGGAAGCGGATCGATTTTGGATCATATTCTGGTCGTTCAGACGGATCGAGTGGATGATTCCGCATACCCGGCAACACGAGAATATCCTGATCGCCTTGGAAGCGGGTGTTCAAAGTCCAGATCACGTCATTCATATCAAAAATATCGACATCATCATCCACTAAGATGACGGTTTTTAATTCTTTAAAAGCTGACAGGGCCAAGATCGCCGCTTGCCGCTGGATCCCTTCATCCGCTTCCGTTTCCTTGTGGATCTGTAAAATCGACATTAATTTTCCGCCGCCTGCAGGTGGATTGTAAACATTGGTGACCTTTCCGGGAATCGCTTTGTCAACTAAATCCAAAATACTGGCTTCAGTCGGAATCCCCGCCATCGACACATGTTCTTCGGAAGGGCCGATCGTTGTCTGCATGATCGGACGGTCTTTGCGATGCGTGATCGCCTTGACTTTCACCACGTTGACTGCCGGATTGGCGTCGCCATTGTAGCCGGGAAATTCCGGCATCGCTTTGCCAGTCTTCGTGTTAATGTCCTCTTGGATCGTTTGATGAGGTAAAATCTCGGCTTCAATAATAAATTCTGAGCGGGCGATCCCGACTTCATCGACTGCCACGCCGTCAACTAATTGAACAGGCTCTTGACGCAAGGCACCAGCTACCCATAATTCGTTATAGCCAAGCGGTGTGGTAGGCGGCTCAAAGGTCGTCCCGATGGAAATCGCCGGGTCCAGCCCAATATTGATCGTGATGGGCATCGGTTGATTCAACGCTTCGTATTGCTTTTGAAAATGGCCGATATGGCGACCACCGGGCATGATATACATGCCGATCGTGTCTTTATCTTCTAACACCATCCGATGAATCGTCACATCACTCATGATTTTATCAGGATCAGAGCCATAGACTACCCCCATCGTAATGTATGGGCCGGCATCATATTCTGTATTGGTCGGTGCCGCTAAAATTTTACGAATATCAAAACCTTCATCACTTGCCAAATGAACGACTTCCTGCGCAGGGGCCTCAGCCTTTGAGACTTTCACCGGCTTAACAGGATTTTGTACTGAATCCTTCAGTAGTCGTCCTAAATGTTTCGGATCATGATGCAAAATTTTCCCCACGCGCTCACGACTGGCGATAATTCCAATCAAGACGCGCGAAGCAGGAAAGCCCTTGACGTTGTTAAACATCATGGCCGGTCCTTCTTTGGTGGGCCGTTGGACTGTTCCCCCAGCTCCGATATAGCGGTAAACACCGGATAATTCTGCGTGTGGATCAACTGCTACGTCCGTTTCATGGTATTCTCCCGGCATTTCTTTTAGTTCAGCTAGAACTTTTCGCAAATCATACATAAAAAAGCCTCCTTGTATTGTGGTCGATCTCATAAACTAAGCTTAGGCTCATCCATGACACAATACAATTCAGCTTTCACTCTAATTCATTCCATTTTAGAATAGTTCGATTGTAAAAATTTGAAAAATTCTTTTGGCGCAGGTGCATCGGCTGCTTCAGATAGATAGAAATTCAAAAAACTTTCTTTGGTGGGCTCGATTTTTCGAACAACTAATTCCTTTGACAACGAGCTGCCTAATGATTTTTCCATGATCAGGGAGATGCCTAACCCTTCTTCGATCATCCGCAAAATCAAGTCGATCCGCGTTCCTTGATAATTTATTTCCGGAGTGAAGTCCGCCTCATGGCAAAGCTCTTCCACGGAATAATAGGGACTAGCTGGCAACCCCAATAGCAAAAAAATTTCCTCTTCCAGTTTGGCCAGCGGAATCGTTGCCTTTTCCGCTAACGGATGACTCTTAGGCATGACCGCTACAAAGCGATCCTTTTCCGTCCGTATAAAGTTTTTCCCCACTTGCTCCTTTAATGAACGAAAGAAATAGATCGTATTCTTTTCAATTTCAAAATCTCCTAGCGCTGTCGCTTCAGATTCCTGCAAATTCAAATGGATCTCAGGATGTTGTTTCAAAAAAGTCGTTAATAACTCAAAGCCCCGATAATTCGGCATCGTCGGGATCGTATGGACAGTCAGGACCCGCTCTTTTTTCTCGCGATATTCGGTCAAGGTCTCTGCCAACGCTTGGTAATCCTGGACGATTCTTTTGATCTTCGGTAATAGCAACCGTCCTTCTTCTGTCAGTTGAATCTGCCGATTGCTGCGGTCAACCAGCGGCACCTGCAGCTCTTTTTCCAGTGCACTGATTTTTTTCGAGACATTTCCCTGCGTCATATAATTTCGTTCGGCCGTTTCCGTATAGTTCAAGGTTTCTGTCAAATCAAGAAACAGCTGTAATTTTTGCTGATCCATCGCCTCACACCCTTTTATGATTTTTCATTCCATTTAGGAATAATATAGAGCAAAATGATTCAGCTTGCTAGGGCTGCTTTTTGAGCAACAAGGCTTTTTTGACCATTTTATGATAATAGGGGCGCATTTCTTCTTCTGCGACTGCCTGATCGATAGCTGCAATCTCGATCCATTTCACATCGCTATTCTCATCTTCTTTGACCTGCAGCGCCTGATCTTCCGGTGCCATAAAAAGATAGGTCGTATTGATGTGATAGTGCTCTTTAATAAACTGCCCTCTTTTGTAGTGCTCGTGTACCGGCAAAATATCAAAGGCAAACAGGCCTTCGTGGAGCAGCTGATACTCCGTGATCCCCGTTTCCTCCACTAATTCCTTTTTAGCCACCCGCAAAAGATCACTGCAGCCATCTGCATGACCACCTGTCCAAGAATAAGATTGATAAATATTGTGGTAAACCATCAGTACCTTGTCATAGCTAGGATTAACGACCCAAGCCGAGGAAGAAAAATGATAGTCGGTGTTTGCTCGCGTCAGTAAATGCTCTTGAAATTGCAGCTTGTCTAAAAAAAGTTTTTTGTCTGCCGCTTCTTCTTCAGTAAATGGTTCATAAGCCTTGATCTCTTCAATCAGTTTCTTCACGATACTGCCCCTCTTCTTATCGATTGCTTTATGTATAGAATATAACAAAGAGGCTGCAGCTTCTAGCCACAACCTCTCAACTTCTTATTTCGCACGGACCGGCAACCAAACTTGGAAATGAGCATCTGTCGGATTGGCATCTAAATACAATTCAATGTCCGGCAACTCCGCATACTCAAACCCAGAAGTCGGCAGCCATTCTTGAAAAATTTGCCGCTGCAACGCTTGAATCGCTCCTGGCATCGGACCTGTTCCACTAAAGATCGCCCATTTTGCTGCTGGAATCTCATACTGCTGAAAATCTGCCGGAACTTCCTCGCTAGCCACCGCAATCGCATATTCCCAGTTCTCTTCCGTCTCGGCCGTCATTAAACTGATCCCCATCACTCCCGGATTGGCTTGATCCATCAATGGCAACAATTGCTGCAACTGACCACTTGTGCTGACTTCATTCCAAAATTGAGGAATCTCTTTTTGTGCTTTCTCCATGTCTTTGGCTAATTTAAGACTAACTCCGGTTACTTTGAATGCTGCTTTGTCGATTAATTGATATTCCATCGCATTAACACCCTTTACTGTAATTTTGAAGGTCAACATCGGATAGCTAGTCAATTTGACACCGGCTTGCTTAGCGGCTTGTGGCGTGATCTGATGCACACTTTTAAAGACTCGATTAAAAGACGTCGGTGAATCATAGCCATACTTATTGGCCACATCGATTACCTTTTCACCCCGCTGCAAATCAACTCCCGCCAAGCTCATCTTGCGACGGCGAATATACTCCCCCAGCGTCACCCCAGCGATATACGAAAACATTCGCTGGTAATGATAACTAGAACACTGCGCCAATTGCGCCGCCCGTTCTAGGTCGATCGTAGTTGTCAAATTTTCCTCAACATAAGCAATACTGTTATTAAATTGATCCAACCATTCCATTCATCTTCCTCCTGCTTCTACTATAATAGGACCAGTAAAGAAATACCTCTCAGAACGTGCCGACTTTTGCGAGCTAGAACTCTAGCTGCGCCAATCGATCAAAGGCTTCTGCTAAGACTTCCAATGGCTGGGTGGCAGCCAAGCGAATATAATCGTCGCCCACCGTTTCGCCAAACGCTTTTCCTGGAACGAACAGCACGCCGCTTTGCTCCAAAACTTTTTCCACAAACGTCACTGAATCGAGTCCGCTTTTACTGATATTAATAAAAGCATACATGCTCCCTGCGACCGAAGGCAAGGACAAATAAGGAATTTCCGCTACTCTTTTTTCAATATAAGCTAAACGCTCCTTAAAAATCGCAACTGTTGGCGGGACTAGTTCCTCATAATGCTTCAACGCATAAATCGCCCCCCGCTGTGAAGCCGTCGGTGCAGAATAGGTGATACTCTCATTGATCATCCCAGCGACTTGGTTGATATAATCCGGCGCGATCATGTAACCTAAACGCCAGCCTGTCATGGCAAAGCCCTTTGACACACCGCTAATGGTAATGGTATTTTCTGGCGCAAGACTAGCCATCGGCACGAATTTTTCCTTAAAAGCAAAGTCTTCATAGATTTCATCAGAAATAATGAATAAATCCTGCTCGATCGCTACTTCCGCGATTTGTTTCAAGGTCGCTTCGGAAAAAACGGCGCCTGTTGGATTATTCGGTGAATTGATGATGATCGCCTTTGTTCGATCCGTGATGGCGGCTTTTAAATCCGCCACAGCTAATTGAAAACCATTTTCCTCATACGTCGGGACAAAAACAGGGGTCCCACCCGATAAAACAACCTGTTCACGATACGGTGAAAAATAAGGTTCATGAATAATTACTTCATCGCCGGGATCAAGCAGTACTTGCATGACTAGATACATCCCATGCAACGCACCGACCGTTGCCCGAACTTGATTGACTTGAAAGCTTAAATCGTATTTTTTTTGATAAAAATCAACGACGGTCTGTAAAAAATCCTTACTACCATCCGGTGCGGTATAATTCGTAGCACCATTTTTCACATCGGTATACGCTGCTTCAATAATTGCCGGATTGGTGATCAAATCGGGATCACCAATCGACAAATCAATAATATTCTCTTTTTCTTTTGCTAAAACGGCAATCTTCATCAGCAAATTTTCTGCCGGCTGCTGGAAGCGTTGCGCGATTTTCTTTTTATCCATCCTTATTCCTCCCCCGCTAATTACAATACTTTGTTCAAGAAATCCTGCGTCCGACTGTTTTGCGGATGATCAAAGAGTTCCTCTGGAGTGCCTTCTTCTTGGATGACACCGTCCGCCATGAAGATCACACGATCCGCCACCTCTTTCGCAAAGCCCATCTCATGCGTCACCACGACCATCGTCATGCCTTTTTTAGCTAAATCCTGCATAACCGTTAAGACTTCTCCTACCATTTCTGGATCAAGTGCCGAAGTTGGTTCGTCAAACAACATTACGTCCGGATTCATCGCCAGCGCACGAGCGATCGCCACCCGCTGCTGCTGCCCACCAGACAGGCTAGAAGGATAGCTGTCGGCTTTTTCCTTCAAACCGACCTGATCTAACAAAGCTAAAGCCTTTTCCTTGGCCCTTGTCGGATCTTCTTTTTTAATTTTCACCGGTGTGATCGTCAAATTTTCTACCACACTCATGTGGGGAAATAGGTTAAAGTTTTGGAATACCATCCCCATCTTTTGACGAATCTGATCGATATTGCTATCAGGAGCCGTGATATTCTGCCCTTCGAAAAAGATCTCTCCAGAAGTCGGCTCTTCTAATAAATTCAAGCAGCGTAAAATCGTACTTTTCCCGCTTCCGGAAGGACCGATGATGACCACCACTTCTCCCTCTTTCACATCAAGATTGATGGATTTTAAAACGGCATTATCGCCAAAACTTTTTGATAGTTGTTTTACATTAATCATTCAGACCCATTCTCCTTTCAACTAATCCCAATAGGCGGGAAATACAGAAGGTTAAGACAAAGTAGATCAGTGAAACCAGCACGTATGGTAAGAACGGCTTGAAGCTGGCCCCTTGGACCACCCCTGTCTGGAAGATCAATTCTGATACCCCGATAACCGAAACGACCGAAGATTCTTTAATAATCGTCACGAATTCATTTCCCAATGCCGGCAAGATATTTTTGATGGCTTGCGGGAACACGATGAACCGCATCGCTTCTTTTTGGTTCATTCCCAATGAACGCGCAGCTTCCATTTGACCTTTGTTGACCGCATTGATCCCTGCCCGCACGATTTCTGCAACGTAGGCTGCACTGTTCAACGAGACCGCGATACAACCTGCCAGTAATTTCGACAAGTCTAACCCGATCACCCCTGTTCCGAAATATACGATAAAGATTTGAACCAATAAGGGGGTCCCCCGCACATACTCAATGTAGATAACAGCTAAGGCCTTCAAGATTTTACTCTTGCTGAGTTTCATTAAGGCTAATAAACTACCGAAAATCAAGCCAAATAGCACACCTACAAAAGCCAGTAGAATCGTGTACTTTGCCCCATCTAAATAGTAGGGCCCATATTTTTGCAAGAAAGATTGTTCTCCTTGGAACATCAGTTCATTGGCATCTTTTTGATAGCCTTTTAGTAAATCCTTGTCATTGATCGTTTTGATCGAAGCGTTGACGTGCTTCTGTAATTCCGGTGTATTTTTCGACATTGCAATCGCCGTCATTTTTTCCCCTTGTTCAAATTTCACAGGGGCCAGTTCTACATTGTCACTTTGTTGAACATAGGCTTCCGCAACCGGCTGCTCCAACACAACGGCTTCAACTTTTTTATTCAACAGATTGTTGACTAAATCGGGAACTTTCTGCAACGATGTTGGTTCCGCTCCAGTCATTTCATTTTTAACTAAATCCTCTTGTGTCGTTTGCTTTTGTGCCCCGACGGCCATTCCTTTAAAATCTGCTGTCGTCTTGAATTTGTCCTCGTCGCCTTTACGAACTAGGACCTTTTGCTGAACGATGAAATACGGATCAGAGAAATCCACTTCCTTCAACCGTTCTTCCGTAATCGCCATACCGGAAATAACCAAATCGATCTTGCCTGTTTTCAAAGCGCCCAATAACGCATCAAAACCAAGTTCTTCAATTTTCAGCTTCACGCCCATGTCCTTCGCAATTTTTTCAGCGATCGACACATCAAAGCCGACGATTTTATCTTTTCCATCTACCTCCGCATGGAACTCATACGGGGCATAATCTGCCGACAAGCCGACGACCAACTCTCCGCTTTGTTGAATCCGTTCGTAGATTGCATCTTGTTCTGCTCCTTGTGCCTTTGCCGGTAAAAAGCTCAACAGCATCAGTAAAACTGTAAGTAATGCGCCAATTTTCTTTTTCATCCATCCCACTCCTTTTTTAAACAATGAATAATAATATGATTATACGAATAATAAAAGAATAAATATCCAAAAGTTGCTTGCGTTTATACTACCATAACCATTATAATAAAAAAAGAGGAATCTAAAAAAATAATGAAAGAAGTTTTTCCATGTCAAAACAACTAATCGTCCGCGGTGCGCCGCAGGAATATGAATTAAAAGCCCATGCTTGGGACTCGTTGGAATCCCATCTTAATAGAAGAAAAATGAAGAATGTTCTGATTCTCCATGGTGAAAAATCTTGGCAGGCCGTTAAGCCTTCTTTTCCAGAACTATCAATAACAACTACTTTCCATTATTATGGTGGTCAGTGCACCGATGCCGCTGCAGAAAAATTTGCGTCTTTATGCAATAAAGAGGATTTTGATGGCATTATTGCAGTGGGCGGCGGAAAAGTTGCAGACTTAGGAAAGCTTGTGGCCTATAAAGTCCAGCTAGCCATCATCATCTTGCCCACTTTAGCAGCCACTTGCGCTGCTTATACACCATTAAGTGTGGTCTATGATGAGTCTGGCGTCATGCTACGCTACGATATCTTTCCCAAAGCCAGTGACCTTGTATTAATCGATCCTGAGATCATTTTACATTCACCGCGGGAATTGATGATCGCCGGGATCGGCGACACCTTGGCAAAATGGTATGAATCTCATGCAATCATTTCACAATTGACCGTCAAGCCAGTCGAAGTCCAAGTAGCAGCGTTTGCTGCTCAAAAATGTCGCGAGATTCTGCTCACTCAAAGTATGGAAGCCTTAGCCGCGATGGCTAATAAACAGATCAATCAAGCCTTTATTGATGTGGTCGAAGCCAACATCTTATTGGCCGGCATGGTGGGGGGCTTTGGCGATGAATATGGTCGAACCGCTGGTGCTCATTCACTCCACGATGCGATGACCGTCTTACCTGACAGCCATCACCAGCTCCATGGCAATAAAGTAGCCTACGGGATCCTAGTTCAATTGATGATCGAGGAGAATTTGGCGGAGATCGAAAAACTTCTGCCCTTCTATCATCAACTAGATTTACCTACAAACTTAGCCGCAATGGATTTATATTTGACGGAAGAGGACTATCGAGCGGTTGCCGAGCGCGCCTGCAGTCCCGGTGAGATGATTCATTTAATGAAGCAAACCATCACACCAGAACTAGTGATTCAAAAAATGAAGGCCTTAGAAACCTTGATGCAAAAATAAAAAAGAGAACTTGCGATTTAGCTAGGTGCCCATAACCTACTAAATTGAGATAGTGCCCGACAAGTGAAAGCTTGTCGGGTCTTTTGTTGTCTTCAAATTTCATCTAGTTTTCCAACAAATCGGTAGTAGATATCGATTTGTTGGATTCGCTTGCCTGTGCTTTTGTCTGGTTTGTGAATTTCGATTCGGTCAATGAGTTCATTCACAATGCTAGGCGTTAAGCTTTCAAGCGTGGTATATTTTCGGACAATCTCAAGAAATTTCTCAACGTTTTTCACGTCTTCCTTTTGTTTAGAAAGTCGTGTTTCAAGTTCGTCAATTTCTTGCTAAAAGCTAATATCACAATCTTCTAAGCTGTCTAGCTGGACTGAAAACCCTAAATTTTGATATAGGGTACTCACTCGAGCATACCCGATTTTCACCTTGTCTAATTTCTCCAGTTCATTTACTTTCTTTTTCTGCTGTTTTTCCATGTTGGAAACCTCCATATATATTATTTTGTCTTACATATATATAGTAAAACGAAATGGAGGGAATGACTAAAAGAAGGTATAGAAAAAGCCTGTAGCTTTGAGGGCTACAGGCTTAAAGTTCCTAGTTAGTAAATGATATTCTAAAGAATCGGAATATAAATGTCAGTTAAACTTGTATCTTTTAAATTTTTAGGCGGTTCTGTGATATACATTTCAAAAGGAGTCGCATCTCTTGGTTTGGCTTTATCTTTAAAAAGCCACTCTTGATACATGTATTGCCAAGCTTCTCCATATTGATTACCTGACATTTCAAAATGACCGACTGCAAATTTACCTGAAATACTTGATTCGCAAATGTTTCCAGTCTCAACAACTTTCGAATTTGCTGGAATAGTCATTGCTACACTAGTGCGGAGATTCTTTTCATCTGTGATAAAAGGGTTGTCATCATAAATTGTCAAAACTTTTGTTTCGTCTGGAATAATCAAATTATTAGTAGTAGCAAAGTCAAATAATTCTTTGAATAATTTTCTGCTTTGTCTTCTAAATTCAGCATAGCTTCCTCTAAAACGAATATAGATAATTCTTTGATTCTTAATTTCTTCTGTAGTAATATTGATCGGCTCAATCATACTTATTCCTCCTTGATTTTTTGATTACCTTACGCAAACTATTATTCCATGAACCGACTTTTATTTCTTGACAATTCTTGCTGTTTTCTATATTCCATTGGACTTAAGTTAAAATGTTTTTTGAACGTCCGACTAAATGAGCTAGAGTCATTATATCCATATTCCATTGCAATAGTAGTTATAGAAATATTAGGACTTACACATAGAAAAATTGCAGTTCGTTCTATTTTAAATCTGGTTACAAATTCGTTTACTGTTTCAGAAGAGTATTTCTTAAAGATTCTATGAAAATGAAATTCTGATAAATTGGCATTTTTAGCTAAGTCTTTGAGCTGTATAGTTTCTTTCAAATTTTTTTCTATGTAATCCTCGGCTTTATTTATCAAACGGACGTATGATTGTTTGGAATTGATACTTTCTACTTTTTTATCCATTGTCGTTATTCCTTTGTTATAGAGTTTTTAGTTCAATAGTTTTATAAAAATAGTGCTTTATGGAACCCTAGCTTACTAGATTAGGTTATTTTTTCTCTGCATTTTTACGCAAAAAAGGATCTGCTTTATCATCGTCAATTAAATCCTGATAAAGCCAGGGCTTACGATATGAGTCACCCCAAAGTTCTCGAGAACGGTACTTTCGCAATTTTTCGATATCGAAATATGCGTAGAATAAACCTTCGGTCTCATCTGCTACAATTATCTCAGAATTGTAATCCTCTCCCTTTATTCGCAGACCGTCATATACTGAGGAATGACCGTTTTCTTTTGGGGACGGATAATTTACAGTCACCATTCCAACCATGTTCTCGAATGCTCTAGACCTGAGTTGAGATAAACGATTTGTTTCAATGAAGCAGGCGTTGGGCACTAGGATTATTTCTGCGCCTTTATGCATAAGGATTCTTGCTGCTTCTGGAAATTCACGATCATAACAAATCATAGCCCCGATTTTTACGATGTCATTTTTTATGTGCAAATCCGCGACGAAAAATTCATTTCCAGATTGAATTTTCTGTTCCCAATTCTTACGAACTGTATGTACTTTACGATAATTTAAGATTACTTGACCGAATCTATCTATTTGAGCAACAGAGTTATAAATTTTATCTTCATCTGCTTCAAGGTAAGCAAAAGCTAATGCAATCTCGTTATTCTTAGCTATTTGACAATATTTTTTGAAGTCTTCACTTCCTTGAGAAATTGCATCTTCTCTCCATCCTTTTTGTCCATCAGGGTATTCTTCTGGCGAGGAGTACCCAGTATTCCAACACTCAGGGAGGATAGCAATATCTGCGCCAGATTCTGCAGCTTCCTTTATATATAAGGAGGCTTTTTGATAGTTATCTTCAGCACTACCAGTTGGTAATATTTGGAGTAAGGCTACTTTCATGTGTTAATTATATCACAAATATAGTTTTCATTTTAGATACCTACTAAAATATCATGGCTATAACCATCAATAAAAGAAAAACAGGACTTGCTTTTTAAACAAGTCCTGAGGTCTAGCCGTAGAGTTTCTCAAGTTCTTCTATTAAATAGTTTTATAAAATAGTGTTTTATGGAACCCTAGCTTTTTCGCAAGTTCTCTTTTTGAATCTAATTTTTAGTAACAAAAAAAGATACTTAAAAAGCCAAGTATCTTTTAAAAAATCTTTCCGGTTCTTATGGCATAAATAGTTAGGGAAATCAGAATGAACAACGCCAACATTTCTATTAGAAAGTCGGTGGTTTTTACTTCGTTTCTCGAAGTGTCCTTTTCTCGTTTCATTGTGCTATTAAGGCCCTCCTCACTTTTACAATTCAAGGATAGCAAACCATTGGTATAGGTCCGTAACAATTCTTATTGAATTCAATTAGAATTTTATGAACGAAACCTAATTTGGAAGTTTTTCTTTTCAAATGAGGGTTTGGTCTTGTTTCTGACGAGTCAAACGACTGCAGATCAGCAAATGATTTGAATCAAAGGTATTCCCGCCCCTTAGCGAAAAACAAAAAGGCAATTTCCCCGAAAGGAACCGCTCGCGCTAGCAACCATTTTTACTCACAGCTCAGAAAAAGGGATAAAAGGCGGAAGCTTGCCCGCAGTTTCCGTTAAGCATTTTTGGAGCCAGAGCACGTCCAACCATTGATCAAATTTGTAACCGATCTTAGGAAAATTGGCTACCTGTTCATAGCCCATCTTTTCATGGAACGTTAAACTACCTTGATTGCCGCCGGTAATACAGGCCGTTAAAATCGCTACATTTTGTTTTTTTAAGGTTGCTTCTAGGACTTGATACAATTGTTTCCCTACACCGTGACTTTGCCGCTCTCGGTCGACATAGACGCTGACTTCGACGGCCCAATCATAAGCCGCCCGATTTTTATACGCATGGGCATAGGCATAGCCTAAAATTCTCTCATTTTCGGTCGCTACAAAATATGGATATAAATGCAACGTCTCCGCAATTGTTGCCGCAAAGTCCGCTTCTGTTGGCACTTCGTAGTCAAAGGTAATCGTGGTTTCTTTTACATACGGCGCATAAATCGCCTGTAACTGCGCCGCATCTGCGGGTGTTGCTACTCGAATTTCGATCATTATCTCCCTCCTTATTTTGTTTATTCTATCATTATGAAAAATGAAAAACAGCCAATGAACCATCTATTTTTGATGAAAAAACGCTTACTTAGATTAACTAAACTGCCCCCAACGTAAAAATCTTGGCTGGCACTTTCTTTTTAAGTCCTGCTTTTTTTGCTTAGCTCGTCAAGCATAACAAAAATACGGGATTTTTATTAGAAAAAAATGGCGAATCTTTAAGCGGAGTTTCGTGAGTTTTACCGCCTCCTTATGGCTATTTTTAGTCAAATATGCTTGAATAAAGACAGTGTTTTTTAGGAGGAAAGTTATGGAACAGAATCAAACACCTGACAATCATACTAAAGAGATGAGTTTGTTGGGGTTAACTATGATCGTGATCGGCTCGATGCTGGGGGGCGGGGTCTTCAATTTGCCTAGCAGTATCTCACAATCGGCTGGTGTGGTCGCCTCGCTTTTTGCTTGGTTGATTACCGGAATCGGGGTCTTTTTTATTGCAAAAGTTTTTCAAACCCTCTCGAATGAGGAGCCTGAGATCATTGGCGGCATTTATTACTATGCCAAAGACGGTTTCGGTGATTATGTCGGTTTTAATTCCGCTTGGGGTTACTGGCTCAGCAACATCATCGGAAATGTTTCTTTTGTCATTTTATTTTTAGATGCTTTAAGCAAATTCATTCCCAAGATTGGTGGTTCCGGCGGCCAGATTGGCTTAGTTTTAGGCACCTTCATGATCTGGGGAGTCATTTTTCTCGTAGCGCGGGGGATTCGGACTGCCAGTATTTTGAATACGATCGCCACCAGTGCCAAGGTCATTCCGATTTTAATGGCCATTTTTCTTTTATTCATTCATTTCAAGTATCAAACCTTTTCGCTAGATGTCTTCGCTAAAAATATGCAACTTAATGGCCAAGAATTTGGTAGCGTCCCGACCCAGATTCGCCATGCCATGTTGCAGACGATGTGGGTATTCGTCGGGATCGAAGGCGCCGTTGTTTTGTCTGGTCGAGCTAAGCGGGCCCGCGATGTCGGTCGGGCTACGTTGATCGGTTACGCTACCACGTTAGCTATCTATGTTTTAATCGTAATGTTAAGCTTCGGCTCATTGCCGCAAGCCCAGTTGGCGAATTTACCGAGCCCCTCGTTAAGCGGTGTTTTACGAGCTTCGGCAGGTGCTTGGGCCGCCAATATGATCGATATCGGCGTGATTATTTCTGTTTTAGGCGCTTGGATTTCTTGGACGATTTTAGCTGCGGAAATTTCTTTTGATGCGGCGCAAGACAAAATGTTCCCAGCGTTTCTAGGGAAAGCCAATCAACAGAATGCACCGGTAAACGCCTTAGTCTTAAACGGTGTCATTATGCAGATCGTCTTTTTAGTTTCTCGTTGGGCGATGGATGCCTTCCAAGCGGTAACGGATACGGCTACTACTATGGTGCTGGTCCCTTATGTCCTGTCGGCGGCTTTTTTATGGCAAATCGCCAAAGCCAAACAACACCGCGGACAAAAAATTCTGGCCCTCGGTGGAATCGTCTACGGATTTTATATGCTTTATTCGTCCGGTGCCTTAAACCTGCTCTATTGTGTCGGGATCTACGCCTTAGGTTTTGTCTTTTGGTTGTGGAATAGCCATACGTATCAGCGGCCGGTTTTCGCGACAAAACGAGACAAACTATTGTTTATCCTCGTGACCGTTTTAGGCTTGATTAGTCTACTGGTCTTTCTTTGGCAAATCCATTAAAAAAACAGTGGTCAACTGCGACCACTGTTTTTTTAGTTAAACTTGCTGGATCACCAAACTTAGCAACAGTCCTAGCGCATAAGAACTATTGAAAAACAGCAAATTATCGACGGACATCGGAAACGTCTTGCTTTTGATCTGTTCCTTTGAGAAAATCCGCGTTTGCGGGATGACTTTGACTAAGCTGATCAAAGTCACTAAGATCGGCCATTGATAAATACCCACTAGCCAGCCAATCAGAATCACCGCATAACAGCTGTACATCAAGACATTAAATAAACGGACGCCTTGTTTACGTCCAATATAAAATGGCAGTGTGTAGCGATGATTTTCGATGTCTTGTGCTAAATCACTGAGATTATTTGCTAACATGATATTGGCAATCGTCAACATCAATGGCAAGGCCGCCCAAATCATTGCTAAAACCGCCGTCGTACTCCCAACTAGCGAAAAATGTTGCAGATCCAACTCCATAAAAAAGAGCCGCTGATCGTAAGTATTTAGATAGATCGTGATGGCAAAAATGCCTAACCCTTCTGTCACGCCGCTAAAAATCTCGCCTAATGGCATCCGCGACAACGGAATCGGGCCGAAACTATAAAAGATCCCCACAAAAAAGCAGGCCCCTCCCAGTGGCAACAACAGCCAGCCCGTTTGAAGTACTAAAAGAATCCCAATAATGGCCGCAAAACCGACTAAGCCATAAATAATTGCTTGAACAACGTGTTCTGATAACTGTTCGCGACCAATCACGTTTTCTTCATATTTATAAACTAGCGACTTAGCTTTCAAAAAGTCCATATAATTATTGATCGCCGTGATAGCTAGATCAAAGGCACACATCCCGAAAAAGAAAAGCAGTGTTTTGCCGGGATGGAAGGCGTGAAAATACGTATTGCTAAACAACACTGCGATGATAAACGGAAAAAGACCGGCTAATTTAGTACGGATCTGGACTAATTCAAAGAAATTCGCCCAAGTCATTTTATGAACGGGTTTAAGCTTATTACTTTCCATGTAGCACCTCTTCTTAATGAATCAGCTGCCAGATCAAGGTCAAGATCAAACCGATCCCGTAGCAACTGTTAAAAGCCACCAAATTTTTGATCGACATCGCAAAAGTCTGGCTTTTGATTTGTTCCTTAGTAAATAAGGTGGTCTGAGGATAAACCTTCACCAGACTCAAAAAAACAATCAAAATCGGCCATTGGTAGATTCCCGCAAGCAAACCGATTAAAATCACACCGTAACAACTGTACATCAATAGATTAAACAAACGGACCGCATTCGTTTTCCCGAGATAAAACGGCAACGTGTAACGGCGATTAGCAATATCTTGTTCCAAGTCACAAATATTATTGGCCAACATGATATTGGCGATGGTGGCAATCAGCGGCAGCGAGGCCCAAATCAGCGCCAAAACAGCCGTCGTATCACCGGTTATCGCAAAGTGTTTCAAGTTCAACTCCATAAAAAAGAGTTTTTGATCATACGTGTTCAAATAGATCGTGATGGCAAAAATTCCGAGGCCCATCGTCACTCCGCTAAAGACTTCTCCTAGCGGCATCCGTGACAACGGAATCGGACCAAAGGTATAGAACACCCCGATAAAACAGCAAGCCAAGCCCATCAACAGCAACATCCAACCAGTTTGGAGCGCCAGGACGATCCCGACGACAGCCGCAAAACCGATCAAGCTGAAGATGATGGCGACTACGGTCCGTTCAGATAATTGTTCTTTACCGATCACGTTTTCTTGATATTTATACTCTTCTGAATGGGCTTTGCGAAAATCCATGTAATTATTAATCGCCGTCGTTGCCATATCAAAAGCGATCATCCCAAAGAAAAAGAAGAGCGTATTGCCTAAATGAAAGGAATGAAAATAGCTATTTGTGAATAATACGCCAATCAAAAAAGGAAATAAGCTGGCCAATTTGGTACGAATCTCTACTAAATCGAAAAAATTTTTTCTCGTCATTTTATACTCCTACTTCAACTCTTTGTCGTTGCCCATGGTGTAGCCGGCTTCCTTGTTCAACTTAAAGACATCCTTCAAGCCAGAAGTCACGTAGACCTGATCGTCTTTCGTAACAAAAATCGCTTCCGTATTCTTCAAATCTTCCACATAATCCATCCCATTTTTAACACCCATTGAGAAGACCGCCGTTGATAAGCCGTCACCGTCAATCGATTTTTTAGAAATGATCGTGACTCCGGCAATGTCATTGTCAAATGGATAGCCAGTCTTTGGATTAAATAAATGATGATAGGTCTTTCCATCGGCCTCCAAGTAACGTTCATAAATCCCTGAAGTAACCAAAGACTTGTTGCTTTCTGGCACACTGCCTAAAACCACATTGCGGGCTTGATTAGGATCTTGGATACCGACTGTCCAATCTTCTTTTTGATCATTGCGGGGACTATGCCCCAAGACGAAAACATTCCCCCCAAGGTCAACGATTGCTGTCGTGACTTCATTTTCCTGCAAGACTTTCACGACTTCATCGGTGATGTAGCCTTTGGCGATCGCCCCTAGATCCAGTTTCATTCCTTTTTCTTTTAAATAAACCGTCTTATCCGTATCGTTAAATGTGACTTCATGATAATTGACTAGCTTCAAAGCTTGATCAATCTCACTTTGAGCCGGTTTGCGGGCATCAGGAAAACCAATTCGCCATAATGACGTGATCGAGCCGATCGCCATGTCGAAACCGCCTTTAGAGTCTTGACTATATTTATAGGCTTCTTTCAATAAATAATACATATCCTCCGTCACCTTGACCGGTTTCTCCCCCGCTGCATCATTGATTGCGTCAATCTCTGAGCCTTTTTCATTAACGGTAATCTTATCCGCTAATTCTTTCACTCGAGCAAAAGCTGGTTTCAGCACCGCTTTTTTGCCATCATCATAGATTCGGATCTGAACATAGGTCCCCATTAGAAATTGCTTGTCTTCATAGGGTTGCTTATTGATCTTTGGCTGATTATTGCCGCAAGCAGTCAAAATCAGCGCCAATAATCCGAAAAATACTACTAGCGTTCGTTTCTTCACACAAATACTCCCTTTGCTTATTCAAAATTTTTCACCTTATCATAGCGCGTTTTTACAGAATTTGCCACGCTGATTGCTTAAACGATTATTGCTATTTTTTGAAGCATCCTCATAGATTCAGCCGTTTCAGCAAATGAACTTTTCTCACATAGGCCGTTTCAAAGTGCTGATAGATTAGCAAAAGGACTTTCCAAAAATTTCCAGCTTGCGCATTTCGCAAAAAAGGGTTTGTGACAGGACGTCACAAACCCTTCAAATGTATTCTCAAAGTTCAGAGATTATTTTTTAGTAACGATGTTGTCAACTTGGATCGGTGTAGTGTTGCCTTTTTCAGCTGCATTAACTAATTGAGCAGCGTATGTTTGGAAAGCGTGTGAAGAATGAGTCGCACCAGTTACAACTTCTACGTCTGCTGGAGCACCTTTTTCAACTAAACCTTTGTTTAGTTGTTCGATGTATTCTTTTGGTCCCACACCGCTTTTAGCTTTCATGTTCTTTTCGTAGTCAGCATCATCTTTTTTAGATTTGCCGTCTTTGTCAACCATGTCGAAGTTTGATTCAGTGATTTTTCCACCAGCAACAGTCATACTGAAGACTGTACGGTAACCATTCGAGTAATTCTTTTCTTCTAATTTATAAGTACCATCTTTCAATTCAGCGCCATTGTCAATTTCAATAGTATTTGTATCGCCCGCTTGAGCCGCTTGAACTAATTGTTGTGAATAGTTTTTGAAGTTTTCACTTGAATGAGTTGCGCCTGTTACGACTTCAACTGCATCAGGATTTTGTGTTGCTACTAATGATTTATTTAATTCTGGAATGTATTCTTTCGGACCAGTTTTAGTTTTTTCTTTCATGCTTTTTTCGTATTCAGCATCTTTTTGTTTTGATTTGCCATCTTCGTTTAGATAGTCGTAGTTAGATTTAGTGATTTGGCCATCTTTAACAGTCATATCAAAGACAACGCGGTAGCCATGTTCGTAATTCTTTTCTTCAAGTTTGTAAGTGCCGTCTTTAAGATCTCCGCCGGCTTCTTTTTCTGCTGGCTTCACAGCTTCTGAAGAACTTGCTGAAGAGCTGGCTGCTGTATCCTTATCATTATTTCCGCCACAAGCAGCTAAAGCTAGTGTAGAAAACGCTACCACAGCGAACCCTGATACTATTTTTTTCATTTTCATGATAGAACTCCACCTTTTTTCTTTTATTGTGACTCTTTAAACAAGAATCATTAGTAACTGATACCGTTATCGGCATCGACAAAGAGCAAAAAATCGTCAAAACAAAATTAGGCAGCTATCCCTTCGATCAATTGATCATCGGTATGGGCGGCGAACCAAATGATTTTGGAACACCTGGTGTCAAAGAACACGGCTTTACCCTATGGTCAATGGAAGACGCTGTCAAAATCAGAAAACACATTGAAGAAACAGTCGTCAGAGCAACACTTGAACCAGATGAAGCAAAACGTCGCGCGATGCTGACGTTTGTTGTCTGTGGTTCTGGGTTCACTGGAATCGAAATGATCGGTGAATTGATGGAATGGAAAGATGTGTTAGCGAAAGAATACAAATTACCAGTTGAAGAATTTTCTTTAATGGTTGTTGAAGCTTTACCAACGATCTTAAACATGCTTGATCGTAAGGACGCTGACAAAGCAGAACGCTTCATGGTGAAAAAAGGCATCGAAATGAAGAAAAATTCACCTATCACTGAAGTCAATGCTGATCATATCGTCTTGAAAGATGGCTCACAAATTCCAACTCATACCTTGATCTGGACTGCTGGTGTCAAAGGAACAACCGATGCCGCCGACTTTGGGCTTGAAACGGCGCGTGGACAACGCTTATACGCGAATGAGTTCATGCAAGCAAAAGGCTATGAAGACAAAGACATCTACATCGTGGGTGACTTGGTTCATTACGAAGAAAATGGCGATGGCCGACCAACGCCGCAAATCGTTCAAGCAGCGGAACAAACCGCTCATACTGCCGCAGCCAATATCGTTGCGAAAGTCAAAAATACTGAAAAACATGCCTTCAAGAGTAATTATCAAGGGTTCATGGTTTCGATCGGTTCTAAATGGGGCGTTGCCAATTTAATGGACAAAGTTCACTTGGCGGGCTTCATGGCGATCGTGATGAAACATATTGTCAACTTGAAATACTTCTTTGATATGCGTTCAGGTTATTACATGTTCCAATACATGATGCATGAATTTTTCCATATCAAAAATGATCGCAACGTCACGCGCGGACATTCTTCCCGTTATGGCAATGTGTTATGGAGCGTCCCATTACGGGTCTTCTATGGTTTGATGTGGTTAGTGGAATCGTCTAAAAAAGTTGTTGGTGACGGCAGTTACTTACATCCAAGCACTTGGTTCGGTTCAGGCTCATGGTTTACCGATAAAGTCGTCTTTCCTTTCCCTTGGTTGCAAGAGCAAGTAACGACTGGCGCTTCGGCAGCCGGTTCAAATGTAGCCGAAGCAACTAGTGCTGCCTCAGGTGCTGTTGCTACCGGTGGCGCTGACGCCGCAACTCAAGCAACACACTTTGGTCTTAGTTATGCCTTTGGTGAAAATCCAATGCCGGTCTTTGAAAAAATGCCTCATTGGTTCGCAAAAATCATGGAAGTCATGATGCCAAATCAAGAAGTTGCTTTGTTCATGCAAAAATTGATGACCTTTGTTGAAATCGGAATTGCTTTAGCCTTGATCTTTGGTTTATTCACTTGGTTGGCTAGTGCTGCCACAATCGGTTTGACCATCGTCTTCTGTCTATCTGCCATGTTCTATTGGGTCAACATTTGGTTTATCTTTGTTGCCTTCGCTTTAATGAATGGTTCCGGCCGTGCATTAGGTCTTGACCGTTGGGTAATTCCTTGGATTCAAAAAACGGTTGGCAAATGGTGGTACGGTACCCCTAAAGCTTTTTATGGCAAAAAATAATTAACAAAAAAATGTAGTACGAAGAAAAGTTCTAAAGGGCTTATTCCCCCTCTTTAGAACTTTCTTTATGTTATGATAAGAAAAACTCAAAAAAAGAAGTGTGAGGGATTTGTTTTGAAACTGAAGGATTTTGTCAAAAGTAGTTTGCTGCGTCCTTGGGATGGGATTATTGTGGCACTGCTGATTTTACTATCCTTTGCTCCACTCGTGATTTTTAGTCTCAATCGAGCCAACACACCTTCCCAGCAGGCCGTTCTTTCGGTGGATGGCCATGAGATCAAAACTTTTGATCTTTCCGATAAAACAAAAGCGGCCTACACCTACAAATACCAAGAGGCTGACGGCCATTATAATTTAATCGAAGTTAAAGGAGACCGCATTCGCATCAAAGAAGCCAATTGTGGCGATCAAATCTGCGTCCGACGGGGTTGGATCGACCAATCCGGCGAAACGATCGTCTGTCTCCCCCACAAATTATTGATTGAAATAAAATCCTCAGATGGAGGGGAACCTGGCAGTGTGATTTATTAACTGCTTCAATTATGAATAAAACGCAAAAATTGATTTACATCGCGCTCTTAGTCGCTCAAGGTGTCATTTTAGGTTTGGTCGAGAATCTGATTCCTTCTCCTTTCGCCTTTGCACCAGGAGCTAAATTGGGCCTGGCCAATTTGATCACGATCGTGGCAATCTTTACGATGCCCAAAAAAGATAGTTTTAGCCTGATTTGGATGCGGCTGATTTTAACGACCCTCTTAGGTGGGACTATCTCGACGTTCCTATACAGTATGAGCGGTTCGCTTTTGAGTTACTTCGGGATGTTGTTAGTTAAAAGTCTCGGACCAAAACGCGTCAGCATTATCGGCATCAGTGCCACCGGGGGCTTTCTTCATAACGTCGGCCAATTGATCGTCGCCAGCTGGATCGCCCAGTCTTGGACGGTGATGCTTTATTTACCGGTCATGTCCTTTTTAGGGATCTTAGCTGGGAGCGTAATTGGCATTGCCGGAAATTATCTATTGGAACACGTGCGAACCTTGCAAAGATTTCAACTCGATTATGAGAATCAAAAAGCGCATAAGCGATCAGGAGGCTATCCAAAATGAAATTACATCCAATGTGGCAAGACTATCCTGACCTTGCTAAACGATTGACGACGACGCTGGAATTAATGGAAAATGTCGTTAACTTGAAAAATAAAAAAGTGGAAACAGCGGTTTTAGAGATGATCCACGCTGGCGGAAAGTTATTACGACCGGCGTACCAATTATTATTTTCTGAATTTGGACCCGAGCAAGACGAAAAAAAAGCGACAGCTTTGGCGGCATCGATCGAAATGCTCCATACTGCCACCCTCATTCACGATGATATCGTGGATGACTCGACTCTCCGGCGTGGCTTGCCGACGATTCGTTCCTCATTTGGCAATGATACGGCCGTTTATGCTGGCGACTACCTTTTTGTTTGCTGTTTCAAGCTGCTTTCAGATTATGCAACGTCTTTAAAAAGTCTGCAGCTGAATTCCCGCAGTATGGAAAAAATTCTTGACGGCGAGCTCGGGCAAATGGATGATCGCTATAAATTAGATCAGACCGTTGAAGAATACTTAGCCAATATTTCCGGCAAGACGGCTGAATTGTTTGCTTTAAGCTGTTCGGTTGGCGCCTTTGAAAGTGGCACTAGTGAACGCTTCGCTAAAAAAGCCGGCATGATCGGTAACAATATTGGTTTAGCATTTCAGATTATGGATGATCTGTTGGACTACCAAGCCGATGCGACCACATTAGGCAAACCGGTCTTAGAGGATGTCCGGCAAGGCGTCTACTCATTGCCGCTGATCTATGCCTTGAGCCAAGCGCCCCAGCAATTGCGCCCTTACTTAGAAAAGAGAGAACAAATGACTGCCGATGATACATTAAAAGTCCAGCAGTTGGTGCAAGAATTAGGCGGTGTCCGTTATGCTCAGGAATTAGCCGCTGATTATACCGAAAAGGCCTTAAAAGAAATTCGCAAGCTGCCAGAAAATTTTTATGACACGAAAACAAAACTTGAACGGCTGACTAGCCAAATTTTAACCCGCCAAAACTAAAAGGGGCTGTGACAAAAAAATTGTCACGCCCCTTTTTTGTTTTGTAACTGGCTGTTAGTAACCATCTATTTAAGCTTTTTCTCCAACCACTGCTGGTAAACTTGCAACTGATCCGGCGTGTGGAAAAAATGCTCGCCTGCTTCAAAAATCGTCAAAGAAATTTGCGGAGCTGCAGCAAATGTTTCGATCGTACCTCTTTCTGTAAGCGTATCTTGTCCGCCATAAAGAATAGCTGTAGGCGCTGTCCAAGTGATGGGATGATCAACAACATAAGAATAGTACTCCCACTCCAATGTTTTGATCGGTGTTTCGATTATTTTTTTTTGCCGTAAATCGGTGGGCGTCAAATCTGACCAACGCATGATGTTTTCGATCAATTTTTGCATATCCACGATCGGCGACAAAAACAAACTCTGCTCGATCGATCGATTTTGACAGGTTAACATACTAAAATACGCCCCAATGCTACAGCCAAATAACGCAATCCTAGCTGCCTGCTTTTCCAATTCAAGCAAAATTTTATTGACATCCGCTACAACATTTTGCGGATTCAAGGCGTAATCCTGCCCTTTTCGTTCACCGTGTTCCGGCAAATCAAAACTCCAGACTTGATAACCTTTTTTCGTAGCAACATCTGCTAAAAATTGAATAACTGGATCTTCCTTATGGGATTGATCCCCATGAAAAGCTAGGATTATTTTTTCGCTCGGTTCGCCCCAGCAGATGACCGGAATTCCTTGGATCTTTTTCTGCTTTAACTTCATCTAGCTATCCTCAATCTGCAAACCAAGACCGGCCGCGATCGTCAACGCCTGATAAGAATCGACTTTCAAGCCCTTCAGCTGCTCCAGCGAAAAAGCGATCTTATTGAAGCGATTGGTGGTAAAATCCAAGCCTGCTAAATTCGTTCGCAGCCAATTACTGTTGTCCAATTCATTATTGGTCAAAAATAAATGCTTCCAGGTCACTTCAAAAAATTCACTATCCGTCATTTGACAATTTTCAAACGCCACATTTTTCAAATTTGTCCCGCTGAAGGAACCAAAATTGATCACACAATCCTTGAATTGGCAATCCCGTAAATAACTCTCGGCAAAATTACAGCCCGTCAACTTACAACTTTCAAACACCACTTGATGGAAACTGCCGCCGATCCACTCCAGATTCGAGAAATCACAATTTTTAAAGATCACATTCCCAGCTTCAAAACGAATCAGTTTGGCCCGTTGCAAGGTCACTTTTTCTAAAATCGAGCGCCGCAATACGACATTTTCACAGGTCAAATAACTATAGTCAAACCCAATCCCATGGACCTCTTCAATTGTTGCCTCCTCTTCCAAATAGAAATCATCAGAAAAATTCCTCGGCAAAATCGGGGGTGCCGGATATTTTTTTTTCATCGCCTTGCTCCTTGTTCGTTTTTGATAGGATAATTTTTTCAAATTACTCTGCGTCTCAGTTCATTCTGCTTGTTCTAAGTTTCCCACAACTCAACAGTTTTCTCCACCCTTAATCGCCTTTTTCTGCTGTCAGAGTCTCAAAAGAGCTTTTTATTTTGAAGCATGATAAAATTTAAACTCGAGGTGACTTTATGAATAATAAAATAAAAGAATGGCTGCCGATCGTCATTATTATCGCATTGATTTTTCTAGCTAGGATGTTTGTCTTTTCTCCGGTAAAAGTCGAAGGGCATTCGATGGACCCCACGCTGCACGACAAGCAACGTTTGATTACATCTAAAATTTCTAACTTAGACCGACAAGACATCATTACTACCAAAGAACCAGATAATCAAAGTCTGTATGTCGTAAAACGAATCATCGGTTTACCCGGGGATCGGGTCGTGATGAAAGAGAATGTTTTGACCATCAACGGCAAAAAATATGATGAACCTTATCTTGCGAAGTTCAAGGAAAAATTCAAGAAGGATCATTTGGCGGAAGAATATTCCTACAATTCAGCTTTCCAGCAGCAAGCCGCCAACGCTACAAGTTTTACCAACGATTTCACTGTAACCGTCCCTAAAAACCAATATTTCGTTTTAGGCGATAATCGCTTGATCTCCAAAGACAGTCGAATTTTCGGTTTCGTTGACAAATCTTTGATTCAAGGGAAAGTCGTTTTACGCTTTTGGCCGCTAAATCAATTTAAGCTTTTTTAAGTCATGGTAAGCCATGACTTTTTTTGTCCTTATTCTCTCGTGATTTTTTGATTCAAGATTTTCTTAGGACCTAAGATCTCTACATGATGGATCTGCTCCAGTGCTAAATGAAGCATCCCCCGTTCTTCTTCTAGCAAATAGATTTGGTCTTCTTTTTGACCAGTGATTTTCCCTACCAGATCGTCTAAATAATGCCCTTCGTCGTTCAACATTTCTAACTGAATGGCTATCCGTCTATTTTGTAAATAGGCCTGTTGCAACACTTCGCCGATTTTTTCTAATGTCATTGGTTCTTTTGCCAGATTGATCTGATGGCGTTTTTGCTCTTCCTTGTTCAATACGGCGGTATGATCCGATAAGTAAAAACCGATCCACTTCAGCATGCCCCGATCTTGATAGACCTGTTTGGCTTCCATAAACAGCTGTTGGGCACTTTCATCATCATAGATCATCGCTAATCCATCCCTTCCATCCCACCGGCGTGACCACCAACGAGTCCGGCGCGTTTAATCGCTGTTGCACCCTCGCTTAAAGAATGGGCCCGCACGATCGAGGTAAATTTATAGCGGCTGCGAATTTGTGCAATGACTTCATCGATTTTTTCTTCTTTGATCGTCTGTTCCGGCTCTTCAAATAAATTCAGTTGTAAATTTCCAGCTGGACGCAAGCTTGAGACGGTGATGGAAATATTGCGGACTTCGGAATGATCCCAGTATTTTTCAAAAAGGTTCTTGGCCACACGGGTCAATTCTTTGGCTTGATGCGTCAACGGGATTTTCTGCTGATGATGAAATCCGCCCCGCTTGCCGCTACCGTAATAAGCATAACCGATCCCTAAATGGAGAGTCCCCCCAACTACGTCTGCTTTGCGTAAGCGTTGTGCGACTTGCTCGCAGATCTCAGCGATCACCGTTAAAATATCTCCTCGATGCGCGTAATTTTTAGGTAACACTTGTGAATTGCCGATCGATTTTTCCTTTCTAGGATAGAGCGCTTTTTGTGCAAGAACGGAGCGATCGATCCCCCACGCGTGCATGTAATGCTGCATTCCAATCACCCCAAAATGATTTTTCAGTTGGAACGGATCCCCATGAGCCAAATCCCCCATCGTTTGAAACCCCATCAATTGATAACGACGTTCCATTCGTTGACCGATCCCACAAAAATCACTAAGTTTGATGGGCCAAATCTTTTCCGGAACATCTTGATAATGCCACTGAGCAAAACGAGTCGGCGCGTGCTTGGCTTCGATATCCATCGCAATCTTGGCCAGTAACGGATTGTCCCCCATGCCTAACGATGTATAAATGCCCAACTTGTCAATAATCTCATTTTGGATTTGTTGAGCCACCGCCGCCGGACTTTCACCAAATAATTTCCAGCTGCGGGTCAAATCACCAAACTGTTCGTCGATACTGTAAGTATGGATGTCCTCTTCCGCCATATACGAACGAAAAATCGCTTGAATCCGCATGTGATAGTCGATATACAAATTCATTCGCGGCGGAACGATCGCTAAATCAGGATGATTCGGAATTTCGAAACCACGACTGACATTACTGATTCCCAATACTTCTTTGGCTTTGGGACTAGCGGCTAACACTAAGCCGGCATTTTCCCGATCACCGCTCATTACCACTAATAATTTTTTCAAAGGATGCCAGCCATGTTCGACACATTCCACGCTGGCATAAAAACTTTTGGAGTCCATACAAAATATCTTTCGCACTGGCTCCCCTTCATAAAGATCCAACAAAATCACCTCCAAAAAAACAAACATGTGTTCGCTTTTTAGTTTACGGTCATTTGGCTTGTTTGTCAATTGTTTACCGATCAAGCTTCGTTTACTAGGCACAAAAAAAATGTTCTAAGCCTGTCAGACTCAGAACATTTTTACTCGATCAAACTATGCTACTTTTTTACAAAGAGTGCCTCCAAAATCGTATAGAAGATCCCCGCAAAAACAAAAATCAACCAACTTCTGCCCCATTCATTACTGCTGAAAGAAAACCAGAGAAAGATCAACGTCACGATTGGCCAATAAATACGCGTTAGTAAATGTTTTCCTTGAGCGGAACTACCGTATTTCGCCTGCATCGCATTCGGTCCTAAAGCATCTTCATCGGCGATAAAATATTTTTCTTTGATAAATTTATCAAAGCTGGCGTAATTGACACCGCCGTAGATAATCAAGAACACACCGATCGCTAAAAAGAAAAACATCACGGGAATGCCGTATTCCGCGTAGGTAAACATTTGGAAAAGAAAAATTGGCGAGATACTCAAGACACACAGCCCAATCCCGAACACCAAACTGATTTGGAAACTTTTCTGGTAGCCTTGCTTGAGTTTTTGCGCTTCTTTATTCAACTCCACCGGTACATAGCGATCATTCAAGACCAAGCCATTTTTAGAAAATTGCATGCCGTAGTAGATAATGATACCTACGCTGATGGCGAGGATAATAAAGAATAATAAAAAGCCGAACATCTCAGCCCCGCTGATGCTGAGACCAATCAAGACACCCACCGCCAGTAAACAGCCGCTGATTCCTAGGCTCAGCCCTCTTGTATCTTTTTTGCGCTCAGTCAAATAGTGATACATTTCAGCTTCAGCAATCGCATTTTCAGGTTCTTTTTCCCGAGTCGCAAATTCTAATTCTTCGCGTAGTTCATCGATCGAACCAAATTCACTAATCACTTGGCCAATCGCTTCGTGTTCGCTTTTCCCTTCGTCGATCAGCGCTAAATAATGATCCTCCATGATCGTTAAAATTTCTTGCTTCGCCCGTTGTACTTCTTGCGTATTAGGAAATTCGAGAAACAAAGTCTCTACATAATTTTTTATCGTATCCATTATTTACCCCTCTTTCAAAAATCGATTGACTACTTTTTGCGTTTGCTTCCACTCATTCCGTTTTTCCGCTAAAAAAGCCAATCCTTTATCGGTGATTTGATAATACGTGCGTTTTTTCCCATGGGTCACTTCCCCTGGATAAGAATGGATATAGCCATTTTTTTCCAAGCGGTTAAACGCCGAGTAAAGCGTCGTCTCTTTGATAATATAGACCTCTTCACTCACGTCGCGAATCTTTTGCGAGACCGCGTAGCCGTAAGAATCCCCCTGCTTTAATACGGACAAAATGATAACGTCATTGTATCCGCGAATACCATCACTGGAAATCATTTTGCCACCTCCTGAAATTACTTCATCTGTCGTTGTAATCATTGTACGATAATTACTACGACAGGTAAAGTAAAATATTGCAAATTAATTGTAATAACTTTGTGAGTATGTCAAAATCGATCACACAGTGTTGCTTGATTCGGCAGCTCCAAAAAATATTTTTAACGATAGAAAGAAGTTTTAACATGAAAAAAATCGCCATTATCGGCGGCGGCATTATTGGTCTGACCTTAGCCAATTATCTAGATCCGCAAAAATTCCAAGTCACGCTATTTGACGAACCTACTGGTCAAGCCACCAGCGCCAGTGCTGGCATCATCTCACCGTGGTTGTCCAAGCGCCGCAATCAACAATGGTATCAGCTGGCCAAAGACGGTGCGGCCTTTTTTCCGAAACTGATCCAAGATTTCCAATTAGATCACACGATCTATCAGCAATCCGGTACGCTGATTTTACGTTCTGAAGAACAATTGACAGAACTTTTTGCTTTAGCAGAGGAACGTAAAAAAAACGCACCAGAAATCGGCACGATCGAATTGCTTTCTGGTGAACAGACCCAACAAGCCTTACCACTGTTAAAACCTTTGCCCGCGCTTAAAATCAGTGGCGGAGGTCGCTTGGACGGCAAAGCCTATTTGAAACGTCTGCGACAATTGGCGATGGGAAAAGGTGTAGAAATAATCCCTCAGCGAGTTCAGTTGGCGAATGCTCAGACAGTCAGCTACGGCGAAAATAAAATAGTTTTTGATCAAATCATTTTGACCGCCGGCCCGCACTTGAAGGAATTATTAGCGCCTTTAGGTTATCACGTCGATATCCGACCGCAAAAAGGACAGCTCTTAGTCTTTCAGACCGCCCGCAAAGACAGCGGGAAATTTCCGGTTGCCATGCTAGATGGTGAAGCCGATTTGATCCCTTTCTTAGCTGGCAAAATTTTATTAGGGGCGACCCATGAAAATGATGCTGGTTGGGATCTGAGGGAAACCTCCGCAGCGTTTCAACAGCTGACGAATGGGGCCAAAAAATTTCTAGCTGAACCCGCGCAACTTTTAGCTACGCCTTTTCATTATCGCGTCGGCACTCGGGCTTATACCTCGGACTTTGCCCCCTTTTTTGGTCAATTAACCGAACAACTCCTCGTAGCCAGTGGCCTGGGCTCCTCGGGTTTAACCACTGGACCTTATATCGGCTATTTGCTGGCACAAGCTTTGAATACTGGCAAGACCGACTGGTCAGCTTATCAAAAAGAGTTAAGCAATTATATTCACTAAACCTCAAAAAAGCTGGAATCAAATAAAGATTCCAGCTTTTGGTTTACATCGGTTTTAAATTTTTTTCTATCCGTTCAGTCATCCAAGCCAATCGCTTCGCTCTTCCAGCAGCCGTTTTGGCATCAAAATAGGCGCGTGCATACGTTTTTTGAACAGAGGGCGACATCTTTGCAAAATTCTTTGAAGCCGCCACATTATCTGTCAAGAGCTCTGCCACTTCTGCGATTTGTTCAGCGCTGATCGCCACGGGTTTTGCGGCAGCCGCCCATTGGCCATTTTGTTGCGCTTCAGCGATTTTTTCACGGCCAAGCTCCGTCATTAAGCCCGCCTGTTCCAACTTGTCTACGATTTTTTTGTTTTTTTCAGACCAGTGGCTATTTCTGCGTCGTGGGGCAAAGTATTTAATGTAGGAATGCTCATCGACTTTTTTCATCACACCATCGATCCAGCCAAAACATAAAGCCTCTTCTAGTGCTTCACTGGCTTTTAACGTTTTGATTTGCTTGGTCTTGCCAAATACGAGCCACACACCACCACTTTTTGCCGCATTGTTTATCAGCCAGGTGCGAAAGTCGGTCCGCATTTCGAAAAGTAACTTATCTGCCATCTTATTTAGCCAATCCTAAAACGACCGGCGTTGACTTGAAGCCGATTCCCATACGGTCGATCCCCAGATCAATCAATTCTAAGAAATGTTCCCGCGTGCGAATTCCACCGCTGCCCTTGATCTTGATCCGGCCTTGGCATTGGTCCATCATGATTTGGATCACTTCATTCGTGGCGCCTTTGCTTTCATAACCGGTGATAAAACCCGTACTCGTCTTAACAAAATCTGCCTTAGCCGCAATCGCACATTCACAAGCTTGCCGAATTTGTTCCTCATTCAATGTATCCGTCTCGAAAATCACCTTTACAGCGGTTCCATAATTATGGCAGGCTTCAACGATTACCTGGAGTTCTTTCGTGACCTCGGCATATTTTCCGCTACGAATCCAACCAAAATTCGCCACAATATCTAGTTCATAAATATCTTCCCGTCGACAATACGTCTCTGCTTGTGAAACTTTAGAGGCAGTTGTACTGGCGCCAAACGGAAAATCACAAACGACACAAATCTTGGTATCCGTCCCCTCCGTCATTTCTGCGGCGATATCCAAAGAAGCCGGATTGACGCAGACCGTTGCACAATGATAATCGATCCCTTCTTGAATATACTTGCGAATCTCCGCTTCCGTAAAATCTGGTTTCAACACCGACTGATCAATATAGGCACCTAATTCTTCAATGGTCATTTCGCTGGCCTTTTTCATGAGTAAATCCCTCCTATTATTTTTATTTCACTGGTCATCTTGCCGCTCACCAAAAGTGATTATTTTCACAAACGAGAATTTAGCAACCTTGCATTTATGTACAAAAAATCCTATACTCACTCATTCAAGTATAGGATATCAACAATTCTTTGTAAACGTTCACTTTGCTAGGTTGCCCGATTTACGACGGCTTGTTTTTCTAATTGTGTTTTTAGTTCCTTTAACGAGACATTTTTGAAGTCTTCATTTTTCATCCGCTTCCGATAAACGCTTGCGGTCTCGCCCGTCAGTTTTTTAAACATCCGGCTAAAAACGACAAGGCTATTAAAGCCAACTTGCTCTGCGATCGTCTCGACACTCTCATCGGTCATCGAAAGCAGGAAGGCCGCGCGATTGATCCGTACGCCCAAGATATAGTCTTTGATACTGATAGCCATATGATTGCGAAACACTCGCGACAGATGACTGCGGTTGACGGCCAAATGATGTGCGATTGCTTCTACCGTCAATTGTTCAGCATAGTGCGCTTCGATATATTCCACCGTAGCGACGGCCAACGGCGAATAGACTTTTTGCTCACCTAGATGGATCTTCCCACCATCGGCTAAAAGAGTGGCTAAAAAACGATAAGTTAGTTCATTCAAACGTAATTCATTCACTAATGTTGCTTCCGCAAAAGGCAGGCAGGCCAAAATCGTATCGACATATTTTTGGATATCGGAAGAAACCATCGTGTATTGATCTTCTCTAAAGTGGGAATGGCGGATGATCTCATCTGCTGCTGATCCGCCAAAAGACAGCCAAGCATACATCCAAGGTTCTTCGCCATCTGCTAGATAAAAGGTTGAATCCCCTGGTCGAATCAAGAATAAATCGCCTTTTTTTAAGTGATACTGCTGATTTTTGACTTGATAAGTCCCTTTGCCTTCCATCACGATGTGTAAAATATAATTCTGCCGGATCGCCGGACCAAAGGCATGAAACGGTAGTGTTTTCGAAATCCCACAAAAATCAAAATGAAGATCCGTCTGCAATTGATGCTGTTCCTTTTTCAAAAAAATCGTCTGTTCCATGATCCACCTCCCAGCTTACTTTCCACTTTAAATTATACACGAAAATAGCCCATAATTTTTCTAAAGCCTGAAGTATCCCGTTTTTTTATTATAAATCAAAGCTATTGAAAAAAGGCTTCTTCCAGCTTTCATTCATGCTATGCTTAAAATAAAAAAGCTTTTTACTAGGGAAAGGAAGGATCGTTTGAAAAAGAGTCTTAAGCAACTAGCCCAAGCACTTCTAATTTGTCTGATCGTCCCTAGCACCCTGCTGCTGCAAAAAAATAATCCTTTTATCGACTATGACATCTCCTATCATAGTATTTTTAATTTACTGTTGATTATAGGCCTGCCAATATTGATTATTTGGTCGCTGAAAGAAGTCTGGCGAATGCTGCGAAAAAAATAAATCAGCTGGACGCTCTGGAGATTTAAGCCTTTTCTTCGCTCATTTTTTCGTAAAATTACCCAGCGCCGCTCATTGGAAAAACGCCGATCTCCTTTTTCATCAGCCAAAGCTTCTCTGGGATCGGTTTTCATTTTTAAGCGGAATAGTAGTTGTAAGGGGAGTGACAAAATTTTTGTCACTCCCCTTACTTGCTTCAAAAACAAAATGCAACAAAAAGTTAAATAGTTCTCACAAAAATACGTTCTAAAGAAAGCGATTTCTTGTTAAGTTAGACTCAAGCACAGGGAATAAAATTTCTAGTCCTTGTCACTTTGTTAATAAATCGCTAAACTAATCAGGACACGATAGATTTTCCATTATACAAAAAGCGAGGTTTTTAGATGAAAATTACAGAAAAAGATTTTGGCGCAGGCTACCAACTGATCACCATCACAAATGAATCCGGTTTCCACTTGGCGGTGACTGACTTAGGTGCCCGAATCGTCAGCCTTGGCCGCGATCAAGAATTGGTTTTAGGGTTTGATTCTGCTGAAGAATATTTGGCAAAAGATCCCTTTATCGGTGCTACCATCGGTCGAACGGCCGGTCGCATTGAAAATGGTCGCTTCACCCTTGACGGCAAAGCCTATCAAGTGGCCGTTGATCCAGCCAATGGTCATTCACTTCATGGCGGAAAGCCGGGCTTTGAAACGAAAAAATGGGATTATACGATCGAAGAGGACGACCAGTCAGCCTCGGTTGTCTTCACGCTAACTAGCCCAGCTGGCGAACATGGCTTCCCTGGTGAATTACAGGTTGAAGTCCGCCACACCTTGACACAAGATAATATTTGGCGCGTAACTACTAAAGGAATCAGCGATCACACCACTTTATTTAATCCGACCAATCACGTTTATTTTAATTTGACTGGCGATGTGACCGAAGCAATCGACCAACACACATTGTGGCTGAACAGCGACTCCTTTGCTTTTCTGAGACCAGATACAATCCCGACTGGCGAAATAGCACCTGTAGCCGGAACAGCGTTTGATTTTCAAACTGAAAAACCTTTAGCCGCGGTCTTTACGAGTGATTTTGCTCAAAAAAATCAATGCAACGGGCTGGATCATCCCTTCTTCTTAAAGGAAAAGGATATACGGCAACCGGCGGCTAAACTGACCAGTGCTGATGGCAAAACTGAATTAACCGTTTCAACAGATTCCTCCAGTGTCGTGATCTTCACGGCGAATTTTGGCGCAGACGGCCCCCTCATGCACGGTAAAAAACTGGCCCATCACGGCGGGATCACCTTTGAGACCCAAATCGCTCCCGGTGCTGAACAGTATCCAGACTTTGGTTCAATCAAACTGCCTGCCAACGAAACCTTTGAAACGACTACCGAATACAAAATCGATTTTAAAAATTAAAAGGGAAAGAAGCGAAAAAGAATGGAAATAAACCGCGCATTAAACACCAAATTTGCAGAGATCTTCGGACCAAGAAATACGACACAATATTTTTCTCCCGGCCGCATCAACTTGATCGGTGAACACACCGATTACAATGGCGGACACGTCTTCCCTGCCTCGATTACTTATGGCACTTATGGTGTGGCGGCACCACGAGAAGACCAGAAAGTTTTAGTGTATTCCACCAACTTTGATGATCTTGGAGTGATTTCTTTTGATCTTGAGAATCTGGCCTATGATAAAAAGGACAATTGGGCAAATTACGTCAAAGGCATGATCCTAAAACTAAAAGAAGCCGGTCATGTTATCGACCACGGGTTTGAATTATTGGTTGAAGGAACAATTCCCAACGGTGCCGGTCTTTCCAGCAGTGCTTCCTTGGAATTATTAGTTGGCGTGATGTTAGAGGACCTCTTTAACCTCTCAACCGATCGCTTAGAGCTAGTCAAAACCGGGAAAAAAGTTGAAAATGAATTTATCGGTGTCAACTCCGGCATCATGGATCAATTTGCGATCGGCTTTGGCGCAGTCGATCAAGCGATTCTCTTGGATACCAACACGCTGGAATATGAAATGGTGCCGGTAAAACTTGGCGATTATGCCGTCGTGATCATGAATACCAATAAACGCCGCGAATTAGCCGATTCGAAATACAATGAACGTCGCAGCGAATGCGAAGAAGCTTTGGCTCGCCTACAAAAGAAATTGGACATCCAGTCATTGGGTGAGCTGGACGAAGCTACCTTTGAAGCCAATACCGATTTAATCGGTGACGATACCTTGATCCGTCGGGCACGCCATGCGGTAACGGAAAATCAACGGACCTTAGAAGCCAAAGCCGAATTGGTTAAAGGCAATCTAGCCGCTTTCGGAAAATTATTGAACGCGTCTCATCATTCCTTACGTGACGATTATGAAGTTACTGGGATCGAGTTGGATACTTTAGTCGATACCGCCCAAGTCCAAGCCGGTGTCTTAGGCGCGCGGATGACGGGAGCCGGTTTTGGCGGCTGCGCCATCGCCTTAGTTCAAGAAGATAAGATCCCTGCCTTTGAAAACCAAGTCTACGATAAATACTTGGACGTCATTGGTTACGCTCCTGAGTTTTATGTCGCTCACATCGGCAGCGGGACCACTAAAATGGGTTAATCAAAGACTCAACGCCTCTTTCAAATGAAGGAGGCGTTTTATTTTTGGTACTTGACGTATCAATAATTTAAGCCAATCCTAAAAAAATTAAATCGCTTTTTTGACTATCACCACTTGTCCTTCCCCAACAAATAACGTAAACTTTTTAATCATACTAACGAGGAGGAAAATCAATGAAATTCAAACACATTGTCATTTTTACGATTAAGGAATACAATAAAAATAAAGAAAAAGAAGGCTACCTACCGCAGGACGGAACCGTCATCAATGCCTTTGTTAATGGTATCTCAGGCTTAAACAGTGTCGCGGTCGGGTATCTAAATTAAGCGAGGACGTTCGGCAATGAACACATTTTATATTCTCTTTAGTTTTTTAACTAGTTTAAGTATCTTGATCATGATCTATGCGTTTTATCGTGATTTCAAAAAATTGACGTTAATGCAAAAAATTTCAATCTCATTGGTTTCCCTCAGCGGTTTAACCCCAATGATCGTTGGTGCAATTGAAAGTTTTTTCCATTGAGTTCTTAAAGCGTTGCCGCTGACGCTTTTTTTGCTGTGCTTTTATTAGAGAGGTGTTTTTGATGATCGAATTCATTTTAGGTTGTTTATTATTGACTTGGCCCATCGCTAAAATTCCCCAGTTATTAAAAAATAAACAAACCCACGGCGTTTATTTTTTAGCCGATCGAAGAATTCTAGTCCCTAAATGGACAAATTTTGGAAATAATCTAAATGCCAATAATAAAATCGGTTTTGCTATCAACCTGCTGCTGGGCATGGCTCTGATCGTTGCAGGGATTGCTGACTTGATTTAAAGCGTCTGGGGATTTTCCTAACGCCTAGCAGGCGAAGTGAAAGGAGCATTTTTATGCCTAAAATCTGTTTTGTTTTAACTGTCAGTACTGGCTTAAGCTATAGTTCCATGTTTTTACCGGTAAATTTCAGCGATACGACAGACTTCAAAAAATATTTTTCACAGGATTATGATGTTTCGATCAACTATCTGCGTGACAAAGATTCAGTCGATTATTTGGTTGTCCCAGACTCCTATTTCCCTTTTGATAACGAAAATAATCTCCCTATCATCAAAGTACCAGCAAAATTATTTATGACCAAAAACTTCAAAGAAATCAAGGCGTATCTTGATACTTATTTTGCTAATAACCCCGCTTGATCAGGCAAGAGTGCTTCTCTTGCCTTTTTTGTATTCGCCACGTCCTCTTAGAACTATTTAGCTTTTCATTAGATGAAGCTTTACGATAAAAGAAAACCGACTGACACGCTATGTAAAAAAAATAAACAGACTGAAAGAAATACACAAAACCCTTAATCACTTCATTCAATTGATTAGCCTGTTTTTTAGTAATCTTGTACAAATTTTTTCCCTTGAGTGAAAACCCTACTAAATCAATCTATTTAAAGCTTTGCAAGAATTTTTTGCGCTATTTTTTCCATTTGCAAGCAAAGCTTTATAGGAATAATGCAATAAATCAAATAAAATAATAGTGAACATAAGGTCCATAGCAAGAATAGGCAATGATAAATAATTTGAATATAGATAGTTAATAAGAAGGTGGGCTTAATGGAGTTAGGAAAAATTATAAAAGAAAGTAGAAAGAATTATAATATGACGCAACAAGAGGTAGCAGAAATACTAAATATCTCAAGGCAAACACTATCAAATTGGGAAACAGGCAAAAACTATCCGGATGTTTTTATGTTGTTGAAACTAGCAGATTTCTATTCATTGTCTCTGGATACAATGTTGAGAGGAGATGGAATACTCATGAAAAAAATTGAGAATGATGCTAAACAGTTAAGTTTCTTTAAGGAGTTCCCTTTCTATTTAATAATCGACATGTTGTTGGTTGCATTTTCATTTGTTTTATTTTTCTCAATAAGAGTACGACCCGAATTTCTAACACAAGTATTGCCATGGCAGATACTTGTATGTATGTCTAGTTTTTCTATGTTAGTTATTTTTTTTAACAGGAACAACCAACTTTTTAAACAAAAGCCTGTCATGATTTCATTTAGCATCTTATTACTTGCTACAATCGTTTGCTTAATATTCCTAGCATTATTTATATTAACCGCTTCGAATACAATAATTATAAATTAACTATGCCCAATATCTGATTTTGCAACAGGGTAACATCCAATCCACCTCTCCTTCACAATTTAGCTAAAACTACTGAATTATTTGTGTTAAAATGATAAAACACGATTCAAACAAGGAGGACTTGATGAAAAAAGATTCTGGGTTGGTTTATGGCTTTGGGGCGTATATTATCTGGGGCATTTTACCACTTTATTGGAAATTATTAGGCAATGTCGGTCCAGTCGATATTTTGTCCTATCGCATTATTTGGTCATTGATTTTTATGACAATTTATTTAGTCGGTTGGCGCAAGTTTCCGACTTTTATCCGGGAAGTTCGCGAATTATTGAAAAGCAAACGCAGTACACTGGCAATCATTGTTGCGGCAATTTTTATCTCCCTCAACTGGGGCATCTACATTTACACCGTCTCAATCGGACAAGTTCAACAAGCTAGCTTGGGATACTATATCAATCCTTTGTTAAACGTCTTAGTCGGCGCACTCTATTTGAAAGAACCCTTGACCAAACATGCCGTCTTAGCCAGTTTGGCCGCACTTGCCGGCGTGGTCTTATTAACGATCCAAACCGGTGTCTTCCCTTTCAATTCGATCTTTTTAGCCACCAGTTTTTGTTTATATGGCCTGACAAAAAAACAATTGCATTTAAGTGCCGCTACTAGCATCACTTTAGAAACGTTGATCATTGCTCCGCTTGCCCTAATCTATTTATTTTTCGTTTCGCCAGTCGGTTTTATGCAGTACACCGGCTCAACTAATCTACTATTGATGGGGGCCGGGATCGTCACGGCAATTCCTTTACTGTTATTTGCGACAGCCGTCAAAAAATTATCTTATATTACGATTGGTTTTTTACAATACATCAATCCAACCATCATGCTGATCATGGCGATTTTCCTATTCCATGAGCCCTATTCCTTGCCGCAATTCATCGCTTTTGCTTTTATTTGGCTGGGTATTTTGATTTTTGTCGTCGGCAATCTGATCCAACTCCGCAAAAAAGAGCTTCGAACCTAATTTGGTCGAAGCTCTTTTGCTACACGCTTTCCCATCTACATTCAATAATTAAACTCACTGATGATTGCTCCAGCCTTAAAAACTTTACTCAGCTTGACCTTTTTGTAATTAGTCGCATAGCAAAGCGCTTCTCGATGTGTCTTGAAAGTTTCTTCAATCATTTCTCCAACAATTGTTTCCACTTGAACCAAATACCGCTCTTCCATCGCTCTTCCTCATTTCTTTTCAATTCAGCCAGTCCATCCATTATTTCTTTTTTTAATCATAGCGAGTTTCCGTTCCGAATTCAATAACACATGTAACAAAAAGTGACATCCAGCGAATATTTTTCTGAAAAAGCAACATTTCATGTGATTTTTTCTGACACAAACACAAAAAAAGACCCAAACCAGCGTTTGAGTCTCCATAAAAAGCGACTATCTAATGATTCTCTTGAAAGTTTTCAATATTTTGAATGACCTTTTGCGCCAAACGAACCTTCGCCATCGAGGTCAAACCAGCATTGGTTTTGCCTGTAAAAACATTCGGCAGACCGATCACGGCTTCGCCTAAGCCAGCTTCCGTATCGCTGAAGGCAAAATTCCCCGGCTGTTCTAACCAGTTTTTCAACGCCGGTACCTCATGCGAGGGCGCGATCGATACATTCATCAAAATTTTCCCGTTGCCAAATTTTTCAAAGGCCGCTTGGTCTAACAACACGACATTTTTATTGAGACAAGTGATTAAGATATCCACTTCAGCTAACAACTCATCCAACGGCAAGTAGTCCATCGTCAGTTCTTGTTCGATTGCCGGTTTGCGGGTACGGCTGTAATACTTGACGTCCATCCCGAAAAAATTCATAGTCCGCGCCAATAAGCTGCCAACCGTTCCCATTCCGACGATTCCGACTTTCACATTTGTCAATTCCATCGGTTCGTCTTTCCACATCGCCGGACCGCGCCCCTGCAACAGACGAACCAACTCACTGATGGCATATTCTTTCACACCTTCATCGCCGTAATCCCGCACGCCGGTGACCACGATGCCTTTTTCCTCAGCATGGAGAATGTCGACATTGGCATTTTCCGGCGCATACAAGCTGGCACAAATCCCGATGTAGCGAATATTAGGACACGCATCCAAGACTTCCCGATCAACAAAACTGGTGAAACTTAACATGACACAATCGGCATCCCCAATGCGTTCAATAATCGTCGCCGCATCCGTTGGGATATCAGAATAAAAAACCGCTTCTTCTGCTAATTCTTTTAGCCGCTCATCCCACTCTGGCAATAATTTAGTAGGCTCGATCGCCACCATCTTTTTAAATTTTTTCATGTCAGCCTCCTAGATTTCTGTATTCCCTTTATGATAAGCCCTACAAATTCTAGCGTCAATCGGGAGGATTAACTAAAAAAGCGATGACCAATTTGGTCATCGCCTACTTTAACTCTTCATCTAAAATCGTACCTTCAGCAATCATGTTCGTATCTCCGATCAGATACAGTTCTTCGCCGACCACTTCGACTTTTAACTGTCCCCCCAGCACTTCAATCACGACTGGATCTGCCTTGACTAATTCTTTTTTCGTCAAGACATAAGCTGTTGAACCGGTTCCGGTTCCGCAAGCCAAGGTAAAATCTTCTACGCCGCGTTCATAAGTCCGTTCCACGACAGTTTGATCCGCCAAGATGTCATAAAAATTAACATTCGCACCTTTGGAAAAGGCCGGATGATTCCGCAGTTTGCGTGCAAAAGTAAAAATCGTTGCCAGTTCGGTCATCGCCAGATCCGGCAGCTGAAGGACTAAATGAGGAATCCCGGGATCTCCCAGTTCCACATAATCGACCACGACTTCTTTGCCATCGACTTGCAGTCTTTGGTCGGCTTTAAAAACCGTCGGCGAATTTAATTGGACACGGTAAGTCCGTTGAGCTAAGCGCTCAGCGGGAACCGTACCAGCGATTGTTTCAATCACCATTTTTTCTTTGGTTAGACCAGTCTCATAGGCCCAACGTGCCACACAACGGGCTCCATTGCCGCACATCTCCGCTTCAGAACCGTCCGCGTTGAAGAAACGAGCATAAAAATCGCCCGTTGTTTTCGCCGCTTCAACAGCGATCAATGTATCCGCACCCACTGATTGCCGCCTCGTGCAGACCCGCGCGGCGAAGGAAGATAATTGTTCACTAGTAAAATCCAACTGCCGATTATCGATCAAAATGAAATCGTTGCCGGCTCCTTGAATTTTATAAAAGGGTACTTTCATCTTTTAACCTCATTTCAAAACTACTTATTTTAGAAATTCCGGAATCACTTCATTTTGGATGATTTGGTCCAAACTTTGTCTTTTTACGATCAGCTCGGCTTGGCCTTGATTGGTTAAGACAACCGCGGGAATCGCCAGTTTATTGTAATTGCTGGCCATTGAATAGCCGTAAGCGCCTGTAGAAAAAGTCGCAAAAAGATCCCCCGACTCAACCTGTGGTAACTCAATATCTTTAACTAGAATATCGGTACTTTCACAGGCTTTACCCGAAACGGTGACTTTCTCAACAAGTGCTTCATCCGCCTTATTTGCCAGAATTCCCGTATACTCCGCCGCATATAGACCTGGGCGAATATTGTCGGTCATGCCACCATCGATACTGACATATTTACGCAAACCGGGTAGTTCTTTGATCGCACCGATTTGATGTAGACTGATCCCCGCTTCCGCCACGATACTACGCCCCGGCTCAATCACGATCGCTGGCTGAGGATAGTTTTCCTCTTGGCAAAAGGCCAAAACTTTTTCCATCATCGGATCAGTGAAGTAGCTAAAAGGCTGCGGTTGGTCTTGCTCCGTATAACGAACACCAAAGCCACCACCGAAATTCAATTCTTTGATTAAATAATCGAAACGTTCTTTAACCATTTTGACTAGATCCAATGCAATCTCTACCGCCGCCAAATGCGCGTGATTGTCAAACAACTGGCTGCCCACATGGAAATGAAAACCTAAAAAGTTGACCTCTGCAGTATCGATGGCATTTTTGATTTGAGGAAATAAGATTGTCTCATCAATCGGAATACCAAATTTTGAATCCTTTTGCCCCGTAGAGATAAAAGAATGCGTCTGGACATTGACCTCTGGCGTAATTCGAAACAAAATATCCACGACTTTGCCTTTTTCTTTGGCAATCGCCGCGATCAAATCGACTTCTTGCAGGCTGTCGACAATGATCCGCCCCACGCCGTAATCGATCGCCATGGTTAATTCTTCGATCGATTTATTATTGCCATTCATTTCAATATGAGCGGCTGGAAAATCAGCTTTAATCGCCGTATACAATTCACCGTCTGAGACAACGTCCAATGAGAATCCTTGCTTTTCAATGATTTTCAACATCGCTAAAGTTGAAAAAGCTTTACTAGCAAAAGCCACCCGGACATTTTGATATTTTTCAACAAAATCCCGCTGTAATTCCTGGCACTTGTCTTCGATCATTGTTTTTGAAAAAACATACAGCGGTGTACCAAATTTCTCTGCTAATGCCACCGTGTCGCAACCATCCCACATCAAATGTCCATTTTTCGTTTCAAATTCCATCGTAAGCCCCCTTCATTATTCACCATTCAATCCCGCAATCAGATTGACATACGTCTGAATCCCTAATAAGAGATTGACTTCATCAAATTTCAACTTGCTACTATGCAGCGGATAAGTATAGCCCTTTTCTTCGTCGCGAATACCTAAAAAGAAAAACACGCCCGGTATTTCCTGTTGATACCACGAAAAATCTTCTGCAATCAAATAAGGCGGTGTCTCTACATAATAATCTGCCGCAACTTTTTCCAATACAGCGACCATTTGAGGATCATTGTCGACGACCCGATACATATGATTGAAGTCAACTTCCGCTTCACAACCGTAGCCTTTGGCGATTTCACTCGCTAGTAATTCCACCCGCCGAACGACCTCGTCATAAACCGCGTCATCAAAGGCCCGCATCGTGCCATGTAAAACCACTTCTTTGGCTACGATGTTCATCGCTTCACCGCCATGGATCGTACCAAAGGTTAAGACGACATTATCGAGCGGCCCGACATTCCGCGCCAAAATACTATTCAACCCAGAAATCACCCCGCCAGCCGCTACAATCGCATCTTCACCTAACTGCGGTTGCGCGCCGTGACTGCTGACACCCTTGATTGTAATGGTGACTTCCGCATTACGCGCCATCATCGCCCCTGGACGACAAGAGATTTTTCCTGCCGGTAAATCGGGAAAGACATGCAGTCCGACGATCTCTTCCACTCCTAATTTTTGCAAGATCCCTGTTTGCATAATTAACTCTGCTCCGCCCGGTCCTTCTTCCGCCGGCTGAAAAACAAAGACCAACGTCCCTTGAATTCTTTCTGGATGTCGATGTAAATAAGCGATGAAGCCTAGCAAGGTCGCCATATGACCATCATGTCCGCACGCATGCATTTTCCCCGGGGTTTTCGACGCAAAAGCATAGCCTGTTTCTTCTGCAACCGGTAACGCATCAATATCCGATCGAAAAGCCAGCGTTTTCCCCGCTTTTGCTCCTCGCAAAACAGCAATCGTGCCGGTTCCCAGCACTTCATATGTCTCCGTAACTCCAAATTCTACTAATTTATTACGAATATACGCCGCCGTTTGCTGCTCTTCCAATCCTAGCTCAGGAATCTGATGCAGCTCCCGACGTATCATTGTGACTAATTCTTCTAACTCTCTGACTTGTGTATCGACCATCGACTCACTCTTTTCCACTACTATTCTAAGAAATAATGCTATTCAGATTAAAAATTAATTGATAGTTTCTCATATTATAGTACAAAATGAATCACAGGTCATTCATTTGTTTTCACTATTTTCAGAAATTATGCTCCAACACTTCTTGGCTGTCTTTCTATTACCTCATGTATTAATAAATAGCTTTTCTTTTGGGAATCAGATCAAGTGACCGTCTGACTACGCTGGCGATTATCGGCCTTTTTATAAAAAAATATTTCTTACCAGCGAAATACTTTCAGAAAAACCAAATGTTTTTTTCATCAATTAAAATTTTCATGAGATTTTCGTTGGCATGCGCTCATAATTGAGCTATAATTTTACTATTAAAGAGCTTTTTACAAAGACTTTGAAAAAAAGAATGAAGGAGTTGTTTCCCTTGAAAATATTTGAAGG
>WPCI01015050.1_pt1 | contig 90425 bp, 93 predicted proteins | sample 5399871 | NCBI WGS metagenome assembly WPCI01 (sample SAMN12869469, study PRJNA574797) | sludge metagenome | isolation source: wastewater treatment of pH7 | place: China:Beijing | collected 2019-05-20 | reverse complement strand
GCAAGGAAGAATGAAGTTTACCAAGTTCAAAAAGAAGAACTAACAGAACGTTATTTTACGAATGTAGTACGTGGTAAGCGAGGTAAGAAATTCAGATTGTATTATAATCCCCGAGTACAGAAATGTATTCGTTTATATATAAATCAACGAGGTAAAGATACTATTCCAGATCTGTTTGTAAGAGTTTATAAGAATGGTGAACGAAGAACGTTAAATAAGAGCGTATTTAATTATTGGTGCAAGATATTTGCTAAGATGCTGTACGAAAAAGAAGGGAAGGAATTTAAAATTAATCCTCATTGTTTCCGTCATAGCAGATTAGATAATTTGAAAGTACAAGGTGTTCCACTAGAAAAATTAAAATCACTGGCTAACCATTCTGATATTTCTACAACTGAATCTTATTTGAAAGACAGAAGTGAAGAAGATATTGCTGAGATATTTGGAATGGATTCAAGTTGCTTTGCAGCATAAAAAGGAGTGAAGAAATGACAATTGAAATTGGTTTACTTATTGCAGTGTTATCACTTGCCGTTAGCTATTTGGGCTATTCATTGAATAGAACAAAGTCTGTAAAGTCTGATGGACAAGAAAGTGCAGAAATGAGAGCAGAATTAGGGTATATCAGGAAAGGAGTTGATGATATTCGGATTGATCAAAAGGCAAGTGAAAAACAAATGATTTTATTTGGAGAAAGAATTACAAGAGTAGAGGAAAGTTCTAAACAAGCACACAAACGCATTGACACTTTAGAAAAGGAGATAAATTAATTATGACAAAAGAGAATATTAAAAAACGATTCCGCAACTGGAAAACATGGGTTGCGTTTTTTTCTTTGCTTGGATTTTTGTTTACAAAGTTTGGTGTTCCAGAAGCTAAGAGCTTTTTGGATGAATTAGCACCTTATTTGCTGTCAGTTGGTATTGCATTAGGTATTTGGTCTGATCATGATGTAAATAGCGAAGGAGACGATAAATAATGGGTTACACTGTAGATATTTCAAAATGGAACGGTAATATTAATTGGCCTGTAGCAAAGCAATACTTAGATTTTGTTATTGCTCGTGTACAAGATGGTTCGAATTATGTAGATCCTTTATACAAAGGTTATGTACAAGCTATGAAGCAACATGGTGTCCCTTTTGGTAACTATGCATTCTGTCGTTTTGTTTCTGAAAATGATGCGCGTATAGAAGCTCGTGACTTCTGGAACCGTGGAGATAAGAGCGCAACAGTCTGGGTGGCTGATGTAGAAGTAAAAACAATGGATGATATGAGAGCAGGGACACAAGCGTTTATCGATGAATTGCGCCGATTAGGAGCTAAAAAAGTAGGTTTATATGTTGGCCATCATATGTACGCTCCTTTTGGTATGGCGAATGTAAAAGCTGATTTTGTATGGATTCCACGATATGGCGGTAATAAACCAGCATATCCATGCGATATTTGGCAATATACTGAAACAGGAAATGTTCCTGGTATCGGCAAATGTGATTTGAATGAATTAATTGGAAGTAAACCTTTATCTTGGTTTACAGAAAAAGAACGACCAGAACAAGCAGTTTCAAATGTTGGCTATCAATACGTTAAATCTGGTGGTTTTGGTATTTCATTGGTTCAGGAAGTCGTAAATGCTATGAATGAGCGTGGAACTAAAGGGAAGGTTGTCTCTGATCCATTAACTGGTTTAGCTTACTTACAAACTGAAGTACTACCTAATGGCGAGCTTGATAAGATTACAGCTTGGATGGATGAAAGAAACTGGTGGTACGAGTACATTAAAAAATAAAACAAAAGAATAGTTTGATTAACAAAATAAGAGCCGTCCTGTTGGACGGCTTTTTTTATTTGTCTTCATTTTCTTCTTCGATCCAAATATCTTCTACACGCATGTTAAGTGCTTTTGCAATACGCATAGCAACTCGAAGTGTCGGCTCACTTTTCCCTCTAACAATCATACTTAATGTTTGATCTGTTATGTTGGCTCGCTTAGCTAATGCAGATTGTTTAATCATTTTATCGGCTAAAATTACTTTCAATTTACAATCCATAAAACTCCTCCCCTTTAAAGCGCTCAATCAAATTTTTGAAAAAACTTTTGATTTTTTTATTGTAGGACAAACAAGTTTGAATAGGTTGTGACATATACCTATACCAAAGCAGCTACAAAGGTAAGGGAACAGGCGTAGCCACAATAAAATAGAAATTCGCTACAAAAGTAGAAACCATGGTAAGCAAATAGAGTCTACCAAAGTAATTACCGATGTACCTATCAAGGTTCGATTACCACGGTTTTGATTCCTGCAACATAATAATAGCGGGTTTTCTAATTTTGTTTATAAAGGAGAGAGGGAAATGGAAAATGGATACGAGGTTATCGGAAATAAAATAAAGTTTTATTTAAATCAAGATCTAACAAAGGGGTGGAATCAAATTCCGAAGCCTAAGTTTAGAAACATGCAAGAAATAAATGAATGGTGTGGAAGTTCTGCTAATGAGATAGTTTGTCAATGGGATGCACTAAATCAAAATGCAATGAGTACATCGGAAACAACGGATTTTTTATATAGGTGGATGAGTTGGTATGTAACCAAACCCTTAGACACCACAGCAGCCGAAATAAGGAAGTTACCGGATGAGTTAGCGGTATTCATTACGAATGTTCCATTCGATGCAATTGACCTATTAAAGCGCACGTCTCAGATGGTTTTAGAGTGTGTATGTTTGATGTTTAAAATGTTCGTGTGAAGGAGTGGTCTTATGTTTAGGAAAAAGGAAATCATACCGTTTCGTGATTTTATGAACGGATCATTTAAAAAGCAGCAGAAGCAAACAAAATTATTAAGCATTGAGCCAATCAGTCCAATAGCGTTTTTCCATATGGCACAACCCCTTGTACACACTTATGTAGCACTTGGCATACTTGGCGGACTAACGATTGGAGCTGTTTTATTGGAAAGATATCTGGTTCAAAATGACCGGATTACAGCAGGTAAATTAGTATCAGATGGACTGTATCACGGACTTCGGATAGGTAGCATTGGTTTTATTGTATATGTGTTCATTCGAGTTGTAAGGATGTTTTAAAGGGAGGGTATGAATGTGATGAAGGAATGGTTTCATAAAAGAGCTATAAAGAATCTTTTAATTGAGGTATTCAAAAAAAGTGGTATTTACTATGAACACCAAACAAGAGGAGGTAAATTACCTGTTTTCCCGAAAATCCATCATGTTCTAGAAACAAAAGATTCTGTCCGATATACATTTACTTTACCAAACGGGGTAGATCCGCAAACGATTGAGAAGAAATGGTTTTGCTTTCAGCAAATCTTAGGGAGGGAACTGGCGATTGAAGGAGATATAAAACGCTTTGTATTGCACTCGTTCAAACATAATAGCTTACAACCGTACTTGTATAACTATTCAGATTGGTTACCACATCTAAAAGGACATAGCATCCCTGTAGTGGTAGGAAAGGACCAATTTGGAAAGTGGATTGTATATGATATGACGGATTCGAATAGCCCACACTTATTAATAGCGGGAGAAACAGGAAGTGGTAAAAGTAGTATGGTACGCGTTATTTTATCTACATTGATTCAACATTTGCCACCAGAATCATTACAGCTGTATTTAGGTGATTTGAAGAACTCAGAATTTCACTTTTTAAGAAGAGTGCAACACGTTAAAAAAGTTTGCATGGAAGAAGTAGAAATGGAGGTAATGTTAAACCAATTGTGGATGGAAATTATCAAAAGACGTAAGTGTATGGAGAAATATGAAGTAGACCACGTTAACGAATACAACAAAGTGACTACAGAGGAAAAATTACCGTATATTTTAATTTGCATTGATGAGGTTGCGATGTTGGAAGATGAAAACGATAGTATGAAAATTATTAGAAAGATATCAGCTGTCGGGCGATCATTAGGCGTATTTTTAATGTTATCGATGCAGCGGCCGGATGCAACCGTTATCGATGGGAAATTAAAAGTGAATATGACAGTCAGAATGGGGTTCCAGTGTGATTCATCGTTAAATGCAGGAATTATAGGTACACCAGGTTCAGAACTGTTAGAGCAATCCGGGCAAATGATTTTCAAATTAAAAGGACTAAAGAAAGTGCAAGCTCCAGAGTTAAAGTTAGAAAAAGCAAAGAAATTAGTGGCTCCTTTCAGAATGACAAAAGAAATAGAAGTAAGTACTGAAGTGAAAGAGGAGCCTTTATTTGGGGTGTTAGATGATGAGGAATAGAGATATGGCTATTTTGAAGAATTTGACTAAATTTCGTTGTATGTCACGGGACGACATTGTGGAATTACACTTCAGCCATTTGAAAAACCCAATAACATCATGCAATACGGTATTAAAAAGATTACGTAGAGATGGACATGTGGAAGTGAATACTACATTCCAGCCATATGTGTATTTTCCACAACCAAGCGCAATTAGAAAAACAAGTCAAAAAATACCACATTTCTTAGGCATAGTAGATGCGTATAAACAATTGATCCAAAATGAGAAACCTAAGATTTTTAAAGTAGAACCGAAGTATGGAAAAGAATATATGGAACCTGACATATTTACGATTTGGCGAAAAGCTCCCTTCTTTATTGAAGTACAAAAATCAATATACAGTAAAGCTGTAATGCAAGAAAAGATTAAAAGATATGAAATGTATTTTTGTGGTATGAAATGGCAAGAAGAATCTTGGCAGCCATCCAATAAAAAAATATTCCCCTCAATTTTAATCCTTACTGATAGAAAGTATGATGTCTCCAGTGCAAATTTCCGCATTTTTCAAGCGAATTCAATTAAAGATTTTCTTAATCAAATAACACCCAAACATCCAAAAAAAGAAATCTCTATTCAAGTGGGATCAAGAAAAAATTAATTTAAAAGGAGTGATTTATTATGAGTGAAGCAACAAAAGAGTTAAATGAAATTTTGCGTAAGTATAATGTGAGTGCTGAAGACGTAATTGAAATGATGTCACAATGGTTAGAAAGAAAAGTTTATGATGATCGTGAAGAAACTTTAGAGGAATATGGAGAAAACGACTTTATACGTTTAGATAACCTACATGCTGATATAAATAAATTAGATTGGAAGTTTAACTATCCTTATTAATCGTGCTAGAAATTAAACAAAACGAGTTGGATAAAAACCCAACTCGTTTTGTTTAATTATTTTTCTCAAACAAGAAATTTAGTATTGCTGTTGGACTATTAGGGTCATAAGTGAAAGATACTTTATACTTTGCTGTATTAGCTACAGATTCTACTTTAGGATCCTTTCGGTCAATTTTTATACGAATATCCTCTAACATGTCTTTTACTTCTTTAGTTGTATCAATTTTTAACGATTCAAGTGAGAATAAAAATACATTAGGGTCGTCACCTAAATAAGTGATTTTTTGAATTTTCTTTTGTTTATCATCTAAAATAACTCGGAAATTTTTCATATTGCCTAATTCAACAGTTCCATCTTTTATATTTTGATGTTCAATTAATGAAACAACATGTAAAGTTTTATCTTGATATCCTTTTTCTTTTACTATCTTTAAATCTTTAGAGAGTTTTTCTGTGTTTGTAGAACTACCCTTCTCATCTAAAATAGTGTTAAAATTAGTAACAAAACTTGTGACTTCAGTTGGGATTTCATCAGTTTCATTCTTGCTAGTTTGTTTAGATACTGAAGAATTATTAGAAGAACATGCTGATAAAATAAATATAAATAGTGCGGCAGAGATAATTACTGAGAATTTTTTAAACATAGCGGCCCTCCTGTTAATATGTAAGATTATCCATTTAAGCTAAGCATAACAGATTCGAATAACTTAATGAATAAAAAGAGGTAAATAGGGGATTTCGAAAGGGAAAATAAACAGCCACATTAACACCCATAAAACACCCATAAAACAGCCACAAAACAGCCACGAATTAATAACAAGTAGTGAAATCACAGAAAAACGTTATCAGACAAATGTTTAATTTATGCTATGCGTGAAACGAAATGAAACTATATAAAACGAAGGTATATCTTCCGTACAGAAGTACAGTAGAAGAAATAAAAAAGTGCTAACAAGTTTGCAAACGAACTTGCTAACACTTATACGGAATAGACATAAAATATCGCTGATATGTCATTTTAAAAAATAGACTTAACTAAGTAGATAATACTAATACACAATATCTATGAAATTATCCATGTTATACTACATAATAAAGAAGTGATTTCTAAAATGAGCCCAGAATTGAATCTTGGTACACCATCTTTAATGTTCTTCTCAGAAAATCTTGATCAATTATATACAGATTTAACAAATAAAAATGTTACTGTTGGAGAAATGGTAACTATGCCTTCTGGTAAAGTATTTAACTTTGCTGATAGTGAAGGGAATTATTTTGCGGTTATGGAAAAGAACCAATAATAATATTGTTATGTGAAAATCCCCCTCAAACATATTGAGGGGGATTAAATCTTTGAAATGAATTTATCATGAGAGAGTTGTTTAATAAAAAATGTTCCTTTTTCAATAGCGGTTTCCATATAACCGACAATTTGATTAAACGTAAACACCTGTAAGTCTTCATGCAAATGTTGCTCTGGATACAACATATCTTCAAAAAGATATTTTCGAAATTCTGAAACATTTTCTTTAGAAACCTCTTCAATATCGACAATGTGAGCATCTTGATTGAGAAGCGAGAAGAGCTGTTGTTCTTTATCGTAATGATGAAGCAACTTTGCATTTAACAATTTAAAATCGTTATAGTACATAGGTGCGATCGTTTCATCATTTTCTATTCTATTTTTTAACCAAGGAAGAAAAAAGCCGCTTAGCCAATTATCATCAGCAATGAGGTGAGTGTAATAGCCTAAGAGAAAAGGGGAATCCATTTGAGCTTTATATTTTTGAAAAAAAGAATTAAAAGCTATCCTTCTCGTATAATTTTTCGTTGTGCCAGCGTAAAAGTGTGAAGTTCCTTTTTCTTCTGCTGAATGGACCGCATCAGGTGCTACACCTCCGAGTATGAAAGAAGTTCTATCTTGAATACATAGTTTTTCGGCAATACCGTTAGCGATAATAGCATGCATAATTCGTGATCCCATGAATGACACCTCGGTTTCAAGTATTCATTTCAGGAGGAGGACTGAACAGTTAGTATTACTTTCCCTGTACTTTTTCTACTTTCGACCCATTCATGTGCTTTCCCTGCATCTTGGAGTGGAAAAGATTTTGTAGCCTTGATTTGCAAACGTCCGTCACGCAAATAACGGAATACTTCATTTGCAGTTTCTTGGAGTAGTTCAGGACGTTTTTTTCGTGTAGTTCCAAAGCTAAAACCGAGTATAGAACGGCAACTGGCATGTAAATCTTTCGTATGGAAATTGCCAATTTCACCACTAGCATTACCGAAATGAACGAGGCGACCGTAATAAGCAAGACATTTTAAACTTCTTTCCGAAACAGATCCAGAAATAGAGTCCAAAATGATATTCACTCCCTCTCCATATGTTAGCTCATTGACTTTCTCTACAAAATCTTCATCTTGATGACAAAATACATAATCAGCCCCAGCATCTAAAGCAATTTCTTTTTTTGCTTCACTTCCGACAGTACCTATAACTTTTCCAGCCCCTAATAGTTTTGCAAGTTGAATAGCAGTAGTGCCAATTCCGCCAGCAGCCGCATGAATGAGTACTGATTCGCCTTGTTGAAGCCTTGCAACATTTGCGAGTAAATTATAGCTTGTAAAAGATACAATCGGACAAGCAGCTGCAGTTTGAAAATCGACTTCATCAGGTAAAACAAAAGTAAGGTTTTCATTTGCAACAACGTATTCTGCGTAAGATCCATTTTGAGGAAAAGCAATGACACGTTGGCCAGGGTGAATATTTTTCACATGAGAGCCGACACGTTCTACAATACCAGCGGCATCTATCCCTGGAATAAAAGGTAGTGATTTATTTCCTTTTTTGCCATAACGTGATTTAATGTCAGCAAAATTAACACTTGTAGCAACAACACGAATTAAAACTTGATCTTTTGAAATAGCTGGAATATCCACATCTGTATATTTCATCACTTCAGGACCACCGAACGAAGTTAAAATGATAGCTTTCATTATATATCCTCCTAAATTTGACTATATAAATCATTTTAAGTCTTCATTAGAAATTGGAAAATTATATAATAGTTATGCGTGATTATAAGTGGAGCTTATGAACATATTGAATCATTATATTAATCTATATAAAAAATTTTTTTGAAAAAATCGAACGAAATATGGATTACTTGCCAATATATAGTGTAAGACAAAGGAGGGATGGTATATGAAGGATGAAACAGTGTATACAGATTTAATCCAATTAACTTTATCGGGAAATAAAGAAGCGTATAGCGAATTGTATGATGTAACGATTCAAGAAGTATATAAAACAGCACATTTTTTAATAGATGATAAAACGGATGTAGATGATGTCGTTCAAGAAATATACATACAGCTATATGAATCGCTTCGTAAGTATGATAGCGAGAAGCCATTTCGTCCTTGGCTAATTGGACTTGTAATTAAACAAATTCACTCTTATAGAAGAAAGAGGTGGATGCGACTACGAATTATAAAAAAAGCAGAAGAGCAGAGAAAACCGGTACAAATTGATTTTTCTAACGATGTTGTAAGTAAAATATCAAATCAAAAGCTAATCGAACTTATTCATAAATTACCGTATAAATTGAAACAAGTTATTATTTTAAGATACTTGCACGACTACTCACAAGAAGAAGTAGCAGAAATATTACATATTCCAATTGGTACTGTGAAATCTAGAATTCATTCAGCCTTAAAGAAACTACGTCAAAAAGAGCAAGTAGAAGAAATCTTTTTAGGAGAGGTAGGGAATGTGAAATGAGTTTAGATTGTAGAGTTCGAGAATCTATACAAGAAGAAGCGAAGGGGATTGTTGCGCCGCCGGAGTTGAAAGAAAAAGTAATCGTTCAAATAAAAATGAAGCGTGGGGGAAGTAAGAAGAAGAAACGCCTTATCGCAGGAGTACTTGCAGCAGCGTTTTTAATCCCGACAACTGGTTTTGCATATCAATCTATTATGGCAGATGGTATATACGGGTCTTTTGAAAACCTAAAAAAACACGCTGGAACAATGACATTAGAGGCGTATATGCGTTTTAGTGCAAAGTTATCAGAAGCGAAAGATGAAATGGGTACAAAAGAATATGAAGTGTTTACAAAAGAACTAAAGAAATTAACAAATGCAAAGCTTGCGTACGGAGATTCGAACGGCAATATTGATTATGATGCATTATCGCCAGCAAAAAGAGAAGAAATGAAAAAGGTAAGTATGGGCCTTCAACCATACTTTGATAAATTAAATGGTCATAAATCAAGTAGAGAAGTATTAACGCAAGAAGAGTTTGATCGCTATATGGAAGCTTTAATGACACATGAAATCGTACGAGTGAAGACAAAATCAACTGGTGCAATAAAACTAGAAGAAGTACCTGAGGCGTACAAAGAAAGGTTTATGAAAGCGGAGCAGTTTATGGAGTATGTAGACGAAAAGGTGAGATAATTAAAAAAAGCTCAAAGCTTTCGCTTAGAGCCTTTTTATTGAAATAAAATAGAGTATTCAATTATATTTTTTCATATTTGCAGTATCTTTTTGTATAAAACAATCTAAAAGGGAATAACCAGCTATTAAACTAATTATCGTAACAAAAGTTGTATTGATAAGAATAATATTAGTTATATAAGGTAGGTACGCACCAACTGGTGAAAAGAGTAGAGCTGGAGAAAAGGAAATGAATAGTGTAGGCACAGTAATGGCGATAAATTTATCCGGTTGAAAGCGCCAGTTTTGTTTACTCGTTTCACGATTAATAGATTGAAGGAATCGTAATAAAATGCCGACTATAAGAGGGAAGAGTGTAAAGTAGAATAATCTTGGATAAACGTTAAAGTTCACTTGCGCGTCTGTATCTAAATAAAATTGAATTTTCACTCCGACAAATAATAATAAGACGATAAATAATGTAAAGCAGAGGTATAGCATCACTTTTTGCATTATATTCCACCATCCTTTACTCAAAATATATTCAAAAAAAGAAGAGATATACAATAACTACTGTTGTATATCTCGTCTTTTACGGTTATTTAATAGTGGTGTTTGCTTTTTCTTGCTTCGTGAAATAATCTATAATGCCCATCGCACTAATTTCTATATCTAGATGTAAAATGTTATAAACGGAATGATCTGATGGAACGTTTAACTTTGTAAGGTGAGAAGAGACCTTATCTATTAATACAGTTTGCAAAGCTTTAGTAGCCTCATCGAAATCATTATATTTTTCAAAGACCTCTTTACCAGTATGAACGAAAATAGGTAACCAATGTTCTAGTTGCTTATATACTTCTGTAACATTGGATGATGCGCCGTAATGGCCGAAATAAATAGTATCTACATTCATACTTTGAATATGATTTTTAGAAGCAATCATCGCATCTGGTTGGAATTGTGAAGGGGACGTTGATGGTAGATACAGTTCTACACCAAGGTCTGCGAGTTCTCTATAATAAATTCCAATTGTATCGCCAGTAAAAATGCCGTTTGTTAATGAATCGTGAATGCTAATATGGTGCTTTGCATGTCCCGGTGTATCATAAAATGTAAGGATGCGGTCTTCTGCAATTTGTAACGTATCACCATGTTGTACAATATGAACACGTTCTTCTTCAATTGGAAGAATTGGATCAAAAAGTTTATCGAAATCTTCTTTGTACACAGCTTTTGCACCTAAAATGAGTTTTGTTGGGTCAATCATATGACGAGCACCGCGAGAATGCACATATAAAGTAGCATTTGGGCATTTTTCCATCATTAAACCAGCAGCACCGGCGTGATCTAAATGAACATGTGTAACGATAATGTTTTTAACTTCGTTTAAATCAATATGTAATTGTTGTAAGCCGTCTAAAATATACGGAAGAGAAGGGGCTGCACAAGTTTCAATTAAAGTAATATCATCACCTAATAAAACGTACGTACCAGTTCGTTCATTATGTTGTAAATCAAAATCATCAATCAGATATAGGTGAGAAGATAATTGTTCTACTTTTTTCATCTTTACCACTCCTTATATACGGTATGTAACTATTATAAGCTAAAAATACAAAAAGGCAGAAAACGAAAGTTTCGTCTTCTGCCTTTTTGTAATGTTCTTATTGTCTTTGTTGTTTATTAATAGACATAACGAATAGTCCAACAATGCCGCCAACTAATGGAAGCATAATCTCTCCCGCTAAATTAAAGTAGGAGCTTAAAAATAAACCATTTACATCGATTACCCAGCCAATCACATACAATAACATCATATATAGTACGAAATAAAACTCGCGATTTGAAATCGTTTCATGTTGTGCAGTTTTCATATTGAACACCATCCTTTTCTATAATAATAGAATATAAACTGTCACATTTTGTTCACAATTTAATTGTAAAACTTTCCATCATAAAAGTCTAGTAGATTGTGTCGAATTTTTAAATATAAATAAAGCGCTATCATTTTAGCGTGTAAATACGTAATAAGAGCCGTATATTCACGAATGTAGTATAGTATAAACATAGAATGATAGTGTAGAGAGGGGCAGGAACAATGACAATTTATGATTTTTCAGCTAAAACAATTACAGGTGAAGAAAAATCGTTAAAAGATTACGAAGGAAAAGCACTTCTTATTGTAAATGTAGCTAGTAAATGCGGGTTTACACCGCAATATAAAGGATTACAAGAAGTATATGATAAATATAAAGAACAAGGGCTAGAAATACTCGGTTTCCCATGTAACCAATTCGGAGGACAAGAACCAGGTACAGAAGCAGATATTACAAGTTTTTGTGAATTAAACTACGGCGTAAACTTCCCAATGTTTGCAAAGATTGATGTAAAAGGTGATAAGGCTCATCCTCTGTATACATACATGACAGAACAAGCACCAGGTTTACTCGGTATGAAAGCAGTGAAATGGAACTTTACTAAGTTTTTAATTGGAAAAGACGGGAAAGTAGTAGGGCGTTTTGCTCCGCAGACGAAGCCGGTGGATTTAGAGGTTGAGATTGAGAAGGTACTTGGCGAATAACTAGGAGTTTCACTTTATTAAAAAATGCCTCAAAGAACTATTTTGTTCTTTGAGGCATTTTATTTACATTCACATTGTCAATATTAAATCGCTGAATGGAAGTCATTTGATTTAGGTGGAGAAGCAGCTTTTTTCATAAGCACTTCCCATAAGTGTACGGATTTTTTCCATTCTGCTGCGGCTTGTCCTTTTTGATACATAGCATTCTCATAACTGAAAGTAAGTTGTTGCATATCGGCCGAGTTGTAAAGTGTATCAACATGGAGAGCATATTCTCGAAATGTTTGACTCTCATCTCGTCGTATACCAATTCGCGCAAATTGTTTTAGGAGAGAATCGTAAGCTTTTGTATAAACGGCATCATCTTTTCGATATTTATAGAAATGAATGATAAAAAGCGTAATCCATTTCATTCTAGTGATGAATAGAATGTATCCTATAATACTAATCGGTATTGTAGAGAGGAATACGTACCACCAAGAAAATCCATTTTTAGAATTTGGAATCTTTTTAGTAGAAGCTTCTTCTGTATCTTCTATTAAACTTTTGAGCTTTGCTTCATTGTTTCGTTGTTGTATTGGTTCATTATTAGAATTATATACTTCGTTATTTTGTAAAGTAGGAGCAGGAGTGTTATTTGTGAAATTATAGGGATTCGTAAATCCTTTTGTCGGTTCAAATGGAATCCATCCGTATCCAGGGAAGTATACTTCGACCCAAGAATGTGCGTTATCGTTCGCGATTTTATAAACATCCTCACCTTCAGCACCCACAAGCGTATTATCAAGAGTTCCTTCTGTATAACCTTTTACCCAGCGAGCGGGAATTCCAGCAGAACGAAGTAACACGATCATAGATGTCGAGAAATTATTACAGTAGCCACTTTTTGTATCGAAAAGAAATTGATCTACATAATCTTGGTTTTGGGCAGGGAATGAGACATTCGTTGTTTCATATATAAAAGAATAGTCGGTGAAATAGTTTTCAATAGCTAATACTTTATCGTATCGGGTGTCTTTATCCTTTGTTAGACTTACAGCTAAGTCTCTTACTCGCCGCGGTAATGATTTGGGAAGTTGCGTGTACTTTGTCATGAAATAAGGATTTGTTTCTTGACCTTCATTCGTTTTTACAGCTTTCAAGTTTTCTATGGAAAACTCCGGGACCTCATATGTTACTTTATATGAATGTAAAGTAGTGGAAGAGTCTCCGTCCATCGTATAGATTTTTTCTGAAAATGGGTCAACGCTGTATGATATATCAGAAGAAGCCTCAACTGATATTAATCCTGCTGGATAGGTAAGGTGAGGATACCTTTTTTGCATGGTGATTGTTGCCTTAGTTGTCTCTGTTTTTGTATTTTGTTCGTACCAACTTACGACGTCGTTATTATTTTTAAAAGTAACCTTTTTTTGCTTTTCAGAAACTTCCCAGCCTTTTCCTGTATAAAAATCTTTCGTTTCTACTCTCCAATATTGTTTGTTTTGCGTTTGTGCTGTGAAAACAATTGTAGGATCTGCCGTAAAAGGACCGCCTAATTTTGAGTCATCTAAACCATAGCCAATTTTAGAAACTTCTTGTTTTTTACTTACTTCGGATGTGTTGAATTTTAAAAAATCCATTGGGTTTGGCCATTGAGGGCCAAATTTTGGAGCAAAGTATGCGATGGTTGCTGACAATACAATAAATATTGTAATAGGTCTAAGTAATTTTGAGATTTCTCTAGCATAATTTTGTAAGTGTTCACTCTCTTTTATTCGTTCTATGCGAAGAAGACTAAGCATAAAAAAGCCGATGACAACAGTACGAATAATAGCGTAGTTTGCATTGTATAAATGTAAGTTATGAAAAATTGTGATATAAATAATAGTCAATATAAGAAATAACAATCCACGCTTTTTATGAATCAACCAAAAAGAGATGAAAGCACTCAAAAACCAAAATGATAGAAAAAATAAAACGGTTGGAAAAACTGGAGAAATATCTAGCAAATTCCCCTGGAATAACAGGGAGGAATTTCGAGAAATATCAGTAAAAAATTTCGTTAGCCAAGATGGATTTATAAAAATATTTTTATAATATAGGAGATGAATGATGAATAAAATTGTCACGATCTTTATCGGAATCTGCCACTTTGTTTGAAAAAAAGAGAGTGTGAAGCAAATTCCTATAAATATTACAAAAATATCTAATCTACCTACGTTTGTAATACCTAAAAGGGGTCGTATCCATTCTAGTAAAAGTAGAAATGCACATGCATGCATGAAGAATCTGCTCATATCCCATTTGTATTTTGTTTGTAATGTTGTCATTTGCTCACCTCAAAAAACACGTTTGTATACTGGTTTCCATAAACTACATTTACAAATATTTTTCGTTTTTGTAGAGTTTCTAATATATTTAGTTCTCGATGTGAGAGCTGATTCGGTTTTTCTTTCACGACAAAAACTAGTAATTTTCTATTTTGTATAGCGGCATAGTCAGCTGCCTTTTGAATATCGGGAGAAAGATCGCTTGTCACGAGTATAATTGTTACGGGCTCATAAACTTTTCTTAATTCCATTTCTACACTCCGGGAGAGCGGGAATACACTGTCCGCTTGTACTTTCGCTAAATGACAAAAGATTTGCTGCAACTGACTATCCCCATTGTCTAAAGGGAAAAAAGTTCGTTCTTTTCCGACAGACACAAATGACGCTGGTGAATTTTGCTTCAATACAGCCCTGACAATAGAGGCAGTAAATGTGACGACTGATTCGAATAGAGGAGACTCAGTTCTGTCTATGAATATCATAATATTATGGCTGCGCTGTTGTTCAAACTCTTTCGTCATAATGTTGTTTGTTCTTGCAGTTGCTTTCCAATCAATCCATGAAAAGCGGTCACCAGGTTTATAGTCTCTCACACCGACAGAAATGGTAGAGTCTTTTGTGAAATTTATATTTGCTGAGAGCGCTCCTTGCTCGAAATGGTTTTCCAATTGCTGATACGTTATATCTACATACTGAGGATAGACTAAAAATGTATCCGGAACTGAAAAAGTTACTTCTTTCTCCATCATACCGAATAGATCACCAGTTTTGACGCGTACGCTTGAAAAAGTGTGCTCTCCTCTAGGGATTGTGTCAATTGCATATTGAAACGAAAAATTTCGTTTTAATCCTGGAAAGAGTATTGTTTTATTCATCTTTGTTTGTCTACAACTTGTAAGGTGTGGTGGCAGTTCATCTTCTATAACTAAATAAAGTAAGGGGAAAGGAAATTTTCTTTTTATTGTAATCGTGCTTACAAATCGTTCTCCTGCTACATAATCGTTTTGATTTGTTATTCTTTTTACTTCAGCACCCCGTAAAGCGTAGAAGGGGAATAATAGTGAATAAAGGCCAATAGGAACCATACTGTAAAATAAAAACCAACTTACAAATCCTCCTTGAAGCATAGCGTACACAAATGTTAACACTAGGCATAAAGGGATTAGTAATAACTTCAAAACGTGATATAGTGCTCGTAGCATGCGTTTCATCAAAGGTTCATCTTCCTTTGAGTCGGCACGGTAGTTCGCGCAACGATTTTTGAAATAACTTGTTCCCCTGTTATTCCTTCAAATTTTGCTTCCATTTTTAGAATGAGTCTGTGAGCTAACACGTAAGGAGCTAAAAATTTAACATCGTCTGGAATAACATAATTTCTGCCATGGATGAATGCATAAGCTTGTGAAGCTTTCATTAAAGCAATCGAGCCACGTGGACTTGCACCTAGTTGCATAGAACTATAAGAGCGAGTTTGACTAACAAGCTTTACAATGTAATGCTTGATTGCTTTGTCCATGCTTATTTCCCGTGCGCTTTGTTGCAAATAAAGTAATTCTTCTATTGTAGTAATAGCTTGTAAAAGGGAGAGGGGATTTGGTTTTTCCATCCGGTTTAAAACTTCAAATTCTTCTTCTGGTGAAGGATACCCCATTTTTAGCTTCAATAAGAAACGATCGAGCTGGGCTTCTGGTAAAGGATATGTTCCCTCATATTCGACTGGATTTTGTGTAGCCATTACAAAGAATGGTTTTGGTAACGGTCTTGTCATACCATCTATTGTAATATTGCCTTCTTCCATACTTTCAAGTAAGGCAGATTGTGTTTTGGGAGATGTACGATTAATTTCATCAGCAAGTATAAAATTTCCCATGATTGGTCCAGGCTTGAACTCGAATTGGAGCTCTTTCGGATTGTAAATAGAAACACCTGTTACATCTGACGGCAGTAAATCAGGTGTGAATTGAATTCGCTTGTAATCAGCATCAATAGATTTAGAAAGAGCGCGTACTAACATTGTTTTCCCAACGCCAGGAACATCTTCTAATAGTACATGACCTTCAGCTAAGAGAGCTGTCAAAGCTAAAATCGTTTCTTTTCTTTTTCCGACCATTATTTTTTCAATATTGTTAATTATTTTTTCTATAATGGGATGTAATGAATCAAGTTGGTGCATCGTAATCCTCCTAATGTTATTATCGTTTTCTAATCTATTTAGTGGAAAATAGAACGTACCTCTCTATGTGCGAGTATAAAACTCTTACCTTTAATTCTAAGAATATTCAGATTATTTATTCTGATTACATCTAGTATAATTGTTTCAGTAACTAAGGGCAATATGGTAAATAATGATTTCTAGTTTTATAAATGCATTCAAATGGCTGTTTCCTATATTTATAAAGAAAAACGTAGGAGTTTCTCCTACGTTTTTCTTTTGCAAAATAGTCAATACCTCAAAATACTATTCTTCTATTAATCAAGATTTACTATAAATCTTCATAACAAAACAAAAGGTCTTCTCACAAACTTATTTTCTACTGAATTTTTGACAATCTCTTGAACTGTGCGAAATGTCACACCTGTATTTTACAACCTCTCCTATAGTAAGGGTATGTAAGAGAGACGTATTAAAGGAGTGAACAGTATGAAGAAGAAACCTTCAGCACTAATGAGACGTTTAAAATATTTTTCACCAATAGATCGTTATAACGATAATCATACACAAGAAACATATGAAGATCGTGAATGGGAAAATGTGTATAGAAAGCGTTGGCAGCATGATAAAGTAATTCGTTCTACACATGGTGTGAACTGTACTGGTTCATGTAGTTGGAACATTTATGTGAAAGATGGAATTGTAACTTGGGAAGGACAGGAGCTTAACTATCCAACAACAGGTCCAGATATGCCTGACTTTGAACCACGAGGATGTCCACGTGGAGCGAGTTTTTCTTGGTACATTTATAGTCCACTTCGTGTGAAATATCCGTATGTACGTGGTGTTCTTTGGAGTATGTGGCAAGAGGAATTACAAAATAATGAGTCACCATTAGATGCTTGGAAAAGTATTGTGGAAAACCCTGAAAAAGTACGCAAGTATAAGCAGGCACGTGGTAAAGGGGGATTCGTTCGTGCGAATTGGGATGAAGTGTTACAACTCGTTTCAGCTTCATTATTATATACAGTAATGAAATACGGTCCAGACCGAAATGTTGGCTTTTCACCAATTCCAGCTATGTCGATGTTAAGTCATGCTGCAGGTAGCCGTTTTATGCAACTTATGGGTGGACCGATGCTTAGTTTCTATGATTGGTACGCAGATTTACCACCAGCTTCTCCGCAAATTTGGGGTGATCAAACAGATGTACCAGAAAGTAGTGACTGGTATAACTCTGGTTACATTATGACATGGGGTTCAAATGTACCGATGACAAGAACACCAGACGCACACTTTTTAGCGGAGGTTCGATATAAAGGAACGAAAGTCGTTTCTGTCAGTCCTGATTTTGCTGAGTCAACAAAGTTTGCGGATGATTGGATTAGTGTGAAACAAGGTACAGACGGTGCACTTGCGATGGCAATGGGGCACGTGATCTTACAAGAATTTTACGTAGATAATCAAGTGGAATACTTCACAAAGTATGCGAAGCAATATACTGATTTTCCTTTCTTCGTTACATTGAAACAAAAAGGAGACCAATTCGTTGCGGATCGATTCTTAAATGCTTCTGATATTGGACGCGAAACAAAGTTAGGAGAATGGAAACCTGTACTTTGGAACGAGAACACGAATGATTTTGCAACACCTCATGGCACAATGGGGTCACGTTGGGATAACGAAAAGAAATGGAATTTACGTTTAGAAGATGAAGAAACAGGTGAAAAGATTGATCCACGTCTTTCTGTACTTGGAATGGAAGATCATGTTGGAACTGTACAAATCCCGTACTTCTCTGATAATGGAAACAAAGTATTAGAACGTACAATTCCAGTGAAAAAGGTTATGACAGAAGAGGGCGAAGTGTTCGTTACTACTGTATATGACTTAACGTTAGCAAATTACGGTGTGAACCGAGGGCTTGGTGGACAAGAGCCGAAAGACTTCAATGATGACGTGCCGTTTACACCTGCATGGCAAGAGAAAATGACGGGAGTGAAACGAGATCTAATCATTCAAATCGCTCGTGAGTTCGCACAAAATGCTGTTGATACGAACGGTCGCTCAATGATTATTGTCGGAGCTGGTATTAACCATTGGTTTAACTCTGATACAATTTATCGCGCAGTTTTAAATCTTGTTCTTCTTGTCGGAGCGCAAGGTGTAAACGGCGGTGGCTGGGCGCATTACGTTGGGCAAGAAAAATTGCGACCAGCAGAAGGATGGCAAACAATTGCGATGGCAAAAGATTGGCAAGGGCCACCGAAATTACAAAATGGTACATCTTTCTTCTATTTCGTAACAGATCAATGGCGTTATGAAGATACACCAGTTGGACATTTAGCATCACCAGTCGAAGGCAACTCTCGTTATCAACATCACGGTGATTACAACGTATTAGCGGCACGACTTGGCTGGTTACCTTCGTATCCGACATTCGAGAAAAATGGAATTGAACTATATAAAGAAGCTGTTGCTGCTGGTGCAACAACGCAAGAAGAAATCGGAAAATACGTTGCACAAAAACTTAAAGAAAAAGAACTAAAATTTGCGATTGAAGATCCAGATAATAAAAATAACTTCCCGCGCAACTTATTCGTTTGGCGTGCAAACTTAATTTCAAGTTCTGGTAAAGGACACGAATATTTCTTAAAACATTTATTAGGTACAACGAACGGATTAATGAATGATGATAGTGATTCATTACGACCAGAAGAAATGAAATGGCATGAAGAAGCGCCAGAAGGGAAGCTTGATTTGCTCATTAATTTAGATTTCCGTATGGCTGGAACAGCGCTTTATTCTGATATCGTCTTACCGGCTTCAACTTGGTATGAAAAACACGATTTAAGCAGTACAGATATGCATCCATTTGTACATCCATTTAATCCGGCAATCGGTTCACCATGGGAAGCACGTTCTGACTGGGATATTTTCACTTCACTTTCTAAAGCTGTGTCAGATTTAGCAGAGAAAATTGATCTTGAACCAATAAAAGAAGTTGTTGCAACACCACTTTTTCATGATACACCGCAAGAATTAGCACAACCACTTGGTAAGATTAAAGATTGGAGCAAAGGTGAGTGTGAACCAATACCAGGTAAAACGATGCCGCAAATTCATGTTGTCGAAAGGGATTATAAAACGATTTATGACAAAATGACAGCACTTGGACCAAATGCCGGGAAACAACCGATTGGTACGAAAGGAATTTCTTGGTCGGCAGAAAAAGAGTATGAGCAATTAAAAAGCCGATTAGGAGTTGTTCGAACAGATTCTATTGCGAAAGGTTGTCCAGACATAAAAGAAGCAATCAATGCTGCTGAAGCGGTATTAACGCTTTCTTCTACAACAAATGGTCATATGGCTGTAAAAGCATGGGAAGCACTTGAAAAACAAACAGATTTAAAATTACGTGATTTAGCAGAAGAACGTGAAGAAGAATGCTTCACATTTGAACAAATTACAGCGCAGCCAAAAACAGTAATTACTTCTCCAGCCTTTACAGGTTCTGAAAAAGGTGGGCGCCGTTACTCACCATTTACAACAAATGTAGAACGTCTCATCCCTTGGAGAACAATCACTGGACGACAATCTTTCTATTTAGATCATGACATGATGAAAGAATTTGGTGAAACGATGGCAACATTTAAACCAATTCTGCAACATAAACCGTTCCGTAAATCACGACCTGAAGTAGAAGGGAAAGAGATTACACTAAACTATTTAACACCGCATAATAAGTGGTCCATTCATAGTATGTACTTTGATTCATTACCGATGTTAACGCTATTTAGAGGTGGTCCAACTGTTTGGATGAATAAAGAAGATGCTGAAGAAGCTGGTGTTGCAGATAATGATTGGATTGAGTGCTTTAACCGTAATGGTGTTGTTGTTGCACGTGCTGTTGTAACGCACCGTATACCGAGAGGAATGGCGTTTATGCACCATGCGCAAGATCGCCACATTAACGTACCTGGAACGAAATTAACAAGTAATCGCGGGGGAACGCATAATAGTCCAACTCGAATTCACGTAAAACCGACACATATGATTGGTGGATACGGTCAATTAAGTTATGGATTTAACTATTATGGTCCAACTGGGAACCAGCGCGATTTAAACGTTGTAATTCGCAAACTGAAGGAGGTAGATTGGCTTGAAGATTAAAGCACAAGTCGGAATGGTAATGAACCTAGATAAATGCATCGGCTGCCATACTTGTAGCGTAACGTGCAAAAACACCTGGACAAATCGTCCAGGTGCTGAATATATGTATTTTAATAACGTAGAAACGAAACCTGGCATTGGTTATCCGAAGCAATGGGAAGATCAGGAGAAATATAAAGGTGGCTGGGAATTGAAAAATGGTGAAATTCAGCTGAAATCCGGTTCGAAAATGAAGCGCCTTATGAATATTTTTCACAATCCAGATCAACCAACAATTGATGATTACTTTGAACCTTGGAACTATGATTATGAAACGTTAACAAATAGCCCACAGCGTAAGCATCAGCCAGTTGCTCGTCCGAAATCAGCAATTACAGGTGAATTTATTGAAAAAATTGAATGGGGTCCAAACTGGGAAGATGATTTAGCTGGTGGACATATAACAGGATTACAAGATCCGAACGTAAAGAAAATGGAAGAAGAAATTAAAACGGATTTTGAAAATGTCTTTATGATGTATTTACCACGCATATGTGAACATTGTATGAATCCATCTTGCGTATCGTCTTGTCCATCTGGTGCGATGTATAAACGGGAAGAAGATGGGATTGTTCTTGTAGATCAAAATGCATGTCGTGCATGGAGATTCTGCGTATCATCTTGCCCATATAAAAAAGTGTATTTTAACTGGCAAACGAATAAAGCGGAAAAATGTACAATGTGTTTCCCGCGTATTGAAGCTGGTATGCCAACAATTTGTTCGGAAACATGTGTCGGACGTATCAGATATATTGGGGTAATACTATATGACGCTGACAAAGTAAAAGAAGCAGCTTCAGTTGAAAATGAAAAAGATTTATACGAATCTCAGCTTACTGTTTTCTTAGATCCAAATGATCCAGAAGTAGCAGCTGAAGCGAAAAAACAAGGCATTCCTGAAGAGTGGATTAAAGCGGCACAACAGTCACCAATCTATAAAATGATTACCGATTGGAAAATTGCTCTACCTCTTCATCCAGAGTATCGTACAATGCCAATGGTTTGGTATATCCCACCGCTTAGCCCAATTATGAATATGGTGGAAGGGAAAGGTAGTAACTGGCAAGCAGAAGAGATTTTCCCTGCTATCGATAATATGCGTATTCCAATTCAATATTTAGCGAATTTACTCACTGCAGGAGATGAATCACATATTCGCCTTACATTGAAAAAAATGGCTGTTATGCGAACGCATATGAGAGCAATTCAAATTAATAAAGAACCAAATGAAGCGGTATTAAAAGAACTCGGTTTAACAAAACAAGATGTAGAAGACATGTATCGTCTGCTTGCTATCGCAAAATATAAAGATCGTTTTGTTATCCCGACGTCTCACCGCGAACAAGTTGCAGATTTATATAATGAACAAGGAAGCTGTGGTTTATCATTTGCAGGTGGTCCAGGCTCTTGCATGACAATTTCTTAAATAATGGGGGCGGAAAAATATGAAACAAAGTCTACAAACTGCTTTTTCTTGTTCTTCTTTTCTTCTCTCCTACCCTGAACTAGGGTGGAGAGAAGCTTTAACAGAACTACAAGAAGAGATTGAAGCGATTGAACAGGAAGAAGTGAAAACTTCACTTACAGCATTTTTAAAACAAGCGCTACATAAAACGAACGATCAACTCATTGATAGTTACGTATATACATTCGATTTCGGTAAGAAGACAAATATGTATTTAACGTATATGAACACTGGTGAACAAAGAGAAAGAGGTATTGAATTACTAGAGTTAAAACAGCATTATAAAAAATCAGGTTTTGAAGTAACGGATAAAGAATTACCTGATTATTTACCACTTTTGCTTGAGTTTTTTGCAAATGCAAATGAGCAAGACAGTGAACCAATTATGAGTAAATACAAGGAGAATATACAAGCATTACACGTTCAATTAAAAGAAGCAGACAGTATGTATGAACCAATCCTTACGGCTGTTCTACTCGCTATTGATATATGGGGTGTACAGACAAATTAGAAAGGAGAGTTGTCAAAATGATGGATCAATTTCTATGGGTGTTGTTTCCCTATATCATTTTTGCAATCTTTATCGGTGGACATATTTTCAGATACAACTATGATCAATTTGGATGGACATCAAAATCTAGTGAACTATTAGAAAAGAAAATGCTCCGAATTGGAAGTCTATTATTCCATTTTGGGATTATGTTCATAATTGGCGGTCATGTTATGGGGATATTAATTCCAGAAGCTGTATACCGTTCGATAGGTATTTCTGAGCATATGTATCATGTAGTAGCAATTAGTTTTGGTCTTCCGGCAGGTGTTGCTTCTATCATCGGTTTAATTATATTAACGTACCGCCGCGTAACAGTAAAACGCATCATTGCAACGAGTACAAAGGGAGATTATATTGCGCTTATTTTATTACTTATCGTAATGCTAGCAGGGCTTTCTTCAACGTTTTTAAATATCGACTCAAAAGGATTTGATTATCGTACAACGATCGGTCCATGGTTCCGAAGCCTCTTTATTTTCCAACCGAAAGTTGAATATATGACGGAAGTACCTGTATGGTTTAAAATTCATATTCTTGCAGGAATGGGGCTTTTCGCAGTATGGCCATTCACTAGACTGGTACATGTATTTAGTGCCCCAATTAAATATGTAAGCCGTAGTTATGTAATTTACAGAAGACGTATTCCTAATGGATTGAAAAAATAGTTTTAGTATACATGTTTAATAATTTATAAAGAAAGCCGAGATCTAATTGGAGACCTCGGCTTTCCTTATAGGTATAAGTACCTAAATAAGACGCTAATCAATACTGCAAACAGAAGCAGAGCAATCTTCACAAGCAATTTCACATTTTAAAAATTGTAAATCGTGAATGGTAATCTTTCCTTTATGAATAGAAATTGTACCTTGCTTTTTTAATTCATTTAACATTCGATTTACGCTTTCACGTGAAGTTGCACAGAAATTAGCTAGTTCTTGATTCGTTAACGGTAAATCGATGAGAATGCCATTTTCTTTTAATACACCGTAACTATTTGTCATTCGAATGAGAGTAGAATATAAGGCACCTTTTTTGCCGTGTAACACTAAATCTCGGAACTTCGTTTGCATTCTTCTTAAATGTTCACTAATCCACTTCATAAATTCAAATACAAGAGCGGGTTTTTGAAGTAATGCTTTTTCTAACGCTTCACGCTTTATTACACCTACTTCAACATCTTCAAGACATTTTGAGTTTAATAAATATTTTGCATTATCTGTGAACAATGTTAATTCTCCAATAATGTCATATTCCGAACAAATTCGAAGTGTTAATTCTTGTCCGTCAGCACTAAGTTTACTAATTTGTACTTTTCCTGAGTGGATAATATAGAGTTCGGTTGCCTCCATACCTTCTTGAAAAATAAAACTACCTTTTTTTATCTGCATTTTATATTCAACAGATGCAAGTAATTCCTTTAAATCTTGAGATAATTTCATACTGTTTGTCACAGCAATCACCTTTCTTCTTATAAGCAATACATTTCCTATTTTGAGTGTAAATATGCTGAAAATGCAAGAGCTATTTCAAAATTGATGTAAAATTTCAATGACCGTAAGGAGTAGGGACTGAAGATGTGAACAAAATGCGAACGGATTTGTGAAGAATTTTTGAATGGGGAAAGTAATGTGAGAAAAGTCACATTGAATATGTCGCTTCTTTTTTATAATGAAGGCAAATAAAAAAACGAAAGCTTACTAAGCATTGCAGCAGAAAAGAAGGGATATAGATGCACGAGAAAATGAAAGATTCTTTAAAGCGGCCACTTCAAGATTTACGTATTTCAGTTATTGATCGTTGTAATTTTAGGTGCACATACTGTATGCCTGCTGAAGTGTTCGGAGCTGATTACGCTTTTTTACAGGAAGAGTTTTTATTATCTTTTGATGAAATAGAGAGACTAGCTAGGTTATTTATAAGTATGGGAGTTAATAAAATTAGGCTTACTGGCGGTGAACCGTTATTGCGTAAAGACTTATCCCAGTTAATCGCAAGGCTTACAAAACTAGAAGGCTTAAAAGACATTGGGCTCACAACAAACGGAATTCATTTAGCAAAACAAGCTAAGGCGCTAAAAGAAGCAGGATTAAAGCGTGTAAATATTAGTTTAGATGCAATAGAGGATCATGTCTTCCAAAAAATTAATGGAAGAAATGTAAGTACGAAACCTGTACTGAAAGGAATTGAAGCAGCGAAGGAAGCTGGGTTAGAAGTAAAGGTAAATATGGTTGTAAAAAAAGGAATGAATGATAGTCAAATTCTTCCTATGGCTCGTTATTTTAAAGAACAAGAAATTCAGCTTCGTTTCATTGAGTTTATGGATGTGGGCAGTACGAACGGATGGAATTTTGAACAAGTGATTACGAAGGAACAATTAATAGAGAAAATTAATCGTGTATATCCGATTGAACCTGTTACGCCTCGTTATTTTGGAGAAGTTGCGAAATTGTATCGATATGTAGGGAGCGATGCAGAAGTTGGATTTATTACTTCAGTATCTGAGTCATTTTGTTCTTCTTGTACGAGAGCTCGTATTTCGGCAGACGGTAAGTTTTTTACGTGTCTATTTGGAACGAAAGGAACAGACTTACGAACGCTTCTTAGAGAAAATATTTCGGATGCTTCACTACTACAAATTCTCAAACATACATGGGAGTTTAGAACAGATCGATATTCAGATGAAAGAACGGCAGAAAGCACAAATAAACGTCAAAAAGTTGAAATGTCTTACATTGGCGGATAGTGAAAGGAGGTTTTCCTATGCAAGAGCGATATTCAAGACAAGTATTGTTTTCTGGAATAGGTGAAATGGGACAAAGAAAAATAAGAGAAAAGCAAGTGCTCCTAATCGGTGCGGGTGCACTAGGCGCTGCGAATGCAGAAGCACTCGCTAGGATGGGAATTGGGAAATTGACAATTGCCGATCGTGACTATGTCGAATGGAGTAATTTACAACGGCAACAGTTATATACAGAAGAAGATGCAAAACAATGCAAACCAAAAGCAATTGCAGCGGCAGAACATGTAAGAAAGATTAATTCTGAAGTGGAAATTGTACCAGTTGTAATGGATGTCACAATGCAAGAAATAGAAGAGTTAACAAAAGAAGTGGATCTCATTATAGATGCCACTGACAACTTCGATACGCGCCTACTTATAAATGATATTTCACAAAAAGAAAATATACCTTGGATATACGGTGGGTGTGTTGGAAGTTACGGTGTAACGTATACAATTCTTCCAGGAAAAACACCATGTTTTCGCTGCTTAATGGATCATCCGATGGGCGGTGCAACATGTGATACAGCGGGAATTATTCAGCCAGCTGTACAGATGATTGTTGCTCACCAAGTGACAGAAGCAATGAAAATATTGGTGGATGATTTCGAGACGCTACGAGGAACAATGTTATCATTTGATATTTGGAACAATCAATTTCTCTCATTAAAAGTAAATAAACAGAAAAAAAGTACATGTCCATCTTGCGGAAATACACGTACGTACCCAAGTTTAACATTTGAATCACAGGTGAAAACGGAGGTGCTATGCGGACGGAATACAGTTCAAATCCGTCCAGGAATAAAGAGAGTTCTAAATTTAAACGAAATCCAAAAAAGATTACAAAAAATTGTACATGTCCAAAAAACGCCGTACTTACTATCATTTCTAATTGATGAATATCGTTTCGTTTTATTTACAGACGGTAGGGCATTTATTCATGGGACAAATGATGTGAAAATAGCAAAACGATTGTACGCAAAATATATAGGATGAACAGAGAGAGTTTCCCCCTTATTAAAACGAGGTGAAAAAGAATGTTAGCAAAACGCATACCAATTCCAGTGGCAGAAGCAGTTGCACGAGTAATGAAATATGCTCATCAAGGTGAAATAGAAAAGGTTTCTCTTATAGAAAGTTACGGAAGAACGCTTGGAGAAGATGTTATTGCAGATTATGATGTCCCGCATTTTGATCGCTCTCCGTACGATGGATTTGCGATTCGAGCGGAAGACACAAAAGAAGCTAGTAACAGTAATCCCATTCAGTTTGAAGTGATTGGCGAAATTGGAGCAGGGTTTGTTTTTACAGAAGAAGTGAAAGCATTTCAAGCTGTCCGTATTATGACAGGAGCCGCAATTCCGAAAGGGTGTAATGCGGTTGTTATGTTAGAACTAACGGAAGGATTTGAAAAAAACGAAAAGACTTATATGACATTAAAACGCTGTTTCGCAGCCGGTGATAACATTTCTTTTAAAGGTGAAGATGTAAAACAAAATACTATCCTTGTGAAAGAAGGGACTGTTATTAACCCGGGAGTTGCAGCACTTCTTGCTACGTTTGGTTATAGTACCGTACGCGTTGTAAAACAGCCGGTTATTGGAATTGTAACGACAGGAAGTGAACTGCTTGAAGTACATGAACAATTAAAGACAGGGAAGATTCGAAATAGTAACTCCTATATGATAGCTGCACAAATTGAACGAGCAGGCGGAGTTGTACGGTATTATGGACAATTCGCTGACGATTTTGAGACGTGTTATAACACTGTGGAAAAAGCGATAAAAGAAGTTGATATTTTAATTACGACTGGTGGCGTTTCAGTAGGAGACTATGACTATTTACCTGCCATCTATGAGAGATTACGAGCTAATGTACTTTTTAACAAAATAGCGATGCGACCAGGAAGTGTGACAACTGTAGCTGAGGTAGAAGGAAAACTACTATTTGGTTTATCTGGTAATCCTTCAGCTTGTTATGTCGGTTGTGAATTATATGTTAGACCAGTCATTGGAACATACTTGCATAGAAAAGATTCGCACGTATTTCGTGCAGAGGCAATTTTACAAAAAGACTTTCCGAAAGCAAATCCGTTTACTCGATTTGTAAGGGGGAGAGTAGAAATTGTAGATGGTCAATTACAAGTTACACCAGTTGGTTTAGATAAATCTAGCGCAATTTCTTCACTTGCAGAAGCGAATGCATTTATCATTTTGCCAGGGGGAACGAGAGGATTTAAAGCTGGAATTACTGTTTCGGTACTGTTATTAGAATCAACCAACGGAAGTGAATGGCCATGGAAAGAATTGCTTCGTTCATACAAATAATAGAAAAATAGATTGCTAATTTATACAAAGATAAGAGGTGCGAAATGACACATACGTATTATGAAGTAATAGATACACCTATATCAATTGAAGAAGTTACAAACAAAGTAATTCGGCGTGAGTGTGGTGCGGTTACTACTTTTATTGGCACTGTTAGAGAATTTACGAAAGGCCGTCGTACGCTTTATTTAGAGTATGTAGCTTATAAAACAATGGCGGAGAAACAGCTTGAGAGAATTGGTACCGAAGTAGGGGAGAAATGGCCTGGAACATATGTAGCAATTACACATCGCATTGGTACATTACAAATTTCTGATTTGGCTGTTGTCGTTGCTGTTGCTACACCGCATCGGAAAGCTGCTTATGAGGCGAATGAATATATTATGGAACGTATAAAACAAATTGTTCCGATATGGAAAAAAGAGTTTTGGGAAGATAGTGAGTCGTGGATAGGCGATCAGTTAGAGAAAACAGCATATGGTAATGGCGAGCCTGGAAAGGAGATGAGAATTTGATTGAAGTACTATTATTTGCACATTTACAAGAAGAAGTAAGTAAGCCAGCATTACACATAGATTGTGAAAATATTACAGTTGCGAAGCTGAAGGAAGTTCTGATTAAGGGATATAATGTAGCAATTTCAAACGAGATTATGGTCGCGATAAATGAAGAATACGCAAATGAGGATGACATTATTCAAACTGGTGATGTCGTAGCAATGATTCCGCCAGTAAGTGGTGGTTGATTCTTTTCAGCCTAATCATGTAAGAACGTGATTAGGCTGGAGGGAATGAATATAACTACGTATACATAGGAGGGAACAGGATGAAAAGTCCTAATTTTCAATTAAGTTTACAAACTTCTAATCTAATTATCGGTTTTATGGTGTGGGTTATTTTATCATCATTAATGCCCTATATTAAAGTGGATATCCCATTAACTGCGGGACAAATTTCTATGGTAACAGCAGTACCCGTTATTTTAGGTTCTGTTCTTCGCATTCCAATTGGTTATTGGACAAATCGTTTCGGAGCAAGAAAATTATTCTTTATTAGTTTTATTCTATTATTATTTCCTGTTTTTTATATTAGTGTTGCCAATTCTATGATGGATTTAATTATTGGTGGATTATTTGTAGGAATCGGTGGTGCTGTATTCTCTGTAGGAGTAACTTCTTTACCAAAATACTTTCCAAAAGAGAGTCACGGTTTTGTAAATGGTATTTACGGTGTCGGTAACGCTGGAACAGCAATTACTTCATTTTTAGCGCCTGTTATCGCAACTTCAGTTGGCTGGAGAACGACAGTACAATGTTATTTAGTTTTACTTGCAGCGTTTGCACTTATGAACTTTTTATTAGGTGATCGTAAAGAGAAAAAAGTGAATACACCACTAATGGAACAAATAAAAGGTGTATATAAAAATGAGAAACTTTGGTTTTTATGTATCTTTTACTTTTTAACTTTCGGATCATTTGTTGCATTTACAGTATATTTACCAAACTTTTTAGTATCTCATTTCGGATTAGAGAAAGTAGATGCAGGTATACGTACAGCCGGATTCATCGTACTCGCAACAATTATGCGTCCGATTGGTGGTTGGCTCGGTGATAAGTTTAATCCATTTAAAATATTAATCTTCGTATTTATCGGTTTAACACTTTCAGGTATTATTTTATCATTTATGCCTAGCATGAACGTATATACATTTGGTTGCCTACTTGTCGCATTTTGCGCAGGTATCGGTAATGGTACAATCTTCAAACTCGTTCCAATGTACTTCTCAGAACAAGCTGGTATTGTAAATGGACTCGTTTCAGCTTTAGGCGGACTTGGAGGATTCTTCCCGCCATTAATTTTAACATTACTATTCCAACTAACAGGTCATTATGCAATTGGATTTATGGCGTTATCAGAAGTCGCACTTGCTTGTTTAATCATTACAGTATGGATGTATAGCCAGGAGAAACTCTTAGTGATGTTAAAGAATCATTAATAAGGAAAAAGAACCGTCCCAAAGTATTTTGGGATGGTTCTTTTAGTAATAGGCTTCAACATGTTTTCTATTGATATCTTAACGAACGTTTGTTTTCTAAAATAATGTGGTTTTAAAATGAAAAAAAGAAGAGTAATGGGATTTTATGTTAAAATATAAATATCAGATGTTATTCAATTAAAGGGCAGGTTAGTTCAAGCACAAAGATTAAACTAATTTTTAGAAAGCAAATATTTAATTGGATTGGGGTGTTTAGATGAAAAAGTTATATAAGTCCACTCAAGATAAACAAGTATCAGGTGTGTTAGGTGGCTTAAGTGACAAGTATGGAATTGATGTTAGTATCCTTCGCATAGTAACTGCATTATCAGCCTTTTTTACTAGCGGATTTACAGTGTTAATTTATATAATAGCTGCAATTGTATTGCCTACAGATAAAGAAATCAAGGGATAAATGTATGACCTTAAATCTAATTCTACAATCGAGAACTCAGTTTTTTGTCTATTGAAAGTTTCCAAAGTAAAAGAAACAGTACGATTGTTATAAGACTGAAATGAATAAACGAAACATCCTCATAAAACATTCGGAATATATCGAGAATGAAAACAATAACTTTTGAATTAAACGATATGACTATTGATCGCTAATGAATCGATTAATAGTCACTCCTTTCTAAAAAATATCTATCAATCTATATCAAGAAATATAAAAAATTGAAATTCCTCGGAATTTTAAAAAACATATGACGGTATCTATAACAAGAAAAAACTTCATATTTTATTAGAACCAGCTTTTTGATAAGGCTAATGGGTATTGTGAAAAAGTATACTTAAACTAAAGAATACAGTTCAGTTCGATAAGATAAAATTATAAATTTCTATAAATAATCCATAATTTTCTTTATGGCTCATATTTGTTATGTTAAAGAAAAAAGAGGGGAGGGAAATAAAATAAGTGTTTTTTCTGATTAGTGAGAACTGATGGTGTTTTCCGATGAATTAAATGTGGTCCATATGTAGTAAAGTGTTTAATCCAACTAAAATATATGTAGAATGAGGTTGTAAATGTTTGTTTTTATTATATTAGACGTAATATTACCGATATTAATATTGATGCTAATTGGTGCAATCTTACAAAGAAAGTTTCAATTTGACTTAAAGCAACTATCTACACTTATTACGTATTGCTTGATGCCTGCGGCTGTATTTGTGAATATATATGATATTCGTATAGAAATAGATTTGTTGCTCCAGATAATATACTATTTAATGCTTTACAGTCTAAGTCTGATCATAGTAAGTCATTTTATTTCAAAAATATTAAAGTTAGAAAAAGGAGAAAGTGCAGCTCTAAAAAATAGCATTTCGTTAATGAATTCCGGTAATTATGGATTACCAGTAAGTCAATTGATTTTCAGTCACAATCCAGTGGGGGTTTCCATTCAGATTTTCATTGTTATTTTCCAGAATCTTTTAACCTATTCATATGGAATATATAACTTACTATCAGCAACAAAAACAATCGGAGGTATTATTCAATCATTTCTAAGACTGCCTGTATTTCATGCGCTCGTATTAGGGATTCTCTTTCAATCTTTTACAATTCAATTACCTAATTCTATCTTGCTACCTCTTAATCAGCTTGCGAATGGTTTTGTTGCAATAGCACTCATATTGCTAGGGGCGCAATTATCCAACATTAAGCTTAAATTTTTCCATCGAGTCATAACATGGGCTTTAATTGGAAGGTTACTGATGGGACCATTAGTAGCACTTACCATGATCTACCTACTAAAGATTGATGGTATTGTTGCACAATCATTATTTATTGCAAGTTCTTTTCCTACTTCAAGAAATACAGCAACGATTGCTATGGAGTATCAAATAGAGCCTGAACTACATGCGCAAATCGTTTTATTTTCAACACTTTTTAGTATTGTTACAGTAACTGTCGTTATTTATTTGTCATATATTTTGTTTTGAATTTACATGCAAAAACGAATAAATTTGAGGTGGCGAGTGATGGAAGGGGATCGATATGAGAAAAAACAGTCTTTCATATATTAGGTGTCGTTTACAATTGTACCATGTCTGATAATTAAGCGGCTTAATTCAAAAAAGGAAACTCATTAAGGTTTATTTCGTATACAAATCTTTAAAGCATTTACATATAGACTTGCGAAAAAAGACGCAATCTCGCTTATAATTAAGATTACATGAGCTTAGGATGATAGCGATGGGGCGGGAGTGTCAAGTAAGAATTTTATCTTTATTGATTTTATGAGGTTTTTCCTCATAATTGTATTTAAGGGAGATGATTCTAAATTGAGTAAACAGAATATTAGTACAACTATTTCAGGAGATTTGATTGTTACCCATCTAATTGGCCAGATTAAAACAGAGGATGTGTATGAATGGTTTAATGGCTTTGAGCAGGTTTGTCAGCAATTTATTTCTGAGGGGCGCAAATACAAATTGTTGGTGGATAGAAAAGGATACACGCCAAATCATTTTTCTGTTCAAAAAGTATGGAAAGAGAAGTTCTTCAATGAAACTATTTTGAATCATAGCAAGGCAATTGCATTTCTTCTTGAAGAAGGAGAGATACTGAAGTATTTGCAACAATCCAATACAAAAGAATCCGTGGAGTTTTTTGACGATTATGAACAAGCGCTAAATTGGTTGAATGAATATCCAATATAAAAACTGAATAGAAAGAGTTGCTCGTAATGTTGCACTTGTCATGAAATTTACTTGCTTACAAGTTGCAAACACCATTCATTTTCTTCGTAGATTGCTTATGGAATAACAGAACGGAACTACAACAAAAAGAACAAACGTCCCCTAACAAACGTTTGTCCAAAGATAATTACGATTTTAACTAAGAAATAGACTACAATTTATGTGTACGAGAAATCTTTTTTATAAGTTTAGGCAATATAGATGTTAGTACTTGCTTCAAACGCTTCGTAAACGATGGATCTTTACCTGAAGTTGAAATAGTGACAACATATTCATCATGTCGAATGACGCCAGGTGTGTGAAAAGATGATTCTGTACCATCACTTACAACGTTAACCCACTGAAAATCGTGGGCAGCCTGCTTGACCATCATATTTACAGCATGTTGATTTGTAGCTGCATAAATAAGGTGAGCATCTTTAATATCATCATTACTAAAAGTTTTTTGCTTCCAAGTAATAAAAGGAAGTTCCTTCATCTCCTCGCAAATTTCTGGGCTGATAACGGTGACAAAAGCGCCTGTATTTTTTAATCCAGACGCTTTTCGATATGCAATTTTACCTCCACCAATGATAACGACCACTTTATTTTGCAGATTAAACATAAGGGGGTACATGTTATACATATATGCATTCCTCCATTCGTTCTAACAATGTTAATTTCATATATGTATCAAACTGTAGGCAATTACAAGTCGTCACGTGATCGTATTTTTTTGTATACAACTTAATTTTTTGAAGCAATAATCCGGTAAAGAGAAGGTAGGGCATGACATATACATGGGATGCAGTTGATGTTATTGTCTTTAGCTCAGCAGTAAAAGAGGGCGTTCCTTTCGTTAAAAAGGAGCACGATACTGGTATACTGAGTTTTTGTTCGACAGCTACTCCAATTTGCTGTAACTCATGTATGGGCTGGGGGTCACTACTACCTCTTCCTACGAGTAAAATACTACTATTTTGCATTGGCATAGCTTCACGTATTCTTTTCACTACAAGTTCAACCATATGCGGATGCGTACTAAAAGGTGGTACAACTGAAAATGTTATATGTGGATATTGCTTTTGCATTTGTTCTATCTCAAAAGGAATATCACATTTATAGTGAGCTGCTGCAAATAATAAAACAGGTACAATCATTATTTCAGTTGCTCCCTCTAGTATCGTTTCTGTAACTGCATCCGAAATGGTAGGTTTCGTTAGTTCTAGAAAAGCTATTTTTTGAATTCTTTCGTTACGTTCTTTCATCACAGATTGAATAAAGTGAATGAATTGTTCGTTCCCTTCTTGTAACCGGCTCCCGTGTCCAACATATACAATTCCTTTCATTGTCTTACCATATCTTTCTTCATAAGAGTTTCTTGTAATTGATGATCTACGTTATGAAACCCGACTTTATTTGCATAGTGTAAAGTTGGAACGTCGGTATACGAGAATGGGAGAGTAACAATATCGATAAACCCAAGACGTTTTACTTCTGCTAGAAACGTATCAATAGAAGCGCGTCCTTCAAATACAATGCTATCCCATAAGAATTCTGAAAGCATACGAGAATGGACTTCATCGAAACGATGATCAATTGTATACTTATGAGTCATCATATAAGAGCCGGCACCAATTTTCTCTTGAATAAATGCAATTCGGTTAATATTTCTGCCTAAATAAACAGTTGTAACGGAAGAGAACTTTGCTTCTTTACTTAGTAGGCCATATTGCATAAGTTTTTCTTGAGTGGCAACGTTCATGTGTTGCAGCTCTGCCTGTAAGGAACGAATATCTTTCTGGTATTTACTACATGATTGCATCAAAATTTCTACACTTTCAGCTGAACAAAAAACAAGGCGATCAACGTTAAAAATTTCATTGATTTGTTCAAGTGTTAATGTATATTCTTCCTTTTTGAAAGTTGGAATTTGATATATTTCTGCACCAGCTTCTTGTAACCTTTGCTTCATTACACTTGTTTTATTTGTTGCGGATGTAAATAAAACTTTTTTACCATGTAATGGTTTACGTTCTTTCCAAGCGATTTGATTACGTAAGGAAACGACGTCACCAACAATTGTCATAGAAGGGTTAGAAATATTTTCATTTTTGACGATAGAAACAATGGTAGATAGTGTCCCTGTGACAACGCGCTGTTTACCAGTTGTACCCCATTCAATGACTGCTACTGGCGTATCTTCTTTCTTTCCTGCTTGTCGTAAGTTTTCGCAAATTGTAGGTAAGTTTTTTATACCCATGTAGTAGGCAATCGTATCGCTATTGTGAGATGAATTATATTTTCCATGATCGGTTAAAGGACCTTTTGCATGTCCGGTTAGTAAAGTAACGCTATTACTGTAGTTACGGTGGGTAAGGGGGATACCTGCATAGCTACTAGCGGCGATGCTAGATGTAATGCCTGGTACAATTTCATATGGAATATTTGCTGCTGCTAAAGTTTCGGCTTCTTCACCAACACGGCCAAAAATAGATGGATCTCCGCCTTTTAATCGGACAACAATTTTTCCCTCTTTTGCAAATTGAAGAAGGTGTGCGTTAATCATTTCTTGTCGCATAATATGATTCTTTGGCATTTTTCCGCAATACATAAGTTCACATGTTTGTTTTGTATAGCTAAGAAAGAAAGGGTTTAGTAAACGGTCATATAAAACAATATCTGCACGTTTTAAACACTCTATCGCTTTCTTTGTAATAAGCCCTTCATCACCAGGTCCTGCACCAACTAAATATACATATCCGTTCATATAATTGCACCTCATCTAGTTTTATTTAAAAGGAAGCCAGGGGGAGGCTTCCTTTTGTAAATTACATATATATATAAATGTCATCATCAATGACTTCTACTTCGTACGTTTGAATACAACCGTCATCAGGTTTTTGAACTTCACCTGTTAGTAATGAAATCTTCCAATCATGCAGTGGACAAAAGACGAATTCACCAGATACAATTCCTTCTGCTAACGGTCCGTTTTTATGAGGACAACGATTTTCTACAGCTCGAATATCACCATTTGAAAGGCGGAATAGGACGATAGACATACCTTTCATTTGTACCTCTTTACCGATTTGAATAGGAAGATCTTCTGCACGCATAACTTTTATTTTTTCTTTCGTTTGTATCATATAGATCACAGCTCCTTATTTCACAGTTTCTACTTCATACATTGCTTTTAATGATTTCGTTTCTAGTGCTTGTCCCCAAGCTTCTTTATATGTGTCACGAGCCGTTTGGAAACGTTCATTTAACTTAGTGACCATATTTGCATCTTGCAGTATTTCTTTTATGTGATCGAAGCCTAATCGTTCTGTCCAGTAGGCAGTACGCTCTCCGTAAATACCAGTTTCACGATAATATTGCATGTAAGCTGTAGCGATGCGAAGAACATCATCTTCAGTAGGGACAATCATTACAAAATCAGCTTCACGTACTTCTGTACCACCATTTCCACCAATATAAAGTTGGTATCCATTTTCGACACAAACAACGCCAAAATCTTTCGTAAGTACTTCCGCACAGTTACGCGGACAGCCCGTTACACCCATCTTCATTTTATGAGGTGTATCTACCATTTCTAAGGATTGTTCAAGGAGCATACCAAGTCCTAATGAATCTTTCGTACCGAAACGGCAGAAACGAGAGCCAACACATGATTTTACATTACGAAGAGATTTTGAATACGCATATCCAGAAGTCATATTTAAGTCAGCCCATACGTTAGGTAAATCTTGTTTCTTAACACCGTATAAGCCAATTCGACTTGCACCGGTAATTTTCACAAGTGGAACATCATACTTTTTCGCAACTTCAGCAATTTTCATTAAATCATCTGCTGTTGTAACGCCTCCGTACATACGTGGAATAACAGAGAATGTACCATCGTGCTGGATGTTACCATTCATTCTTTCATTAACGAAACGGGAGGCTTTATCATCTTCATATTCTTCTGGAATCGCCATACGTAAATAGTAGTTCAAAGCAGGACGACATTTCGAACAGCCATCTTCATGTACAAAACCAAGAACATTTCGGACTTCTTTTTGTGATTTTAAGCCTTTTTCATGAATTGCCGCTACGACTTCATCACGTGATAAAGGTGTACATCCGCACATACCAGCAGACTGGGCTGAGGCATCAAAAGCATCTCCGAGTGTATGAGATAAAACTTGTTCTACAAGCGGACGACATTTACCACATGACCCTGCGGCTTTCGTACAGCCTTTAACTTCTTCAAAAGTCGTTAACTCTTGTTCTAAAATGGCATGAACGATTGTTCCTTTCGTAACACCATTACATCCACAAATCGTGTCATCCGCACTCATTGTAGTAACATCAAGTTCACTTTCTTCACCAGCTTTGTGAAGAATGGACGCTGGTGTATATTCTTGTATATCTTCTTCTTTCTTTAACATGCTAAAGAGGCGTGTACCATCAGCTGTGTCACCATATAAAACGATACCGACGACTTTATTGTCACGAATTAATACTTTTTTATAGGAACGTTTGCATTCAATAAAGATGGATATTGCTTTCGTTTGATTATCTTCATAAATTTGGCCTGCAGAGAATAAATCACAACCAGCAACTTTTAATTGCGTACCGACGATACTGCCCGAATATCCATCAGTTTGTAAATTTGTTATATGTTTTGCTAATATTGCACCTTGTTCATAAAGAGGGGCAACAAGTCCATATGCGATACCGTCATGTTCTGCACATTCGCCAACTGCATAAATGGACTCATCATTTGTTAGCATATAGTCATTGACTACAATGCCGCGATTGACAATTAAACCAGCATCTCTTGCTATTTGCGTATTTGGTCGGATTCCGACAGCCATTACGATTAAATCACAATCTACAACTTCACCATCTTCAAATTGAATGCCCTCAACATGGTTTGTACCAAGAATTTTTACAGTTTTCTTTTCCATTAGAAACTTCATGCCTTGTGCTTCTAAATCTTCACGCAGTAGAGAAGCTGCTTTCGTATCTAGTTGTTGCTCCATTAAGCTAGGCATTAAATGAACAACATGTACGTCCATTCCTAAGTCAATAAGACCTCTTGCTGCTTCTAAACCAAGTAATCCACCACCAATGACAACGGCCTTTTTCTTTTCTTTAGCAGTATCCATCATAAACTGTGTATCTTCAATAGTTCGAAAACCTGTTACACCAGGAAGAGTGGAACCTTCAACAGGTAAAATAAAAGCACTAGAACCTGTTGCAATAATAAGCTTGTCATATGTAAGAGTACGATTCTTTTCTGTAATAATAACTTTTTCTTCTCGGTCAATACTTTGAACTCTTTCATTTGTATACAAAGTTATTTCGTTTTTTTCATACCAACTGTATTCATTCATAATGATATCTTGTATATTTGTTTTACCTTGTAAAACATGAGAGAGCATAATGCGATTATAGTTTGGGTGTGGTTCATCTCCAAAAATAGTAATCTCATATGAATCACAATCATGTTTTAATATTTCTTCCATACAACGTATGCCAGCCATACCATTTCCGATCATAACTAAACGTTTTTTCATTTTCGTTTCCCCTTTTTATGTGAAATATTGAACAAAGGATTATATTTTTATTATAGAAAATCAAGAAAGGGGGAGATGTGATATTTATCACATTTTTATAATGATTCACAAATTGTTAAAATTCGGATTTATGTGAGGGTGATGTGGATAGGTTTCGCAAAATGAAAAAGCAGGACATCAGTATGTATACTCATGTCCTGCACTTTATTTACGCTCTCGTAATGGCACGTGGAAATAAAATATTATTTTCTACATGAATGTGCTCAAATAAATCAGACTCTAACGCTTCAATGCGATTGTAAACAAGTCGATAAGTGCCGCAAGCTCCTTCTGGAGGAGTAAAGTCATGTGTAACTTTACGAAGCTCTTTAATAATGTTGCCAGCGTGGTTATGTTCATTTTCTAGTTCATCTACTACTTTACGTAACTTTGCATAGTTTTCATCAGTTGGATTTTTTTCAAATTCTAAAATTAATGGGAAATCTTCTGTTTCTTCTTTAATTAAATGCTGTTCTAATTCCATTTTAAGTTCATGAAATAGCTTATGAATTTTAGCTAAATGCGGCTGATTTGCTCCATGAGCACGTAATACTTTCGTCACATAAGGACTTAACTGTGGTAACTCTTCATTTAAATAACGATGATGCTTATGAATTACATAATCAATCAATTCACGATAAGAAGCATTTTTCCAATCAATTTCAGATTCATTTAATCGTTTCGTATTATGATAAAGCGTATTTAACTCTGTAATTACTTCAGTAGCTGATAAATTTCTTTCATGAATTGCATCAATAAGTGGCTTATTACCGCCACAACAAAAATCTATTCTATAGGATTTAAAAAGATCACTAGCTTTCGGAAACTGTGTAACAATCTCACCGACAATAGAAGTTTCAGTAAATGTATGTTCCATATGAATGCCTCCATAAAGTTTAAATGTAATATCTAAATTAAGAATAGCGATAAATGAAAAACAACGTGGTGATTGAAATCACTTATTATGTGTCTGATTTGAGAATAATAGGATTATTCTTCAACAGAGGACATTATAGAAAAGATGGCGAAGAATTTTGGGATAGGAAGTATATCTTTTATAGGAGGTTTTTATGGAATATGTTTATCATATGGTACCAGAAGAACTAAAAGGAGAATATTTAATCCCATTAAATGAATTGAAAAGGGTATATCCAAATTTATATCGTGAGTATATCCAAAAATATAAAGATCATACTCAAAGAGAGAACTTATTAACACGTAAAATACCAAAACTAGAATGTTTATGGAATGATGTTGTGCATTTTTTACCATTACATCCCTATGAGATTTATAAAGTATCACTGGAAATAGGAATAAACCTTCATACAAATAAACTGTTTTATAAAGTTCCTATTAGCGCACTGAAGGGTCAGTGTATGGCAATATACAAGTACTCAAAGCATAATTGGGGTGGACCAAATAGCGAATTAAAAGAATGCGAAATAGAAATCATCAACTTTAATGAATATAGAGAATTAAAGCAATTAAATATCTGCACCAAAGAATATTACAGGGAGGAATATGAAAAGGGTAGAAGATTTGGGATGTTTCACTTAATTCCACATGTTCTTGTCAAAGGGAAAGTGGAGGTGAAAAATATTGAAATCATTAATTGGAGTATTGCTCCAGTTAATGGTTAATAGTACAAGTATTTAAAAAATAAGATGCCATTTTGAATTGATATAGGGCTTAAAAGAATGGAAGAGTAATTAGATCTTATACGTAATAATAAAAAAGAAGCTTACTAGAAGCTTCTTTTTTATTGCTATTTTTCACATGCGACTCCATCGCCATCACGATCAAGATGTGAGGCATAACCTGGTTGTCCTTTATATAGGGGAGCTTTCCCAGCAGCTCTAACTGCGGCACAATTTTTGTAATATGCACTACTAGTATTTCCTGAAGCAGGTTGTGTTTGAGTTTGCTGTGTTTTTTGCTCTTCTTGTTGTTTACGAGCTTGTTCATCAGCCTGGCGTTTTTGCTCTTCTTGTTGTTTACGAGCTTGTTCATCAGCCTGGCGTTTTTGCTCTTCTTGTTGTTTACGAGCTTGTTCATCAGCCTGGCGTTTTTGTTCTTCTTGTTGTTTACGAGCCTGTTCATCAGCCTGGCGTTTTTGTTCCTCTTGTTGTTTACGAGTTTGTTCATCAGCAAGACGTTTTTGTTCCTCTTGTTGTTTACGAGTTTGTTCATCAGCAAGACGTTTTTGTTCTTCTTGTTGTTTACGAGCTTGTTCATCAGCCTGGCGTTTTTCATCCTCTTGCTTACGAGCTTGTTCCTCGGCTTGACGCTTCTCATCTTCTTGCTTTTGAGTTTTTTCGTCTGCTTCTTTTTTTTCTAGTTCTTTTTTGTCGCTATCTTTTTGTTCTGTAGTGTTAGAAGCAACTTTTTTACTAGTTGCTGTCGTTTTTTCAGAAGTAGGATTTGAAATACTTGATAACGCACCAAAAATAACAAATAAAATAGCAGTGATAATAAATTGTTTTTTTGCTACACCTGTCTTTTTAATTACAGATAAGATTGCTAGTACAAGGAAGAAAATAAATAAAATGAAACTTAAAATAGTAAAAAATTCGATGACTGGATGTTCTGAATTTGTTGAGCCAGTTACCATCAATATAATCGAAATCATAAAAAGAATAACAGTAGGACGACCATACTGTGTTGCTTTTCCATTTTTCCTAAAAAATGAAATAATACATAAGATTAAAAGAATAAAAGCAATTAAAAATAAAGCTGCACCAATATTACTCAAAGTCGCCATTTTTATACCTCCATTTGTAAGATTTTCATTGCTAATTATATAGGAATTTATGGGGTATTACACGATTTATATAAAATTAGTAGTTTTAATAGACTGATAAACATTTATTTGAATATAGAGGAAAATGGATGTATTTCCTATTACATTTTTGAATAAAATCCATAAAGTATAATATATAGATTGAAAGGAGGGGATTTGAATGGAATTCCAATTGTTGGTAACTTGTATATTACAAGAAGGTAATGCTTTCTTTTTAGTAACGAAAGTAGACGATGTTATTACGTTAAAAGTACCGATTACTGCGGGAGTAGCAGGTTTATTCTTAGCTTTAGGTGTACCAAGATGTTCTTAATTTAAATCTCTACAGTAGAAAGAGGAGGACAAGCCTCTTTCTACTAATACATAATTATTTTATGTAAACTGAAGTGTTCTTTTTTTAATAGCACGTTTAAAATGGACATGCATATACTATAATGTTTCATTGGCTGTTAGTGATGAAAACTAGTTTTCATACGTGCATGCAGTGATATTTTTAAGTTATGAAAATTAAAGAGGTGCTATTATATATGAAAAGAAGGACATTTGATATTCCAGTTACATTGCGAAGAGAGTGGTTTTTAATAGAATTAGCCCATTTAACGAAGAAATATGGAATTGAAATTGCAACTAGCAAAATGGAAGCTGCACCGTTTTTAAGAGATCAAGTTACGGAATCAAAAATAGGGTCAGGGCTCCAATACGATAAATATGATGATGAGTATATCATTGAAAATTAAAGGGTAAGAGCAAAACAAATTTCTTTATAACAAAATATAAAATAAAGCAGATTCTAAATATGGAATCTGCTTTATTATGAAATACTTCTAATCAACTATCCTCTTTCAAGTGTTTTTCCTACATATTTTACTTGCGTTATTCCAAAAGATTCACGAAGAATGCGAGCATAATCTTTTGATTCTATTGGTCGTTTGTTTTTGGTGCCTTTAAAGGTTTCTGTATAATTTTTATTTGTTAATGATACGTGACCATAATCAGTTAATTTACAAGTGATAGCCCCTTTATTAAAAGGAGATTCTTTATGTTCTACAATGACTTTCTGAATGTTATTCACCTTTTTCTCATCTATTGGATCTAAAGTGAAGGCATAGCCTATTTTCCATTCATCTGAAGGTTCAGATTGCAAGAAATTTGTAGATTCCCCGTTAGCTCCTTTTCTCATTTCTAAAATGTGTGTACCTTTTCGGGTAATTCGTTTGCGAATTCGATATTCACCCGTTTGAGAAGAGATGACTTCTCCGTTAAAAGGGACTGGATGTAAAGGTAGATGAGAGGCAAAACCGGCGTCTATAACATAATCTTTATTATTATGATGTAATATGATAATGACATGACCATCATCGGGTTTCCATTTATTATCATAAAGGTCATAAACAGTACCAGCTACTTTATATACTTGAAATCCACAATCCATTAAAAAGTAATACAATAAGGAGTTTAATTCATAACAAAGACCGCCTCGTTTTTGAATAAGTAACTTTTCTATTAAGTTATTTTTTGAGATGTTTTTAATAGTACCAGCCATAATATCGAGATTTTCATAGGGGAGAATCAATCCCATTTTTAAGAGAATTGCATCTAAATCATCAAATGTTATTTCTTTTGCAGGAATTTTTAACCGTTTAAAAAACTCCTTTTGTAAATCGGTCATCATAAAGCATTCTCCTTTCTTTTTACAGAATTTTCTTCTGCTCACCGATAGGTTAGTACTTCTAAAAGTTTAATTCAAGTCTGCGAAAATTATCATAATATATGTTTCTGGAAATGTTATTTTATATTCAGAAATTTCAGTTTAATATTTAATGGTAGGAAATTCTTATAAGATAAGCGTCTATTTTGTTTAGTTTGTATTTAATTAAATAAAAGTACATATCTTCATTACCTTTTTTTATAACTGGCTGGTAATAAAGTGTTTTTTTACTAAAGTTTTTTCAAGATTTGTATGCTTTATATAAACAATAATAATTGGGGGATATTAGATTCAGTAAAGTTAACAATTGTTGAGAAACTTTTTTGTAGCATTCACTCAAAAGGAAGAGATAGAAACAAAGAGAATAACGTGTGTTAAGGAAGAAGGGGGACTAGTAATCTCTTAAGAATAGGGACAGGGTCTTGTTTAAGTACAAAGATTATCTAGTATTAAGAGAGAAGATAAAAAATATTACAACGAGCACCTTCTTTCAAAAAAAGTGGGGGGAGTAACATGCGATTGATGAGAAGATGTGTTGCCTTACTAATTGTATTTTTTATCATGGTTCCAATGATTAGCACAAATGTGCGAGCAGAAGTTGTAAAAGAGCTTAAAACAGGCTTTCCAGATCAAGAAGTCTTTACACCTGGAGAATGGTTTTTAGGTCAAAAACCTGCTAATTATGATGAAAGTAAGCCTCCAATTCTCTTTGTGCAAGGAAGGAATGGTAATGCTGATAGTTGGTATGGAAAGACAGTATATCACGATATGAATGATATGTATGACTATGCTTTGAAAGCAGGCTATCAAACAGTATTCATACAATTATATGATGCTGCTGGGAAAGGGTCAGCTAGTCAGTGGGATAATGGAAAATTGTTGGCACAAAAATTAGAAGAAATATATAATCATTTCGGTAAAAAAGTTAATATTGTAGCACATAGTAAAGGTGGTATCGATACACAAGCTGCATTAGTAGGATATGGGGCAAATCGATTTGTCGGAAATGTTATTACACTTGCGACGCCACATCATGGATCGAACTTAGCGGATTTATCATATAGTTGGTGGGCAGGATGGCTTGCTTCTATATTAGGTCAAAAAGATGATGGTACGTATTCATTACAAATGGGCGAAATGGCAAAATTTCGTTCAACGATTGATAATAATCCAGCAGCTAAATTAAACCGTTATTATACAGTTACTGGGACTAGCTGGGGCCCTGTATTTTCGGCGTTATCAATGGGTGGATTATATTTGTCATCATACGGTTCAAATGATGGACTAGTAAATGAGTGGAGTGCTAAGCTGCCGTATGGAACGCATTTATTTACAGATTCTAGATTTGATCATGATAATATACGAAAAGGATCTGCTGTGTTCTCACGAATTGAACCATATTTACGTACGTCAAATGTAGCCGTACCAGATTTAGTAGCATCCAGCACTAGTTCAAATGAAAACATAGAACCATTAAATACAACTTCAAACCAAAACATTTTAGGCGGAGAATTGCCACAAAATCAGTGGATAGAGCAAACTGTTGCGGTTGATAAAAAGGCAGAAGGAATTGTTTCAATATTAACTGCTTCGTCGGATGTAGAAGTACAAATGATATCACCAAAAGGAAAAGTGTATACAAATAAAGATAGTGTTATAACTACTGGTGAAGATGAATCTTTCTTTGGTGGCGCGACAATTAAAACATTTAAATTTGATAAAATGGATGTAGGAGAATGGAAAGTTAAAATGGTGGCGAAGCAGTCGAAAGATGCATATTTAGTTGTAAGCGATTACAAGACTGGCGCACCATTTGTTCTTCAAATGCCTACAAAAGTAAAAGCAAATAAATCTGAGTATAAACTGAAAAAATCACCTGTGGCACCTGAAATGAAAGGAAATCTTTCCATAACAGTAAGAGTCGTGAATAAAGAAGGGAAACTAGTCTCTGAATATAATGAATTACAAAATGTGAATAACAATACATTTACTGGTGCTTTGAAGGACATAAAGCAACCAGGAGTATATAACGTTACGATGGATATAAAAGGGATGAATAAAGAAGGACAACCATATAATCGTACAATCGTTAAGTCGGTTTATGTGGAGAAATAAGAAAGAATGAGAAAAAAAGTACCGAACTTTTGTAGTAGTAAAGTTCGGTGCTTTTTCATGTTTATTAGATTAACAAAAAGGTACAAAGGTTAAGTATTTGGTAGAGAATTCTTGAAATGTAGCAGGAATGCTTTTTATATTGTAATTGCACCTGCAAAAGTAAAACGAGTATTTTCAGTTACAATGATGTGATTGTTTAAGTGAATTTATGTCTTTTAAATATTTGTATATATAAGGTTTGGAGTCGTTGACCTTTATTTACGTAGCACGGCAGGAAGAAGAGAAAAAGTATCGAATGAATGTACATATGTAGTATTGTTTGCTTTTGGTGTGAATAGTAGTTAAAGATACGTTGAAATATTTTATACGGTAACAAAAGAGTAATTAAATAATAGAGGGAGCAACTTACATGGAAAATATATTAAAAGTATCTTCAAAATCAAGCCCCAATTCAGTCGCAGGTGCAATAGCAGGTGTACTAAGAACAAGTGGAAATGTAGAAATTCAAGCGATTGGAGCGGGTTCATTAAACCAAGCGATTAAAGCAATTGCAATCGCAAGAGGATTTGTTGCTCCAGGTGGTATTGACTTAGCCTTTGTTCCAGCATTTCAAGAGGTTACTATTAATGATCAAGAAAGAACGGCGATTAAATTGATTATAGGGCCTAGGAAGAAAAGGTCTTAAAAGAAAGTGTTGATATGAATCATTTGAAAAGGTTGATAGATAAAGTAATAAAAAGACCACTCTCATTTTGAAGTGGTCTTTTGTATTTTCGTATTTCATATTGTGGATACGCCCCACATACTGAATTCGTAGTGATATTCAGTGCGCTCAATAACGATCCCGAATTCTAAATCATCCCCAACTAATACAAAATCTGCATATCCAGTTAGAAATTTTGATATGGTTGATAACGCTTCTAAATTCTCAAATACTTCACCAATGTTCAGTTTAACTGCTTCAATTTTACCACCCTTAGAGAAAAAGAGTCTCCCTTGATCAACTGGAAATTTAATGGTTTTAGCTGTTTCTTTTAACAGTACTATTGATAGTCTTCTGTTTTCTTCATAATTAGTGCTACCAAAGTTTTTTATGTTTGAAGTTTGTGTTAGCGTGTTAAATAAGTCTTTACAAAATAAATCATTAGATTTTGGATCCATAAATGAGTCCATAGAAACTGTAACAATATTAGAAAGTTCGTCTACGAGTTCTTTTCTACTACCAGTTCTTTTTGCTTTCATTTTTAGAATTTCAATTCGGCTTTTATTCATATTACTCAAAAATTTTCACACCTTTACTCGCGTAGTGGATGAATAAAACCACTTACTTCGACAAAGTAATAATAACATATGGGAGTAATCTTGGTGGGAATTAGAAAAGAAAATCTTGTTGAAATGACAGCTGAAATTGATTTAGAAATAAACGGAATATATATTGTTGAAAATGGTCAGGTTCAGCTAATAGAACCACCCAAAAGTGGATTTGGTGAACAATCATTTGTATATCAAAGTGGAAAAGTAATTCGGATAGAAGAGCGGAAGACAAGATTAATTTAATACTATTTTAGAAAAGATATAACGTGAAAAATAAAAAGTGCCACAAATGTTTGTACAGCAGACATTTGTGGCACTTTTATCTTTTTATATAGCATAAAATGAATGAAACTAAAACTGCTCATTCTTCTCCCAAGATTCTACAATATAATGCGCAATTGTCGGATTAAATCCTTTCCCAACTAAAAACATAATCGCAGCAACTTCTGTTAAAGCGTGTTTGTGTGATGTATGTTTCGCTTCATTTAAACCATAATCTACCCAAGGTTTTACGAAATCTAGTACAGGTTTCTTTAAAGGTAAGAACTGTGTACCGACAACTTGTTGAATCTGTTGTTGCGTTGGTTCTGTAATTGGTCCAGGTGGTAAAATTTGAGGCTGTGTAATATCCAGTGTTGGTCCAGGCGGTAAAATTTGTGGTTGTGTAATATCTAATGTTGGCGGTTTAGGTGGTGAGACACGTGCGTCGTAGTTTGGTGGATACATTTGTTGTTGTACTTGAGTTTGTTGTGGCTGAGTTTGGTATGGGTTTTGTTGAAACTGTTGTTCTTGAGTTTGTGCTGCTACATATGGATTTTGTTGAAATTGTTGTTCTTGAGTTTGCGGTGCTACATATGGATTTTGTTGAAATTGTTGTTCTTGAGTTTGCGGTGCTACATATGGATTTTGTTGAAATTGTTGCTCTTGAGTTTGTGGTACTGCATATGGATTTTGAGGATATTCGTAACTTGGACGTGTGTCATATGCATTTTGTTGAAATTGTTGTTCTTGAGTTTGTGGCGCTGCATATGAATTTTGTTCATATTGTTGCTCTTGTTCTTCATATTGTTCTGTATATCTTTGTTCTTGTTGCTGAGGGTAAAATGGTTGTTGTGGGTAAGGCGGTTGATTATTATAGAACATATTTATTCCTCCTTCATGATGATGCCTACCACCTAGTGTATGGGCGGACAAGAAAATATGTGATGAAAAAATGCGGGCGTGTTACAATAAGTAACTGGGTGAAGATAAAATGACAAAACAAGAAAAGATAGAAAAAACAATTACTTTTGTAAAACATATTTTAGAAAAAGATTCCAGTGGGCATGATTGGTATCATATTGAGCGTGTACATAAACTGGCGATTTCTTTATCCGAGCAAGAAGGAGGAAATCGTTTTATAATTGAAATGGCAGCATTACTTCACGATGTGGCAGATGAGAAGTTAAATGAAAGTGAAGAAGCAGGAATGAAAAAAGTTTCTGATTGGTTAGAAGAGTTACATGTTGAAGAAGAGGAAAGTAAGCATGTTCTTCATATTATCGCCAATATGTCTTATAAAGGTGGTCATGGCGGTAAAGTGGAGTCAATTGAAGGGAAGATTGTTCAAGATGCAGATCGCTTAGACGCTCTTGGTGCAATTGGAATAGCTCGCACATTTGCGTATGGCGGGGCGAAAGGGAGACTAATGTATGATCCAACTATTCCTCCTCGTGAAGTGATGACGAAAGATGAATATAGAAAAAATAATGACCCATCTTTAAATCATTTTTATGAAAAACTTTTAAAACTAAAAGACTTAATGAATACGAATGCAGCAAAAAAAGAGGCTGAAGTTCGTCATCGTTATATGGAACAGTTTATTGAACAATTTATGAAAGAGTGGAATGCACAAATATGAAAATGTTAACTGTGGAAAACTTATCAAAATCATATGGAGAGAAACCGTTATTTGATGGATTATCATTTAGTATTGCAGAAGGACAACGTGCCGGAATTATCGGTGTAAATGGTACTGGTAAATCAACGTTGTTAAAAATTATTGCAGGGGCAGAAATTCCTGACACAGGTGATATGACTCATTCACGTGGGTATACAATTAGTTATTTATCACAGCAACCAGAGTTTGATGAACAATTAACAGTATTAGAACAAGTCTTCCATGGTGATACACCTTTAATTCGTCTTCTTCGTGATTATGAAAAGGCGCTATTACATATCGAAAAAGATCCAAGTAATGAAAAGGTACAGGAACAATTATTTGCAGTGCAACAACGTATGGACGCAATGAGTGCGTGGGAAGCAAATGCGAATGCAAAATCGTTATTAACGAAACTAGGAATTACGGATTTCACAGCAACTGTTGGAAATTTATCTGGTGGGCAGAAAAAACGTATTGCGATGGCGCAGTGTTTTATTGAAACACCGGATCTATTAATTTTAGATGAGCCTACGAACCATCTTGACCATGAGACAGTTGAGTGGTTAGAGGAATATTTAGCAAGGTACACAGGTGCGGTATTACTTGTAACCCATGATCGTTATTTCTTAGATCGTGTGACGAATCGTATTTTCGAATTAGATAATGGAAAATTGTATAGTTATGAAGGGAATTACAGTACGTTTTTAGAAGCGAAAGCACTTCGTGAAGAACAAGAACTTGCACAAGAATCAAAACGTCAAAACTTATATCGCCGTGAACTAGCTTGGATTCGCCGTGGTGCAAAAGCTCGTTCGACAAAGCAAAAGGCACGTATTCAACGATTTGAAGAGTTAAAAGGTCAAGAAGGTCCAGCTGCAAAACAGTCAGTTGATATTGCGCTTAGCGGTAGTCGCCTTGGAAAAAAAGTACTTGAGTTAAAAGATGTAACGAAAAAATTTGGCGATAAAACAGTATTAAACAACTTCAATCATATCGTGAAACCAGGCGATCGTATCGGAATTATTGGAGCGAATGGAAGCGGGAAATCTTCGCTATTAAATATGCTTGCAGGTAAAATATCTCCTGATAGTGGTGAAATTGAAGTTGGGCAAACAGTAAAAATCGCTTACTATACGCAAGAAAATGAAGAGATGAATTTAAATCAACGTATGATTGAATACATTAAAGAAATCGCGGAAGTCATTCATACGACAGACGGAAAAGTAATTGGTGCGTCTCAAATGTTAGAACGTTTCTTATTCCCACCACATTCACATGGTACACCGCTTGGCAAATTATCTGGCGGTGAAAGAAGACGTTTATACTTATTACGTATATTAATGGGAGAACCGAACGTACTATTACTGGATGAGCCTACGAATGATTTAGATACACAAACATTAACGGTGTTAGAAGATTATTTAGAAGATTTCCCAGGTGTCGTTTTAACTGTATCGCATGACCGTTACTTCTTAGATAAAGTAGTAGATGAATTGTTCATCTTTACGGGAGAAGGAGAAGTGCGCGAATTTCTAGGTAGTTATACTGATTACTTAGAAATGGAAAAAACGAGAGAACTTATTGAGAAAGCGGAAGTGCAGAAAGAGAAAAAAGTGGTAGAAGAAGCACCGAAACAACAACGTAAGCGTAAACTTTCATATAACGAGCAGCGCGAATGGGAAACTATTGAAGATACAATTGCGGAACTTGAAGAAAAGCTAGAATCAATTGGAGAAGAGCTTGCGAATGTTGGTTCTGATTTTACGAAAGCGCAAGAATTGTCTGAAGCACAGCAGAAAACAGAAGAAGAGCTAGAAAAAACGATGGAAAGATGGAGTGAACTATCGGACATTGTTGAAGGATTAAAATAAAAACAAGCTGCATATATTGAAAAGTAAAGAGAAAAACTTTACACTATTGGTAGAACCTATTTTAGGAGGGAAAAAATGAGAACATCTAATCCAATGTTGAAAAAAGAGGCATTCCGTAAAGAAGGAGCAAGTGCTTCTGCGATGACTATTGGCGGAACAGTAGGCAAAACGTTTATTATGCTTATCTTGCTACTTGCAACGTCTGTCTATTCATACATACAGATGATAGAGGGTACGATGAAGATGCCAGTATTAATTGGCGCTTTAATCGTTGCGGCAATCATCGCATTTGCGTCTATGTTCTTCCCACGTATTTCACCTTTTGGTGCACCAATCTATGCAGCAGTAGAAGGGGTTGTGTTAGGTAGTATTTCAGCGGTTTATACAATGAAATTTGGCGATTCCATCGTTTTAAATGCTGTTTTACTAACAATCTCAATTCTATTTGCAATGTTAGTGTTATATGCAACACGTGTAGTAAAAGTAACGGATAAATTCCGTACAGGCGTGATGGCAGCGACACTTGGAATTATGGTTATGTACTTAGTCGTATTTCTACTAAACATGTTTGGTGTAACGGTTCCGTACATTCACCAAGGCGGTACAATCGGTATTATTATTAGTGCAGTTGTTATCGTAGTTGCTGCACTAAACTTATTACTAGATTTCGATTTAATCGAAAATGGTGTACGTAGTCAAGCTCCGAAATATATGGAGTGGTACACTGCAATGGGACTAATGCTTACATTAGTTTGGTTATACTTAGAAATTCTTCGTTTCGTTTCTTACTTTACGAAAAATGACTAATAAAAAATCCTGCATGAAAAATGCAGGATTTTTTTATTTTCAAAGATAAATTGATGATGTGGTATAATATGGATGTTGGTAACTTTAAATTGAAGTGGATGGAATATGATGAAAGAGAAGAAAGGGATTATGAAAAAATTATTTTCTAAAAGTTTTTTCATAGAACTAGATGATGCTTTAACGTATCCATCGGGAGAAGTTATTACTTCAGCTATTGAAAGTTATGCAGCTGAATGTAATGAACAACTTAAATTTGAGAGTAAAGTAAAACCGATAACTTTTTACTTAGAAGAAGTATTGTATCGTGCGGAAATAAAGATGGCTCGTGGAGGATATTACATTTCATGCAGTGAAGTATAATTTTTGAAACCTTACATGTTTAAAATATGTAAGGTTTCTTTTTTTCTTTTATAGCATAAAAAATAATCTTTTTTACTTTAAAATATATTATTTTACGCTTTTTACCCTTCATACATTTTTATTTACAATGAAGAAAAATATGTGAGGTGGTATAACTTATGATGAATCGAGTTGTATTAATCGGTAGATTGACAAAGGAGCCAGAATTATACTACACAAAGCAAGGCGTCGCATATGCACGAGCATGTGTTGCGGTGAATAGAGGATTTCGAAATAGTTTAGGTGAACAACAAGTAGATTTTATTAATTGTGTCGTATGGCGAAAATCGGCTGAGAATGTAACTGAATATTGTAAGAAGGGCTCACTTGTTGGGATTACAGGGCGTATTCAGACGAGTAATTACGATGATGAACAAGGCAAGAGAATATATAGAACTGAAGTTGTGATTGAGAGTATAACCTTTTTGGAGAGAAGGCGGGAGGGGGCATCGTAATAAGAGGGTCTAGTAACATAGCCCTCTATCACTTTTGATTAATACCTTCCCAAACAACATCTAATTGTTGATTGAGAATATTTTTCGCAATGATTTCATTTCCATGTAGTAGCGAATGCGACATTAGTGTATAAAAATAAGTGCTCATAACAGTAGAAGTGATAATATTTATATCCCATTGACTGTTTAATTTTCCTGCCTCTTTCGCTTCTGTAATAATTGAAGACAAACCTTCTTGTAGCTGTTGTATACTTTTTAATTCATTTTCTACTAAGTAGTTTGACTTTATAATCTCAAAGACGGCATGCTTCATTAAATCACCATGTCCAGTAAATCGATCCAGTAAATCGCCTAAAACAAGTTTGATTCTTTCTTTTGGATGTTCCACATTTTCGTAAGTTTTTAAACTTTCATTCCATAGCTCAATTTGAGAATCACCTAAAAATAATAATATGTTTTCCTTTTTCGGAAAGTAGTTGAAGAAAGTGCCCTTCGCTATCCCACATGCAGTAGTAATATCTTGAACCGTTACATTTTCGTACCCGCGTTCTTGAAAGAGCTGTACTGCTTTTAGGAATATAAGTTCCTTTAACTCTTTTTTTCTCGTTTCTCTAAGCATTTTATCTACTCCTAACAAAAACAATTATATCTGTTTAAGAGATAATCTCAAATAGAATCTTACGTCATAATTCTGTTTATAGTTTTCATTATAGTTACATGTTATAAATGAAAACTATATAGTTCATGTGTTTGCTTTTCAGAAACCCATTTTGGCATACGTTTCATTACTTCGTTTCTTACTATAGTTAAAGGTTTACTTTCTATTTGTGCCATTTTTCCAACTTTCCATGCAGTATTTGAGATTTTTTCAATTCTATCTCGTCGTTTTTGTTCGTATTCTAAAAATGCTTGACGATAATGAGCATTATTTTTAATGCATTCAGCCAGAATAATCGCATCTTCAATTGCTTGGCAAGCACCTTGGCCTAAATTCGGAGTAAGTGCATGGGCAGCATCCCCAATGAATACGATGCGTTTGTCAAAAAACTGTTTCATTGGAGTGATGTCTATAATATCACGATGAATCATATCAATGTCCGATGCGTTCTTTAAAATAGATGGGATTGGATTATGGTAAGTTTTGAAATGATTATATAAATCTGTTGTTGTGTAAGCTTTGTATTTTTGATCTCTAGCTTTCGCGTTTATGAGCGCATACCAGTATACTTCGTTGTTAGGAAGAGGGACGATACCAAATCTACCGTTTGTTCCCCAAGTTTCAATAAAATCATTTGTTAAAGAAAGATTATTAGCAGGAGTTACGCCGCGCCAACACGTATATCCTGCATAACGATAATTATCGCCTTGTGTTACTTGCTTTCGAATGACAGAATGAATACCATCAGCCGCAATGAGTATATTACCGAGTGCTTCACTACCATCTTGAAATACTATCTTTAAGGCGCTTGCTTCATTCTGTTCTATTTTTACGCATTCTTTTCCCCACTTGACAGTATCTTCTTTTAGTTCAGAAAGTAGTAATTGGTGTAAATCTTTTCTATGAATGGAGTACATTTTTGGATAGCAAGTTGGAATAATTAACTTATTGAAAGTAGTACCTTTTTCGGATACAAGGTTAAAACCGTCACTTTCGTTGCCGAATTTTTTGATTTTCTTAGAAATGCCGTATAGTTCAAGTGCTTGCATTGCGTTTGGGGCAATGATAATACCTGCACCAGCAACAGTAGGCTCATTGTTTTTATCATATACTTTTACTTCTATTCCTATTTTTTGTAAGGAAATTGCTGCGCAAAGTCCAGCAATACCGCCACCAATAATTATGACATTGTTCATTTGTTATCACTCCACCTTTGAATGACTTTGTTCATAAAATGACCACGGTCATTTTATGAGTTAAGGTTAATCCCTTTTTATGTAATTGTCAATTATACTTTTAACTATAGTTATGGAATGATTAGGTGAAAATAGAATGAATGAAACTTTCCGGCGATGTAGAAAGGTAAATAGTAAAATTAAGCATCCGAGTAGGAGTATAGCGTGATAACATGTTACAATACAGCTAAGAACATGCAATAAAGGAGAGTTATTTACGTGAAGATTAAAGCAATTGAACCGACGCCAAGTCCAAATACAATGAAAGTTATTTTGAATGAAGTATTACCATCAGGAGCACGTAATAATTATACAAATGAAAATAAAGAACAAGCGCCAATGCAAGTGCAAGAAATTTTGAAAATTGAAGGCATTAAAGGTGTATATCATGTAGCTGACTTTTTAGCAGTGGAGCGAAATGCAAAGTATGACTGGAAAGTGTTATTACAACAAGTTCGTGCTGTTTTTGGCGAAGAAGTAGTGGAAGAAAGTGAAGAACAACAACTTGCTCATTTTGGGGAAGTGAAAGTGTTTGTTCAAATGTTCTTTACAATTCCAATGCAAGTAAAGTTAACAGATGGAACGACGGAAGAACGTGTTGGTTTACCTGACCGTTTTAAAGAATCAATTATGAAAGTGCAAATGTCTGCACCAAACGTTGTAAAAGAACGTAAATGGGTGGAACAAAGTACACGTTACGGTAATTTTGAAGAAATCGGGAAAGAAGTAGTAGAAGAGATTGTTGCTGCTTATCCGGAAGAACGTGTAAATGAAACGGTTAAAGAATTATTAAATCAGGCAGGTGCTGTTGAAGTAACGATTCAAAAGCGTGAGCCATATAAAGTAACAGAAGAGATGATGAAAGGTGCTGACTGGAAAAAACGTTTTGCAGCTTTAGAACAAATGGATCCTACTGAAGAAGATATTCCAGTGTTGAAGATGGCGTTAGATGATGAAAAAGTTTCGATTCGCCGTTTAGCAACAGCATATTTAGGTATGGTAAAAGGTGATGAAGTATTACCGTTATTATATAAAGCCTTATTAGATCGCTCTGTAAGTGTTCGTCGTACAGCAGGTGATTGCTTATCAGACGTAGGTGACCCAGCAGCGATGTTCGTTATGATTAAATCTCTGAAAGATCCAAGTAAATTAGTACGATGGCGTGCAGCGATGTTCTTATTTGAACTAGGAGACGAAAGTGCGATTCCAGCATTAAAAGCAGCGCAAGATGATCCAGAGTTTGAAGTAGCAATGCAAGCACGTCTAGCGTTAGAGCGTATTGAAGGCGGAGAAGAAGCAAAAGGTTCTGTATGGAAACAAATGACGGAGTCTCGTAAAGGGGAATAATGTATGATTGTTTTCTATGATAGTTGGTGTCCGATGTGTACGGCGGTTGCAGAACGTACGAAAAAATTAGATAAAAAGGGTAAGGTGAAATTTTTTTCATTTCGAGATGAAGATGTAGTTGAGAAGTATGAACTTTCTCAAGAACTACAAAGTAAGATGGAACAAAGATTGTATATTTTAAAAAATAATAAGTGGTATGACGGCATTCATAGCATATATGTATTAGCAAAGGTCGTTCCATCTTATTGGTTTGCCGTACCTTTTATAAAGCTATCTATCGTACTTGGTTTTGGAAGTAAAGTATACGATTATATCGCTAACAATAGAAAACTTGTCCCAGTTGGACATTGCCGCGAAGGGATTTGTGAAATCCCTACAAAAAAATGAAATCATCGTTATCTTTCTTTTGCACCTATTAATAGAGCGTGATATGATGAATTTGGAATGAAAGTTGAAGGAGAGATTACAAGATGTCAAATGCTTATGAAGAATACATGCGCCAAATGGTAATCCCAATGCGCCAAGAGTTAGTGCGTTCTGGGTTTGAAGAGTTAACTACAGAAGAAGCTGTAACAGAATTTATGGAAAACGTAACAGGTACAACTTTAGTAGTTGTAAACTCTGTTTGTGGTTGTGCAGCTGGTTTAGCACGTCCATCAGCAGGTCAAGCGGTTGTTCGTGCTGAAAAACAACCTGATCATCTTGTAACTGTATTCGCAGGTCAAGATAAAGATGCTACTGCAAAAATGCGTGAATACTTCGGAGAAATTCCTCCGTCTTCACCATCTATGGCATTGTTAAAAGGAAAAGAAGTTGTTCACTTCATTCACCGTCATGAAATTGAAGGTGCAACTATGGACGAAATTATTACGAATTTAGAACAAGCTTTCGAAAAGAATTGCTAAAGAAGGGGGAGAGTAAATCTCCCTCTTTTCTTTATATAGAGGTGAAAAAATGATAGTAACAACAGCAGGAAGAACGAACAAAGAAATGACAGCTTATGCAAACAGGGTAGCAGCAGAATTAAATGCTTCTTTCGTTAAACGTAATGACATACCAGTACATAAGCTGCATGAACAGTATGAACAAGATGTACTTGTCGTAGGGAAGAACCGATTAGCTATTTATCCAAAAGGTACGGAAGAATCGTTTTTCTTTCATCCGAACTCAGCGATGTTTCGTGTGAAAAGGTTAATGCGCGGAGAACATGATCCGTTTGTACAAGCCACGCAATTAGAGAGAGGAATGACAGTGTTAGATTGTACGCTCGGGATGGCATCAGATAGTATTGTAGCTAGTTATATTGTTGGTGAAAGCGGAAAAGTAACAGGACTTGAAGGCAATGAGTATATGGCTTATATTATGGAAAATGGTTTGAAAACATGGTCTTCATCTGTTTCTGAAATTGATGAAGCAATGCAACGAATTGATGTAAAGCAAACGGAGCACTTCGCATTTTTAAAACAATGTGAAGATAATAGCTATGACATCGTTTATCTCGATCCGATGTTTGAAGAAACTGTCATAGAATCTGACGGAATTAAAGGATTAAAACATTTCGCTTTGTATCATGATATTACTGATGAAACAATTGCGGAGGCGAAGCGAGTGGCGAGAAAGCGTGTTGTATTAAAAGATCATTTCCGTAGTTCTAGATTTGAAAAACACAATTTTCACGTATACAAAAGAAAAAGTGCTAAGTTTCACTTTGGTGTAATTGACCCTTGCTAATTGTTTGAAAAGATGTATAATAAGCAATAATTAATTAAATATACTGTCTGTGATGAAGAGAGTAGTCTTTTTTAGAAGGAAAGCGAGCTAGGGATGGTGTGAGCCTAGTGCGGAAGAAAAAGATGAAGCGCACTTCGGAGATGCTTCTTGAACGAATAGTAGAGTAAGCCGAGGCCCCCTGTCCTCGTTATAAACGGGAAAGTGGTTCGTAATGAACAACAAGGGTGGTACCACGGGTTCAAACTCGTCTCTTTTTTAGAGACGAGTTTTTTGTATTTTAAAAATGAAGGAGGTTGTAGCATGGATTATAAAAAGCAGTTTGCAGAAAGTTTATCTAATATTTTTACGAATGAATTAACGCAACAGCAAATTTTAGATTTAATTGAAACACCGAAACAAGATGAATTCGGAGATGCAGCGTTCCCATGCTTTTCATTAGCGAAGCAATATAAAAAAGCACCGGCTATTATTGCAAAGGAAGTTGCACAGAAATTAAGTGATCCGTTTTTTGCGAAAGTAGAGGCTGTTGGTCCTTACGTAAATGTCTTTTTTAATCGTGAAACGGTAAGTGATACAGTATTAAAAACGATTTTAGCGGAGAAAGAAGAGTACGGTCACAATCATTTTGGATATGAAAAAACGGTCGTTATCGATTATTCCTCTCCTAATATCGCAAAGCCATTTTCAATGGGGCATTTACGCTCTACAATGATAGGAAATTCATTGAAACATATCGCTGAAAAATGTGGCTATGAAGTTGTAGGAATTAATTATATTGGAGACTGGGGAACACAGTTTGGAAAGTTAATTACAGCTTATAAAAAATGGGGAAATGAAGCAGTAGTGAAAGAGGATCCAATACGTGAATTATTTAAGTTATATGTTCAATTTCATGAAGAGGTAAAAGACGACGAAGAATTAGAAGAAGAAGGACGCGCTTGGTTTAAGAAATTAGAAGAAGGTGATGAAGAAGCTGTTGAGCTTTGGAATTGGTTCCGCCACGAATCCTTAAAAGAATTTTCTCGTATTTATGAACTTCTCGGTGTGGAATTTACTAATTTTCAAGGAGAAGCTTTTTATAATAATTTAATGGAAGACTTTATTGGGATTTTAGAGGAACATGATTTACTTGAAGAGTCAGAAGGCGCATTAGTCGTTAATTTAGAAGAAGAGGGAATGCCACCTTGCTTAATTAGAAAATCAGATGGTGCGACGATTTATGCAACGCGTGACTTAACAGCAGCGCTATATCGTCAAAACACATTTGGTTTTGATAAAGCGTTATACGTAGTTGGCCCGGAACAAAGTTTACACTTCAATCAATTTTTCACTGTATTAAAAAAGTTGGGCTACACTTGGGTTGACGGCATGGAACATGTACCGTTTGGGTTCATTTTAAAAGATGGTAAGAAAATGTCGACACGTAAAGGAAGAGTTATTTTACTAGAAGAAGTACTTGAGGAAGCAATCGAACTTGCAAAACAAAATATTGAAGAGAAAAATCCGAATTTAAAACAGAAAGAAGAAGTAGCAAAGCAAGTCGGTGTAGGCGCAGTTATCTTCCACGATTTAAAAAATGAGCGTATGCATAATATTGAATTCTCATTAGAAAATATGCTGAAATTTGAAGGGGAAACAGGCCCATATGTACAATACACACATGCACGTGCTTGCTCTATTTTAAGAAAAGAAAGCGTAGAATTTGAAACGTGTACGTTTGCATTAAAAGATGATCATAGCTGGAGCGTTGTAAAATTACTTAATAAATTCCCACAAGTAATTGAAATAGCCTTCAACAAAAATGAACCATCGGTTATTTCGAAATACGTATTAGATGTGGCACAATCGTTTAATAAATATTATGGAAATGTGCGTATATTAAATGAAAACGCCGAAAAAGACAGTAGACTGGCATTAGTGTATGCTGTGACGGTTGTATTAAAAGAGGGGTTACGTTTACTTGGGGTGGAGGCACCTGAGGAGATGTAACATAGTAATAAACTGACAAACTGGGTTTAGTATATAAACCTGGTTTGTTTTTTATTTGGATATATAATTAATTTTCAAAATCAATTAAAATCTTTTTAGAGAGGAGGATTTATATTGATTCGAAATATGATTTTACAAATTCCTTGTCATAGAAAATCAGATAGAAGTTTTCTTAAACTACAAAAATACATACCTTTATGTGCGCGTTGTACAGGCATGCTTATCGGTATATTAATGTTTCCAATTTATTTTTATATAACACTTTCATTTCTTTTTGCAATTATACTATCATTTTCTGCTCAAATTCCGTTACTTATTGATGGATTTACCCAAAAGTGGAAATGGAGAAGTAGCACAAATTTACTAAGAGTAACTACTGGTGTATTAAGCGGTAATGGTATGGGGTTATTTATTTCATCAAGTGTTATTTGGATATTATCTTAAGGTATATAGTAACGGAGGTATTTACATAGATGTTCTGGATTTACTTAATTCTAATTTTTATTTCAGGTGGAAGTGGAATTGGTTTTATGATTCAAAATAAGTATACAGAAGCAATAATAGCTTTTACTATTTGTATACTATTGTTTGGGCTACTGTATTATTATCTTAAGAGAAACAAAAGAAAGAGAAAAGCAGATTGTGGCGATTTAGATTGTACGGATTGTTTTGATTGTGATTGTACTTGTTAAATTTTTCTTCCAAATAAAAAGCTAGTGTATTTTTAATAACACACTAGCTTTTTGCTTTGAAATTTTAAGAAAAGTGTAGGAATACGACTATTATATAGAGAACTTTAGTTTTGTATATAAAAGGAGGCGTTAAACGTTGGAAACGTATGATTGGAACAGTAAACTAACTTATTTAAAAAATACAAGAGATTTATATTACAATGACGATTATGTAAGCTTTTTAGTAAATACAGTTTGGAGAATCACTAAGCCAGTACATATCGTTGATTACGGTTGTGGATATTGGTTATTTAGGCTTAATATTAATGCCATTACTTCCAAAAGGATCAAAGTATACAGGCATTGATAGCGGGGGAACATTAATAGCGGAAGCGAGAGAGTTGTTTCGTTTACTTCCGTATGATTCAGAATTTCTTGAAGGAGATGCTACAGAAATTGAACTGAACGATAAATACGATATAGCAATCTGTCATGCTTTCTTATTACATATGACTACTCCAGAAACAATGCTACAAAAAATGATACATTCAGTTAAAAAGGGCGGAAAAATAATCTGTTTTGAACCACATTGGATATCAAATATGTCTTCATACTTTTTAGATGGGGAGAATCAATCGGAATTTATTAGGTTAGGCACTTTGCAGAAGTTATTTGAAAGTGACACACAGAGAAGCGGAAAAGATGGAAATATTGGTATGAAAATACCGATATATTTAAGTGAATTAGGCGTGGAAAATATTGAATGTAGAGTAAGTGATAAAGTGAACTTTTTAGATTCTAATATGCACCATCATGGTAAAGCGAAGTTGTATCATTCATTAAAGGAAGAGGGGATTGCGGGGAATCCAGGTGATAAACAGCAATTTATAGGACGTTTAATAGACAGAGGATTAACATATGATGATGCGCTAGCTCAATATGAAGCTGAACTACGATTTTTTAAGGCATTTCATCTTCATTCTTCTTTAGTATATGCTCCGAATATGAAAATTACATTTGGTGAAATAGAATGTTGAAAGATAGCAATTTATTAAGGATTGCTACCTTCAATATATGGAACCATGATAGTCTTTGGTTGGAGAGATTAGAAGCTATTTGTGAGGAGATTCGAACTATTTCTCCACATATTCTTGCTCTACAGGAGGTTAGAAGTTGTGTTAATTTGAATTCAAAGAAAAATGTTGCACAGTATATAGCGGGTCAAATAGGGTATCCGTTTGGTATATTTAAGGAGTACCCTGATTCTCCAGATGAAGGCTTAGCCTTTTTAAGTAAAATACCTATTATAGCTGAAGAAGCAATTTGGGAAACTGATATAGAGGAATCAAATTATTGTGCTATTCGAATCACGTTTACATATAAAGGTTGCAAGTTCGGAGTTACGAATGTTCATTTAAATTGGAAATCTAGTAGGATAAGACAAGAACAAATGAACACTGTGAATAATTGGATTGAAAACAGAGCCAGTGATTATGAATTATTATGTGGCGATTTTAATGATGATCCATTTTCAATGGTGCATCAATACTTAATTCGGAAGCATTGGATAGATGTAGCTCAGTTTAAAGAAATCGAAGAGAACATGATAGCTCAACCAACTTTAGATTATAGAAAGAATCCGAATTTAAAAGACGATGTAAAGCAAGAAAAAAGATATGATTGGATTATGATACAAGAAAATGCTGCATTTGAATTTCCTACGATTGAAAACGTATCTATATTTGGGGATTCGGCACTAAATTCAACTGGTATGTTTCCTAGTGATCATTACGGTGTTTTTGTAGATTTGAAATTTAATGAGTGAGAAAAATGTCATCTTTTGTCGGTAAGTCGATATTCACCGTATAATCGCTGATATATTTTAAGAATCGCTGATATATTTGAATTATCGCCGATATAATTTTATGTACTGATTTCAGCTATATAAAAATAAGATCCACATGTTACGTTATTCCATATAATCAAACAAAATACAGAGAAAAACAATCATTTTGACTATATTTTGTTATAAATTTGAATAATATTAAATAATACTATCCATTATAGGAGATTTTAGTTGAATACATACAATATGATGTGTAAAATCTAAGCAAGTAGCAGTATAAATAAATATTCGAGGTGAATACATGCTAGATTTTAAGCAGTTAGATGCTTGTTTGAAAGACAAGAGATTTATAGATGGATTACAGGAAATAAATAATGAAATTTCATATATAAAAGAAAAGAATACTTTATCTTATGTAAAGAATTGGCTTGCTAATATTCCTTCACATAAGGAGTTTGATATATTAATACGTCTTACTGATGAAGGGCTTATGCACCAATACAGTTCATTCCTCATTCGCTATGCCTATAAAAAATTCCCAAATATGAGAACGCTCTCTTTATATTGTGATGAGTTAATTGATGAGCGGAAAATTCTTGAAGCAGAACAGTTGTTAAAAGACTCATTAGAAGAGGTAAATAAAGAAGAAATTGAAGTTGATCTTTTAGCGAAAACATATTTTACTTTAGTACGATGTTTGTTGGAAATGAAACGAAATGAAGAAGCGCTAATCTATATGCAAAAAGCAGAGGAGTACAGTGAACGTGCCGTGTTTGATAAATGGGGATACGTCTATATGCATACAGGTGAATGGGAGAAAGCAGAAGAACAATTTATAGCTGGTATGCAGCATAAAGATTGTGAAGAGTTATCTACCTATTTATTATCACAGTTATATGCGAATAAAGGAGAACAAAAACGTGCATTGCAGCTAATTGATGATGCAATTGTAAAGTTCCCACAAGTACCATATTTTCATTTTGAAAAGATAAAATATGTATTAGATTTAGGGAAGTACGAAGATATGTTATCAGTAATAGATAACATAAATAAACAGCTTCCTTATCATGCGTATAAAGCTTATTTCGTACATTTACGAGCAGAAGCACTGTACAAAATGAATAAACTTGTAGATTTACAACAGTTATTAAAAGAAGAAAAAAGTTTAAAAGGGTCTTTATATCATAATTTAGAAAAAAATCCAGATGGAAAAAAGGTTCACCTGCCGATCGTTCCCATCGTACAAAAGGATAATTATTGTGTGCCGACAAGTTTAGAAATGATGTTGCAATTATGGGGAGAAAAACGTACACAAGATGAAATAGCGGAGTTTATTTTTGATATGACAGGATCCAAGTTTTCAGATACTGTTTCTTATTTAGACGAATTAGGTTATGAATATCGTTATTTTAAAGGTAATGAAGAGAATTATAAGAGACTGATTGATGAAGGAATTCCCGTATTATTAAGTATAGATATTGAACATGCTTCACATGTACAAGTACTAGCTGGATATGATGATACATTGCAGGCCTTTTATGTTCAAGATCCGAACTTTATAGAGCCAGTTATTGTGGAATATAGTAAGTTACAAGAAAAATATCGTTATACAGGTTGTTTAGCAATTACGTTTGTTCCGCAAGAAAAGAAGGAACTACTATCATTTTTAAATGAAGAAGAACATCATTATTTTAAATCTATTTTTTCTTTAACAGATCATTTGGATGAACAAGATAAAGAGGGGATTCATGACTTAGTACAGTTTTTAAAAGGGACGAGTGATAATCCGAATACGTGGTTATATACGGTTAAGCATTTAGATGTTGAAGTAGATAAAGAATTTATTTTATATTGTATAGAAAAGTTAATGGAGAAATTTCCTAACTCAGATTTTGTTAAATTACATGGTGCACAGTGCTTTATTCGCCTGGAAGAGTTAGAAAAAGCCGGGCACATGCTTGCGAGTGTTGAGAAGAAAAATAATCGTGCTTTATATCATTTCATAAACGGAAGGTATGCTTTTGAGCAGGAGAGTTATATAGAAGCGATTTCAAGTTTTCGTTCCTCATTACAATTAGACGCAGATCAGCCGATTGCTTGGAGTTTCCTTGCGTTATCCTATATGTATATCGATCAATCTGATAAGGCATTGCAGTTTTCTCAAGTTGCTTTAGAACGTAGTCCAGAAAGATTTACTTTAACGAATCACGGGTTAATATTAATAGATTTAGAAAGATATGAAGAAGCGTATGAAATCTTTAACGACCTGTTAAGAGAGTATAAAAATGAGGCGCATGTATGGTATGAGCGAGCGAGATGTGCGCATCATTTAGGGAAATTACATTTAGCGATAAAAGGGCTTAAAGTAGCGATTCATTTGGATAGTAATGCACCTTACATTTATACGAAACTTTCGGAAATATACGAATCTGATTTGAAGGATGAGGAAAGTACGAAAGAAATTTTATTAAAAGGTATTGAGAATTGTGATGATAAGGCGCCTCTATATGTAAAACTGGGTGACTATCATTTTCAAAATGATAGCCTGGAAGAAGCAGAATCGTTGTATACTCGTGCTTTAGAAGAAAATCATGATGATGTTTATTCTCACTTCGGACTTACGCAAGTTTATATGGCAAGAGAACAATATAAGGAAGCAAAAGAATATATTCTCGGTATTGAAAAACAAATTGAAAAGAGCCAAGATTTTCTTATGAATGCAGGAATGGTTTTATGGGATGCTGAAGTTGAACTTGGTGGAAGTGAAGAAGGGTTTAAAGTAGCATTGTCTAAGTTAGAGAGTGGTATAAAGCAGAGCGAATATAATGTAGCAAGCGCGTTAGATGAATATGTGAACCGAATTAAAGGAACGGTATTTGTGCAGCGAGGTATAGCATTCTTAAGAACGTTACACAAAGAAAGAAATGAAGTAAGTGAATACGGTTGTTATACAGGTATTTTATATGAATCTATCGGACAGTATGGCCAAGCGATGAAAAGATATAATAAGGCGATAGAACAAAAGGAAACGGCATTACCGTATTACCGAATTGGTGAAACACTTATGGCATTAGGACAATTGACGGAAGCAAAACAGGCATATGAAACATGTTTAGAGCTTGATGGGAATTTCGTCGGTGTACATTTACAGCTTGCGGAAATATATGAAAAAGAAGAAAATCGTTCTAAAGAACAAAGTCATATGGTTCAGGCGATGAAAGAAGAGCCGCTGCATATTAATATGGAATATTTGGCGCAGCTTTCAGTAGAAATGAATCTTCAGGAAGAATTGCTGACTGAACTAGAACAATTAGTGGACGAAGTGCCTGAAACATGGCGATTAGATGCGATTGCATATGTGTATGGAGCGATGGATGAAATAGATAAAGAACAAGCACAGATTGAAGAGGCACTACGATTAGATAGTGAGCATACAGAAGTTTTATATCATTATGCAAAAGTATTATTGAAAAATAGAAATGCAAAAGCAATTGAAATTGCAATGAAGGTTATACAAAAAGATGTAAATAATGAACGTATATTTGATGTATATGTAAAAGCGATAGAACAACATAAGAAATGGTCTAACATACGAGATTTTCTTCACATATTAAAAGTAAAAAAGGCAGAAAGAAGTATGGCGTTTATGTATGCTGCATCTGCAGTTACAGAAAGATGGATTGAACGTCAACAAAATGAACAGCCGAAGAAATCCATATTTACGAGAGCTCTTTATCGTATGAAAAACCGTGCGAAAGAAATTTCGATTATTACTACAATCATTGATTTATATGAAATTTCGTTACAGTTAAATCCGAAAAATAGTATGGCAGCGCAGCGATTTGCACTATTTTATGAGAATGTGGCGATGTATAAAGAGGCGATAGATGTATTGCAAACATCATTAGAAAGTAAATGGGATTACGATGTAGCCAAGCAACTTGTAAATCTTTTCATAGAGTGTGAGGAAGAAGATAGGTTACGGGATGCTGCAGAATTAACGAAGCAAATGGTTCGAGAGTTACCAGATGATTACGATACTCTTCTTCTTCAGGCACAAGTATTCTTTAAAGCAGGAGAAGAAAGAAAAGCAGAAAAGATTACTTTACAATTAACGGAGCAAACACCATTTGTAAGTAGAGCATTTCTTGCTTTAGGAGAAATATATCAAAGTCAAGAGAGGTTTGAAGAGGCAATTCATGTATTAGAAAATGCTTCTATACATCATCCGAATGAAACAGCAATTCTTCTTTCTTTAGCATCTTCATATCATGGTGCTGGCCAAACGATAAAGGCAGAAAAAATAACAAATGAAGTAGTAACAATGGATGCGAGTGATTTGTTAGCAAGATATGATCGTGCTTGTTATTTAGCACAGTTAAACAGGAATGAAGAGGCGAAGGAAGAGCTTGAAATTGTACTTCGTGAGGATGAGTCGGGATTTTTCGCTGAACTTATCGAGGATGATGAAAATTTAGCAGCACTGCGAGAATTTGAAAAGTAATTGTATAAGAATAGTGAAAAAAGGGTATAATTAAATATATATTTCGAATTAGTTGACAATTGGTTACCAAATGGCATAAAATAGCTTTTAACAAAGTATACAAATCTGAAGACGAGAAAGAGTAAAATAGTGTACTGTTCCCCAGAGAGCCGGTATGTTGCTGAAAGCCGGTGTGCAGACGTTATTTGAAAATCATCTCCGAGGAGCCGAGGCTGAAAATGAGTAAGCTCGGACGGATGTCTACCGTTACAAAGAACACGTATGATAGTACGTTGCTAAGTGCTATTAGTGAAGAGCTAATAGAATTAGGGTGGTATCGCGGGTAAACCCGTCCCTATTTTATAGGGACGGGTTTTTTGTGTGCTTTAAAACATTCAAAAGGAGTGATTGTAGATGAAGAAAGTAGATGTAAAAGAGTCAGCTGTAGGGAGAGAAACACGTATTCGTAAACAGTGGAACGAGCAGAGCATTTTCGAACAATCAATTCAGAATCGAGAAGGCGCACAATCTTTTGTGTTTTATGAAGGACCACCAACGGCTAACGGACTACCGCATGTAGGTCATGCACTTGGACGAACAATTAAAGATGTAGTAGCAAGATATAAAACGATGGCTGGTTATAAAGTATTAAGAAAAGCGGGATGGGATACGCACGGCTTACCTGTAGAATTAGGTGTTGAGAAGCAACTCGGTATTTCTGGTAAACATGAAATCGAAGAGTATGGAATTGAACCATTTATTAAGAAGTGTAAAGAGAGTGTATTCACATATGAGAAACAGTGGCGTGAATTCACTGAAAGTATCGGTTATTGGGTAGATATGGATGATCCATACGTTACGTTAGAGAATCCATATATCGAAAGTGTATGGCATATTTTAGGGACGATTCATGAAAAAGGATTATTGTATAAAGGGCATAGAGTTTCACCATATTGCCCAAGTTGTCAAACTTCACTAAGTTCACATGAGGTTGCCCAAGGGTATAAAACAGTAAAAGATTTAAGTGCAACAGTTAAGTTTAAAGTGAAAGATAGTGACAATGAATACTTCCTAGGTTGGACGACAACACCTTGGACACTTCCAGCAAATGTTGCACTCGCTGTACATCCAAATATGGAATACGTGAAAGCGAAACAAGAAGGTCATGTATACATTGTTGCAAAAGAACGTGTACAAGATGTATTAAAAGAAGACTATGAAGTACTATCTGTCCATAAAGGTGAAGAATTAGTAAGCACATCTTATATGCCGCCATTTCCAATGAACGAAGTTACAAATGGCTACCACGTTATCGGAGCAGATTTTGTAACGGCAGATAGTGGTACAGGACTTGTTCATATTGCTCCAGCATACGGAGAGGATGATTATAGAGTCGTTCAAAGTGAAGGATTGTCATTCTTACATGTTGTAGATGAGAAAGGTGAATATACAGAAGCAGTACCATTTTTGAAAGGTAAATTTGTAAAAGATTGTGACGTAGATATCGTTCGTTATTTAGCGAAGGAAGGTTTACTTTATCATAAAGAAAAGTATGAACATAGTTACCCACATTGTTGGCGCTGTGATTCACCACTTCTTTATTATGCAGGCGAAAGTTGGTTAATCCGAACGACTGCAATTAAAGATACATTTTTACAAAACAACGATACTGTTACTTGGTATCCAGATCATATGAAACATGGAAGATTTGGTAAGTTTTTAGAAAACATGGTGGACTGGAATATTAGCCGAAATAGATATTGGGGAACACCATTAAACGTATGGGAATGTGAAAGTTGCGATCATCAATTTGCACCGAAAAGCATTGTTGATTTAAGAAAGCATAGTATGAAAGAGACACCTGAAGACTTAGAATTGCATAAGCCATATGTAGATGAAGTGCAAGTTTGCTGCGAAAAATGCGGAAGTACAATGAATCGTACACCAGAAGTAATTGATGTTTGGTTTGATAGTGGTTCGATGCCATTTGCGCAATATCATTATCCGTTTGAAAATAAAGAGTTATTTGAAGAACAGTTTCCAGCAGATGTAATTGCAGAAGGAATTGATCAAACACGCGGCTGGTTTTATAGTTTATTAGCTGTATCAGCACTATATACTGGAAAAGTACCGTATAAACGAGTGCTATCACTAGGGCATGTTCTAGACGAGGAAGGACAGAAAATGTCTAAAAGTAAAGGGAATGCACTAGATCCAGTTGATTTAGTAAATCAGTTTGGTGCAGATGCTTTAAGATGGGCACTTCTCGTTGACAGTGCTCCGTGGAATGCGAAGCGTTTTTCTGAAAGAACAGTATTAGAAGCAAAATCTAAATTTGTAGATACATTAGTCAATGTGTATAGCTTCTACGTTTTATATGCAAATTTAGATGAGTATAATCCGAACGAAACGTATGACGTAAAGCGGACGAAATTGGATGAATGGGTATTATCAAGATTGCATAGCACAACGAAAAAAGTGAGAACTGCACTTGATGATTATCAATTTACGAATGCAGCTCGTGAAATCGCGGCGCTTGTAGATGAAGTAAGTAATTGGTACGTAAGACGATCACGTAATCGTTTCTGGGAATCTGGTATGAATGCTGAAAAAGCAGCTGCGTATGAGACACTTCACGAAGTGCTTGTGACAATTAGTAAATTAATCGCACCGTTTACACCGTTTGTCGCTGAAGATATTCATTTGAATTTAACTGGAAGTAGCGTTCATTTAGAGGATTATCCAGTTGTAAATGAATCACTACTTCAGCCGAAATTAGAAGCGGAAATGGATGCAGTTTTACAAGTTGTTGAACTTGGAAGAAGTAATCGTAATCAACATTCTTTAAAAGTAAAACAGCCGTTAGCGGAACTTGTATTACTTGAGCATAATGAAAATGATATGGATTGGGAATCTTATCGTGATATCGTTATGGATGAGTTAAATGTAAAAGCGTTCCATGTTGAACTCGATGAAACGAAATACACGTCCTATCAATTAAAGCTGAACTTTAAAACGGCTGGGCCGAAGTTCGGTAAAAATGTGAATGCAGTAAATGGCTGGCTAAAACAATTATCACAAGACGAGGTACAAAACTTTGTCTCTACAGAAAGAGCAGTTTACGAAGTAGCATCAGGAGAAGAAATAGTTGTAACGACTGAAGATGTATTAGTAGAGAAAGTTGCGAAATCTGGATTCTCTAATACAACTAACGGACAATATACAGTAATGTTAGATACGAATGTAACGGAAGAATTGCTACAAGAAGGGGTAGCACGTGAATTCATTCGCGCCGTTCAAGAATATCGTAAGCAGTTGAATTTACCTGTTAATTTACGAGTAGATGTAATTCTTGATACAGAGGAAGAACTACAGCAAACGTTAACGAATCATAAAGAGTTGTTGGAAGAAAACTTACTCGTTAAACAATTTACATTTGGTCACTTAACGAATGAAGATGATGAACTATCTTTAGGTGAGACGAAAGTTCGTATTAAATTAAGCGCGACTAAGTAAAGAAAAGGAAGTTGGAATCATTCCAACTTCCTTTTTTGTATGATAGATATTTATCCGGCTAATTTTTTCATAATCGATTCGATAGGACCTCAAGAAAATTTCTTTCTAAAGTATTGTTTGCGCTTTACACATAAATATTGAGAAATTTTCACGCCTCTTTAATGGAAAGGTAATAGAACTGTTCATAGAGAATTACTCGTAGATTCAATTTTTATCCCCCCATTTTGTGGGGAATGATTGCCTAGTGGTAATGGGATAAGGTTGAGCTACTTTATTAGGGGGAGTGGTTCTATGTTTAATAAAAAAATGGTGGCAATGGCAATGACTGTGCCGTTAGTAATGGGGACAATTTCTACAGTTTCGGCATTGGAAAAACAACAGCAAGTAAAGCTAGAAGCTTATTCGCCGCAGAAAAAAGCAACAGAATATTTAAAAGAAAATGCTGCGCAGTATGGATTAAAAGCAGACCTTTCAGACTTACAATATATTTCTACAACAGAAACGTCAGTAGCTTCATATGTTAGGTTCCAACAAGTTGTGAATGGTGCGCCTGTATTTTCAAAACAAATTACAGTTACTCTTAACGGAGAGGGAAAGGGAGTACTTGCTGTTTCTGATTATCAATCTGTTAAAGGTGTGAAGGAAGCTACTACAAAAATTAGTGAAAAAGATGCAATACAAAAATCAATGGCGTATGTTGGAGAAGTAAGTGAACAAAACTTATGGGCTCCTACAGAGAAAGAATTTGGATATATTGTTGAAGAAGGAATTGCTCGTCCAGTATATAAAGTTGTAGTCCATTCTAATAATCCATTTGGTGCATGGGAAACATTTGTTGATGCAGAAAATGGAAAGTTAATTAAAAAGGTTGATATAAACCGTAAAGCAGAAGGATCAGGAAAAGTATTTTTACCTAACCCAGTCGTATCTAGCGGTAGTAAAGTAGGTTTAAAAGATAACAATGATGCAGATTCAACAGCATTAACGAACCAATTAAAGACTGTTACGTTAAAAGGTTTAGATGGGACAGGATTTTTAATTGGAGAGTATGTAACGATTTCCTCAAAAGCAAAAACGAAATCTACAAACTTACAATTTAACTATACACGTGCAAATGATAGCTTTGAAGATGTGATGTCGTATTATCATATCGATACTTTACAACGTTACATTCAAAGTCTAGGTTTTAAAAATATTAATAATCGCTCTATTAAAGTGAATGTAAATGGAACGACGGCGGACAACTCGTTTTATTCTCCGACAACGAAAGCTTTAACCTTTGGTACTGGTGGAGTAGATGATGCAGAAGATGCAGGTATTATCGCACATGAATATGGACATTCAATTCAAGATAACCAAGTTCCTGGCTTCGGTAGTTCTGCAGAAGGTGGAGCGATGGGAGAAGGGTTTGGTGATTTCTTAGGTGCTACGTATGAAGATGCAGTATCGACAACAGGCTACGGAAAAGCATGTGTTGGAGAATGGGATGCGACTGCTTATTCTAGTTCAGATCCGACGTGCTTACGCCGATTAGATAATAATAAAGTGTATCCGAAAGATATTACGAATGAAGTACATGATGATGGAGAAATTTGGGCTCAAGGACAATATGAGATGGCGCAAGCATTTGGTCGTGATGTAGCAACGAAAATTATTTTACAATCGCACTGGTCGTTAACACCAAACTCTAAATTCAGTGATGGAGCGAAAGCAATTAAGCAAGCAGATGCTCTTTTATATGGCGGACAACATGCCGCTGATATCGATCGTATTTGGGCAGCGAGAGGAATTAGTACGAATTAATATAAAAAGTCGTGGCATGTATAAGCCACGACTTTTTAATTTGCCTTAGAACTGGTACTAGTAAAGTAAGCTATATGAATGATAATGTGAATTTATTCGCATTTCATTTATTTTTTTTCGTCTTTAAAAACAAAATGCTCTTTAAATTTTCTAGACTCCACTTTTTGACCATTTCGCATGGAGCGGAAAGGGTGTTCTTGCCATGTAATAATAACATCAACTTCATCTGCTTTTGTAGCAACAGGTAAATTAGCGTGTTCAAATCCAGTTTTTCCACTTGCTAAACGACTTTCCTTTAGGGAGAAGAGTTCATATTTCGTTTTTGTTTTTGGTTCGTTGCGGAATACTTCGACTTGTACGTTATATACTTCACTGTTTCCAACATTTTTTACTGAAAATTGATAAGTTTGGAATTCATCTTTTTTAGCTTGAAGCTTTTTTTTGTTTACTTTTTTCGGTTCAGCAATATTCACTTGCCATTGATCAGAGTTTTGAGAGATTGGTAAAGATTTTGGTGAATAGGCGTATGTTTCGTTTACTACAATTAGGCAAAACAATAGGAGAAAGAAACTAATCGCTTTTTGCATATACACACCTCGCTATAAAATTTTTATTAATATGTGTAAATAAAACAGTAAGTATGTAATTTAATGGAAAAAGGTGATACTTTGATTCAGATGAATTTGAAAAAACTTGAAGAAGTAATAGATGGAGAAGGGTTATACGAATCATTTCATCATTTAGAAATACATGGTGTCTGTATAGATTCCAAAAACATGAAAGAAGGAAATTTATTTGTTCCAATCATTAGGATGAAAGATGGGCATGAGTATGTGAAAGAAGCAATGGATAATGGAGCTGTCGCTTCCTTGTGGAAAAAGTCTTACGGTACTCCGCCAAAAGGGATTCCAATTATATTTGTGGATGACACTTTGTTTGCTTTGCAACAATTGGCACAATTTTATCGAAGAGAGATAAATGTAAAAGTAATAGGAATTACAGGTAGTAATGGCAAGACTACGGTAAAAGATATAATAGGAAGCATTTTAAGTTCAACTTATAGAGTGCATAAAACAAAAGGTAATTTTAATAGTCAAATCGGTTTGCCGTTAACAATTTTAGAAATGGAACGAAATACTGAGTTCTTAATACTTGAAATGGGAATGAGTGAAAAAGGACAAATTCGAAATTTATCACGAATCGCACAGCCAGATGTAGCGATTATTACAATGATCGGACAGTCACATCTAGAGACGCTTGGATCAAGAGAAGAGATTGCGAAGGCTAAATTTGAAATTGTAGACGGATTACATGACGATGGACTGTTCTTATATAATGGTGATGAGCCATTACTTTCTCAACATATTAATACGCTAGGTATAGAAAGTAAGTCGTTTGGTGGAAAGTATACAAATGATTTGTTTCCAACGAACGTACAATTAGATGAATATGGTGTTCATTTTAAATTAAATCATTCAAAAATACAGTACGATGTTCCCTTACATGGAAAACATAATATTTTTAATACGATTGTCGGAATCGCTGTAGGTCAATTTTACAAAGTCTCTACAGAAAAAATACAAGAAGCATTGCAGCAAATAAATATTACACAAATGCGCTTTCAGTTTTTAACCGCTAAAGCAGGTTTTACGATTATTAACGATGCATGGAATGCCAATCCTTCCTCCATGAAGGCTGCAATTGAAACGTTACAGAAGTTAAATGCCTATAAGAAAAAAATGATAGTGATTGGGGATATGTTGGAGTTAGGCAAGAAAGCTGAAACATATCATAGAGAAATTGGTAAAATGTTAAATGAGGATAGTATTCAATATGTATTTACGTATGGAGAGTTAGCCAAAATTGTAGCGGAAGAAGCAAGAAAGAACTATCATGCAGGAAAAGTACAATCATTTGATAATAAAGCCGAGATAGCAGAGGAAGTATTAAAAGTAGTAACGAAAAAAGATGTTGTATTATTAAAAGGCTCACGTGGAATGGCTTTAGAGGAGATTGTACAAAAGTGGATTTGAAAAATTAAAATATATTTAAAAGTGCTTGCATTTTATAGTGCGAAGAGATAGAATACTCTGTAAATATAAAAAGTGATGATCAGGAAAAGTACATGATGCAAAGGTCTACAGAGAGCAATTGGTTGCTGAGAAGATTGCGATACTGCATGATAGAAAGACACCTGTGAGTGTTGCTTTGAACGTGATAATTAGTAAAAGCAAACGGTACCTACCGTTATCAGGACTAAGATGGTCATTATGACAATTTGGGTGGTACCGCGGAAAAAATCCGTCCCTATTTATAGGGGCGGATTTTTGTATTCTTTTAAGGGAGGTGAGTGACCGTGGATGATGACGATGACAACAATAACGTAAATAAATATAAAATTACCGGAGGGAAAAATAATGGAGTCAATAATGAAGCGTTCACTCACAAAAGAATGTACAAAGCAAGGCGGAAAAGTTGTATTACTTCAAGGATGGGTAAAAAAGATTCGTCATCTTGGAAATGTTAGTTTTTTATTAATAAGGGATCGATCAGGGGTTATGCAATGCGTATTAGAAAACGAGCTAGCTGGATTTAAAGTAGATGTGGAGAGTGTTGTTCAAGTCGTAGGCCAAATAGTAGAGACTTCGAAAACAGAATTAGGGATTGAAGTGCTTGCTCACGAAGTGAAAATATTAAATGGCGCAGAACCACTTCCATTTGAAATAAATAAAAAGAAGTTACAAGTTGGCTTAGATCAGCTACTTAATGAGCGGGTATTATCATTAAGACATGAGAGAATCGCGGCGATATTTAAAGTGAAATCTACGTTCGTTCATAGTTTTAGTGAATTCCTTGCAGAGAACGATTTCACACGTATATTTACTCCGAAAATTGTTTCGCAAGGGGCAGAAGGAGGAGCAAATGTTTTTAAGCTTCCATACTTCCAAAAAGAAGCTTATTTAGCACAATCACCACAGTTTTATAAGCAAATGATGGTAGCTGGGGGATTAGAACGTGTTTTTGAAATTGCACCTGTATATAGAGCGGAACATCACAATTCTTCCCGTCATTTAAATGAATATATATCGTTAGACGTAGAGATTGGCTTTATAAATGATTTTCATGAAGTGATGCAATTAGAAACGGATGTATTACAATATATGTTTCAACAAGTAGCAAAAAACTGTGAGAAAGAACTACAACTATTACAAATAGAAGTACCTGTTATTACAGAAATACCGAAAATTACATTGTTACAAGCACAAGAAATTTTGAAAAGTAAGTATCGGAAAGAATCGCCAATTGGGGATTTAGATACAGAAGGTGAGAAGTTACTAGGGAAATATGTGAAGGAAACATATAAGAGTGAATTTGTTTTCATTACACATTATCCGAAAGAAGCGAGACCGATGTATACGATGCCGAATAACGAGAATCCATCTATTACTGATTCGTTCGACTTACTATATAAAGGATTAGAAATAACATCAGGGGCACAGCGAATTCATAATTATGAAATGTTACTTGCTTCTTTTAAAGAAAAAGGATTACATCCAGATAAATTTCAATCTTATTTAAATACATTCCGATACGGTTGTCCTCCGCACGGTGGTTTTGGAATTGGCTTAGAGAGAGTTGTTTGCAAATTGTTAGAATTAACAAACGTACGAGAGGCGAGTGCTTTTCCAAGGGACTGTACAAGGCTTATCCCTTAATAATAGGGGAAGGAATTCCGCATTTTCTCATTAAAATTTAATATGTCCCTTGACAGTTACTAATATAACCGATATACTTCATATTAATTTCAAAAGAAAATATATTCTAAATATTTAAATGTGTTGAATAGGAGTAGTAAGGTCGTATATTTGTACAGAGAGCTATGGGTTGGTGTGACATAGTCAAATGACATCCTGAACTCGCCTAGGAGCAGTAAGGTGGAACGGAATCACATTCTTAGTAAATCTTAACGGTTAACCTTCGATATTAGGTTTGTAATCAAACGATTACTACTAAGGTGGATTCATAATGGAATCAATAAGGGTGGTACCGCGTTAAGTAAATGGCTTAGCGTCTCTTTATATAGAGACGTTGAGCCATTTTTTTATTTTATGGAAATAGAAATGGAGGGTTTATTCGGAGTGGTCTATAAAATTTAATTATTTATATAAAATGATTTTATTAGGAGGAAAATGAGATGAAACAGACGGAGCAATGGACTTCGAAATTAGGTTTTATAATGGCAGCAGCAGGATCGGCAATTGGACTTGGCGCAATATGGAAGTTTCCTTATATCGCCGGCAAGAGCGGGGGAGGAGCATTCTTTTTAATCTTTATATTATTTACTGTATTAATTGGATTACCACTACTTATAGCTGAATTTATGATTGGACGTAGTACGCAGAAACGAGCAGTTGGCGCATTTAAAAGTATTGCACCAAATACAGGGTGGCACTGGATTGGACGCCTTGGCGTCGGAACGTGTTTTATACTACTTTCGTTTTATAGTGTTGTAGGTGGATGGGTGTTAATTTATTTATTCAGAGGAGTAACGGGACAACTTATTACTCCAGGACAAAATTACGGTGCATTATTTACTGAAACAATTGGAAATCCGGCTTGGGCGATTATGGGACATTTCGCTTTTATGTTCATTACGATTTGGGTCGTATCAAAAGGTGTACAAAACGGAATTGAAAAAGCAAGTAAATATATGTTGCCAGCGTTGTTCGTTTTATTTGTCGCTCTTATTATTCGTTCATTAACACTTGATAATGCAATGGAAGGTGTGAAGTTTTTCTTACAACCAGACTTCTCAAAGATTACTTCAGAAAGTATTTTGTTCGCAATGGGGCAATCTTTCTTTGCGATTAGTATCGGGATCTCGATTATGGTCACGTATAGTTCCTATTTAAATAAAAAAGAAAGTTTACCAAAATCAGCAATAACAATTGTTGGATTGAATTTATTTGTTTCATTATTTGCAGGACTTGCAATTTTTCCGGCCGTATTTTCATTAGGAATGGAGCCAACAGAAGGGCCTGGATTACTATTTATCGTATTACCATCAGTATTTAGTCAAATTCCATTTGGTGGGTTTTTCTTAACAGTATTCCTTGCACTATTTACATTTGCGACATTAACATCGGCATTTTCACTATTAGAGACAGTTGTTTCAGCAGTAGCAAATGGCGAACAAGAAAAAAGAACAAAGTTATCATGGATGATCGGTTTCTGCATTTTCTTAGTAGGTATACCATCAGCGTTATCATTTGGAGTATGGAGTGATATTACGATTTTCGGAAAAAATATTTTTGATGCAGTAGACTTCTTATCTAGTAATATATTAATGCCACTTGGTGCACTATTCATTAGTATTTTCGTTTCATTTAAAATGGAAAAGAAGGTATTAGAAGCAGAGTTTTTTGTAGGTGGAAATTATGGAAAGAAAGTATTTACTTGTTGGGCGTTTTTACTTCGATTTGTAGCACCACTCGCAATCATTATCGTCTTTTTAAATGTAATAGGGATTATTTAACAGTAGTTGTTATAATATTCAGTAAAAAAAGAAGGTGATGATCATAAAGGCGAATTTGATAGAAGCAGGGAAATACATGCATATTAGAGGAAAAAAGCTATACGTTGAAACGCATGGAAACCCTAAAAATAAACCAGTTCTATACTTGCATGGTGGACCAGGAGAAAGTTGTTACGATTTTTCATTTCATCAAGCGGAACGTTTAAAAGATTCTTTATATGTAATTATGATAGATCAAAGAGGTGTCTGTCGCTCAGAAGAAATTACTGAAGACGAAGCTTTTGGATTAAATGATTTGATTGAAGACTGTGAGGAATTAAGAAAATCATTACAAATTGAAAAGTGGTCTATAATTGGACATTCCTTCGGTGGATATGTAGCGTTGTTATATGCGTCGATATATCCAAGTTCAATAGAGAAAATAATATTTGAAGGACCAACTTTCGATTTTGCATTAACAAGTAAAGCTTTGTTACAAAAGACAGCGGACTTATTAAAAAAGTATGGAAAAGAAGAAGTAGCAAAAGCATGTTTAGTTTATTTATCTAGCAATGCTAGTTCAGAAGAGTTGTTAGACGCTTATATAAGACTAAGTGACGAACTAGAAGAAAATAGAATGGAGATTTACAATTACAAGGAAGATGTGACAGACGAGAGTTTATATAGTGATGAAGAGTGGGAAGTATTTTCAAATCGCTCCAAGATCCACTTTGATAGATTAAAATTAGAAGGAGCATTTCATACTTCATTATTACGAAAAATAAAAGATGTACAAAATCCAATGTTATTAATAGTAGGAAAACATGATGTAGTAACGTGTGAAAAACAAATTGAAATATTTAATAAAGATGCCCGAAACGGCAAGTATATTGTATTTGAAGAAAGTGGTCATTCACCTCATTATGAGGAAGCAGATAGGTTTGCAGAAACAGTCATACATTTTTTGAAATGAAGAAAAGGGTGCTTCTATAAATGAGAAGCACCTTTTTAAATTTATGGATATGTGATTGTAATGTTGGGCCAATTACTTTGCCAGTTCTTTTTAATAACTCTGTTTTTGTACATATGTATACGCTCTTTCGATTCCAGAAAATGAGCTGTTGGTCTCACTTGTAAGGAAAGAACATCTTCAATGCCGCACGGAGCTGTTAATATAACATTGTTTTTTTCGTCTAATGTAACCCCTAAAGACGTTGCTGTTTCAGGGAATTTAGAAATAGCATCAACAGAAGAAGAATACGGTGGCATATTATTTACTACGTGCATACGAGCTTGATTCTTTACAGACCAAGCGATAGAGGCATCCAAATTTATCAGTTTCTTTTCTAATAATTGTTCGTATATCTCATCTTTACGAAAAGGATCAAAATAAATGACATCAACGTCTGGTATAGTTGTTCTTATTTCGTAGTTATGTAAAGTATCCCAAATTTTAGAACGAACAAACCCGGCACAAATCCACCAATCAGGTAATTCTAGTGATTTTGCTAATTGTAATACGTCCATCATCCATTCGTCGTTTTCTATCAAGCGAATGATATGTTGCTCTGTTTGGATATTCATTGATATATTCACCTTTCTAGTAAATTAATGTATTAGTTCAATAATCCATAAAATCCAGTAAGCACCTGGTACAAATAGTAGTTGTGCTAATAATGTACCGAAAAGTCTAGAAATCATTAGCCAACCGTACATTTTACTCATAGACTCAGCACCATTCTCTGATTGTAAAGCACGTTCTGTTAAAAGAGCGATGCGTGGATCGAGTAGTACGGTTAATAAAATTGTAGCAAAACCATTTACAAGACCAGAAGCTGTACTTGCGTTTGTTGCATAATCTGGATTTAGAAATGAAGCGTAAAGGGCAGAAAGAACACCTGCTGTATAAATGGCAGTAGCAAACATATTAATAAGCATAATACGTTTTGGAATACCACCAATGCGTAGTCTATGAATCATTTCTAACTTTGGAAAGCGTACATATTTTTTTGTGTACTTTAACTTTTGAATATTATTCGTCTTCATCATTCGAATGAATGAACCATCTGTTTCAAAATTTTGAATGACGTATCCAAATAGTTTTGTCAAAGTTGGATACAGTATAATCGCAAGTAATGTACCGATAGAAGCAGATAATAGAACGAGACGTATAATATGCTCTAAATCAATAGAAGAATCTAGTTTTGCTTCATCGACAATACCACCGATTAAAAAGGCTTGTAGTAAGTTAGATGTTCTAGAAATAAGCAGTACCATTCCTACGACGGATAAGGCAACGGCAATCTTTTTTAAACGTACACCAGCTAATCGAATACTATAAGAGCTAGTTTCAACCGCATGGATAATAATTGTGAAAGCCATTATAAAAATTAACGTAATTGACATTTGTTTCACCAGTTTCTATTAAAATAATTGTAACTTTTTCACTTTACCATATGTATCTTTTTTTGTAACTGAAAGTATGTGACATAGGAAAAGTAATTTTTCAGAAAAAAAGATAATGATAGTATTATAATAGAAGGGAAAGAGGGGAGATCTGTTATAGGTTACTTATAAAGTAAAATGAGTGGGGGATTGAAACGTGTACACAACATATTTATTTGATTTAGATGGAACATTGACGGATCCGAAAGAAGGGATTGTCAATTCAGTATTGTATGCATTAAAAAAGGTTGGCATTGAAGAATTACATATAAGCGAGTTAGATTCATTTATTGGTCCACCCATCCAGCAATCATTTGTAGAGAGATATAATATGAATGAAGGAGAAGTTGAACGAGCTGTTTTTTATTTCAGAGAATATGTAAAGCAACGTGGATTGTTGGAGAATAATGTTTACGAGGGTATTCCAAATCTTTTAAAACAATTAAAAGATACTGGAAATCGTTTATTTATAGCAACTTCAAAGCCTACTATATTTGCTGAACAAGTTGTAGAGCATTTTCAACTAACAAATTATTTCGAAGGTATCATTGGAAGTAATTTAGATGGTACAAGAATAAAAAAAGAAGAAATCATTGCTCATATTTTACAAACAAATGAAGAACTTAATAAAGAAGAAATTGTCATGATTGGAGATAGAAAGCACGATATAATCGGCGCGAATCATAATGAAATTGCATCGATCGGCGTTTTATATGGCTATGGTAGTGAAACGGAATTGACTGAAGTTGGTGCGACTCATATCGTAAATGATGTAAAAGAACTACATCATTTTTGTTTAGAAAATAGTTTGATAAAGAAGTAAATATAGAGACTAATAATCCCTTTATAACGTATGATGATGAAATCGTTTTTTGTTTAAAGGGATTTTTCATATGTAATCGAATACTTATAATTAGACATTTTTAGCATGAAAAATTTGTATGAATAAGAGGAGGGATGTCAGAATCAAAAGATTAGTAGTAGAAGTTTATCAATAAAAGTTTGAATCTTCTGTTAAAGGAGGGGTATAATTGGAGCTAGTTATTATATTATTAGCACTTAGTTTACTTATGTTTGTAGCTTATAGAGGCTTTTCTGTTATTTTATTTGCACCGATTTTTGCTTTATTTGCAGTGTTTTTGACAGAGCCTAGTTTTGTATTACCTTTCTTTTCGAATATTTTTATGGAGAAAATGGTAGGTTTTATTAAACTATATTTTCCTGTATTTTTACTCGGGGCAATATTTGGGAAAGTAGTAGAAATGTCAGGAATTGCGGACTCAATTGCAAAGACAATTATAGAGTTAGTTGGTGAAAAACGTACAATATTAGCAATTGTATTAATGGGTGCTATTTTAACGTATAGTGGTGTTAGTGTGTATGTAGTAGTGTTTGCCGTATATCCGTTCGCAGCTAAGTTGTTTCGACAAGCGAATATTCCAAAACGTTTAATTCCTGGAACAATCGTTCTTGGAGCGGTCACGTTTACGATGGATGCGCTACCTGGATCACCACAAATTCAAAACGTAATACCTACAACGTTTTTTAAAACAGACATTTATGCTGCGCCGATACTTGGTATTGTAGGGGCAATTTTTGTACTTACGTTAGGTTTACTATATTTAGAGAGTAGACGTAAGAAGGCGAAAGCAGCTGGAGAAGGATATTTTGGTTTTAACGATGGGAATACGGAAATGGCAGCTTCTTTACAAGTAGAACAAAAAGATATGCCGTTACTGAAAAGCCTTGAAATTACAAGAGCACAGCAAGTAATTGCTTTTATACCACTTGTTTTAGTAGGTGTAATGAATAAAGTTTTTACTATCATGATACCGAAGTGGTATCCGAATGGTTTTGATTTTTCTACAATTGGTATGAAAGCATTTGGAAAAGTAGAATTAAGTGCAGTAGTTGGAATTTGGTCGGTAGAATTGGCACTTATAATAGGTATTGTAACAACGTTATTATTATATTGGAAACGAGTCGTAACAGGATTTCAAGCTGGATTGAATACAAGTATTGGCGGAGCGTTACTTGCGACAATGAATACAGGAGCTGAGTTTGGTTTTGGTGGTGTCATCGCCGCACTTCCAGGTTTTGCGATTATGAGAGATGGCATTTCTGCCACATTCACAAACCCTCTCGTGAATGGAGCAGTCACGACGAATATTTTAGCCGGTATTACAGGCTCTGCATCAGGAGGAATGGGAATCGTTTTAAGTGCAATGGGAGATAAGTTTATTGCAGCGGCTCATCAATTTGATATTCCGTTAGAAGTAATGCATCGTATCGTATCAATGGCATCAGGCGGAATGGATACACTACCACATAACGGAGCTATCATTACTATTCTTACAGTAACCGGATTAACTCATAAACAGTCATATAAAGATATATTTGCAATTACAGTTTTGAAAACGCTTGCTGTATTTTTAGTTATCGCGTTCTATACTTTAACAGGGATTTATTAAATAGATATTTTATAGACGAAAACATGAATTAGGGAAAGAAGGGGTGGAGTAGTTGCAAGAAGTTGCTGAGTTTCGTATGCCGAAGTCTGTATTATATGGAAGAAATTCGCTTGAAAAACTGGGGGAACAATCCAAGAAATTCGGGAAAAGAGCGTTTATAGTTACGGATACAATTATGGAGAATTTAGGATATGTTGAGAGGTGTATACAACAACTAAATACGAAAGGGATTACTGTTATTACATATAATAAAGTAAATGCTGAGCCTACAAATATACACGTGTTAGAGGCGCTAACTATTTGTAAAGAAGAAAAGTGTGATTTTATTATCGGTCTTGGTGGTGGAAGCTGTATTGATGCAGCAAAAGCAGTTGCGGTGTTATATACAAATGGCGGAGAAGTGGAAGATTATGTCCAAAAGGATAGGGAAATAGACAATGATCCGCTACCACTTATTGCAATTCCAACAACTTCGGGTACTGGGTCAGAAGTAACAAGTGTAGCAGTAATTACGAATAAACGAACAGATGTAAAAATGATGATGAAGCATCCGAGTTTTACCCCGCAAGTAGCGATTATTGATCCGATTTTAATACGTTCTGTACCACCTCATATTACAGCAGCAACAGGGATCGATGCATTATGTCATGCAGTCGAAGCATATATTTCTAAAGTTTCACAATCACTTACAGATGTACTCGCTCTTTCAGCAATTGAAAGTATTATGAAATATTTACGTATTGCTTATGAAGATGGGGAGAATATGGAGGCAAGAGAAGCGATGATGATTGCTTCCTTACAAGCTGGAATTGCATTTTCAAACGCATCTGTTACGTTAGTTCATGGAATGTCGAGGCCAGTTGGGGCATTATTTCATGTACCACACGGTATATCAAATGCAATACTATTACCTACAGTTTTAGAATATACAAAAGGTAGTGCGGTAAAAAGATTAGCGGAGATTGGCCGCTGTTTAAATAAAGATTTGTATTCCTATTGTGATGAAGAAGTAGCCGACTACACGCTGATGGAAATAAAAAAACTTTGTTTTGATCTTCGTATTCCAAATTTAAAAGAATACGGAATTGGTGAAGTTGAATTTGAAAAAGCTATTTCTAAAATGGCGTCAGATGCAATTGAAAGTGGAAGTCCAGCAAATAACCCACGTGTGCCATCATATGATGAAATTAAACAGTTGTATCGAGAATGTTTTCATTATCGATATGAAGATTCTATAAAAACATTAGGTAATTAATTTCAGAATATTCTTATAAAATTTCCTTGGAAATAGTTAAAGCAAGACTTTATATTTCAAACGTAAAGTCTTGTTTTATTATGTATAATATACATAATAAAATGTCGTGATTATCTTGAATAAATAGTATAAGGTGGGTGGGAAAACGATAGGTCTTATTGGTGGTATGAGTTGGGAATCAACTGCTGAATATTATCGAATTATAAATGAAGAAATAAAAAGTAGATTAGGTGGGTTACATTCAGCTAAATGTTTAATTAATAGTGTAGACTTTGAAGAGATTGAAGGATTCCAGTCTAGCGGTGATTGGGATAGTGCAGGAGAAATTCTAGGGAATGCAGCATATTCATTACAAATGGGAGGCGCAGACTTTATTATTATTTGCACAAATACAATGCATAAAGTAATTGAGAAAATAAAGAAGAATATTCATATTCCAGTTTTACATATCGCAGATGCAACTGCGAAAGAAATGAAAAGAAAAGGTATTCAAACTGTTGGTTTACTTGGAACAAAATATACAATGGAGCAAGATTTCTATAAATCACGTATTAAAGAGAATGATATAAAAGTCATAGTGCCATTAGAAAAAAATAGAGAAAAAATAAACGAAGTCATATATACAGAATTATGTTTAGGAAAAATCGTATCTCAATCCAGAGAGTATTATAAAACAGTTATAGAAGATTTAGTGCAAAAAGGCGCACAGGGTATCATTTTAGGATGTACAGAAATAGGATTATTAATAAAGCAGGAAGACGTATCCATTCCAATATTCGATACGACTTATATACATGCAGTTGAAGCAGTTAATTTCGCCGTAGAAAATAGATTATAATTATATTATGTAACCTAATTTGTATATGTGGAAAACATTCAGAAAATATTTTATAATGTAAGTGGTTACATGTAAGGGGGAATGCGTATGTTTTCAGTTCAACCAATCGCATTTGTACATAATGAAAGAAAGGAAATAAAAGACGATGAGTGGGGAGAAGTAAAATCCTATATTACTTTAACGGAAATGTATACAGAAAAAAGTATACAAGGGATTGAAGATTTTTCTCATATTGAAGTAGTTTTTTATTTTCACAAAGTAACTGATGAACAAATTCAATATGTTGCTAGACATCCTAGAAATAATCATGATTATCCTAAAGTAGGGATTTTTGCACAGCGCGGGAAAAATCGTCCGAATCGTATAGGAGCAACAATTGTAAAGGTAATGAAAAGAGAAGGTAAATCAATTATTGTTGAGGGGTTAGATGCTATTGATGGCACCCCTATATTGGATATAAAGCCAATAATGAAAGAGTTTATGCCGAGAGAAGAAATTGTACAGCCTAAATGGGCAACGGATATAATGAGACAGTATTGGAAGGGGAATGGAATAAAATGAGAATATATGAGGCAACAATTGCAGATTTAGATGGACTAGCATCAGTTTTTAATAACTATCGTATGTTTTATAGACAAGATTCCGATCTAGAAGGAGCAAAAGTATTTTTACGAAATCGAATGGAGAGAAAAGAATCCGTTATTTTCGTGGCAGTTGAAGACGGTGAATATATTGGATTCACGCAATTATATCCATCATTTTCTTCTATTTCGATGAAAGAATTATGGATATTAAATGATCTGTTTGTACAAGCCACTAAGCGCGGAGCAGGAACAGGAAAAAAATTATTAGAAGCTGCGAAAGAATTCGCCTTAGAAAATGGTGCAAAAGGTGTAAAATTACAAACAGAGATTGATAATTTATCAGCACAGCGATTATACGCTGAAAATGGATATTTGAGAGATAATCGTTATTTCCATTATGAATTAACGTTTTAAATAATATTAGATGAAAAGAGGCGCTTTCATTTTGAAGGCGTCTCTTTTCATTTGCATTATAGTTGATTTAAAACCCAATTTGTCGCATCTTCAAAGTTTTCTGCAATGTAGTTTGGTTCAATATGTGCCCACTTGTCTCGGTACGTATGTAAAGCGTCGTATCCAGCGCCTGTTCGTACTAAAATTGTTGTCGCATTCACTTTTGCTCCTGCAACGATATCAGTCCAGCGATCACCAATTACAGCACATTGTGTTAAATCAAGCCCGTGTTTTTCAGCTGCTTGTAGCAGCATGCCTGTATTTGGTTTACGACATTCGCAACCATCACCGTGTTTATGAGGACATACATAAATATCATCAAAACCGAAGCCTTCTAATTCTTGTACAAAATCGGCTACAGTTGCTATCCCATCCGCGATACCTGGCTGGTTTGTAAAAGAGAAAATTTTTATATGATTAGCTTTTAGTTTTTGTAGAGCTACTTTTGTAAAAGGGAATAATGTAAAGGATCCTGGGTAATGTATGGTAGTATCGCCACCAATTGTACCGTCACGATCAATGAAAATTGCTTGAATGTTTGTCATAGTTATAGTCCTTTCAATTAACAAGTAGTTTAAAAATGTTTTACAAATCGATATCCATTCACTTCATATCCTAATTTTTTGTAAAAAGGATGAGCTTCTACTCTTTTTATTCCACTAACTAGCCATGTGCCAATGCAATTATGCTTCTTTGCTAATTGCTCAGCATAATCCATTAATACTTGCCCAATGCCTTTCCGGCGTATTGTAGAATCAACGCTAATAATTGAAATTTCCCCATAACGAGTTACATCTTCTAAATTTTCACGTATACGAAACCCAAGTAATCCAAATATAGTTTCTTCTTCCTCATAAACATATAAAAAATCAAAAGGACTCATTTGTACGAATTGCAATCGGTTGTTCATATCTTCATAGGAAATAGAGGAACCTTTTAATTCTTTCGTCAAAGAGCAAAGCGCATCTATATCGTCTATCGTAGCTTCACGAATTTGAAAAGACATATTATCCACTCCAATTAAATGTAATCAAACATTAAGTATTCTGTTAAAAAATATTTATTCCTGCTATGAAAGTAAATATTTTATAATGATATATAGATAGTTATATGTTATTCTTTTCCTAGTTTGTATTGGAAATGGAAAGAAGGGGAATGTATGTTAGAAGTAAATATCCGTTCTGCTGGATATGAAATAGGTGAAAAAACAATTCATGATATTGCCTTTTCGATTGAGCAAGGCGAATTAGTTGCTCTTATTGGCGCAAATGGTGCCGGGAAAAGTACGACGATTAAAACGATGCTCGGGTTACTTATAAATGTGGATGGTGAAATATCATTTGGCGAGAAGAAAAATCCGTATGCATATGTGCCAGAACACCCGACATATTATGATTATTTGACGCTTTGGGAACATATTGAATTATTAATGGCAGCTCGCGAGAACGAAGCCGGAAGCTGGGAACGGAAAGCTGAAGAGTTATTACATCTGTTTCGAATGGATAAGCATAAACATGAGTATTTATCAAAGTTTTCTAAAGGTATGAAACAAAAATCGATGCTTATATTAGCGTTTTTAACAGAACCAGATTTTTATATCATTGACGAACCTTTTATCGGACTAGATCCAGTAGCTACGAAAGAGTTTTTAAGTTATTTATATAAAGAAAAAGAACGCGGGGCAGGAATTTTACTTTGTACGCACGTATTAGATACAGCTGAAAGAATTTGCGAAAGATTTTTACTCATCTCTCAAGGTACATTAGTCGCAGATGGCCATTTAGAGGCAATTCAAACGTTAGCAGAAATGCCAGGAAGTTCATTATTAGATTGTTTTGATGTAATCGTAAGGCGTGAACAGCATGATTAAAAAACAATTTTATAAAAGATTACGCCATGAACTGGGGCGCAAATGGAAGTCCATACGTTCTATAACTGATTGGACGGTTGCGCTATATATTATTATTCCGGCACTTATATTTATGGGAATTTATTATCGCTCACTATGGATGGAGGAACTATCGATAGGAGAGACGGTTTATTTTGGATTAGGCCTACTCGCATTTTATGTGATTACATATGCAAGAGGAGTTCGCTCATTTTTTGAGCAAGCGGATAGTTTATTTTTAATTTCGTATCCTGCTCACATGCAAAAGTTAATCCAGTATGGCATGACATATACGTTTATTCGAATAGCAATAACGAATGTAGTAGTTGTTGTTGCGATGTTACCAGTGTTGATGAAAAGTATTGGAGTGACGAAGATACAAGTCGTATTAATTTGGCTATTCTTTACTATATTTCGATTTATGTTGTCGTTATTAACGAGATTTATTCATGTACGTGTGGGGAAGCGATGGTTACTATGGATTATAAAAAATGTAATATTTTCTATAAGTCTATCCTTTTTTGGATTGAGTTTGTTTCTTATTTATAAAAATCCATTGTATTCTATACTAAGTATCGGTCTAGCAATGTTTCTAATTATCATATTGATAAAAGAAAAATTAAATTATAAAAATTGCTTTTTTAAAGAAGTTGAGAGAGAAAAAGAAGAAAGTATGCGCTGGACGAGTGGGATTATGCAAGTTGGTGGTCATGCAGCTAAACCGAGTAGTTCGAATAAAAAGCCGTGGATGTTTCCGCGTTCTAAAAAGTTTTTAGGAAAGAAAACGGATTATCGTATTGTTGAATCCTTTTTAAAAGAATTTTTCCGTACAAGTAGTGCACGAATATTTTATATTCAAATTGTATGTATAAGCACTGTCAGTATTATTATGAGTCCGAAATGGATCGCCGCTATTATTCTTGCATTTGCTTTATTTGCAATTTCCCGTTATGCGCGCGACTATTGGAATGAGTTTACGAACAAAATGTTTCTTCATTTATATTGTGATGAAGGCAAATTACTCTTGTTAAGATGGAAGACAAATCGCTATTTATTACTTCCAGTAATACTTTTGTATGGAATAGTTATACTTTCTCATTTTTATTTATTGCCAGCTGTAATTGCCGGGATTATTTTTATAGTATTAATTGGTTGGATAGTATTCTTACCATAGAAAAAAGAGCCGAAAAAGGGCTCTTTTTTCTAATCCGTAACACATTGATAAATAAAATATACTAAAACGAGTATGCTTGCGGCGGAATACATGGCATCTAAAGTCATCGGATCTCCTCCTCATTGTTGTTGTATTTTATTGTATGAAATCTTACAATTTCATATTCAAGTGAAAAATATGTGAACGTTAACAAAATTGTAAAGTGCAAAAATTACAATCATTTTGTATAATAGAGGAAACAACCGTTATATAAAATATAATGAGTGAAAGGGGAGGAAACATACATGCCAAATTGGTTTAGAAAAACCTTAGTCGCATTAATTACCGTATTTACATTTGGTTTAGTGACGCCTCCTTCCATATTGCTTGATAATGCCAAAGCTGCGGACAAGCCTACGAGCACAGCTGGGCAACAAAATTTGGAGAGTACGTCCTATACATATGAAGAAACGAATGACAGGTTAACCACCGATACTTTTATTACGTATGCAATGCAAGAAGCAGAGAAGCAGTCGATGCAAAAATTTGGGACTAAAATTGGTCCGGTAATTGAAGATGAATTTAAAGATGTAATATTACCAAAAATTGAAGAGGCAATTGCTGAACTAGCAAATGATGTGCCAGAAGAATCGCTACAATCATTAGCGATTTCTCAAAAACCAGCGGGTGGAAATAATGAAAAGATTTTTCACGTTTACGATACGAAAACAGGAAATGACTTATTGCGTTTCCACGTAAGAAGAGATCATCCACCGCAAGATGGGTATTATTTTAATTTCCACTATCACCGTTTTGATGATGGGTACTCCGGACATCATGAGTTGGGAAATATTTATTGGAATACGAATGTGCCGCCAAAATGGCTTTCTTAAAAAGAACAAGAGAAATCTTGTTCTTTTTTTATGTTTATAGAAGGGTAAGACGACTATGTTGTTGAATAAAATAGGTTTAGAAAAAGAAGTAAAGGGAGTAGGACAATGCAAAAATATATTGTTTTTGACTTTGATGGCACATTAGTAGATTCACAAAATATATTTGTACCAATTTATAATCAACTTGCTGAAAAGCACGGATATAAAACGGTAAGGGAAGAAGAAATTGAGTATTTACGTAAATTAACGATGCCAGAAAGATGTAAACAACTTGATGTACCGCTGTATAAACTACCAATATTAGCGCTGGAGTTTTATAAATTGTATCAACCTGCCATAAAAGATCTTATTTTGTTCCATGGGATGAAGGAAGTATTAGATGAACTACATAAAAAAGGTTACGGAATTGCAGTCATATCATCGAACTCAGAAGAGCACATTCGGGCATTTTTACACAATAATGATATAGAAAATATACAAGAAGTGTATTGTTCTAAAAATTTGTTCGGTAAAGATAAAATGATTAAAAGGTTTTTAAAATCGAAAAAGATAACGGAGAAAGATATGTTATACGTCGGTGACGAACAGCGAGACGTAGCAGCGTGTAAAAAGGCTGGGGTGAACGTAATATGGGTATCTTGGGGATATGATGTCATTGAAACAGTGAAAAAAGATGCACCAGATTATATGGTTCATAAGCCGATAGAAATTGTGCAAGTAGTACAAGGAGCGTATTCTTAATATGAATACAATGCGAGCAGGTATTCATCATATTGAATTTTGGGTAAAGGATTTAGAGGAATCCATTTCTTTTTATGATATGTTATTTTCAATAATTGGGTGGAGAAAGTTAACTGAAGTATCATATAGTACGGGAGAAAGTGAAATATATTTTAAGGCAGTAGAGGAGGAAATCGTAAGGACTTTAGGACCAAGACATATTTGTTACCAAGCTATTAAAAGAGAAGTTGTTGATGAAATAGCAAATTTTCTTTCTAGTACGCAAGTTAACGTAATACGTGGTCCGATTGAAATGAATCATTATTCGGAAGGGTACTATACGATTGATTTTTATGATCCGAATGGGTTTATTATAGAAGTAGCTTACACACCAAATGTAGAAATGTAAGGGGAATAAAAATGAAAACAATGACAGCATGGCAAAATAATATAAAAATAGTAAAAGATGCAGTGGGTATTGAGGAAATTTCCAAAGGTTTTTCACCTGATAAGAAATATATCATTACGAGTGCAAATAATGAAAAATATTTATTACGGACGGGAGATATAAAAGAGTATAAAAGAAAGAAAATAGAGTTTCAAATTTTAAATGAAATGCAAAACCGTAGTGTGCAAGCACAAAAACCAATTGTAATGGGTTTGTTGGCAGAAGAAGGTTTATGCTATGGCATTTTTTCGTATTTAGAAGGGGAGGATGCGAAGAAGCTATTGCCTACGTATTCACCAAAAGAACAATATGAAATTGGTATAGAGGCAGGAAAAGATTTAGCAAAAATGCATACATATGAAGCTCCTAATGATATACTTCCATGGTATGAAAGAGCAATGAAAAAACATAGTAAATATTTAGAGGCATATAAAACATGTGGAATAAACATAAAAAATGATGATAAAATCATAAAGTTTATTGAAGAAAATGAAATATCTTTAAAGAACCGCCCCAATCGATTTCAACACGATGATTTTCATTTAGAAAATATAATTGTACGGGATGGAAAATATGTAGGTGTTGTTGATTTTAATGGCTACGACTGGGGCGACCCACTTCATGATTTTGTGAAAATTGCACTGTTTGCAAGGGACATTAGTATTCCGTATTCAATCGGACAAATAGAAGGATACTTTAATAGAAAAATACCAGAGGAATTCTGGAAATTATACACGGTGTACGTTGGTATGACAGTTTTCTCCTCAGTTGTCTGGACATTACGAGCAGCGCCGCATATGTTAGATGATAT
>WPCI01348542.1_pt1 | contig 91437 bp, 79 predicted proteins | sample 5399871 | NCBI WGS metagenome assembly WPCI01 (sample SAMN12869469, study PRJNA574797) | sludge metagenome | isolation source: wastewater treatment of pH7 | place: China:Beijing | collected 2019-05-20 | reverse complement strand
GCTGGCCCTCTTCTTCCAATCCCGGAAGAAGGATCTGGCGTGCGTACCGTTGGCGCTGCACCTCAGTGAGTTCAGAAACGGGCGAAGCGATTGGCAGAAGTGTCATGCAACCAGCCTACTAGGGAAGTCGTCAATACCCGCGGTGCGATGGTCCTCCCAACAACAGTGCAGCTCACCACATATGACCCGGGACAAGACGTGCCAAATCCTCAGTCATTGACCGGCCTGGTAGCGCAGCCGTGCAACCTCTCCGGTGCGCATCTGGATCAGAGCAAGGTCCAACAGTGGCGTATCCACACCGAGCTTGCGCGCCTGCCCCGCCATTTCCCCGAGAATGTGCTCGCCCTCATGCGCAAGCCCGGCGACGAGATCGCGGTACAAGGAGGAGGTGAAGAAGGAACCGGGCGCCGCAAGGAGATCAAGCGACTGGCGGTGCCCTCGCGGTGAGACGGGGTAGCCCGCAGCGGCGGCAACCGCCTCGAGTTCCTCGATCGCCTCGTTGATCTTGGCCAGTCCTCCGGCCTCGATGATGGCACCCACGGGTCCCCTGAACAGGCACGTGATGGTCCCCGCGGCGGCGATGAACGCCCATTTCGTCCAGAGCTCCGCCACAACATCGTCACTCACCGTCAGGTCAATGCCCGGCACACTGAAGAACTCGGTGATGGCGGTGGGCAACGAAGCGCCGTCGAGTGAACCAATGGTCAGGGCCGTCAGGTCGGTCATCTGATGGACGGCGTCGCCCTCGAGCGTGGCCACAATTCTGGCGAGCCCGCCCAACACCTGACCGGGGAACTTCTGCTCCAATCGAGAGATCTGTGCCATGCCATTGAGGATTGGGATGATGCGGGTATGCGGGCCCACATGGGGAGCAAGGTCCTCCACGGCGGAGTCCAGCCCCGTTGCCTTCACCGTGACGAGCACCAAATCGAAGGGGGAGGATTCTTCGCCGGAGATGAGTACCTGCACCGCGTGAGTACGCTCGCCCGAGGGTGTGATGAATCGCAGGCCATCACGCCTCAGCACTTCAGCACGCGCCGGCCGCACGAGGAATGTGACATCGCGATCAGCCTCGATCAACAACGTACCGTAGGCTCCTCCTGTCGCGCCCGCTCCAACAATAAGAATCCGCATGGGTTCACCCTTCCCGACTGCTCAACCCCGGCGCTCAGCCTCCGGCTGCGCCGTAAAAACCACGATGAGTGGGCAGATGAGACACCCGCCCACAGTCAGAGTAGTCCCATGGCGGCTGGGATGAGGGGGCTTGTATCAGGTGGTTAGAATAGGCCCATGCCCCACCAGCCCCTGCGCATTGCTGTCATCACCATCTCCGATCGCACCGCGGCCGGAGACCGCGAGGATCTGTCCGGGCCGTTGGCCGCACGGCTGCTGTCGGAGTACGGGGAGGTCAGCGGTCCCATCGTTGTGACCGACGGTGTCAGACCCGTTCGCGAGATGATCAGCCATGCCATCTTCTGTGATGCGCAGGTCGTCTTCACAACAGGGGGCACGGGGATCACGAGTCGTGACCTGACTCCGGAGGCCACCGAGCCGCTCATCACTCAGCGCATGTGGGGAATCGAGCAGAGAATGCGAGACAATCCGGCTGTGCCAACAGCCGCGATCTCGCGCGGAATCGCAGGAGTTGCGACCGTGAATGGCAAGAGGGCCTTTGTCATGAATGCCCCCGGATCCACGGGAGGAGTCAGGGATGCTGTCGAAGCCGTCGGACCTCTTCTGGCACACATCGTCGATCAGATGGCAGATGGCGATCATCCCGCCCCGTCGGAGCTGATGGACCATCCGTCAGAGCCCAGTGGTCACATGGCGGAGTCAGTCGCCCAACCTTCGGATCCAACAACCCTGACACACCGGATGACGGAAACCGATGGCCACCAGATCAGTCCGGTAGGCCTGAGGAACGAAGCGCCGGATCAAGCACACAACTGACGTTCCATGCCCGCCACACCGCAGAGAGAGAACCATGAGCAAAGACAATCCCGCAGTTGAGAATCACGACGAAGCAACGTGGCGGATTCAGCACCGCGGTTTCAATGACGGCTCCAACGCCACGGTTGCACTGGCCGGAGTGTCTCGCGAGCCCATTGACATGCACCAGCTCGAAGAGCTCGTCTCCGACGACACCGCCGGAGCCATCGTGACGTTCAACGGACGGGTACGCAATCACGACGATGGCAATTCCGTTGTGGCCATCGATTACGAGGCACATCCAGATGCGGGCAAGGTTGTGGAGAAGATCGCCAAGGAAGTTGCTGCCGGTAGCGGCGCCTGCAAAATTGCCATCCTGCATCGTGCGGGCCACTTGCAGGTCGGCGACATCGCTCTGGGCGCGGCAGTCTCCGCGTCCCATCGCGCAGAGGCCTTCCATCTGCTGGAGGCCGCGGTGGAGCAGGTGAAGCTACAACTTCCCGTGTGGAAGCGTCAGGAATTCGAAGATGGTTCACACGAGTGGACCGGCAGCGCCTGATTGAAGCTCGGTCCCCCGACTGAGGAACAGGACGGCCCCTGCCCCTTTCGGGGCAGGGGCCGTCCGCCATGTTGTTCGGGCTTGCTCACCCACCGGCGAAGGGTGGCAGCACGTCCACCTGAATGCCTTCGGTCTGGGGCAGCACATCCTCGTTCTCGACGCGCGCGCCGTCCACCAGAAGGGCACTTACGCCGAGAATGCGAGCGAACTCCTCACTGTGGGCCGTGCTGAGCTGCTCACGCAGCACCTGCGCTGTCGATTCTGTGGGCAGAGCAACGCTCTCCTCCGCTGTACCCGCTGCTTCGGCAACGGCTGCGAAGTAGCGCAAACGCACGTTCTGCTGGGCTGATTCCGTCATATGGTTATCCTCCAATAGCACTCATCGGACGGTCTGGACTGAGGAAACTCGGATCGTTGATGCCATGTCCGGGCTGCTTTCCCCACATGGCACGCCTCCACACGTTTGCGATCTCATCGTCGCTACAACCACCACGCAGCATGCCACGCAGGTCGGTCTCAGTTGAGGCAAAGAGGCAGTCGCGGATCTGGCCGTCCGCAGTCAAACGGGTACGGTCACAGTCTCCACAGAATGGTCGCGTCACGGAGGCGATGATGCCAACGCTTCCCCCGGGGTGGTCCACCCCGTTGTAACGCCCCGGTTCCACATCCCACAGTTCCGCCGGAGATGCACCCCGTTCGGTGCCAGGTCGCGCAGTCAGGGTGAAATGCTCTTCGAGGAGCTCCAGGATGTCATCAGAGGTGATGATCTCGCTGCGCTTCCACTGCCCCCGCGGCCCCAGAGGCATGTGCTCGATGAAGCGTAATTCGTATCCGCTGATCAGGGCGTTCAGGAGAACGTCGGGCGCTCCGGCATCGTTGACTCCCGGCATCAACACGGCATTCAACTTGACGGGATTCAACCCCACGCGGGCGGCGGCCTCGGCTCCGGCTACGGCGTCGTCAAACCGGTCACGGCGGGTCAGGGTCGCGTAGGTGTCTCGGTCTGCCGAGTCCATGGAGAGGTTGACGCGATTGACGCCGGCCGCCTTGAGTTTGGTGGCACGATGTTTCAATCCGAGTCCATTGGTGGTGAGCGAAATGTCCGGCCGCTCTCCATCCCAGGTGCGCAGGCATGCGGTCTCGGCAACAATTTCCTCGAGGCCCTTGCGCAGGAGCGGCTCCCCGCCCGTGAATCGCACTTCACGAATGCCCAGCATCTCGACGCCGATCCGAACAAGGCGGTTGATCTCGCCGTCGGAGAGCAGGACCTGACCCGGAAGCGGATCAATGCCTTCCTCGGGCATGCAGTACTGACATCGCAGGTTGCACTTGTCCGTCAGTGATACACGCAGATCGGTGGCGACTCGCCCGAATCGGTCAATGAGACCGGGGTTGTCAGGGCGGTCAGCAGGTAATCCTGTATCCACTGGCATGTACGATGCCAGCTCGAGTGGGATTCCATGTGACACCACCGGATTCGTCCCGCAGGACGTCGGAACAGACGTGGTGCTCATAATTCCTCAGAAGCTCTAGTCAATGTTTGCGCGTGTCTTGTCGTGTCAAATACTTGACAAGTGTTTGGGATTCAAGAATCTGAATATTTAACACGCGGTATGGCGTGATTTCTATGAGAGTCTACCTTGTGGCTGATCAGGGGGCTAACCTCTTGAGCCCCCACTTGAGACAGTTCGCCATCAAAAAACCCGGCACTCCGCTGAGTGAAAGTCGACCCTAGACGAAAGTCCCCTTTCCCCAATATTCCCGGTGATTCTAGTAACAAACAGGGCTGACCACATACAGGGATTCCCGACATCCGCACTGCCACAGCCGCCTGTGACGAGTCCACACAACCTGCGCGAGAAAACCGGCTCCACATGGAAGCACGGCGCCAATGAACACCGGCCGCGGCGCAATTTGTACGGATAAAGGACATCCCGAAGAGAAGCCACATAGCATGACGGAGAGAGCCCGCCGCACATCTCCCAACCAGAGGAGCAAGCATGCCAAGCACACCCGACCTTCAACCAATGATCTTCGCCCATCGCGGCCTGTGCCAGCAAGCACCCGAAAACACGATGTCCGCGTTCCGGCTTGCCCACGAGGCCGGATGCCGCTGGATCGAGTTGGATGTTGACATCCTCGCCGACGGAACACCAGTCATTCTTCACGACACCACTCTCGATCGGACCACAAATCGCAGTGGCTCGATGTACGGGATCAGACGGGAGGATTTGAATGAGATCGACGCCGGAGCGTGGTTCAGTCCCGAATACGCAGGAGAGCGTATCCCCACCTTGGCCGAGGTGGTCGACTTTCTCAACGAGACGGGAATGAACTGCAACGTGGAACTGAAGGCCAACGAGGCCGGTGCCGCGTCCTCGCTCGCGCTTGTGAACAACACCCTGCGTGAGCTCGAGAGACTCGGCTCGGACTGCGAGATCATCCTGTCCTCGTTCAGCCCGTTGCTGCTCGCCGAGGCCCACCGGCGAGCACCGGATCATGCAATTGGAGTGCTCTTCGAACAGTCAACCATCCGACCCGACTGGCGCTCGGTTCTGGAACTGTGCGGAGCCTCCTACATCCATCTTCAGGATCATCCGCTCCTGTCCCGGGAAATACCGTTGGCCCACGCCGCAGGCTTTGGTGTCAACGTGTGGACCGTCAACTCCCGTGCGCGCGCCAACGAACTCCTCAATGCCGGAGTCGCCGGCATATTCACCGACCATGCCGACGAGTTGCTCGATCTGGAAGGCCTGCACGAACACGACTCACGTCCCGCCGGTTGAGGCCTGCCCGTCCACATTGAACCTTCTCATCGAGAGGTCACAGAACCGGCGAGAGGCCACGCATCTGACACTGTTCCAGCCGGGCGGCCTCTCGCGCGAAGTGCTACCTCTTTGGTGACACACAGTTGGCAGAGCGCACAGCTCCCTACCCATGGGGTAGAGCTGGCTCTACCCCAGCACGATAGCTCCATCCATCCTCATCGCCTCGTGGGCTCACTAACATGGATAGCACCCATGTATACAAACCGGGCACGACGCGGACGTGAGGAAGATTCGCCGTCGTCCCCAGAACCGAACCGGCCAACCGGCCTCCTCACAACGGCCTCGCCCAGACCACAGAAGGAATATCCATGAGCTTGTGGCGCCAGAACGCGCAGACCTCGATCATTCTCGGGCTCATCGTGTTCATGATGATGTTCATCCCGGGATTGATGTGGCAGTACTGGCGCCACGGCCAGTTCAGTTTCCGGCGCATGCTCGGGTGGTTTGCAGTGTGCGTGTACACAACAGCGCTGTTCGTCTACACATTGATGCCGCTTCCCTCCAACCGGGTGGCATGGTGCGCAGATCATCATGTCGGATACAACCTGACACCGTTCGCCTTCATCAACGACATTCGCGAGGAGACCGCAGGGATGTCACTGGCGCAGGTCGCACGCAGCTTCCCGGTGCTACAAGTCGCCTTCAACGTGATCCTCTTCGTTCCTTTCGGTGTGATCATGCGCCGTTACTTCGGCCGGGGAATCGTCCTGTCCACACTCGCGGGTTTGGCGACGTCGGCGTTCATCGAGGCATCGCAGTACACCGGATTGTTCGGGATCTATCCGTGCTCGATCCGGGTTGCCGATGTGGACGACATCATGACCAATACCCTGGGCGCGTTGTTGGGCGCAATTCTGGCGCCAGCACTGCTGTGGTGGATGCCTAGCGGGAGGGAACTCACGGCCAAACGTTTGGCGCCGCGCCCGGTGACCGCCGGGCGGCGCTGGATCGGGATGCTCTTGGATGCCACATTGTTCTGGGTGATTCAGGCAACCGTGTCAGTGATCCTACAGCTCGGGCGCTGGGTGCTTTCCGGGCAGATGCCCAAAGCGGCTGCTCCATGGGAGAACGCGATGGCCATTGGGCTTGCACTGGCGCTGGTCTTCGTCATTCCAGCCCTGACCGGGCGCGGCGCGTCGGCCGGTCAGAAGATCGTGTGGTTGACGCCGAAGTGGCTCTCCAGGAGTGGGAATGCGCTGACGGACGGAAATGTGGGGCTCCGGGTGGCGCGGTCACTCGTGGTGGTCGGTCCGTGGGTTGCCTCGGGTCTTCTCCCGGAGGATTCCTGGTGGCGTTCACTGGTCGGACTGCTCGCTCTCCTTGCGGTGGTCGGCGCCGTAGTGATGGTGCCCGGCTCCCGCACCCATCGCTCACTTTCGGGGCTCCTGACCGGAGCGGTATTCGTGGACTCGCGCGACCCGTTCGCGGGCGGACCCGAGAACGAGGAGCCGGTGCGGCTGACCGATGCGAAGAAAGTGGAGCTGGGCGTTCCGGTCGCGTAGGGGCGAGCACTGTGCAATCGAGGCTTCAGCCCATCGGTTGAGCTGAGGTTGCAGAAGGGCCAGAACGCCGTGACGAAGGAGGCAGGGCACCGCGTTGGCAGAGAGGGATTTCAGGCCATTTCCGAGCCTGAAAGACTCCACTCAGCACCATGAGCGACTTGGTGCGCCGACCCCGGAACCAGCCCACCTCACGCGCGTCCTTCGGGCCCCTCTTGAGGGGGAGAGTCTTGAATCCAGAGTGACACATGGTCCGAAGTGGATCATTGGCTGTGGAGACGTTGTCAAAGAGTGAACCAAACATCAAGGATATTGTTCTTGGTGCTCGTCTTCGTCTAGTCCCCAATCTCGCCGCTTCTTGGGGGCCCACCAGATGACAATAACTCCCAAGAAGGCAGAGCAGATGAGACCGATAGCTCCATTGGACATCCCTTCGCGCCAAGTCTTATCCGTGAACAGTGGAGTCCTTGGAATGACGATTCCAAACATCGCAGCCATGTAGACCGTAAGCAGCCAAGCCTTACGCATTGTCACCTCAACAGACGTTGTCCCACGGGAGGAATGTCGATGCAGCCAGTCCTACAACACCACATGCGAAACCTGGGAAAAATCCCCAAAAGCCAAGTGGGACACAAACTGCATTGTCCCAAACAAAACTCCATGCAAAATTCCCCACCTTGGCTCGAGCACAACCAGTTTTGGGGCCAACCATCGGCAGTCTAGTTATGGTGGGTGCTTTTCCGCCAGGGAAACCAGCGCGTATTTGTGCCGATCTGGACGAATCCATGCTGTTGAGTCCCGACTCGGGTGATGGGAAGAGATCTTCAGGATCTACCAGGACACTCTGAGTTGATGCAGAATCACCGATCTCTGGCAGGTCGAGCGTCTGCTGATGCGATGCCTGCGGTGGTGAGGGTGAGTGCGAGAGCGGCCAATGTGCCGACGAGTGCACGTGTGAGGCTCATATTATTATGACCTTCGGCGTGTGATCGTCGTTGATCCTGCTGACATAAGCAGTGTCGCATACCGTACGTAGCGTTTCATATTCCCCAAAAAGTAGGAATTCCTAGTCATACAAAAGTAGGAATCCTCCACCACAACACCTCCGGCCCACCCCACCAACGCCGGTCCACCCCAGCAGTGGAAAGAATAATTGGGGAGCAGTCTGGCGACACGAAGTCGGATTCTTTTCCTGCGATCACAGAAGAAAAATACCGACAGGATCACGCGGCCAGTACCGCGTACTCACGTCTTCGACGGAGATCTGCGTAGTCTCCCGTTGTCATGCATATGTCATGCACTACGCCGAAAACAATTTCCCCGGCACTGCATTTCATTGCAGTACCGGGGAAATCTCTGGCGGTAGCGGTGGGATTTGAACCCACGGTGGCTGTGACACCACACAGCATTTCGAGTGCTGCACCTTCGGCCGCTCGGACACGCTACCTCGCGCCACAACATTACAGCAGAAGGTTCAGCACGCGCCAATCGTGTGAGCTATCGCAAAGCTGACCGGCACGGCCCGAACGCGAACCCGTCAGTGGCACCCGCCAACTGTCAGTACGCGACCGTGAACCTCGTACGATGGTGCTTGGGCTCAACCACCTCATCCACGAAAGCAAGCGCGAAGTCGGCACCGGAAATGAAGGACTCCCCCCTCTCATTGGCCAAAAGAACATCCCCACCGACACGGTAGCTTCCGGTGGCTTCACCCGGCGCGGAGCCTCCAAAGCCACCAGCAGGTGAGACGAAGAACCAATCCAGAGTTACATCGGACGCACGAAGATCGTCAAGAACCCCTGCCAGCTGGTCGGCCTCGCTCGCAAAAGCCTCCGGGAAGCCCGGCTGGGAGGCAACCGTCGGGCCTCCCTCGCTCACCAGTAGTGAGCCCGCTCCGCCCACAACTCCCAATCGCGCCTCATTCGCCACCGCGAGCTTCGCAACCTCCGCGTACATCTCACGCAGTCTTCCATCCAGAGCTCCTCGTGGAGACAGGGCCCCCACGACGACGTCGGCATGCCTGATCGCCTTTTCCAAAACCCGGGGGTCGCGAAGATCTCCGGTACGGTATTCAATCCCACCCACCTGCTCGGACGGCAGCGATCGCGACCAGGAAATGACGTTCAATCCACGCGAAGCAGCCTCCCTCGCGATGTGTCCACCTGCGTAGCCCGTGCCACCCAGTACAACAATTCGAATCCGGGACATGGAGATTTCCTTTCATTCGCCATAGAAGGTGAGTTACCCTCGTGAAGACTCATTAGTTACCATAGGAGAGTCACTCTCCATTGGGAAGTACTTACTTCAAAGTTCGTATTCTTCGGTCTCCTTCTGGAGGTGAACTCGTCCCCGACACCAGGAGTTCCCCCGCGGAATTCGAACCCGTATGACCACCGCCGTCCAGCAAAAGCACCAGCCGCGCGAAGCGGCCACGAACCGCATACACATCGGAATCACATGAACACTTTGACCACCCATTCGCCACGGACTTCGACTCACAGGGCCATCACCCCGCCTCCCTTCGATCCCTACGCCAAGGCCTGCCCCACCCGGCAGCTTCTCGACCGAATCGGCGACCGCTGGACGGTCCTCGTTCTCGGCACATTGGAAGGCGGCCCCTTGCGCTACTCCAGCATCTCGCGTGCCATCGAAGGAATTTCCCAGAAGATGCTGACACAGACCCTGCGCGCGCTGGAACGAGACGGGCTCATCAACCGTATCGCCTTCCCCGAAATACCACCGCATGTGGAGTACGAGCTCACGCCGTTGGGCCATTCGCTGCGTGAGGTCGTCCGCAGTCTCGAGGACTGGTGCATGGACAACATGTCCGCCGTACTCTCCTCCCGCGAGGACTTCGACACAAACGTCTGACTTCTCACCGCCAGCCTTCGGTTTTCTTTCGACGATGCCGTCCTTGGCTCCACCGCATCCGGACTTACCGTCCGAAGAACTCCCGCAGCTGCCGAGCACACTCGCTCTCGCGAATCCCGCCAACCACCTCGACCTGATGGTTGAGTCGCGAATCGCGCAACACATCACGCACCGATCCCGCTGCGCCTGCTTTCGGATCCCACGCCCCGAAAACCACCCGCCGTATCCTTGCGGCCACGATCGCGCCAGCGCACATCGTGCACGGCTCCAGGCTCACGTACAGATCACAGCTTTCCAACCTCCACGAGCCCAACTCCTGCGCAGCGGCGCGCAAAGCCGTGATTTCGGCATGACCGGCGGGATCGTTGGCCATCTCGCGGGTGTTCCAGCCCTCACCGAGCACCGAACCCTGTGCCGCATCGACCACCAATGCCCCCACGGGAACGTCACCCGCAGCTTCAGCACGTTGGGCCAGCTCCATTGCCCGCCCGATCCAATACTTCTCAACCTCGCGCATGGCATCAGTCTTGCACATGAGCCATGGGCAGTTCCTTCACACGAAACATGTGCAACACCTCGCACGCGCACAGGCCAATGAGACCACTTGCGTACCCGTTCACGCTGGTAGATTTGACCCATGCGCACTGAGGTCATTGATCACCCGCTCGTCGCCCACAAGCTCACACTGCTCCGTGACGAGAAAACTCCATCCCCCGTTTTCCGCCAGCTCGTCGACGAACTGGTGACACTCCTCGCCTACGAAGCAACCCGCGACGCCCGCGTGGAGGAGATCCGCATCAAGACACCTGTCACCGAAGCAACCGGCGTCCACTTGGCGGCACCGATGCCGATTGTGGTACCGATTCTGCGTGCGGGGCTGGGAATGCTCGAAGGCATGTCCAAGCTGCTTCCCTCCGCGGAGATCGGATTCCTTGGCCTGCGCCGTGATGAGGAAACACTTCAGGCCATCACCTACGCCAACCGACTACCCGATGATCTCTCGGGCCGCCAGTGCTACGTCCTCGATCCGATGCTCGCCACCGGAGCCACATTGATCGATTCGATCAACTACCTGCTCGAACGCGGTGCGCGCGACGTCACGTGCATCTGCCTGCTCGGTGCACCCGAGGGCCTGCGCAACCTCGAAGAGGCAATTGGCGATCGCGCCAACGTCACCATCTTCATGGCCGCTCTGGACGATCACCTGAATGAAAAGGGCTACATCGTTCCCGGTTTGGGCGACGCCGGAGACCGCCTCTACGGCGTCATCGACTGACTTTTTGGGCTGCGTCGTGCGTAGCCACCCATGTTCCTCCCGGTCCCTCCCGGCTGCATGCCAAGTATCCTGTCAGCCGCGATGCACAACGTGTCGATCAAGCAACACATTCCCAGGTCAACGATCTAGCATGTAGTCATCTCACACGGGAGGATTCATATGCGCATCTCACGACCGTCACCCGACCATCTGGGTCCCACATGGCAGGCCCGGACCATTTTTCTGGAGGACAACGACGGCGGTGCGCCACCGGATCGCCCCGACGTCGCTGTTCTGGTTCACGAGTCCGATGCGGCGGAACTCGTTGCACGCTCGGACACAGCAGCCTTGTACCTGCCGGGTTTCCAGGACACCTTTTTCCACGTGGAACAAGCCGCGGCCTGGCGGGGAAGTGACATACCCCTTGTCGCTCTGGAATTTCGGCGTTCTGGCCGTGCGCTTCGCGACCCTCGGTCCCGCGACGACATTCGGGATCTCTACGTGCGCGAGGAGGAGCTTGCCGCGGCCCTCGACTACATCCACAACGTTCTCGGGGCCACGAAGGTCATTCTCATCGGCCATTCAACGGGCGGGTTGCAGGCCGCCCTGTGGGCCGGAGACCATCCGGGAAGTGTCGATGCAGTCATCCTCAACTCGCCCTGGTTCGATCACAACGGGCCCGGATACGAGAAGGGCCCGGTCACCCGCATCGTCGACCGCATTGGGCTACATTTCCCTCGCCTGCGCATCTCAACTCTCAAGCCGGGATACGCGCAGAATCTGCACGCCGACTTCGGCGGGGAATGGACCTTCAATCCGCTGCACAAGCCGGTCTCCAAGGTTCCGGTTCACGCAGGCTTCTGGCGCACCATCCGCCGAGCTCAGAACCGCATCGCCCGCGGAAAAGTGCGCATTCACGAGCCGCTTCTGGTGGCACATTCCAAACAGTCGGGAAGTTTCAAGCATCCCACGACCGAGCAGTTGCTTTCTGCAGACTGCGTTCTCGACGTGGAGGACATGAAGCGCTTGGCTCGCATTCTCTCCCCCGAAGCAACTCTTCTGGAGATTCCCGGTGGACGCCACGATCTGGCACTCTCGGAGCGCCCGGCACGCGACATCTACACCAAGGAATCAATCACGTGGGCGGTTCAGCAGCTGGGCTTGTAACCCGGCTTCGAGTTCGGAGCGGCCACAACCAAGCTGCTGCACGGCGCCGGGTTCAGGTTCCACCCCGCTCAATCGGCGGAACCTTCCCCTTCTCAGCGTTCGTCAGAATCGTTTTGTCCCACGTCCGAGCCGTGCGCACTCTCGGCTTCGACCGCTGGATTCTGCGCACTGTAGCCGCTCTCGCCGACTTCTTCGCGCGCTTCTTCGAGTCCCTGTTCGACGACGACGGCCGCCGCGACGTCCGCAGCAGCACCACCTGCCTCCATGGCGGAAGCGGCCTCGATCTCCTGGCTCGTCTCGAGCGGGCGTCGGGGCTCCAAGATGTCATCTTCCTGCTCGAAGATCCTCTGCACGTGCTCGATGTCAATGGAGCTGCGCAGCGACGTGCCCTTGATGAACAGGACGGCCACGAGACCAACGGCCACGATCGCCGCCATCCAGATGAACACGGCACCAATTTCCTGACCGTAAGCCGCCCGCACCACCGCTTCGACCGGGTCCGGCAACGCAGCGAGATCCAACTCGCCCGCACCGGAAGAGGCCCGTGGGAACTCTCCCAGCTCGGAGATGATGTCATTGCGGACATGGGTCTGGTAGACCCTGCCGAGCAGCTGGATTCCCATCGCCCCGGCAAGGGTGCGGAAGAACATGAGGGTCGAAGTCGTCGCACCCATGATGTTCAAGCCCACCAAGTTCTGCACGGCAACCATGAGGATGCCGGCGGCGCCCATTCCCGTTCCGAAGACTGCCATGGCAATGCCCATGTACCAGAGGTTGCTTTCGCCGGTCACTGGCACGAGCATGAGGGCACCGACCACCATCGCGCTCAATCCGCACAGGACATAGCGCTTCCAGTAGCCGGTGGCGGTGGTACGGCGCCCCACGATTGCGGAGGCCGCCATCATGGGGATGACCACGGGCAACGTGAGCAGGCCAGCTTCCGTGGGCGAGAACCCGCGCCCGTACTGAAAGTACTGGCCGAAGAACACGGAGATCGAGAACATGGCAACGCCCTGGCCCACGAAGCTGATGATCGAAAGCACCACTGTACGGTTGCGGAACAGGTAAAGAGGGATGAGGGGCTCGGCCACCTTCGCCTCAACCACCACGAACAAGACTGCGGACACCGCGAATATGGCCAGCAGGCCAATGGAGATGGGCGAGGAGATCTCGAAGTCACGACCCTCGGAGGAGATCCAGATCAACAGCGAAGCGGCAGCTGCACCGATCAACGCGATGCCCATGAAGTCGATCTTCGCCTTGCCCTGATGCACTGAGGGCACTTCGAGCTGGCGTGCCACCACGAACATCACGGCTACCACAAAGGGTAGCGTGACCCAGAAGCACCAGCGCCATCCCAGTGGCGAATCCACGATCAGGCCTCCAATGAGTGGACCCGCAACCGTGGAAACCGCCATTGAGGCGGCCATGTATCCGTTGTACTTTCCGCGTTCCCGCGGGGAGACGATCGTTGCCATGATGACCATGGTCAGCGTGATCATCATGCCCATTCCCACACCCTGCAACACGCGGGTGGCAATCAGCTGGTTCGCGCTCTGCGCGGCACCGGACAGAAGGCTGGCCGTGGCGAACAGGATGAGGGAGAAGATGAAGAGCTTCTTCTTGTCGAAGAGGTCGGCAAGCTTTCCAGCGATCGGCGTCACGATGGTGTTGGCGAGAATACCTGCGGTGATGACCCAGGTGTATTGAACGGCGTTGCCACCAATTTGCGCCACGATGACCGGCATCGCGTTCGCAATGATCGTATTGGACATGGAGGAGACGAACTGCGCCGCCAGCAGACCAAGAAATACGGCCATCACCTTGTTCTGAGGCGAGGCCACCCTCTTTGGTGTCGACGGCGAGGATACCTCGGAGGCAGAGTCGGGCCTGCGCAACCGGGGGCGGGAAAGTTGCCTGCGGGCGGATCCCCTCGCCGAACTACTTGCAGCCTTTTCTTTACTCACCTTGGTGTCTTCTCCATTCGACATCGCACTCTCATCACTTGTTTCATCTTGTGCTTGCACCACACGACTCACTTCGTCATCTCGATGCCACCAGCACTGCGTAGAAGTCGGCAGAGAAAGGAGACGAAGGTATCCAGTTCGCCCTCGTCCCAATCCTTGGTCAATTGGGCGAGGCGAGTTCGATACAGGACCCGCGTGCGCTCCAGAACGTCACTGCCCTCGGGCGTGATCTGCACACTGACGGCACGTCTATCGCTCTCGTCCCGCGTTCGGCTGACGTAGCCGGCACTCTCCATCGCCGAAACGTGACGCGAAACCACCGAGACATCCAGACTGTAGTAGTCCGCCAAGTCGCTCATGCGGCTGCAGTCCGTTGTGGAAAGGGCAAGAAGAAGCGCGTAGTGCATGTGCGCGAGGCCGGTGGCAGCAGCCGCTCGGTCGTTTATCTGGCGCTGGAGGCGCCCTTGAAGCAACAGGGCACGCGACATCGTGGCGATCTGCTCCTGGCGAGATTCGGGCAACGTCTCCAAAATAGCCGGATCAGCCGGCTCCGAAAGAAAATTGGGCACCAAATAGTTCTACGTGAAATATTTGCATGTTGCAAACAATTATTGGGTTGTGTGGGAGAGCTCGCAGGTGGTGGAGTTGAACCGAGATCACCATCCGCTGCCGATCAGTGCGCTGAACACACCAGCCGTGCGAGTCGGGGCACCGAAGCTACCGCTCGCGCCACCAGCGCAAGAAGATCACGGACAGGCCCAGCACCACGATCGCAATGCCGAACCAGCGAATCGTGGCCACACGGCCCGGGTCGGGATCCTGTGCGAGGGCATTCATGAGAGACAAGGTGAAAAGCTGCGCGGACATGTTGCAAGGCTACCCGAGGGCTCCCGGATGATTGATTCGGAGTTTTCCCGGTTCCGGGTGGAACGGATGGGGTTGAGGGCCTTCTCGTTTTCTTCATGGGCGCACAGCGTTGAGCCGTGCCAATTACGCCACGGCAAAACGCCCCACGCCCACTTGCGGAGCGAAAGCCTCCAACCCGAGCGCTGCCCGGGCCCGTTCCGAGCTCTGGGGGTTATCCCCCAGACGGGTCGGGCGCCTCCCGGGTGCTCCTCCCGCCCGTGCGGTGAAAGGATTGAGGCATGACTTCAGTATCGAGGGGAACACCTTCCGTAGCGCCCGCCGAGGGCATCTGGGCCGCACACACTCGCACCTGGCTGAACAGCTCGCCCCTGTTTGACCGCAAGGGGCGCAAGCGGTTGGCCCTCTTCGAGCCCTCCACCTGGCGCGCCTTCCTCTACCTACTGCTCTGCCTGCCGCTGGGAATCGCGGGATTCGTCTACGGTGTGGTTGCAGTGTCACTTGGGCTCTCGCTGGCGATCCTGATCATCGGGCTCGTGGCCGGGGCCGCGCTCGTCCTCGGTGCGCGCTATCTGGCCGAGATCAATCGCATCATGACCAACAATCTTCTGGAAACAAGCATCCCGCGCCCCGCCGGGCCACGGCCATGGAAGGGCATCTCCGAGTTCGTCAAACACGGGCTGACGGATCAAACGGGATGGCGGGCCATTGCCTTCTTCTGGCTGGACTTCGTCGTATCGTTGTTTGCTTCCCTGGTCAGCTTCACTCTTTGGATTCTCGGGCTGGGCATGACGACGTACGCGGTATGGTTCCGTTTCCTGCCCCGCCAGCAGGCAAGTGACGGAACTTGGCATCAGGGATCCCAGCCATGGCCGGATTTCTTTGTTGACACCCCGGCACGGGTCACCGTGTACGTCGTCGTGGGCGTGCTGGTGTTCGTGTTCGCGTGGCCGTTGCTCAACAACGCCCTTGCCAAAGCGCAAGCTCTCCTGACAGCAAGCCTGCTGGGGCCGACGATCGCAAGCCTCACGCAAGAACGCCTCGAGTCCCAGCGCGACCGCGCAGCAACCACCACCACGAACAAGATGCGCTCCATTGAACGCGACCTGCACGACCTGACCCAGGCTCAACTCGTGGCAATTGCAATGCAGCTCAGCGATGCCAAGGACAGGCTGAAGTCCGGTGAATCCCCCGATTCGCTGGTGGACAGCCTCGATTCCGCCCATTCCACCTCCAAGGAAGCACTCGCGGATCTCAAAGGGCTTGTTCGCGGGATACATCCCGCAGCCCTGGATGCCGGGCTCGAGATCGCATTGGAGACGCTGACGTCCCGTTCGACCGTTCCGGTCTCGTTGAGTATTTCGATCGACGACGGCGTCGCCCCACCCGTCGAGTCCGTCGCATACTACTGCGTGGCCGAACTTCTGAACAACGTGACAAAGCATTCGAGGGCCACGCGGGCCCTGGTCATCGCCCGAACGGACGGGGATCGCCTGCTTGTGGAGGTACGGGACAACGGAATCGGAGGAGCTCGCGAGCTGGCGTCCGTCCGCGAGCGCGCAGAAAACGTGGGTGGACAGGTTAGTATCGAATCTCCGGCCGGTGGGCCCACGCTCATCCGCATCAATCTGCCCAGGAAGCTGACCTCCGCTCCATGAGAATTGCCATCGCCGAAGACTCCAAGATACTGCGGCTCACCTTGACCGAACTGCTCGGCAGACGAGGATTCGATGTGGCCATCGGCGTGGAGAACGGCGATATGCTACTGGCCGATCTGGAGCACCAACACGTCGATGTCGTCATTCTGGATGTCCGAATGCCACCATCATTCACCAGTGAGGGAATCGAATGTGCACTGGAGATTCGCCGCCGCTGGCCCGGAATCGGCGTGCTCGTCTTTTCCCAGTACGTGGAAACCATGTATGCGACAAGGCTTTTCTCCGGTCATCCGAGCGGGGTCGGCTACTTGCTCAAGGACCGCGTGGCAGAGATTGGCGAATTCGTGGAGGCGCTCGAGCGGGTCGCGGACGGACAGACCGTCCTCGATCCCGAGGTTGTCAGCCAGCTCATTGGAGCATCGGTGGCCCACAACGCGCTCTCCGCCTTGACCGGCAGAGAACGCGAAGTGGTCGAGCTCATGGCCCAGGGCAGGACGAACGCGGCAATCGGGCAGGCCCTGCACATTTCGCTTGGAACCGTGGAAAAATACGTATCCGCCGTGTTCACCAAGTTTGGCCTGGAGCCCGCCGAGGCCAATCACCGGCGGGTCCTCGCAGTCCTGAAGTACCTCGGGGTCTCGCAGTCCTGAAGGACAACATCTGCGCCGTCCATCACCAGCGGCCCAGCGCTCGTTCCCCCATCAGATATCTCACGGCCCGTCTCAGCATGGCGCCCGCGGGCGATCAGAAAACCGATTGCCACCATCCAGCCTCAGGCCGAGGCCTCGGTTTCGCGTGATATTCACCCAACGACGTACTCTGGTACAAGCACCAGAGAAAGGTCAAGATGTCCAAGAAGAATCGTCGTCAGCAGAACGCAGACCGCCCCGCGAAGAAGAAGCGGGTTGTCATCCCCTTTGTCGAACGCCCTTTTGAGGGACTACCCCGCGAACCAGAGCTGGTCGCCATGCGCGAGATCCTCCCATTGGCCACCCTCAACGTTCGCACCACCGAGAAATTCGGGGCCAAAGACGTCACCTTGACGACGCTGCTTCCCTCCATGGCGGCCGCGGTCCGCCGCAAGGACGGGATCATCCTGGTGGCGATGCAGACGATCACCAATTCCGGCGACCCCTCTCTCGACATCGCCTCCCACCTCCTGGAGGCACTCGAGCTCCGCGAGGGCGAGGCCCTCCAAGCTCCGGGCTTGCCCGAGCCCGGTCCCCGGCTGCAGGACATCCTTGATCTGGAGAGTTTCGCAGAGATGGAACTCCACGACGAGCCCCGCTTCTGGATGACTCCCGAGGAAGCCTCACAGCCTGACAACAAGGAGGCGTTGCAAAGTTCTCGCGACCAGCTCATCCCCACCAAGCGCGTCGAAGGAGTGGAAGGTGCCTACTGGTGCCGCATGTCCCGCGAGTTCGTGCGTTACGTCCGCCCCGAGCCCCGCGACGCCGTCCTGGATGGCTTGGCTCGCCTGCGGGCAGCAGAGACCTGCTCATTCGACGATTCCCGTTTCGTGGGTGCATTCCGCGCCCAGGGCCTGCTGATTCCGGTGTGGGAGTTGCAGCGCGGGGCCGAAGCCGATGAACTGAGCACACCCATGGCAGAATTCAGCAAAGTACTCGCCACTGCGATCTCCTCCACGGAACCACTGTCCGCAGACGAGAAACGTGCCCGCGCCGGCATTGTGTCGCGTCAGGTGACGTTGCGCTAGTAGTCACTGCCGCTGCCTGCATCCTCGAAACACTCCAGCGGGAAGCCTTCCCCTGGGGAACACCCCGGCTCAACTGCGACTTCTGGCTCAGCCGCGACGAAAAAATGGGATGGATGTGCACGCCCCCGTGCACATCCATCCCATTTGCTCGTATTTTGTGACAGGTTCAGGAAATTGCCCGGTTTTGGTTATAGGCTGTTCACGTGACCGAGACTGATCAGCGAGTTGCCGTAATCATCCCAGCGAAGGACGAAGAGGATCGTATCGCTGCCACCATTCGCGCCGCTCGGGCCATTCCATACGTCGATCTGGTGATTGTCGTTGACGATGGCTCCGAAGACGACACCCAGAACGCAGCACGCGCGGCTGGCGCCACAGTCATTCGTCACTCCGTCAACAGAGGCAAGGCCTCGGCGATGGAGACAGGCGCCTCGGTGGTCGCCATGCGCGATACCGTTGGCCGCCCCACCAGACTGCTTCTCTTTCTCGACGCCGATCTCGGCGATTCCGCCGTGGAAACAGCGCCACTGATCGGACCTGTTCGCTCCGGCGCAGTGGACTTCACAATCGCCGCACTGCCTCCTCAGGAAGGGGCAGGGGGCCACGGTTTCGTGACCGGACTCGCACGCAAGGCAATCGAACGCGCAACTGGTTGGCGTCCCCGCCAGCCCATCTCGGGTCAGCGTTGCCTCACCCGCGCCGCCTTCGAGGCCGCACGCCCGCTCGCAACGGGCTGGGGAGTGGAGGTTGGCATGACCATAGATCTCCTGGTGGGCGGATACACGGTTCAGGAAATCCCTTGCGACCTGCAGCATCGAGCCACCGCCAACGATTGGGCTGGTCAGCTGCACCGTGCTCAGCAGTACCGCGGCGTGCGCTTGGCTGTCGAATCCCGGCGCCTGCGCCGCGTGCGTGTACCCAAGGCGCTGCGCCACGGGACCCACGGCGGGGACTTCCAGCCCTTCAACGCATTTCAGGGCTGATTCCCAGTCCTTTGCTCCCGCCGATTGAGCGGAGGGCGATGGCCGGACCACCATCGCCGATTGAGCGCAACCGAAATCCGCTGGATTGGGTTTCCATCAGGTCTGCCATGCAGTCTCCACTCAACCGACGAGCAGCGCAGATTTCGACTCTCCCACAACTCACTCAACCGACGAGCAGCGGGCCTCACGCACGATCATGATGAGCCAGAGGGGACTGGCCACCGCATACCCCAGAGCAGGAACCACGACCCCCGAATCATTGATGATCATGCCGATGATCAGGGCAGCGCTGATGGAGATCACCGTGTAACGAAGCAACGGTGTATGCCGCCAGGCGGCACCCGCAATCGTGCGAATCTCGGCCTGGGGTCCATCCGAATATCGGTGCCACCACCAGATACCCCCGGCAATGGCCACCGCGAAGATGATGAGAACAAGCCACCATTCCAGCCCGAAGAAGGACTGGGAGAGTTTGCGCGTGATGACTTCGAAACCTCCACCGTCGAGGATCGTCTGAATGAACCGCCCCAGATGCGACCTGCTCTGCGGGGGTCTCATGTAGTCCAAGCTTGCGAAGATTACCGAGGTTGCCCCGGCCGCCAGCACAACGCCAAGTATTCGCAACGGGGTGAGACGTACCCGCCAAGTCAGCAGCAAGAGCAGGCTGAATCCCACGACGAGCGCGGGTGGACCACCAAAATCAGCTCCCAATCCCGCCGAACCATCGACCACCACCGCCACGATACCCACCACGGCGATGAGCAGGGAAGCAAGCCACATTCTCCCTCGGTCAACCATGACCTTGGACAGACAAGCCACACCAATGAGCAGGCCCGCAGTCATCATCGCGAACGTGGCGTTGCTCAGACCGTAGAAACGTCCTCCCACCTGTGGTTGGGTTCCCACCAGAGACGCGACCTGCAACGGGTATCTCACCAGATGCGAGTCGAGGACGATATCGAGGAGCAGTGTGATGGCCGTGACGCAGGCGACGACGGCGGCCGGTCCCGTAGAGGAATCTCTGCGGGGAACGAGGAGAGCGGCACATGCAAGCATCCCCGCAATGGCGGCTGCGCCACCGAACAAGGCGAGCGCCGGGATGTTCCCTCGCCACCAAGGCAGAAGATTCACAAGGAGAGAGGCCACCGGCAGGGAGGCCGTCCATGCCGCGAGACCGGGAAGCCAGCGGGCAGTGGGAGCACCCGGAACTTTTCGCACCGCACGCCATCCGACGAAGAGCACAACCGCTAGAAGTACGAACAGCGCCACATAGAAGGGGCCGACAAGCGGGCGCACCAGCTCCGAGCGAATTTGATCATCGGACAAGCGGGTGACGAGTTCGTCAACGTCGTTCTCACCCGGAGCAGCACGAAGAACTCTGACCGGCGAGCCAACCACATCGTCCAGGACGGGAGAATCCGGCGCGACCTCTCCCAACACCGTGGGAAAGATATCCGTGAGTTGGACGAGACCCCACTGGCGGGTCGCATCGGACGTCGCCAACTGAGCTGTCTGCGATCCGCCCAGTGCAAAGAAACCCAACTGAGGTGCCGAGTTCTGGGCGTCACCCACTGAGAGCACCAGAATCTGCGCGTCTGGCGTTGTCTCCTCTATCGAGGTGAGCAGTTCACCGAATCGAGCATCAAGGGCCGCCAGCTGAGGCTGGATCTGTTCAGGAGCGGCCTGCGGTGACCGGAACGCAGCGAAGAACTTGTCAAGAGCGCTGTCCGAGGGAGAGCTAGTGGCATCCGAAAGGTCGCGCTGAAGCTGATCCTGTGGGTAACGCACAGATCCAAGATCCACCACCACGAGATCTCGACCGGCACCGAGCTGCGAGTATGCCTGTGCAGCCGCGGAAAGCCCACCGTCTGAGCTGCCAACGCTCGATCCCTCCACACTGCCCGGAAGAGGCGGGACATCCGCGTAGGCGCCCACGAAGATCCCCTCGGAATCAGCCAGCGCCATTGCGGCACCGGGACCGATCGCCGCCAACTCCGCGTGCTCCAGTTGGCTTCCCAGAAGGCCCACGCGCGCACGGAAGGGGCTGGTGCGGTTGACATCCTTGTAGAGGTCCCAGTGCGCGACCGAATAGTCAGAATCTGCGGACAAATCCGGCGCCGGTCCAGCAGTATTTTCCGAACCGGAAACGGGAGTCGGTGACTGCAGCATGCGGCAATCCTTCGCAGAATCAACCGCGCGCTGCCCAGCACTCAGAGTCAACCAGCCCTCAGTGGGACATGTGGTTTCCCCCACAGTCCGCACAACGATATTGGCTCCGGACACACCACTCAGGAATTCATACAAGTTCGGAGCGTGTTCTGGGGTGACATCACGCCACATGACACCCGAGAATCCAATGACGATGACTGGCCCGGCTTCTTGTTCCATACTCTCTGTTTGGTGCGCGGACCGGGCTGAGGACGAAGGTGCGGCCGCTGCCGGCGTCGTTACAAAAAGGCAAGCCAAGAGCACAATCGACACGAAGAAGGCGGAGAATGCCGCCACTCTCCGGCTGATCGCGTCATGAGTCATGGTCTAAGACTATCGTGCGTATCCGCGACCGCTAAGCGGCCCACTCGCCCCTCGGCTCAATCCAGAAGGTATGGTGAGCACAATTGTTACGGGCACTGCGCTCATCGGTGGTGTCCGAAATCGTTGCCATGTGAGTGGCCCAGGAGTGAGGAGGATGCAATGAGTGAGCAGACAATCGAAGGGCATCTGCGCTTTTCCTTCTTGGGCCCACAGGGAACTTTCTGCAACGCTGCAGCCAACCAGGTGGCCGAACCCGACACCGAACTCATCCCTGCTCTCGACGTGCCCAGCGCATTGCGGATGGTACGCGAGGGGGAGGTGGACTACGCCGTCGTCCCAATTGAGAACTCGGTCGAGGGCGGAGTCAACGCGACTCTGGACTCGTTGACGCACGGCCATCGGCTGGAGATCAAGGCGGAAATGCTCGTTCCCATCGCCTTCGCGCTGGCCGTACGCCCAGGAACTCCTCTGAAGCAGATCCGCAAGGTTGCCACGCATCCACACGCGTGGGCGCAGTGCCGCGGATGGATGGCGAAGAACCTCACGAATGCCGTGCATGTCCCAGCCACATCTACTGCTGCGGGAGCGGAAATCCTTGCCTCGGACGTCGCCGAACCCGGATTCGACGCCGCCTTGTGCCCAGTTCCGACCGCACTCGAGTACGGACTGGAAATCATCTCCGGTGAGGTGGCGGACAACCCAAATGCCATCACCCGTTTCATCATGGCGGCACTTCCCGGGCAACAGCCCGAACGCACCGGCGCCGACAAGACAACGCTCATGGTGCAACTACCCTCGGACGAGGCCGGGGCGCTGCTCAGCATGCTGGAACAGTTCAGCGCGCGTGGGGTGAACCTTTCCCGAATCGAATCGCGACCCCTCGGTGACCTCATGGGCCGCTACGCCTTCTCGATCGACGCCGAGGGACACATTGAGGATGAGCGCATTCAAGCGGTTCTCATCGGTTTGCACCGCGTGTGCCCGTCCGTGATCTTTCTGGGGTCCTATCCCTCGGCTTCGGGCAAGCGCATCCGGCCACGGCCGGGAACAGCGGATGCCGATTTCATCTCGGCACGGCGCTGGGTTGCGGGACTGTTGAACCGCGCTGTCCTTCCCCACGACTGATCGGGCATCGCTCGATTGACGGGCTTGGCCACCCTGCGCGATCCACGCTGTCGGGTCCGAGCGGCGATCTACGCCACTCGCACGAGCAGCGCTCCCTTCTCCACTCGAGCCCTGATGTCGCGGGCGTAACCGAGCGGGTCGCCGTCGGCTTGAACCTGTTCAGGGGACTGCGCGAGCACCTCCGCGCTACGGGTACGGCGGAAATCAATCGATCCCACTTCCGGCAGAACCTTGTCTCGCACTCCGTAGCGGGCCAATCCGATCCTTCGCGCCAAATCACCCCAGCCAAGTATGCCTCCCTTGGTGTTGAGGACCGCGATGTCGAGCCATCCGTCGTCGATGCGGGCATCCGGTGCCAGCATGAGCCCACCGGGTAAACCACCGCAATTCGCGAACATGATCGAGCGGGCTTCAACCTCGATTTCGTTGCCGCCATCGCCTGTGGTGATGGTGGCTGCCACCCGCTCGTTGTTGAGGTGCTTGACGCCCGAGACGACATAGGCGGACCAGCCCAGCACGCGCTTGAGATTGTCGTCCGCATCCTGCATCACCTGCGCATCAAAGCCCAATCCGGCGATGACCACGAAAGGGACTTCCCCCTCGAAGGCCTTGGCATCCGGATTGATATTCGCGATCTCCTCCAACAACTCCGCGCTTGCCTTGGGAGCGGAGATGCGACCCAGGTCAATGCGTCGTGATCGCCCCGTAATGGCAATGGAGGCCAAGTTGTGCATCGAATCGAGCGGCAGGCCCAGATTGCGTGCCAACAGGTTTCCCGTGCCGATCGGGATGAGGCCCAGCGGGATGCCGCTTCCTCCGAGCTCACCGGCAACCAGCCGCACGGTGCCGTCTCCCCCAGCTGCCACCACCACGGACGCGTTCATCTCGATTGCCGCGCGTGTCTGGGTGGTTCCCGGCTCCTGCGCGGAGGTTGCCATCCAAATGGGCACGCCCAGGCCAGCATCCGCGGCGGCTTGCGCCATGGCTCGCTTCAAATCGTCGAAATCAGCTTCCTTGGACGGGTTGTAAATGACGACGACGGGGCCGGACCCCCTCAACGGTCGCTGCTGCACCTCGATCTCGGCCTCATCACTCGCGACCATTGCAACGACCTTGTGGCGCAACTCCTCCACGTCTGCCCGCAGCCGCACCAAATAGTAGACGTTCAACACACCAACGAGAAGAGCGACAACAGCAACCCAATCCGTCCAACTCATGGCCTCAGCTTATCCGGGAACTTCACAAGGAGCGGATGGGCAAACCTCTGCGAGGGCATGTCACTCACTTTGATGGCATGCACCACTCTTCCCCTCTTGGGATGCAGAGTGAAACCCGCACGATTCCTCGTTGCATTGCCAGTTCCTCTCCTTTCCCCAGTATCCTTGTCTCATGATCGATATCCGTTTTGTCCGCGAGAACCCTGATGCTGTGCGCGAATCACAGCGCCGCCGCGGTAACGACGAGTCCACTGTGGATGCGCTCCTTGCCGCCGATGATGCCCGCCGTGCAGCGCTGCAGGCCTTCGAGAACGCCCGCGCTGCCCAGAAGGAACTCTCTCGATCGATCGGCAAGGCTTCTCCGGACGAACGCCCCACCATTCTGGCCAAGGCCAAGGAGATGTCCAACGAGGTCAGCGATCTGGAGGCCATCGCCAAGCAGGCCGACACCACTTACCACGAGGCAAATCTCGCGATCCAGAACCTGGTTCTGCCCAATGTTCCCGCCGGCGGCGAGGACGACTACGAAGTGCTGCGGCACGTCGGCGAAATCCGTGACTTCGAAGCAGAAGGATTCGGAGCGAAAGATCATCTGGATATCGCCGAGGGGCTCGACGCCATCGACATGGCTCGCGGCACCAAGGTGTCCGGCTCACGCTTCTATTACCTCAAGGGGATCGGTGCACGCCTCGAGCTCGCGCTGCTCACGATGGCCGCAGATGTCGCCCAGGACAATGGCTTCACGCTCATGATCACACCCACCCTGGTCAACCCGGACATCATGGCCGGTACCGGCTTCCTCGGCGCACACTCGGATGAAATCTACTACCTTCCCGCAGATGACCAGTACCTTGTGGGGACCTCCGAGGTTGCTCTGGCCGGCTACCACAAGGACGAGATTCTTGATCTGTCCAAGGGACCGATCCGTTACGCAGGGTGGTCCTCCTGCTACCGCCGCGAGGCGGGATCATACGGCAAGGACACCCGCGGCATCATTCGCGTGCACCAGTTCAACAAAGTGGAGATGTTCGTCTATTGCCGCGTCGAGGATTCGATGGTCGAGCACCAGCGTTTGCTGAGTCTCGAAGAGCAGATGCTCAAGAAGATGGAACTGCCCTACCGCGTCATCAACACCGCCGCAGGCGACCTGGGCTCATCCGCAGCCCAGAAGTTCGACTGCGAGGCCTGGCTGCCCACTCAAAATCGCTACATGGAGGTAACCTCCACCTCGAACTGCACCACGTATCAGGCTCGCCGCCTGAACATCCGCGAACGTTTCGAGGGTGAGAACGTGCCAGCCGCCACCCTCAACGGAACGTTGGCCACAACTCGCTGGCTGGTGGCTATGCTGGAGAACTACCAGCAAGCAGATGGCTCCATCTACATTCCGGAAGCTCTTCGCCCCTACCTGGGCGGGAAGGATCATTTCGATCCCCTCTCCTGACGGGCAGGTCCCAATCGGAGAGTTTCGGCCCCGAACCGGAGGATTCTGGTTCGGGGCCCATCACGTTGAAAAGGACCTCATGGGCGACCTCACTACCGCAATGGCTGACACCAACCTCCCCTCCGCAGGCGAGGATCTGATGATCGCACTCGACATCGATGGAACTGTGCTCGGCCACGATGGTTCCCTGTCCGAACGAGTCGAACGCGCAATCAACGCACATCTGGCGGCTGGAACCCATCTTCTACTTGCCACGGGACGTGGTATTCACGGCACTCAGCTTGCCCTCGAGCAGATCGGCATCCGCGATGGGGTGGCAGTCTGCTCCAACGGAGCCATCACGTTGGGGTTGGGCCGCACATTCCTTCCCTCGGATGTGATTGCCGGTCGGCCGATCATCGAGCCCCGTTCCAAACTGCGCGCGCTCGACGTCGGCGTCCCCTTCCGTATCCTCAACTACCACACCTTCGATCCACGGCCCGAAATTGCCATGCTGCACGCGGCGGTGCCCGAGGCGTTGCTGGCCGTCGAGGAGCTGGATGGTCCGCGACGAGTATCCGAGCATTTCCCGCCCGGTGAACTCTCGGGCCCCAGCATCGTCCTTCCCGTCGATCAGCTGGGAGTGTCCGAGGCAACCCGGCTGACCGTACGCGTGCTTGGCATGTCCTCGCAGGAGCTGTTGGAAGTCGTCGACTCCATGGGCATGAAGGGCGTGGAGTACGCCGTGGGGTGGACCGCTTGGCTGGACGTCTCTCCCTACGGAATCTCCAAGGCTTCCGCTCTTGAGGCACTGCGCGAATCGCTGGGAGTTGCTCCCGGAGCCACCGTAGCGGTGGGCGACGGCGGCAACGATCTGGAGATGATGCGATGGGCGGGCTGCGGCGTGGCGATGGCCGGAGCTCCCGGATACGTGGTGGATGCGGCGGACGCGAGCACCGCGTCCGTGTACGAGGATGGCCTTGCGGACGTCCTGGAGGAGCTGCTCTAGCATTTTGCGGTTGCCACGCAGGTGCCCGAGCCCGGTAATCCCTGAGTGCTACAACCTGGATAGTTTGAGATATAGCACAAAGAGCCACGGTTGGGCTCTCACATTTGGGCCTCCCAGTCGAGGGCCTCTAAGCTAGAATCATGACGTTCCCCGCTTGGCGGGGTTCAAAGGAAGGTTGACAGAGCGGCCGAATGTGACGGTCTTGAAAACCGTTGTACGGTAACCCCGTACCGGGGGTTCGAATCCCCCACCTTCCGCAGTGAGTACGCCCGAAGGTTCATATTCGAGGCGTGCGAGCAAGGAAAGGCCGCAGCCGGCAACACCGGCGAACACCTTCCGCAGGCCTGATGGGTCACGCTGAAACCACCGGCATGTCCGGTCGGTTGAGTGGAGCACAGCGGAATCGAAACCAGCGAGCCCGCTCATTCGGCGGTCCCGGCACAATGTTCCTACAGGGTAGTCCTCATCACTACGCCATCCAATTGGAAACTGACTTATCTGACCGGTAGGATGGTGGTGCTCGGAGACGTCGCATAGTCAGGTCGAGTGCGCCTTCCTGCTAAGAAGGTAGGGGTCGAAAGGTCCCTCGAGGGTTCAAATCCCTCCGTCTCCGCAAGGAAATCCCCGGTATTTCGTTGAAATACCGGGGATTTCCTTTTCTTGAACGTGGACGAAACAGGTTGGCACCACCATGCGCACCGGGCGCTGACCACACGTTGCTGTACCGATTTGCCGTCCAGACGCAGGGCTGTATTGCCAAATCCGTTCAGGCACGGCACGCACCACCTTCATCGCCGCCCCACCCTTCGATCCACTGCGCAACAATCGCCTCTGACAAGTTCGCGACACTGGCCAACTCTTCTCTTCAACCCATCCGATGAACTCCCCGCTCTCATCCGGTCTCTTACGTTCCACTTCTTAGCGACATGCGTCCCTTACGTGGCCGTTCCGTTCGACCCAGATCCGTACTCGCACCCCCTGTTACACTTCAAACCGACCCCCGCCGATCCCGGCCGAACATCCTCGTGCCGGGCGGGCCGCGGGGGACGAGTTCGCGAACCATCGCGTCAGGAGGAGGCGGCATGCGCAGCTTGACCACCCGTGACTTGATCAACATCGGAATCTTCACCGTGCTGTACTTCGCGGCGGTTGCGGTGTGTGGCCAACTGGGGGCCCTGGTACCGGTCCTGCAGGTGCTCGGCCCTCTCTACATCCCGATTATCGCGGGCATTCCCTTCACACTGTTCCTCACCCGAGTGGACAAGTTCGGCATGATCACCATCATGGGCCTGCTCGTCGGCCTTCTTGTGCTCGCCACCGGTCAAGCATTCTGGGTCCCACTTCTCGCACTGGTTCTCGCACCCACCGCCGATCTCATCAGCCGCGCTGGCAACTATCGCCGCTGGCCCAACCTCGTGGCTGGATACGCCACATTTTCACTGATGCTCATCGGGACCGTCGTGCCGCTGTTCTTTGCCCGAGATGCATATCTTTCCCGAGTCAGTGAACGCAAGGACGCCGCCTGGGTGCAACAGATCGTCGACCTCACACCGACGTGGATGTTTGGCGTCATGCTGGTCATGCTCGTAGTGGGCTCCATCATCGGTGCCCATCTGGGCCGTCGCGTCCTGCGCAAGCATTTTGAGCGCGCCGGTATCGCGTGAGGTGACGCACCCAGAGTTGTTCCGGGTGGACCCTCGTACCACCCTTGCCACCATGGGCATGCTCAACATTGTCATGTTCTCGGCAGGCTTCACAGGACTCGACGCCGTCGCCCGGCTCATCTTTCTCCTGATTCCGGCTGCACTGGCGGTCGGAATCAGAAAATTCCTCCCGGCCGTCGCCTATCTCACGCTCTGCCTTGCCGCCCTGTCCACAGAACAATGGCTACTGGCCGGGGATCTCACGAGTCCACAGGCCGTTCTCGTCGCAGTTGCGGGGCTGGTTGCCCGGTTGGCCCCGGGCCTGTTTCTCGGCTACATCGCGGTAATCAGCATCCGAGTCGGCGAGCTGATGGCGGCGCTCGAGCGTCTCCGCCTCCCGCGCCAGATCGTGATTCCGGCCGTCGTCGTACTCCGCTTCATCCCGACCGTACGCGAGGAGTCCAAGGCCGTGGCCTCGGCAATGGGCGCACGCGGCCTCACCCTGCGACGCGTGGGCCCGCTGTCCTGGCTGGAGTATCGGTTGATTCCCCTGCTCATCTCGACCGTGAAATCCGGCGAGGAACTTACTCAAGCCGCCCTGACACGCGGCTTGGGTCGCCCGGGCCACGTAGAACGCATCTGCCGCATCGGGCTGACACCCGCAGACGTCGTCGTCCTGCTCGCTTGCCTCGCGGGAACAGGGGTGTGGCTTGCTGGCTAGCGCATCGGGAGTGAGCTTTCGCTACGCCAACAGCGCCGTGGCTGCCCTGGACGACTTCAGTTTGGGAATTGCTCCCGGCGAATTCGTGGTCCTCACCGGGCCCTCCGGATGCGGAAAGACGACGGCGACGCGCCTCTTCAACGGCCTCATCCCCCACTTTCACGAGGGTGAGCTCGCCGGCAGGATCGAGGTGGCCGAGCACAATCCAGCCGGGCAGCAGATATGGGAAACCGCTTCAACCGTCGGCTCCGTGTTCCAGAACCCTCGGTCCCAGTTCTTCACCACCGACCCTGTCTCAGAAATCGCATTCGGGTGCGAGAACCTCGGCCTCCCGGTTGCTCTGACCATGGAACGGGTCGAGCGCACACTTGGAGACTTCGACTTCGAGGCCCTGAGCAAGCGCTCCATCTTCGCACTGTCCGGCGGGGAGAAACAACGACTGGCCTGCGCGGCGGTCGCCGCTACCGCACCCCGCCTGTACGTCCTGGACGAACCGTCCGCCAATCTCGACTCCGTGACCACACGCAATCTCACCGACGTCATGGCACAGTGGAAAGCAGCCGGTTCGTCCGTGATCGTTGCCGAGCATCGTTTGGGATATCTTGCGGATCTGCTTGACCGTCTGGTTGTCCTCAACGAGGGCAGGATCGTGGCCGAATACAGCGGCGAGCAGTTCCGCTCCATGAGCGACGACGACGGCGCCCTCGCGAGCCTCGGTTTGCGTCAAGTGGCCCCACCCTCAATTCCTCGGGTGAATGCCACGATCGAGGGTCCATCGCTCGAGGTCAAGCATCTGACCTATCGGCACGCCCGGCGCTACGTTCCGGGAGCCGATTCACGGGAAACACATCCAGCACTCGACCTGGAGACCCTCACTTTCCCCAAGGGGAAGATCACCGCATTGGTCGGAACCAATGGGGCCGGAAAAACTACTCTGGCGCGCTGGATGGCTGGCCTTTCACCCGGCAGGGGCGGGCGTCTGCTGGACGAGGGGGTTGCGTTGGACCGGAGACAACGCCGTCGTCGTACATTCCTGGTACTCCAGGACGTCAATCATCAATTGGTGACCGAGTCGGTCGCGGATGAGATCAACGTGACGCTGCGGTTGGCGGGGGCCGAATCATCACTGGAGTCGGAGCGGGAGAAGATACTGGCCGCCGTCGATCTCGCGCAATACGTCGAGCGGCACCCGATGTCCCTGTCCGGCGGGCAGAAGCAACGGTTGGCCATCGCAACAGCGCTCGCCTCCGGGCGGGAGATCGTCATTCTCGACGAGCCCACCAGCGGGCTCGATTTCGCCCACATGCACCAAGTTGCCGACGCGTTGCGGCAGCTCACCACCGCGGGTTGCACGGTCCTGGTGGTCACTCACGATGCGGAACTGGTTTCGTTGTGTGCGGATCACGTGGTCGCGTTGGAACGCGGCAGATTGGATACCCGAGCCGCGTAGAGCGGGCAGATGTGCCCGCTGCGAGGCGAATGACGACTATCATCATCGACGGGATCATCTCTGCCCCAAACACCACCAGTGCACCATTCTCCACCAGAAAGCCCCGTGCCGGGAGACTCCCACGAACATCACCGAGGCGTTCCTTTGGCACACATATCGGATTCGCCACAGCTCACTTCACGCCGAATGCACATTATGCTGGTGGGTCAGTACCCAAAGCCCAGCCCTTGCCCGCAGCGCAATTGCAGGTCCACCGGAAACGACCTGAGGATCTGTCCAATTCCCCGCAAGGAACAGAACGGAGAGACGTTGTCACGATCAGTTCCAAACGATCCGATCAACGAGACGACCACCCCGACACCGCAGCCGGACAACCCAGTGCGACAAACAACGAGCCCTTCCGTACAGGACACTTCCAATCAGGGCATCTCCGAACAGGATGCTCCCTGTGAGGAGATTTCCGAGCAGCAGACTCCCGCTCGGGCGGCCAACACTGACCGTCGGGTTCTGGGGATTGTGGGCAAGGTCCTCGGATGGCTCCTAGCCATTCTCGGAGTCATTCTTTTCGCGTCCTCCATCTGGGTGACCAAGACCTTCGGACCCGTCAATGTGCATCAGCTGCTGGCAAATCTTCCTTCCGTCAATGGTGGGGGAGGCAATGGCGATCCCGAGACCATCCGCTCCTACTTCGTTGAGGCCGTCGCCATTCCGGTGGCGCTTCTGGCCGCGCTCGGCTGCTTCTACTACGTTGCGGTTCACAGGATTCGACAGCGTTCGCCCCACGGCTGGTTCGCGCGACATCGGGGGGTCATTTCGGCCTTGCTCTCGCTCGCTCTTTTCGCTGGCGGTACGACGAGCATGGCCAGCTCAATCCGACTCGCCGCCTACATCCGCGGCATCTTCACAGAGGAGACATTGGCCAATTACTACAAGGAGCCGGTTATTCTCAGCGAGCCCATCGAGAAGAAGAACCTCGTCATCATCTACCTCGAGTCAATGGACGACGCGTTCGGACAAGAGGAAATCATGGGAGAGGATCTTCTGCGCTCCCTCGATGAAAGCACCCAGGGTTGGGCAAGCATCGACCTGCTGCAGAACAATCCCTACTACGGCTACACCATGGGTGGAGTTGTTGATTCCATGTGTGGGACGCCTCCGAAGCCTGCCGACGGCATGGTCATCACCGAGGCGCCAGATGGGGCCAACAACCAGATCGGCGACGGCGAGCAATCCTTCATGCCCTCCGCGGTTTGCCTTGGAGACATTCTGCGAGGCTCCGGCTACAGCAACGTCTACATGGGTGGGGCACCCTCCTCGTTTGCGAACAAGGGGATGTTTCTGCGCACTCACGGCTACGATACCGTCATCGGACGCGACGAGTGGGTTGCCGCTGGAGAAACCGAACTCTCCGGATGGGGACTGTCCGATCGTCGCCTCTTCGAGGAAGCGAAGCTCACCGTGAAGGAGCTGCATGACGCCGAACAGCCCTTCACTTTCACCACCATCACCCTGGACAATCACTCCCCCGTCCACGACTTTGGTCACTGCCCCGACATCTCAGGTGGCCTGGAACGCTCGACCCTGCGTTGCCAGTCGGAGATCGTTGCAGATTTCATCGACTACATGAAGGGAGAAGGTATTCTGGAGGACACGGTCGTCGTCGTCATGGCCGATCATCTCGCATTCACCTCGGCTTCCGTGGCCGAATACAAAATGGACATGCGCTCCGAGGAGCAGGAACAGCTGCCGCTCTACAACCGCATCTGGAGCCCCGACGGCGTCGAGTTCGCGCGCACCGAAGGCATCAACGCCAACATGTACCCCACGATGCTGGAATTGCTGGGATACGAGCTGCAGGACGGGCGCGCCGGTGTGGGAGTTGCCTTCCAAGTACCAGCAACCACGGTCGCAGGTCAACGCACGATTCTGGATCTGAACTTTGACGATCTCGCCAATCTCTTCAATTCCAGTTCTTCCGACTTGTACCGGGAACTATGGAAACCTCGTGAGGAACAAGAAGTACCCACGGGACAAGCCGGGACCTTGAACGAGGTCCCGGCATCAGGAGCGGTGACCAACCAAGCACCTGCACCCAAAATGGATCCCACGAAGAACCCGTGAGCTGTGCCCACCGATTCAGATTCTGAGACGGACCAAGCAGTCTCGGTGAATTGGCTTCCAGTGTCTCAGACACATTGGTTCGGCGTCCGCGTCGCTGTGTAGACGTGGCTACAAGGTCAAAATGGCTGGGTGGTGGAGAAGAGGGTTGGGCCTGTTCACAATTGTGAACAGGCCCAACCCTCAACGCATATCTGGAACCTTCACACGTGGTTCACACGCATGTTACTCGTTCGGGTTGATCCAAGGTTCAGGACGCTTTTCGCCTGCACGAATGGCGACAAGCAGCGAATTGCCCGCGACGGGCTTCGGACACGTCCCAAAGGGTGTGAAGGCCGCCGGGAAGTTCAGTGAACGGTTGAAATCGATGGAAAAGGCGGACTTGCCCTCTTCGGATTGCGGCCCGGGAAAGGAGACGAATCTCCAATCCGCGCTTTCCCCACCATTGGTCTCGTCATGGAAAATGGCCGTGAGCTCGCCCGCGGGGCTGCCGGAGACAGCAAGGGTGTGGGAGAGACCTCCATAGGAGAAGGAGACCTCGCCAACAAGCGTTGCCGTGCTGGCGACACCCTTGCGTGCGGTCTCAATCTGCTCAACTCGTGGTTCTTCGTACGGGGTGAACAGGGCCGCAACCACAGCCCCGGGATCGTAATCGAATGTGGGAACACCGGTGAATTGTAGAAGCGCGGGGGCAATGGAGTCGCGGACCCTCACGCAGTAGCGACCGCCTCGGCGCGCAACCTCGGCAACGCGGGTTCCCGCAGCAAACGACATATCCGATTCGCCCTCGGCAAGTTCGAAAACGGCTTCACCCATGAAGTCGTTGCCGTTCTGCGTTATCTTGACCATCCCGTTTGCACCCGAAGAACCGCGTGCAAACGAAGCCACGGCAACTCCGTGATTCGTGTACCAAGCTCCCGGGAAATCACCGATCCACGAACGCTCCTCGGAGAGCCACGTGAAGGAAATGAGGCTGAGCCAGCCATGCTCCGCCGCCAGATCCCGGTTGCGCTTCTCGTGCCAATCGCTCCACGAGGCAACGTCATAGTTCTCTTCAGTCATAAGGAACATTGTACGTTTCCCCCAGTTTATATTAAAGAAACTCTATAAATTGAGAATGCTTGCGACGGCCACGCACGAAGGAAGCATGGCGCACAATGTGTTGCCAGTCTCCAAAAACGTATCATCACCACCACGATTCACAAGGGAAATGGCGACATACCAGGAAATACTCCCCTTCCACCAAGAAGCACCACCACTCTTGTGACAGGGGCCATGGCCACTCGCTTTGCCGGGTCCCGAAAACCGTTGTAAGCTTATAGGCGTCCCAATAACGGGACATGCGCTCATAGCTCAATGGATAGAGCATCTGACTACGGATCAGAAGGTTGGGGGTTCGAGTCCCTTTGAGCGCGCTGAAGGCTCCGCGTCGGTGATTCGCTCCCGGCACGGAGTTTTTCGTATTTAGAGGCCCCTTCGTTGCTTCAATCAGCTCATCCATACCGAGATCCTCAGCAGACACATCAAGAACAGCTGCCACCAAGACCAGCTTCAATCGACCACCCGCGCTTACCGGCGAGTTTGTGCGAAAGCGTACCCGCAGCACTGCCAGTCTTGGCCGCCAACTCTTTCTGCTTCACATGGCGTCGAAACTGCCACGTCCGAATACACTCAACCGCAGCCAAGTCAGCCGGTGACCCGATTTCCGGTATGAGTATCTGCGAGACTCATGGCATGGACATTACACAATGGCAAATATGGTCGATATGAATATTTGACTCTATATATGCAGATAAAACCGTCGTATTGGCCAACAAACACCACTTTGGCATTCTATGATGTCGACGGAAGGACGGATCGATGAGCGTTGGCCGGTACGATGCCTCGGGCGGTAGACATCGACAGGGTTTGGTGGACGGGTTCAGCTCGGTTGCGCCTGAGAGATTGGAAGTAGTTGTCCTTGTGCCAGCTGGTGGACGCGAACGCCCACGACCCGCCAACCTCCAAGTCTCGACGGCGTAGTCGTCCTGTGACTTTCTGGGCATGAATACTCAACACCTGGACAAGGTCACCCGGAGTGGTGATCGGGCTCGAGAAGGAACGAGAGAACATGACCTGGCCCTCGCGGGCCGCATCCCGGTCCAGGATTTCGATACAAGCACAACCACGCAGCTCGAGCACGATGCGCGCCAGATCCACGTTGAAGCGCTTGAGTATGTCCTAGGTCGTGTCTGGAGGAGCAACGCGACACCAACGCGAAGATCGACGCACGCAACGATGTCAATGATCCAGCCAAGAACCGTGCGGCTACGTTTATGCCACAAGTACGACTCACTCGCCAAACAGAGCAAGACGTCAAAGAATCCTTGCCCGATGAGCGAATCGTCCTCGCCAAGCACTGGTCTCCCACAACTGGGATCAGTGCATGGATCGTGACGTTCTCCGACTATGGACGAAGTGGCATGTCCCTGATGGAAAAGACCAGTGGTGAGACAGCCTGGACGACAATCGATTTTCGGGACCTCCACAACGAGAAAGTGTCTGGCAATTTCGTCTGGGAACATGAGGATCTGCTTGCTCAGACACGAATTTGGGCACGCCACGGCACTACCCGCGAAACCCTTCGACTCGTCCAGCTCCTAGCCCAACGCGACAAACATCCTCTGGACATACAGGAACCCGCAGAGTTCCTCAATGGACTCTCCCCCAGACTCCATCACACACACATGGAACAAGTGGAAACAACAACCACGTACGTATTTCCCGGGCTGGACCACAACCACTCCACACGCCCCACACCCGCACTGCAACAAACCATAGATCTAAGACTTTCGTGGGTCACACACAGATCGTGTGGCATTCATGTCCAGTCCGACCATGCGAACACAAACGTTTCCATCAACGTAGGTACATCCATTGCATTCGGTCATTTCGACGTCGAGATGACCGGCAAAGGCAAGTCAAACTTGATATCAGGAAGTTAGTACTTTTGCCGGATGCGCTCAGAATGTGATGTGCGGTACATTCCGAGTGGGCATTGAGAAAGGAGAGGGACATTGGTTTCAAAATCTTTGTATCGACAATTCGGGATCGTCCTATTTGGAATTCTCCAAGTGATTGTTCCGGCGTTTGCCCTGAAGTTCTATTCGGACACCATTCTTCCGGCCTATCTTCGCGGAACCGAGCCCGTTGTGATCTACCTCTTCGGAGCGAGTATCGGTTTGGTCTTCGGACTTCTGACGGTTGCGTTTTTTCGTCAAGCATTGAGGTTGCCGCGTCGAGACAAAAGAGTGGCACTGGCCATCCTCTACGCCCTCGAGATTCTGTTCGTCGCCATCTTTCTCAGCATCTTTCACTCCTCACATCCGGATATCCTGGTCGGCTGCATTCCCGCATGGTGTGCATCGGCAGCCCTCCAACTGGGACTTCTAACCGCACCCTCACAGCAGAATGGATAGCCGTACGACTTTGTCGAGCACTTGGCTTATTGATGGCCTCCTTGGCTTTGGCGTTGATTGGGACAGGAACAGCCATCACGTCTGAACAGACACCAGATGTACACGAATTCGGATCAGCATTCCTCACAAATGCAGACACTGGACAGGTCCTCGTTCTGGATCTAGATGTACCCAGCCGTTAGGTTGGTAGCAGTCTGCTGATGGAGGGTGCCTCCGAGTGTGCTGTGGCGGCGTTCATTGTTGTAGTACTCGAGCCTGGGGGCAAGCGCGAGGGCTCCTTCGGTTCAACCAGGCTCGCCGCTACCAACATCCTGGCCGGGCACACCTAGATCCGCGAGAAATCAATGATTTCAGAGCCGTGAAGGAGGATACAGTTTTGTCCACGTTGGGACGCTGAAGGATCCGCGTCGGTGATTCGCTCCCGGCACGGAGTTTTCGTATGTGCAGATGGTGCGCAAGTGCGGAGGCATCGAGATCCCACTCTTTCCGCCGGTCGAGTTACCGACTGGTCGAGTGAGGTCGAAACCAACAGACGCAACGCGACCCTCCGGTTTCGATTCCGCCTCGCTTCACTCAACCGGCGGGTTCTCTGTGCTTGCTCGATCAGCAGACATAAGATACCAACCCACACAGTCCACCACTGGGAGGCAGCGCCATGAACCCGAAGCAGTCAGAAGATCCGAACGACCTCGTGGTCGTTGTCATCTACGTGCCGTCGGACGCCGCCGACGGTGTCCGCAAGGCCCTCGACGATGCCGGAGCAGGCCGCATCGGCACCTATCGTGGCTGCAGTTGGTCCACGATAGGTGCTGGGCGTTTCACACCTCTACCCGGCGCCTCACCCACAATCGGTTCGGTCAACCAATCAGAAGAGGTATCCGAGGAACGCATCGAGGTCGTCGCGCCGCGGGCGATCGCCCGCGATGTCGTAAAGGCCGCCATCGCCGCGCACCCCTACGAGGAACCTGCATACCATGTCATTCCCGTGTTGACGCTCGAACAGTTGTAGACCGCGCATTCCGAGGGCCTTCCCGTGGTCTGGTATATGGGCGCGCCCTATACTTCCTCACCCCCATTGCTTCCCCTGCCGTTGACGCCCGTGCGGGACACCGGAACAAACCACGTGACCTACCGTCCGAAGAAACATGCGGACGCGTCCACATGGCGGCCAACACGTCGACGTCGTCCCAAAACCGCAGTCCCATCCGCAACCCGCAAAATGCCGCCGGTCACCAGCTTCCCAAGCACCCCTCTCCTTCCGAATCCCGCCTGAGTCACCATGCCCGGTGGCCGACAACGCCCGGGACCGTCTACGCTTGTGGCACGGGACACCAAGGAGGAATTCGGATGCCACAAGCCGAGTCGGCAATGTCGTGGGAACAGTGTCTGGCTTTTGTGCTGGAAACCTTCAACTCCGATGATTCGAGCCGTATTCACGCACGACTTCGGTTGGAGATACGTGACGCCGTTCACCCTGCCATGGTGTGGCACGGAAAATCGACCGCGGATTCCTCGAACGAAGTCGTCCACATCGCCTCGCCCATCGCCGCGGCGGACACCAGCGATCTCGCGAGTCTGGCGCGCGAAGCAGACGAGTTCCCCTTCGGCTCACTGCGGATCATGAACGGACTCGTCCACATCCATCAGGCATTGCCGCTCTCCCATGTGACGCCGGAGCACCTTGCCACCTGCATTCGGCTCATCACAGCCGAGGCACTCGCACTTTCTCAGGAGACCTGATGTTCGGACGAAAGAAGAAAGATCGGATCATCTCGGACTGGGCCGCACTTCAGGACGCTCTCATCGGCAACTTCGACGCGGAGGAGACCGGCACCGGAGCCATGCAGCTCCAGGTGGAGTGGAAGGCCGAGGAACGCAGCCAGCGAGTCATCGTCGCGTACGCTCCCATCCGGGAACTCGGCCAAATCAGCTACATCACCGCCCCAATCATCGAGAACCCAACCACCAGCCAGCTCCGCAAGGCCATGGAAGAATCAGCCAAGTTCCTTGACGGCGGCGTGGTGATCGACGACGGCTTCCTCGCCCTGCGCGCCACCCTTCCAATTGAGGGGGTACCTTTTTCGATGATCGACCGAGAGATCCGGCAAATTGCCGCCAACGCAGACGAGATTGGGGTCAACCATGATCAGTAAACGTGAACTCGAGCGCCGCATCGCCGTACTTGAGCAGGAGGTTGCCCAGCAACGTCTGCTCATCAACGAGCTGGCGGCGAAGGCTGGCGTGACGCCGCCCGCAACACCCAGTCGTTTCGCAGCTTCTGCGGCGGTATCGGCGGCCTCTTCAGGCTCAACCACCGCACCAGTCTCGGCAGACGCACTCCTTCCGCCTCAAGCCCAGCAAGCGCTCGCCGCGGGGAAGAAGATCGAGGCCATCAAGTTGGTGCGAGAGGCCACCGGACTGGGACTCAAGGAAGCCAAGGAGCTGGTCGAACGCGTCGACGCCAGCAAGCCGGTCGGCGGAGTCGGTTCCCCGGCCAACCGGGGCACCTCAGCTTGGGGCTGACGGCAACAAGGGGCACGGCATGGGCCGGCCGTACCGGCCTTGAATTCGGCATGAGTTCCAAGACGTGATTGGGACTCTCATCGTCGTCGGTATTCCTCGTAATCGACAAAGCCAGATGTCAACCAGGATCCCGGATCCAATGTGGTGGCGAGGACAGCGCCACAACCTCCACACGAAGCGGCGAACACCGGTCTGCACACATTCTGGACGCCACCCATCTACGCCACTACTTCCGTGGCTTGCTGCGCCTGGTAGGAGTTGCGCTGGCCGGGTCCTCCGGCCAGGGGTGGCGCGGATATCGCCCGCGCATCTCTGCCCTGACCTGCGCATACGGACCAGCCCAGAAACTTCGGAGATCGTCAGTCACCGCCACCGGGCGCTGTGCGGGTGAAAGCAGTTCCAATGTGACCGGTACGCCAGCCACACGTGGAGTCTCTGACCACCCGAAGGCCTCCTGCACACGCAGCCGCACCACCGGGCGTCCACTGGAATAATCCACCCGCGCGGTGTACCCCGTGGGAACGTTGATGCGCTGCGGTGCCAGTTCATCCAGATGCAGAGCATCGGGCCATGGGAAGAGGCGTTCCAGCTGATCTGCAGTGACGTCGGTCAGTTTGCCGCCAGCAACAAATCGCTCGATCTCCAAGCCGGCCCATTCATCCAAGCGTGAAGCCAGAGCTTCATCGGTGACGTCCGGCCACGGCTCGCCCACAGTGGTGCAAAGGAAGGCCATGCGCTCGCGCAACAACCGGGCGCCATCGGACCATGTGAGTGAGAATCGACCCGCGGCCATCTCCTCGGCAAGCCAGCGAGCAGCTGCGCGCCCATCTGTACAGGGAGAATCATGTGCCGAAAGCTCAATTGCCCCCAACGAACGCGTGAGGCGCTCGTAGAGGCGTCCATTTCGCATGATGATCGCGGTGGCACTGTGCAGCTGCGCCTCCCCCAATCGCAACGCGAGAGGTTCGTCCAAGGCAACCGCGGCCCGAATCGCCGCGTCGGCTCGCCCCTGCGGGCGCTCGAGCTGGGCGATCGCCAACCATTTCTCGCCCTCCAATGCTGAATGTTCGGGCAGGACCGCGCCAGTTCCGTTCGCCAGCTGGTATCGGCCGCTCCCCGGCCTGAGTCTCGCCAACCTCTCCGGATACGCTGAGGCGACGACCACGGCGATGTCATCATCACCGCCACCCTGCTCGCGTTTATCCTTGTGTCCCAAGTCAAGCACGAGTTTCTCCAACCGGCGCACCTGTTGCTTCCACGTGGGAGAGGCGGCGCTAGCGCGCCTCCATCCTCCGGCCAGATCAGCACCCGGGATCCTCAAATCTTCCTCCAGAAGCGCCCCCATCTCCACCGCCCGTCGAGTTCTGGCGGTGAGAAGAGCTTTGCCAAGCCGCGGCGACAGCGGAAGGAGGGCGAGCTGCTGGCCCACGGACGTTGCTCTGCCCTCGTTGTCGAGGGCACCGAGCGATCGGAGAAGCTCTTCCGCGGCAGTGACCGCCGCGGTCATCGGTTCATCGAGCAGAGCGAGACCTTGCGTATGGACCGCGCCCCAGCAGGCCGCCTCCAGAACGAAGCCAGTGAGATCCGCTGTACGAATCTCTGGTTCCGACTGGGCTGGCCTACGCGCCCAGGAGGTCTCGTCCATGCAACGGTAGACTGTACCCGGGCCAGTTCTTCCCGCTCGCCCGGCACGCTGAGTCCCCGCTGCCTGAGAGGCGTACACCGTCACCAACCCGCTGATGCCTCGCCCGTAGTCGGTGCGTGGCTCGCGGGAGAGCCCACTGTCCACCACAATACGGACGCCCGGTACCGTGAGAGAGGACTCCGCCACCGAGGTGGCCACGATGACGCGACGGTCAGTTCCAGTGCCAGCAGCGCGCTCGTTCGCACTCCCCCGCACAGTACCGCTCCGCGTGGCATCATCGGTTCTCTCACTGAGCACGCGATCCTGCTGGCGCGTCGGCAGGGAACCGTACAACGTGGCAACTTCCGCGCCGCATCCACGCAGCTGTCCCGCAATTTCCTCGACCTCACGTACTCCGGGGGCGAAGACCAGAACATCCCCGGCGGGCACGTCGCTCAGCGCACGTCTCACCACGGATGTGACATGCGTGAGGAACTCGCGCCGCACGCCCGTCCCCCTGCCGACCACACCCAGCGCCTCGAATCCCCGCGCGGGCGGTGCCCAGCGAATGTCCAGCGGATGGACCTCGCCCGGAATGTCCACCACCGTGCCACCAAGGAGATCCGCGGTGCGCTCGGCAGCAACGGTCGCGGACATCGCAATGAGCAGCAAATCCTCACGCAATGCATCGCGCACGTCAATGGCCAGCGCCAGCGCCAGATCCGAATCGAGATGGCGTTCGTGCACCTCATCGAGGATCACCGCACCCACACCCGGAAGCTCCGGATCACGCTGAAGCCGCCGTACCAGCACGCCGGGAGTCACCATTTCGATGCGGGTTCCTTGCCCGACCTTGCTTTCACCGCGGACCGAGAAACCCACCGTCTGGCCAACGGACTCCCCCAGCAAGGCCGCAATTCTTCGTGCGGCGGCGCGCACCGCCACCCTGCGTGGTTGCGTGACGATCACGCGTGGGGGCCTGCCGGTCTCGCCGTGGGGCGCGGTCCCAGTGTGTTCCTTCGCAAGATACTCGGCCACGAGTGGTGGAATCAGAGTCGTCTTGCCGGTACCCGGAGGCGCTTGGATCACCAGCGCTCCGGTTGGCAACTCCCGTTCCACCCGAGGGAGTTGCCGGGCAACGGGCAGGTCCGGCGGAGATTTCAGCAGCCGACCGAGGCGTGACATCATCACGTTTCTACCTCGCCGTGTGCGGCAGCAGACCGTGAAGGGCCAATGCCTCACGCAGGCCTTGCACGCCGTCGAACAGATGCACGGCAAAACCCAACTCCCGCGCCGCTTCAATGTTGCTTGGGGAATCATCAGTGAAGAGCACGTCCACGGGCCGCAGGTCCTGACCCGCCGCCACGCCCATCCAGTCCAGTGCCAGCTCGAAAATTGCGGGGTCGGGTTTTGCCAGTCCCACCTCCCCGGAGAAAATGACCGGGTTGAACAGTGATATCCACTCACGCAACGCCCGCGTTCTGACCGTCAGTTCCTCCGGTTCATTGGAGAGCAGCGCAATCGGCACGCCCGAGCCATGAAGTTCTCGCGCCAAAGCCACCATCTCCTCGTTCACGCCGTCCCATGAGGCGATGTCAGCCGCCAGAGCCACTCGCCAGTCGATCTCAATCCCCAACTCTGCCCCGATGAGCCGCCAGTATCGCTCGGCGTCCAGCAGGCCGGCGTCGTAATCCGCACGGTACTGACCAAAGTAGAACGGGCGCAGGGACTCGGCACTCGTTCCAACTGCTGTGGCCAGAGCCGCGAAGTCCCGCGGGGTCTGGGCATGATGGAACAGCCCGTACAGATCGAAAAGTATGTAGCGCATCGCATCCCAGCGTATCGGAGAAAACCCGTCCGAAAATGTGCCCCGTCGTTTGAAAACCGCTGACTTGCCCCGCCGCTGCGCTCGCCCGCCATCCGGTCATGGTCGCGAGTTCCTGCCCAGTCGCGAGGTTCTGCCCAGTCGCGAGGTTCTGCCCGTATTCCCCCTACGGCGTCAACTTCCTGTGCAGCCCCGACACCTTGTGAGGTCTCGATTTCCCACCCACATCATCTGCGCCATCCTCACCATCCGGTCCGGATGACCGCACGAAGGTCTGCGCGCCTAGAGGAGGTCGATGGCCAGCTTCACGATCAGCGCCGTCACCACCACGAGAAGCACGGTGCGCACGAACCCATTTCCAAGCCTCACCGCCGTGCGAGCGCCCACATAGCCACCCAGCATGTTGGCCACGGCGATCAGAAGCCCCACCGGCCACATCACCAGACCCTGCGGGATGAAGAACGCGAGAGCTCCCAGATTCGTCGCAGTGTTGATGATCTTTGCGCTTGCGCTGGCCTTCAGGAACGTGAAGTGAGCCAGCACCGCGATACCGAGAACCAGGAAAGACCCGGTACCCGGCCCCATGACGCCGTCGTAGAATCCGATGAGAGCGCCGTAGGGGAGGCAGCGCCACAGGACCGTTCGCAACAGGAGTTCCCCGCCCCCGCCGGCACCAATCTGCGGTTTGAAGATGGTGAACAGCAGCACCACCAGCAGTGCCACCAGGATGATCGGAGTGAACACACCCGTGGGCAGCGCCTTCGCCACCATCGCCCCGCCGTAGGCGCCGGCAAATGCCAGAACAGCCATCGGCAACGCAACGCGCAGATCCGGTTTCAGCCTCCGATAATAGGTGATGGAGCTTGTGAGGGTGCCGGCAATCGACCCGACCTTGTTCGTCGCTACGGCCACGACCGGTGTGAATCCGGGAACCATCAAAAGGACCGGAAGCTGAATCAGGCCGCCTCCACCCACAACCGCATCCACAAATCCGGCAAGAAAAGCTCCGGCCACCAACAAAACCGGGATGTACCACGCAATGTCATCAAGACTGAGCAATGCCAACCATCTTCCCTGCATTTCAATCCATGTCACTGCGCCTGAGCTATCTCCCCTGCACTTCGGTGAGGTAGGCGAGAACCGCCCGCACGCGCCGGTTCTCCTCCCCAGGAGCCATGCCCAACTTCGAAAAAACTGCGGCCACGTGCTTGGAAACCGCTGCCGCAGACAGGTAGAGCTTGTCACAGATCTGCTGGTTTGAAAGGCCCTGTGCCATCAGTTCCAGCACCTCGACCTCGCGCGGGGTCAGGGCGTCAAGTCTGCTGGGCCGACCGTGCACCAGCGATGCAGCCACCTCCGGGTCAACGACCACACCTCCCGCCGCCACGACCTGCAAGGAGCGGATGAAGTCGGCCACGCGCGCCACACGATCCTTGAGGAGGTAGCCAAGTCCTCCCACCCCCTCGGTGGGAGCCGAGGGCTCGAACAGTTGGGTGGCGTAGGCCGGGGCAACGTATTGGGAAAGTACCATGATCGAGGTCTCCGGCTGACTCTCACGCAACTGCACCGCCGCCCGAAGTCCGTCATCCGACATCTGAGGCGGCATGCGCACATCGGTGATGATGACGTCCGCGCGTTGCGCGTCCGCCATGGTCAGAAGTTCAGGAGCGCTGGACGCCTGAGCTAGAATCTCATGCCCCTGCCGTTCCAACAGCCCCACGAGTCCCTCACGGAACAACGCGGAATCATCTGCCACAATCAGCTTCACGGTCTCTCCTCAACATTTCTCACTCGACTCCCTCTGGAATCAACTTCGTGGATTCCCATTGACATCACTGCCCTACACCGCGGTGAGCGCTTCTCCGTACCCATCAAGCGGGAGAATCCACAACGACCCCGAACTCACCGCGACGCAGCAGCAGAGGGATCCTCCCACTCACACTCGTCGGACCTCCAGGAGGGCTCATCACAGTAAATGTGCCTCCGAAGGCAGCCAAGCGCTCCCTCATCCCTGCCAATCCATGATCCGGATGAACAACCGCTCCGCCGGGTCCGTCATCAACAACCGACAGCAGGAGATCGTCATCGGCCGCCAGGAGAACCGACACCCGCGCTTCGGGGGCGTACTTGGCGGCGTTGGTCAACGCCTCCGCAACAAGGAAATACCCCGCGGCGATCACCCCCTCGGGAATCGGCGGGAGCGGGTGCGGAACTTTGACGGTCACCTCCAGTGGGCATTCTGCCGCCAAGTTTCGTACAGCAGCCTCGAGACCCAAGTCCGAAAGCACCTTGGGATGGATGCCCGCCACGGTGTGTCGCAGGGCCCGCAGGGCTTCGTCGGCATCGTTCTGGGCCTTGGACAGCAGGCACCGCACTTGGCGCATCTTTTCCGGTACCACCATGCCATCCATGATGGCCGAATCCAGCAGCAGATCCGCCTCACCAACATCCATCGATGCCATGACCAGATACTGCTGGGCCCCGTCATGCAGGTCCCGCTCAATGCGGCGGCGCTCGATCTCGAAAGCCGCCACGATCTCACGGCGTGACTCGGTCAACTTGGCCACGGAGACGGGGTCACGCAGCCGGTTGTCCTCCGGGACGTACAGTCTGCCAATCCTTCGCGCTGCCTTGCGCACCGAGTGAACCACGGACAACGGTCCATAGATGGCCGAGGTAGCGAGTATGAACACAACAATGAGGTTGTCGGTATTGCTGAACCGACCCATTATCCACAAGAGGAACACCAGAGCGAAAAACCCGCCGGATCCAATGGCCCACAGGAATGGCCGGACCATGCAGCGCACCGAGGCTCTCTCTGCCTGGCTGAGGTCGCGAGCGCGCAACGGTTCCCCCCAACGGTTCTTGTCCTGCCGCTTCCTGTTCGCCATGCTCCCCTCCACGCCGTTCATCCTAGTGCAGCACGCTGGGGACCCTCATCGCGAGTATCAAGAAGGAGCACGGGAGAACAGTGCACCGTATTTGGTGCTCGCCCTCCGGAAAATGGCTGTTCGATTCGATTTTCGGTGCACTGTGCCGCTGGACTACCAGCTCACCACAACTGTGGGGAGGGGTAGAGCCAGCTCTACCCTCGATCGATAGGCAGCCCCATGGGCGCGAGGGGCAATCTCGGATGGAATAGTGGGTATGAATGGACTCTCCTCTGAAATTTCGGCCCCACCGGCCCAAGCAATTGTCTCCCTGTGTGGAGTCTCCAAGATCTACGGCAGCGGTGACACACAAGTTGTAGCTCTCGGCGATGTCGATGTTGACTTCGAACAGGGGCGCTTCACTGCAATCATGGGCCCCTCCGGATCCGGCAAATCCACCATGTTGCACATGCTCGCCGGACTGGACACCCCAACTTCGGGGTCGATCAAGATCGAGGACACCGAGATCACCGGTCTGAACGACGACTCCCTCACCCAACTTCGTCGCGACCGAATCGGGTTCATCTTCCAAAGCTTCAACCTTGTGCCCACGCTCGATGCCAAGGCAAACATCCTTCTTCCCCTCAAGCTCGCCGGACGCAAGGGCGATCCCATCTGGTTCGATGAGGTGGTCACAGCACTCGGCCTCAAGGACCGGCTCACTCATCGCCCTTCCGAGCTCTCCGGCGGACAGCAGCAACGCGTGGCAGTCGCCCGTGCGCTGGTCATGCGTCCAGCCGTGATCGTGGCCGACGAACCGACCGGCAATCTGGATTCGCAATCCTCCCGTGAGGTTCTGTCGCTTCTGCGCCAGGCCGTGGACGATCTGGGGCAGAGCGTCATCATGGTGACCCACGACTTGGACTCCGCTCTCACGGCGGACCGCGTACTCGTCGTGCGCGACGGTCACGTGGTCGCCAGTCTCGACCACCCCTCTGCCGAGGATCTGCGGGGTGTGGGCCGGTGAACGAGCTACTTCGCGCCAACGTCCAAAGCCACGCCCGCCGGTACGTGGCAACCGGTCTCGCCGTCGCCATATCGATGGCCTTCGTGGTCATCGCTCTGGCGTTTTCCTCGGGAATGAGCGCCTCCCTCACAAAATCAGTGCGGGATCTGTACGCGGGCACGGCGGCCGTCGTCACGCTGGACGACAGCATCGAGAGCGGCGAAGAGACGACCCTCGCCGACTACGCCAGTCCACTCTCGGAGCTGGACGGTGTCACGGCCGTCGGACAGCAAAGCTACAACTATTGGGAGTTGCGTTCGGATTCCGGTCGTATCTCCGGCTCGGTCTCGCCCATCAATCCCACACCGTTCCCTCGCCCCGAGGTGGAGTCGGGAACGCTCCCGCAAGGCAGCCATGAGCTCGCCCTGGTAGCTTCTCAGGCCGCGGAGCTGGGAGTCCAGGCCGGGGACACCATCCGAGTTCGCGATCAATGGACAGACGAACCCACCGAAGAATTCACGGTCTCGGGAATTGTCGCAAACCCGAAAAACTCCCTCAACGGAATGAATTCCGGGGTCTACGCCACCCCGGAAGCCTTGGATCCGGTCAATATCCATGCGCTCTTCCTGGCGTCGCCTGATCCCGAACCGAGCCTGCAGGAACAGGAAGCCCTCGTTCAACAGATCGACGCCGAATTCGGAAATGTCCTGTCCGTGAGCACCGCCGATGACGCCATCGCGAAGAACCTTGAGGCCATGCAGATGGGGCAGGGGACACTCACCGCGATGATGATGGTGTTCCCGGTCATTGCGCTGGCGGTGGCCGCGATCGTGGTCTCCACAACCTTCCAGATCGTCCTGCAACAGCGCCGCCGCGAGCTCGCGCTGTTGCGCACACTGGGAGCGAGCGCCAAGCAGGTGCGTTCGTTGGTGTTGCGCGAGACCACCATCGTGGGAGCAGTCTCCTCCCTCATCGGCGTCGTGGCTGGTGTTCTCGTGAGTGCGGCCGGGTTGCTCATCATGAACATAGCCGATTCGTTCGGGGAAGCTCTGACGATGCAGAATCCCGTGCAGCTCATCATTGTCTGGATGCTCGGCACGCTCATGACCTTGGCGGCGGGCGCACGGCCAGCCATGGGGGTGACCCGCATTCCCCCTATCGCAGCCCTCGCCCCGGTCGATGAGAGCGGAATTTCCACCAGAAAATCGCATCGCAAAAGGCTCATCACGGGGCTGATCATCGTGCTCATCACCGGGGTCGGACTTTATCTGGGAATTGGGGCCGACGATGAATCCGGGTTCCTTCTTGCCTTCTTCTCCGGAGTGGTGTGCCTGATTGGTGCCCTGCTGGTGGTGTCGGTGGTACTTCCTCGCCTCACGTATGCCCTCGGCAAACCCGGACGCGGAGTCGTGGCTCAGATGGCCCGTACCAACACATTGCGCAACCCCGAGCGCACCTCTTCCACCGGAACCGCCATCGTCATCGGTGTTGCCCTCATTTCCACCATGGCCGTCGCGGCAAGCTCCATGCGCGAGACGCTTCTGTCCGAGGTTGATTCCCAGCGGCCGTTCGATCTGGTGGTGACCAGCAACTCCGGTCCCATAGCACCCGAGATACTGGACCGCGTGGGAGCTCTGGACGGTGTCGATACAGCCATCGGGGTCCATGGAAGCCAGGCACACGCCCCCGGAGACGGCACCCTGACGCTCGGAATCGACACGACAAGTCACGAAGAAAGCAATTCCGCGATCACTGTTCTCGGGGAACCTGACCTGAACTCGGTGTCGCACTCCAAGGTTCCGGTGCTCTCTGACCAGACCGTCAAGATGAACGATGAAACTCCAGGTTACATGGGACTGGATGCTACAAACGGGTACCTGCGTCTGTGCTCGCAGACCGCAGAATGCGCGGATCTGGAGATCGTCTGGTCCAACAACCTTGATCTAGGGGTGATCTCGGTTTCCGCGGGGACACTGGATAAGCTGGCCCCGCAGGCGGAGCTCTACCAGATCCCGCTCCGTCTGACGGATTCCGACGATGTCACGAGCGTCCAGAACGCCATCACCTCGTTGGCCGACAACCTTGACGTTGGCGGGGCCGCAGCCGAACGTGCCATGTACACCTCGATGATCAACACCGTGCTGTTGGTGATCGTGGGTCTGCTGGCGGTGTCCGTGCTGGTTGCGCTCGTGGGCGTCACCAACACGCTCTCCCTCTCCGTGATTGAACGTACCCGGGAGAACGGGCTGCTGCGCGCGTTGGGACTCACTCGCAGGCAGATGCAGCGGATGCTGGCGCTCGAAGCGGTCTATGTGGCTCTGACCAGTGCACTTGTGGGAGTGGTGCTGGGAGTCTTCTTCGGGATCATGGGCACCATGGCGCTTCCCTTCGAGGTGGAGCGAACGGTCATTGTCATCCCGTGGCTGCAAGTCATCGGCGTGATCGTCATTGCGATCCTCAGCGCGATCGTGGCCTCGTGGTGGCCGGGCCGCCGCGCCGCACGTACTTCACCGGTCGTGGCGCTGGCAACGGAGTGACTCCCTGCCGAACCAAGCCGATGAGGGTCCTCGGAAGTGCTTCCGAGGACCCTCATCTTCGTCTGTATCGGACGATGGGCGCTGCTGATGAAAGTGCTGTCGATCGCCTGCTACAGGTGTGGTTTCGAAACGGTGCCCGAACAACGCCAGCCCAACCAACAACCTTGGCGAGCCGGCTCACTTGTGATGAGGCCATGGACACCACGGTTCACAGCAGGAAGACCAGCCAGATCGCATCCTGGAACAAGGTATCTCACTCGCCCTGAGCGGAATGGGCATCGGGCGGCCTGTAACCTCCCCGCAAATCACCTCTTCTATCGTTGTGTTCGGCGGCGACTTGCCAGCACGCAGATCCCCACGAAGATCGCCGTCCACACCGTGATGTTGGTCAGCACCATGGCGAGCGAGTCGAACTCGGGCACGTAACCCGGCCCGACTTCCCCCATCGGGATGATGAAGCCTTCCATCTGCGGCCAACGCGCCAGAGTCGCCACTCCGTAGAGCGGGGTGAACTTGGCGATCGCGAGCATCGCTCCGGACAGCGGCACGAACAGATTGCCGAAGAAGGAGAGAATCACAAGGATTCCGGAGGCCGCGGATACCGCCGTCTCCGAGCGGAAGATGAGGGCCGCGCCAAGTCCGTAGAAGCCGAAGGGAAGCGCAACCACCAGGCAGAGTCCTGCAACGGCGAACCAGCGCCATATTCCATCAAAGTGTGCGCCGGTGGCGGCTCCCAAGATGAAGACCGTCATGATCGGGACAATGGCCATGGCGACGCTCGCGAGCATCTTGCCCGTGAAGTATCCACCGTCCGACAGCCCTGTGAGGGAAAGCTGGCGACCCCACCCGTAGCTGCGTTCCACCGCGGCGGAACCGGCCATCGCCGTCGTCGCTATGACCGCACCGTATACAGCCATCGAGGTCATGACATAGGCCGAGATGTTGCCATGACCAGCCGGCAGCTCACCCTCGTTCATCCCCACGCCGAACATCAAGTACATCGCAGCTGGCAACACGATCACGAAGAACGTGGAGTCGACCATGCGAACGTTGCGCCAGAATTCCCACGCCGTGTAACGAGCGATAATCTTGTTGCTCATCGAAGTACTCCTTCGTCTTGCGATTCCGTCAGCTCGAAGAACACGCTTTCCATCGAGGGACGGGATATCTCCAGGTCACCCATGAGAGCCTCGTTCAGCAGGTGGCGTGCGACCGAGTCGGAATCCGCCGTCGTCAATCGCACTCGCGGGCCTTCACGGGACCAGTCGGGGACACCCAGTTTCTTGGCGACATCGGCCGGGTCAACGTCCTCTCGCAACCAGACTCCGTGGATGATCTTGTCCTGTGTGGAGGTCATCTCGGCGACAGTGCCATCGGCGACCACTCTGCCGGAGCGCATCAACACGACCCTGTCGGCGTAGTCGTCGGCCTCTTGGAGGTAGTGGGTGGCGAAGATGACGGTTCGCCCGCGTTCGGCCTCAGCGTGCATCGTGTGCCAGAAGTCACGCCGGGCCGCGGCATCCATTCCGGCGGTCGGCTCGTCGAGGATGAGCAACTGCGGATCGGTGAGCAGGGCCAGAGCGAAGCGCAGGCGCTGGACCTGACCGCCGGAACACTTGCCGACCTTGGTGGAGGCGAAATCGGTGATACCCGCGCGGTGCATCACCTCAGGAAGCGGCAGGTGCCTGTGCTGGCAGGCCGCCACCATACGCAGGGTCTCCGACACCGTGAGGTCATCGAGAAGGCCGCGAGTCTGCAGCACGGCGCCCACCTCGCCGCTTGTCGCGGCGGCACGTGGTTGCTTGCCCATGACCGAGATCGTTCCGGAGGCTGGCAAGGTGAATCCAAGTGCCATGTCCAGAAGGGTTGTCTTTCCGGCACCGTTCGGCCCCAGCAGGGCCACGATCTCTCCGACGGGTACGATCAGACTCACATTGTCCACCGCGGTCAACGAACCAAAGTGCTTCGTCACCCCGGAAACCTCAAGAGCGTTCTCATTCTGCTTCATGCCCTCAATCCTGTCGGACACGTGCCCTGAACGGAACTGCTGGCAATCATTTCGTTGGCATGACAGATGTCACGAGCCTGCCGGGATGGAGGTATGGCCGGGATGGAGGTATGAAGGGCACGTGCTCTATTCCTTGGTGGGTACCCAGCGTTGAGCGGTGCCTCTATTGGCACGGCTCAACGCTCCACGCCCACAAGCACACGGTAGAGTCAGCTCTACCCAACCAGGACACCCAGCACCATGGCCGGGAACTCCGATTTCGAGTGAAATGGTGGGTATGAAGGACAACCGCATCGATCGCACCCTCGTGGGGCAGGGCCTCGTCAAGGATTTTGGCACCGTTCGTGCCCTCGCTGGCGTTGACATCACCATTCCCTCCGGACAGACGATGGCCATCATGGGCCCATCCGGCTCCGGAAAGTCCACCCTTCTCCACTGTCTCTCGGGCATCCTTGCACCCAGCAACGGACAGGTACTGCTCGGGGCGGACTCGGTCTCGGACCTGTCCGACTCAGCGCGTTCCAAGTTGCGCCTACGTGACTTCGGTTTCGTGTTCCAGGACGGCCAGCTCATCCCCGAGCTCTCAGCTCGCGAGAACGTGGCGATCCCTCTGATGCTTCGAGGATTCTCACGCCGCAAGGCTCTGGCGAGCGCCGATGATTGGTTGGGCCGACTGGGCCTGCTGAGCGAGGCCCCCCGCCGCCCTGGCTCAATGTCCGGCGGGCAGGCGCAGCGCGTGGCCATTGCCCGCGCCCTCGCGGGCAATCCCTCGGTGATCTTCGCCGATGAACCCACCGGAGCACTCGATCAGGCCACTGGACACGAGGTCATGCAAGTTCTCACCACGACCGCGCGCATGACCAATTCCACCTTCATCGTGGTGACTCACGATCCCCAGGTGGCAGCATGGTGTGATCGTCTGGTGGAGATTCGCGACGGGCGCATTCATGCTGATTCGCTGTCCGGAGGCCCTGCGACCGGGGCGGTGTCCACGCAGGCTCCTGCTGCCGCGCAGGCATCGTTTGGGCAGCCTGCTGCTTCGCCGATGCGGGGTTCCCGCGCCACCGGCACCACCACGTATCCGGCGCACCCTGCGCGGCAGGCACCCGGCCAGCCAGGTCAAGTGAGTCCCGGGTATCAAACATTTCCCCAGACACCCGCCCACCACCCGGCACGGGATGAGAGCTTCGGAGGTCAGCGATGAAGGAGGCCCTGAAGCTCGCGCCGACCCTCACGGCGGCCCGCCTGAAGTCACGCACGGGTGATGCCTGGCTCGACCTACTTGCTGTCCTCTCCTTTGCGCTCTCTGCTCTGATGGCACTGACCGTTGCTGGCGGTATCTGGATGTTTTCGCAATGGAGTCTCAATCCCACGTCCACCATGGAGGCGGTGGCCAAGACCATGGGGGTGGGCGCCGACTCCGCAGACAATGTCCTGTCGATGTACTTTGCGCTGGCCCTCGCCGCGGGAGCACTTCTCGTGTTCCCAATCTTCTCGTTGGGCGCTGCGGCCGCACGGCTGGGAGCACGCGGGCGCGCCGAGCGCCTCTCATCACTCCGTCTGGTTGGCGTCACAGGCAACCAGACGGTTGCCATGTCGGTCGTGGAAACCCTCGTTCAGTGGGTCATGGGAGCACTGATCGGAGTGGTCGCCTACTACGTGACACTTCCCCTGTGGCATCAGGTCTCCTTCCTGACAGAACCCATCGACTCCTCCCAGATGCGCCTTCCCCTCGGCCTGATGGCGGCGGTTCTCGCCCTCTTGCTGTTCATCTCTCTGCTGTCCACGGTGGTGGGCCTGCAGCGCGTACGCATATCTCCACTGGGCGTGGCCCGCAGGGAAGCCAACCCGGCACTCAAGCGCTGGCGTCCGCTCGCATTCCTCTTCGCCATTGCCGGATTCATCGCATGGACACGAACCGAATACAGTTTCGCGGATGCAGGCACCTATTCCGTGCTGGCCATCATGCTGCTCATCATGGTTGGAGCAATTTCTCTGGTCGGCCCATGGATCCTTCAGCTTCTCGCGGCACCGGCCACGCGCACACACTCGGTTCCCCGGTTGCTGGCCATGCGTCGCATTCTGGACGATCCACGTTCGTCCTGGCGCACCGTCAACGCCATCTCCCTCCTCTGTTTCATCGCCGGCTTCGTGGCAGTGGTTCCCATGGAGGCTGACCAGTCCGAATCGTTCTACATTCAGGACATCAGCACCGGTGTGCTCATCACGCTGGGCTTCGGATTCAGCGTCGCCGCACTGTCCACACTCATGAACCAGTCCTCAACGGTCTTTGATCGCGCACCGCAAACCTACGCGCTCTCCCAACTGGGTTTCCCACGCCGCGTCTTCGGGCAGACTCGGTTCATCCAGATCATGGCACCCCTCTTCCTCGCCACGATCACGTCCTCACTGTTGGGGCTCGGGTTGGGTCTCATGGCTTCGGCGATGAACACCTCGATCTCAGGTATCCTCCGACTCGGCATCATTCTCGCAATTGGCGTCGGAATGTCCGCTGCTGCTCTTGCCGCCTGCGAACCCTTGGAAAGGCACGTCCTGGCCACCAAGCGCCGCGTAAACGACTGATCACTTCTTTGCGACGACGGCGAAGCCCCTCGCGTACGAATCGCCTTCCGTGAGGGAAGTACCGGCTCGGCCGCTTTCAATGCGGCCGAGCCTCGCATGTGAGGAGTCAACACCCGGGGCAAAATCACCGCACTGATTTGCTCCAGCCATTTCCGTGAAATTGCAACGAAAGGGCCTCTGCCATCGAGGTGACGTGGGACCGAAGTGTTCGCTCACACGCCGGTGAAGCGCATAGAGTGGGTCCATGATCATTGCAACTCCCGTCACTACGGACGGACAGGTAGATCCCCGTTGGGGAAAGGCCCACGACGTGGCCCTCGCCGAGGTTCTCGACGGCGAACTCATGTCCTGGGACGAGCACGAAGTCAAGTGGGACGAGCTTCATGATGAGGGAACCTCAGGTTCTCATCACGCCCGCATTGTCAAGTTCCTACGCGAAAACCAAGTGGATGCCGTCATCATCAACCGCTGCGGTGATTCCATGCTGAACACCATGCAGAAGATGGGCCTGATCATCGCCCTCGATGCAGAAGGGCCGGCAAAGGACATCGCTCTCAACACCTCTCCCAAGATCCAGGAGATCATCGAGATGGAGATCGGAGGCGGCGGCTGCTGCGGAGGCGGTGGTGGCGGCTGCGGCTGCGGTGGCGGCGCCCCAGAACCCGAACCCGTCGCCCAGGGAGCTGGCTGCGGTGGTGGCGGCTGCGGCTGCAACAACTGAGCAAACTCAACAACACAAGCGAGGCGGGGGCAACCGAAGTCGTTCGGTTGCCCCCGCCTCATGCAAGACAGGTCCCTCGCGGTCACAGCAGGTGCTTGCGCAGCTCCGCCGGATCTCGAGGCGAGAGCTTCGCCGGTGGGATGTCGAGCAAGGTGATGGCGCCGCGGACGCCGTCGTCGGCCATGCGTGCAACCGCACGGGCGGTGGCAACCGCTACGGAACCGGTGAACTCGGGGTTCGAATCCAGAGCAAGCTTGAAGGAAACAACCTGAGTAACGCCTTCACTCGTCTCACCCTGGCGCACCACAATGCCACCGTGAGGCATTCCGGAATGATCCCGGGCGAGCTCCTCGGCGGAGATGAAGTTGACGGTGGTATCGTAATCAGCGAAGTAGTTCGGCATGGTGACGATCTCCTCACGGATTGCGTTCGCATCAGCGCCTTCCTCCAGCACGACCCAGCACTCGCGGGTGTGCTTCTGGCGGGTGGTCAGTTCCAGGCGCTCACCGGCCTGAATACGATCCAGCACCGCTTCGACCGGCTTGGTGTACTGCACCGCGTCCACGACTCCGTCAATACGGCGCAGTGCGTCGGAATGCCCCTGAGAGAGACCCGGTCCCCAGAAGGTGTAGGTTTCACCCTCGGGTAGGACGGCTTCGCCAAGCAGACGGTTGAGGGAGAAAAGACCTGGATCCCATCCCGTCGAGATTGCGACGAGGTGATCATGGTCGCGGGCAATTGAATCAACGACCGCGAAATGCTCCGGAATCCGGGCATGGGTATCGAATGTGTCCACCACATTGAACAACACGGCAGCCTCGGGAGTCTGGTCCATCAGGTCGGTGGCAGAGCCACCGCAATTCACACAGACGTCAACGTGACCGACCCATTTCGCCATCTCATCACCGGACACGGCGCGGCCCGTTGCCGTCTTCAGTGAATGGGGGTCGCGACGCGTGAAAATGGCAACCAGCTCCATGTCCTCGCTGCGTTCCACAGCCAGTTCAACTGCACGTCCAAGATTTCCATATCCGTTGATAGCCACCCGGATCTTATCTGCCATCGCAATTCCCTCTCGTTGTAGACAAAGACAAACTATCCCCTGCCGGCATCTATGAGCCAGGCGTTTCACATGGGAGACGCGCCGCGCTCGTCAGCCCCATGATTGAGGATCTCAGGTTCCTCAGCAATACCTCGAGGTCCACGCCGGATTCCGCGAGCTTGAAGCTCTCGAAAATGAGAGCTTGGGAATAGCCCGCCCATACCTCAGGATGTTCAACGCCCAACTTGTCCCAGCACTCTTTGATGAAGCCCCCTATTCGACTGTGGACATCCTGGATGTCCCCCTCCGCCTGGATGCGTTCGGAGGACCGTGGCTGACGCCGAGCACTCGTGCGCATGATACTCATCAACCATCCGTGGGAGGATTCGCGAGTTTGACGCAGCGAAGCAACCGCGAAATCGGCCAGCTGCTCGGCCGGGTCAGAATCTTGGTGCACCTGCGAAAAAATCAACTGGATCCATCGCGGAACGTACTGCTCCAATGCAAGGAACTTGAGGTCCTCCACCGAATCCACATAGCGATATATCGAATTGCGGGCAATACCAGCACGCTTCGCAACGGCGCCGGCGCTGAGCCCCTCCGGGCCCTTCTCATGCAGAATCTGCTCCGTCGCTGCGACAAGCTTGGCCTTGACCATTGCATGATGTTCCCTCACGGTTGGAGCATCAATCTTGGGCATGCTTCTCCTTCAAAGTTGTCTGCCCCTATCATGGCCGATTCCTCAGAGCATTGCACAGCTTGGAACCGTGCATCACACTTCCACCGGACAAAAAGAAGCAGGACTCGGATGTTCACGCTCCATCCGAGTCCCACTGCCTGAGCCAAGTCCGTGACTCCCGGAGACGAAATAGTTTATGCTTGGGAAAGGTGTTCAAGCTCTCCCTCAGCCAGTGTTTGTCTTTGATTCGAGCGTATCCGAAACAACTCGAATCAAATCCTGTGAATAATCACCACTGGCCACATCCACCAATTCGTCTATTCAGTTATGCCTGTCCTCATTTGGTCCTTGGACAGAGAGGACGTAGGTAAGGAAACCACGTACATAGAAACATTGTGTCATTCTCCACCCCTTCAATCGATACAGGAGATGATGTATCGAACGGGTTGGAGGGTTCATCGATGTTTCCGATAATCGGTCCAACTGAGCCAGCCAACACCAAGCTTGCCACAGCTACGAGACCCGCAGTCTTCACCATTGAACTTCCTCCTTCTTCCTACACTCCTACTGTATACAGAGAGTGAAATGGCGTCTCTCCCCCAAAAGTATGGAAGCACAATCCTACGAAAGTATGAGAGGTCAGGTTTCCCAATGCTTTTCGGGTAAAACGCCACGTCAAGATGGGTGAAAACTGCTCGAACTTCATTCGAGGCTCCGCTTTCTAAGCATCTATCCCACCTGGCAAGACACACAGCCCTGAATTCTCACCATTCAAGACATTGCGGGAAAGTTCCGACACGCCACATTACGTCGGAAATCTTGGGGCCGAAGCCTAGAGTACACCAAAAGATTCTGCACAGGCACCCGCTTCGGTTCAGTGCCGCACAAGCCCCAGTTCATAAGCCCGCACCACAATCTTCAGACGAGTGTTGACCTCCAGCTTGGTCATGATCGAAGAGACGTGGCTCTTGACGGTTGACTCCCGTACGAAGAGCTTGGCGGCAATCTCCTGATTCGAGTACGCCTGACACAGCAGCTCCAACACTTCCTGCTCTCGCGGAGAAAACTGCAGTTCCGGAACATCCTCCGGAGTCGGCTGCACCAAGTAGTCACGGACCAACCGCGAGGTCGGCCCAGGCGAGACCACAGTGCCCCCTTCAACGATCTGCCGCAGCCCATTGAGCAGGTCCTCTGGGGCGGTGCTCTTGAGGATGAATCCTGCCGCTCCGGCACGCAAGCCCGCGAGCATGGCCTCGTCGTCGTCGAAAGTGGTCAGAAGAACGACTCTCACCTCCGGACACAACAACCGCACCTGCTCCGCCGCTGTAATCCCATCCATGACGGGCATGCGGATGTCGGTCATGAGAATGTCCGGCCCGAGATCAGTCGCCAGACGAATGGCCTCAAATCCCGTGGACCCCATCCCCACGATCTCGAAATCTGGTGCCATGGCCAGATAATCCGAAATATTCTTTCGAACGAGATCATCATCATCGACGACGACGATACGGACAGCACCTCCTTCGCGTTCATCCGCTGCCATCCTGGGCTCCTTAACGTCTCACCGGTAGCGACACCCGGACAATCCACCGTGAATCTGTTGCTGATACTTTGATTGTGCCGCCCAGAGACTGCGCACGCTCGCGCAATCCCACAATTCCAAGTCCATCATGCCTATCGGACTCTTTCAGAGGACTTCCGGCTGCGTCCAGACCATTGACAAACGCTGCTTCGAGAACCTCTTCCTGCGCATCGATCATGATGGTGGCAGCAACATCCCGAGAGGCATGCTTGACCATGTTCGAGCATGCCTCCGTCAAGATCTTTGCGAACGCAGCACCAACCTCCTCGGGAACCGAATCCAGATCGCCCTCGATGGCGGTCTGGATCTCCAGACCTGCCGACTTGATCTTGTTTGCCTGCTCAACAAGTATCCCACCCAATGACGTCGACGGAATGGTAAAGCGTTCCGCAGCGGTCAGTGAATCAACATCCTTGACGCCCTCTGCCATACGCAGGACGGACAGCATGGTTCGCAGGTCGGCAGTCGCACGGCGCCCGGTCTTGGCAATGAAGTCGAGATCACCAATCAGCTTGGCGCGGTATTCATCGCGCACCTGCCGCACGCGGCGCTCCTCCTCCGAGATCTCCCATCCTTTCTCCATGGCTTCCTGCGCATCAATGGCCTCGGCGAGATGAAGCTTCACGGCCTCCGCACGCATGACGACCATCGTGGTGGAGTACACTGCCGTATCGTGCAGCTCTCGCGCGATGGCGCGACGCTGCTCCATGAGCTCCTCACGACGGCGCACATCCAACTCCTCGTTGGCATCACTCTGGCGTCCTAGAAGCTCACCAGCGGTGGCAAATGAGAACATGAGGCCTATCCACACAAGCGTTCCCGACACCAGTTCGCTGGTGGAGGCCACATCAGGGATCATCAGACTGATGGTCAACCCCAAATACCATGTTCCAAGAATCACAGCCGCACGGCTGTGCCGCTGCCAGAGCAATAGAAGCACCATGAAAAACGCGGCAAACGATGCCACCTGCAGCGCCCGTTCGGGAGTGAACCACACGAGGAACATGACGACGGCAAGGACCGCCGCCGCTGGCAGTATCCATTTGCCCGCCAGCATGACGCACATGCAGGAAATCACGATGAGAGCTATCCCGAATGGGCTCCAGTCCATTCCTCGAATGGTCACCAGGGACACGACGAGCAAGCCACCGCCCAGAATCACACCAGCAAGCAACCGCAAGTCACGCTGATCCATACGGGGAAGCCGAGATAGCGCCCTCTGCACCCCATGGCTCGCGTCCATTGAGCCCCTCCCTGCGGTTCACCCCTTCGACCTCGCCAAGAGCGACGACGCCGAGACAACAATCAATTGACAACAGTAGGAATGTACGTCCTCGTCAAGCAGTGCAGAATCACGCCGCTCATCACAGCTTAATCGCAACAACACCCACCAGAGGATTTCACAACACATCCCTGCCGATTGGGGCATGCACAGATGAGATCGTCTTGGGTACCCCCAAGCCCACTCGTGTCAGTTCAGGTGATCGCAGGGCACCCGAAACTGCGCAGCGTCCACAAATGATGGGATTGAGAACGCAGCCCATGGCGATCCCTTACGACTTCCGCAGTCGCACATGGGGGACCTCCGCTCCCTTTACTTCTTTCTCCCAAACAAGCGGAAGCGGCGACTCTTGCGTCCTGACCCGCCGCGATTGCCCGATGAAGTACTCCTGCCACCGGCTCCTGCAGAGGTCGAGGGTGCGCCGTCGTTGGGCTCCTGCAACGGTTTGCCACCGTTGGCGTTGGAAGAGTTGGCCTCAGCAGTCGCATCCACCAATGCGTCCTGCTCCCCCGAGATGATGGAGGCGACAGCCTCATCCAATTCCTCTTCTTCCGCGACCTTGACCGCCCTCTTCTGGGTCAGGCGATAGAGCACCGGAAGAAGGACCAACGTGAGCGCCGTGGAGGAAATGAGACCACCGATGACGGTGACAGCCAATGGCTGGGAAATGAAGCCAGCGTGCCCGGTAATGCCCAGAGCCATGGGAATGAGGGCGGCAATAGTTGCCACGGCCGTCATCACGATTGGGCGGAGCCTGCGCTGGGCACCCAGGTCGATGGCTTCGTCCATCCCCATATCCTTGCGCCGATACTGGTTGATGAGATCGATCAGCACGATGGCGTTCGTGACCACCACTCCGGTGAGCATGAGCAAGCCGACCAACGCTGAAATTCCCAAGGGAGTTCCAGTCAAGAACAGCGCCAGGAAGGCTCCAATCGCCGCAAAGGGAATCGACACCAACAGCACCAACGGCTGGCTGAGACTCTTGAAGATCCACACCAGAACCACGTAGATCAACAGGACGGCACCGGCCAAAGCAAGGCCGAGCTGCCCGAATACGTCGTCGATCTGGGCGGCCGCGCCTGCCTGGGTGGTGATGGCACCCTGGGGCAGCTCAGCGTTGTCAACGATTTCTTCGACGGCGTCCTTCACCGTACCGAGCTCGTCCGAGTTCTCCGGGACCACCGAGATGGTTGCGGTCTTCTGTCCGTTGATGGTCACCACGGTGGGGACCACGTTCACTTCCTCCACAGTGGCCAGCTGGGATATCGGCATTCCCATGATCTGCATGTTCTGCAAATCGGCCAGCGATACGACAGGATCGGCCAGCTTGACGTAGATGTCCGTGTCAATGTTGTTGAGAGTGATCTGACCAATCGAAGGCGCTACCATCTGCGAGGCAATCAGCCCCACCACATCGTTCTCACTCAGACCGAGGATCGCGGCCGCCTCGCGGTTGACCGTGATCTTCACGGAGGGTTGCTCTGCGACAAGGTTAGACGTGACCTCCTTTGAACCATCCACTCCCTGCAGTGCCTCGAGCAGCACATCATTCGCTTGCTGCAACGTTTCTTCATTGTTGGCAACAATATTGATGTCGATGGTGTTGGATGCCAGAGCCGTCATGTCCGCGAGTGCTGTCTGATCACCCGAGGAGTGCGCCGCGAGGACCGACTCGAGCTTCCTTCCCAATTCTTCCTGGTCCGCGCCTTCGGCTGTGGTCACCACGTAAGAAATTGAGGAGGCCGACTGGCCCATGCCAGCGCCACCAATGGTGGTGGCCACTGTCTCTACTCCGGCGACATCCATGAGTGCCGCCTCAGCGGCGGTTGCACGCTCGACCAGCCCTTCCATATCCGTACCGGCTGGTGCCTCCTGGCTCAGCTGCACCATGTTCTGCCCGGTGTCGCCCAAGAGGTTGACCTTGAGCATGGGATACAGTGCGCCGGATGCGGCAAGGATCGCCACGGCGGCAATGAGCGTAACGATGGGATGCTTCTGAGAACCACGTAGCACCGGGCGATAGGCGCGCCGCAGCAAGGAACGGTCCTCCTTGGCCTCGGCGGTTTCCCGCTGTTCCTCGATGAGTTTGCGGGCCTTCGTGATCGTCTCCTGAGCCGGACGCTCATGCAAGGTCTCGCCCACTGCGCGCACCGCTTGCACGGCGTCCTCCACCGACCGCGCCGCCTTCGAGGGACGAAGGAACCAGTAGGCCAGCACGGGGATGATTGTCAGCGCCACAACCAGAGAGGCCGCCATCGCAAGGACCACCGTGAAGGCGAATGGCTTGAACAGTTCGCCCACCATGCCGGACACCAAGCCAATCGGAACGAACACAAGGCAGGTCACGATCGTGGATGCGGTAATGGCCGAAGCCACCTCCCCCACCGCAGTGAGGATCGCCTTCCGTTTCGGTTCGCCGTACTCCAAATGCCGTTTGATGTTCTCGATGACCACGATTGAATCATCCACCACGCGTCCAATGGTGATTGTCAGGGCGGAGAGGGTGAGCATGTTCAGGGAATATCCCGCCACGTACATGCCGATGAAGGCCAGCAACAGTGAAAGCGGGATGGAAATAGCGGTAACCAGCGTGGAACGCAGCGAGACCAGGAAGAGCAGAATGACGGCGACCGCCATGATCAGACCCATTCCACCTTCTTCGGCGAGGGCCGTGATCGAGGTGGTGATGAAGGGAGCTTGATCAAAGATCATGGTGAACTCGGCTTCACCACCCACCAATCCCTTGAGGTCGTCCAAGGTGTCATTGACAGCCCGCGAGGTATCCACGATGTTGGCATTCGCGGTGGGGAAGACAATGATGGCAACTGCCGATTCCCCATTGATCCGGGCAGTGAGGGCAGCTTCCTTGCCCACGAGATCGACGGCGGCGATCTGCCCGAGAGGCACGGACCCCTGCTCGCCCGTGACAGGATTCTCGGTGAGCACCGGGATCGCGCGCAAGGCATCCAGCGAATCGATCTTCTGGCCGACAGTCACGTCGAGGGTGTAGCCATCTCCGGCCACGGTTCCCACCGGGACGGCAAGCCCATTGGCATCCATCGCATCTTGCAGGGCAGTTGGCGAAACTCCCAGCGCTGCCGCCTGTTCCATGTTCAAAGAGATGGAGACCTGCTGCTCAGGGGCTCCAATCAACTGAGCGGAGGCAACGCCTTCGATCTTCTCCAACTGAGGAAGCACAGCAGAACGCACGTTTTCCGCAGTTTCCAGAGGATCCCCGGAACTCGTGGCTCCGATCATTGCCAGTGGGATGTCCGAAGAACCACCTGACGCCACCTGTGTGGTTGTACCTTCGGGGAAGGAATCCTCCACTCTGCTGATCGCCTGTTCGATCTTCGAGGTGGCCCGCGAAAGTTCAGTTCCGTAGTCCAGTTCGACGGTGATCATCGAGTAGGAGGATGACGAGTTCGTGGTCGTCTCCTGGACCTCGGGAAGGGTGGCCATCTGGCGTTCAACAGGAACCGCGACACGCTCGTTCATCTGCTCAGCTGTGGCACCCGGAGACACCGCAATGATCGACACCGCAGGCAGTTCGACCTGCGGAATCAGCTCCTGACGCATCGAGCCGATGGAAATGCCTCCAAGGATCGCTGCCACAATACAGACCAAGGCAACGAAGGAGCGGTTTCGTAGGGAAGCGCGTGCGATTCTTTCCATGGGGTTGAGCTTAGCGCGCCGATCCCACACGAAAACAAGCTGGGAAGAGGGATGAGACCAACGGACCCAATGCGCCGACCAATCAATCCACCGGATCGGCCTTCCAGGGCTCCGGGATCAACTTCCCGGGCTCAGCCGACCAGATTTCCGGAATCGCCCGGCGGGATCAACCGACCAAGCCAAGCTCCTCAAAGGCGAGTGCGAGACCATCTTCATCGATGGGAGCTGTCACCCAGTCCGCCACTTCCTTGACTCCGCTTGTGCCGTTGCCCATGGCCACACCCACACCGGCAACACGCAGCATCTCGACATCGTTCGCTGAGTCTCCCAGTGCGACCGTGGCCTCGACGGGCACTCCCATACGCGCAGCGATTCGCCTGAGTCCCACCGACTTGTTCATGCCCGGCGCGGTGAGCTCGCCCATCTCCCCTCGCTCCTGGGGAAGCGAGCCCGGAACGATGCAGAAACGATTGCCGAAGTGATCGACGGCCTCCGAGAGACGCACACCTGACTCCGAGGAGAGGAAGAACGTCACCTTCGCCGCCGTCCGCGGCACTCCCTCACGCAGATAGGGTCTGACCTGATCGAGGAACGTGCTCCAGTTTCCCGAGATCGAGCCATCAGCCTCACTGGTCGGACGGAAGATATCGAGGAATTTGCCTACCGGATGCAACTCTGCACCGGTCTGCCACAAACAATCTGCATCCTTGGTATCGAGCCAGTGGGCGACTTCAGCAACGTCCTCAGCCGGCATGTGCTCATTGAACACAAGTTCGCCGCCCAGCTCTCCGTATGCTCCATTGCAACCAACCAGCCCGGAGAAACCGGTCTCCCACAGGAAGGGATAGATCTCCGGCTTCGCCCGACCCGTGCACATGACCAGCTGATGCCCTGCAGCGATGGCACTGGTCAGCGCCTCTCGCGCCGATTTCGGCAACTCCTGATTGTGGTCCAACAGTGTTCCGTCTACATCAAGAAATACGAGTCGCTTCACCGCTCCATCTTCCCAGATTTCGCGCGGTAAGGCCGTATGCGGCGAGACACAATGGGATGTACACCCGTGAACGGGCGAGAAATTACGAGGACGTGGCACCCTCCTCAAGAGGCCACGTCCTCGAAGGCGGCAACCGCGTACCCCACTTCCGCGCCAACAACCGGACAGTCGGCCTTCTCTCCCTCATTCATCGACCATTCAGGAATCAATCCCAAAGCCACATCTCTCTGGACCGAAAGCCAGTTCTGGTTGTTTTCAAGTGGAGGAAATGTGGAGACTGCCAACACTCAGATGATCTTTCGGGCCGCCGCCCACCGCGCCAGCTCGTGGCGGTTGGACAGCTGTAGCTTGCGCAGCACGGAGGACACATGCGTTTCCACCGTCTTGACCGAGATGAACAGATCCGAGGCCACCTCCTTGTAGGACAGCCCGCGCGCGATCAGCCGCATCACTTCCTGCTCGCGAGCGGAGAGGCGGTTCAGCTCGGCGTCGTTCTCGGCAACGTCTGCGCGCCCGGCACCAAAGGCATCCAGCACGAAGCCGGCCAGCCGAGCGGAGAAAGCGGCGTCGCCGTCGGCAACTCGGGCAATGGCATCGACAAGCTTTTCTCCGGTCACGTCCTTGGTGACGTAGCCGCGGGCACCCGCTCGCACCACACCGACGACATCGTGCGCAGAATCCGATACAGAAATCGCGAGAATTTTCGTTGCCGGATACAGCCCTTGGCAGCGCGAGACCACTTCGGCTCCACCGCCGCCAGCACCGCCGGGAAGATGCACGTCAAGGAGGACCACATCGGGGGTCAGAGCGTGCGCCGCCGCAACTGCGGAATCGACGTCGTGGGCCTCACCCACGACCTCCACCCCGCCCACGCGGCCGAGTTCGCCGATCATTCCGGCACGTGCCAGCGGGTGATCATCCACCACGAGTACTCGAATCACGGATCCTCCTTCGATTCGCAACCACCGTACCAATGAATACGGGGTCGCGCGTGGGTCGCGCGTGGGACTCTCAGCCTTCACAACCTCCCGCGAACAGAATGTGACAAGGGCACGTGGGCAACCACAAGGGAACAGAGATGCCTGTGAAAGCATGTAACACCGCATCTTCAGAATGTGAGGGACCGGCAAGGCATGCCGTCGCGCTCGCTCTGCCCGCGCCAATCGAACGCTCACACCGGCACACCCGGATAGCGCGATGCTCGCCGCTAACTTCCACCAAGGCCCATGTTGAGGTGCACTTCGGTGCCCGGATCTCGCTGGCGGAACGCCACGCTGCCCCCGTGGCGCTCAACGCGTTCGATGATCGAATCACGCACTCCGTGGCGGTCCCCCGGAATGTCCGCCACCTCGAAGCCCTCACCGTGGTCACGCACGTAGATGTCGATGGAGCCATCAGAGATCTCCACATAGAGGGAGACCGGTGGTTTTCCATGGCGCACGGCATTTGCCAGCGCTTCCTTCATGGCTGCAAGAAGCATGGGAGAGTTCTGATCCAGAGTACTCTCTCCAACCACCACCGTTTCCAATCCCACCCCGTAGAGGTCCTCGATGTCCTCCGCGGTGGCCTTGATGGCCTCGCTGAGCGAGATCACCTCCTCCTTCTGGTCGGAGTAGAGCCACGATCGCAACTGCCGCTCCTGAACCCGGGCGAGGCGCTGCACTGCCTCCGGATCGTTCGCCTGATTACGGATGAGAGTCAGGGTCTGTAGCACGGAATCATGCAGGTGGGCGGCCATGTCCGCGCGCTCAGCCTCTCTGGCACTGTCCTCGCGGGCGTCCTGCAGATCACGCAGCAGGCGTTGAATGACAGGCCACAGCGCAAGCCCCGCCACGGCCAGCACCCCCACTCCCAGCAGCACCGAACTGACAACTCGCGGGAATGGCTGGTCGCGCACCACGAGCGCCAGAACGCCGATGACGAGCAAGCCTATCCCTCCACCCAACCGGACCATTGCCTCGCGTGCAGGCAGCTCTCCCGAGAAATTCGACCATGCAAGTCCCGCTCCCGCGATCATGCACACGACGGCCAGTATCGTTCCCCACGGCCAGTTCAGGAAGGTCACGATGACTATCGCGAACGCGCCAAGCAAGGCTCCCCCCGCATAGAGCAGCAGGCGCTGCCTCTTGCTGGGTTTCCTCCTGGGGGCTGGCGCGAGCTTCTCGGAGGCCGGGCGATCACTGGACGACGTGATCGATATGGCGAGCCACAAGTACAGGAAGAGGCCCGATCCGAACAAAAAGGCCGAGACGATGAAGACGAGTCGCACCACCTTGACGGGGACTTCGAGGTGGTCAGCAATACCTTGGCAAACCCCCAGAACGATCCGCCCACTCGTGGGCCGACGCAGCGGGTACCTCTCCAGCGCTACTTTCTCCTGCATGGTTCGATCATCCCACGCCGCTCCGGCGCATCCCTACTGCTCGCCCGTCTTTTCAGGGGCTGATCAGGCAAAAGAATCAGGGTCCAATCAGGGTTGTCCCCAATGGTGGAAACTGCCCACATTACGAAGAATTGAGGTATGTCAGTCACATCCTTCTTCTCGTCCATTCGCTCGTGGGGTATCGAGCGGCATGCCGACGCTCCCATCGCAGGCGTGGCCGGGGGTCTTGCGGCCGCTTGGCGGGTGGATCCGCTACTGGTGCGCGCCGGGTTTCTCGCATTGACCTTCGTCGGTGGTGCCGGCCCCATGATCTATGCACTGTGCTGGGCTTTCCTGCCCGACGAGCGCACCAAGGCCATTCACGCGGAGGAGACAACAAACGGACGTTTCCCCGCCGGCCTGGTGGGCGCCATGTCGCTCTTCCTCATCACTCTCGCGGTGTTCAGCAGCCTCAACTTCTTCGGCGCTCTGGGGCTCATCATCACGGCTGTCATCACGCTCCTGTGCTACGGGTCGATCACCGGCCGCAGCTCCCGTCCAGCATCACCTCCACACACCAGATGGGACACCGAATCCCGGATGTGGACACCGATGCCCGGGGCACCAACAGAGGGAGCCTCCGAACCAAGCGTCTCTCCCGCCGGAACCACCGACCGATCCTGGACGACGGCGAGTTCCACTCACCCGGGTGATGCCCCCTTTCGCGCAGGGGACTCACTTCGCGCCGATTCCGCCAGCGCACCAGTTACCAGCTCATTCACCACAGAACACTCCTCCAACATCGACGGGATGGGATCAATGAGTGACAACACGCCCGAGCCCACTGAGGGCCTGCCTGCAACGGACTCACTTGCGGCAACACATACGCCAACCTTTTCCACACATACCGCGCCTCCCCGGGACCCGGGTATCGATCGCGACAGGGAACAGCGCAAGTCCCAGCAGCGAGCCCGCGCGGACTACGAGGCCCAGCGCGCAAAGGCTGCACGCGAACGCGCCCGCAACGAAAGGGGCGAACTGAGAGCACGGCGACGCCTTTCCGGGCGCACGGGTGCTGTCCTACTGGCCATCGCCCTGCTGGCCATCGCGGCCTTCATCATCGTGGTCGACTCCGGGCGGGGAGTCTTCGCAGACGTCTCAACGGTCGCGGCAGGAATCGGGTTCACGGCTCTCCTGTTTGGACTGATCGTCCTGGGAGTCGGAATCTTCGGCCGTCGCGGCGGTTTCCTCTCCTTCATCGCACTCATGGCGGCGCTCTTCGCCATTCCTCCCATGGCCACGATAACCACCACCTACTCGAACTCGACCGTGGCAACCAGCAATCAGTGGACCCCCCGAACCAGTGCGGACATCGGCACCGGGTATTCCGTTCACATGGGTGATGCTTCGATCGACTTCTCACAGTTCTCTCCCGACGATCCGCCCGAGCACGTGAACGTGGCCAGTTCCATGGCTTCGCTGCGCATGGAGTTCGACTCCGACCAGAAAGTTGCCATCATCTCCGATGTCTCAATGGCCTCCATTGACAGCGATTCACCCGGCGCCCTTCTCAGCAATGGCCGCTCCCTTCAGGACAAGGACATCGCCGGTTTCACCAGGGACACGATCTTCATCGGAGGGATCGACTCGGTGAGCGAGGCGGACATCATCATCAACGCCGACATCTCCATGTCCAGCGCAAACATCTACGTCCACCGCTAGGAGCATCATGAAAAGCTATCGTCCTCTCTTTGGAACCATCTTCATCGGGCTGATCGCCATGCTTCTTGGTGGCGGTGCGCTCCTCTCCGCCTTCGGGCACAACATCTTCTTCGCCGCAAGGTTCAGTCTCTCCTGGGTTGTGGTCGGACTGCTCGTGGTGAGTGCACTCCTGCTACTTGCGGCAGCCTTTTGGCCACGCCATGAGAATGACTCGGCCGGCTACTCCCAGTCAGCACATTACGGCGGCAATCCGGGTGGCGGTTACCCTCTCGATTCGCAGGGCTTGGGTGGTCAGAACACTGGGGGTCAGAACGAGGGCGTCGCCAGTCTCTTCGACTCGCGCGGTTCCGCCCCCGCCACGGTGCGTTCCACCGAGGAATTCACCCGCACCGCCTCCTTCGGAACCCCGGTGACGGCAGTTGAACGGCGTTTCGTACCCGTGACCGACGACGACGCCCGCAAGGGAGCCTCCTCCGAGGGCGGCAACGTACTGGCTGATTTGCGATGGCTCGAGCCGAACGGTGAGCAGGTATCCGTACCGCTCTACGCCAGAGCGGGCAGCATCGACCTGTTGATCAACGCCGACTCGGCGGTTGCCATTCGATTGGCGATGGGCACGGGCAATGTCACGGTGGACCCCACGCTCGGGCTGCACCGAGTGGGCGAGGAACCGCTGGAGGGCGCCGTGGCGAACCGAGTGGCCGAAGGCACCCAGATTCTGCTTGGCCGCCACATGTCGGATGCCAATGAGGCTCACTTGATTGTCAACGTCGAGTCGCCTTCGGCCGATCTGCACATCTCTGCGATGTAGTGGGACCACCTCACCCGGAGGGGGCTGGACTGGTTTCGACGCCGGTCCAGCCCCCGTTCGTATGGAAGATCCAATCTCTTGCTGGACTGGGGCCCGGTTGGGCTTCAGTCCACGTTGCCGGGCACCATCGCTTTTCACCGTTGAAGCTCCGGACAGGTTGCCTCAGCTCTCAGCTCTCAGCCCTCAGCCCTCAGCCCTCAGCTCTCAGCTCTCAGCTCTCAGCTCTCAGCTCTCAGCTCTCAGCTCTCAGCTCTCAGCTCTCAGCTCTCAGCTCTCAGCTCTCAGCTCTCAGCTCCAATGCAATCTGTTCGGCATCCAGAACGTCAAGCGAACGGCTGAGCAATGCGGCATCAAAGATCGCCTCGTCGCGAGCCTTCAGGAGGGCCGTCCGGCGAGCCTCCACTGCCCCCAGATGGGCGATTCGCGAACGCGGATCCATCTCATCAAGCGAGGCAATGAACTCCTCCGTCGCGCGATCCATGTACTCGTTGAGCTCGCGCTGTTCCTCGCGTGTATCTTCCTCCGATGGTCCCGGAGTGGGATTCACGAGCCTGACGAAACCACGCAAAGTCCCACCTTGGATGAGAAGGGACAAGCCCGCCACGAGAAAAGCAACGAGGACGAGGTATGAGCGCTGCGGCGCGTCCAGGGGCAAGGTCTGCGCCGCAGCCACTGTGATCGCCCCCCGCATGCCCGCCCATACGACGACGGAGCCGTCCCGCCATGTCAGTGGTGAGGCCAGGAAGTAGTCGATGTCCGCGAGCGAGCGCCGAAGCCGGGTGCGCATGTCATCAATGGTGGGTATGCGGCCTACAAGCCGCCTGCGCGCCTCGGCACTCAAACGAACATTCTTCGCATTGATGTGCTCAAGGCGTTCCTCCATGGCCGCCCGCATCTTCTCGTTGCCGAAGGTGTCCGGCACTTCACCGGTCTCGCGCATCTGGCCCATGATGTCCCCAATGTCGTCGCGAGAGAGGACTTCCTGTACTTTTTCCAACTGTGGTTTGAGAACCTTGCGCCGCAGTGCCCGGCGGTGCAACAGCATGAGAAGTGGAGCAACGAAACCTGCCCGCACCACGACCGATCCCAGCAAGGCCAGGAGGGCGACGCTTGCCGCCCCAAGCAGCACCGCCAGACTGTCATCGGGAAGATCTTCGATGAGAGTGTGGAATTGCAGGCCCATCGTCAAGAAGATCAAGCCCTCCAGTACGAATTCGACAGTGGCCCAGTTCTGCGAATCGGATATCCGTTGCATCGGTGAGAAATGCCGCGCGGCACCCTGCCCGGTGATCAGACCCGCCACCACGGCAGACACCAGTCCCGACGCTTCGAGGGCCTCCGCCGGGACCATCGCAATGAAGGGGACCGCAAAGGAGAGCGCCGTCGTCGCCGTCGGAGTGGAAATCCGCGAACGCACCCACAAGTTCAACTTGCCCACCAACAAACCGATGATGGCAGCAATGGCAACCGAGTAGATCACCGATCCCGCCACTTCCCACAGACTCACCGAAGCAGCCGTGGCCACCACTGCGGTACGCAGCATGACCAGAGCGGTGGCATCGTTGAGCAGACCTTCGCCCTCCAGAATGGAAATGATTCGCGGCGATGTTCCAGTTTTCTTGACGATGGAGGTGGCCACGGCATCCGTGGGGCTCAGAACCGCACCCAGTGCGATTGCCCAAGGAATCGTCAGGTCGGGTATCACCGCCCATAGTAGGAAACCGAGACCAACCGAAGAAAGAATGACCAGTAGGACGGAGAGTCCGGCGATGGGAGCGAATTCCCGCCGAAAGTCCATGACTGGCATGGACACCGCCGCCGAGTACAGCAGTGGCGGCAAGAGACCCGCCAGGACCCAGTCCGGCTCGATGTGTATCAGCGGGACTCCGGGGATGAATCCGACCGCGATGCCGATGGCAACCAACAGTAGCGGTGCCGCGACGTTCAACCGCGGTCCCAGCACAGATGTGGCGCAGATGGCGATGAGGCCCAGGGCGATGATGCTCTCCACGGTTCACTCCTCTTGTTGACTAGGTACAAGTTTTTCCCACGGAACTGCGATGTGCCTAGCTTTGGAGCGGATTCGTGATGAAAGAGGCGCGGCAGAAGCCAAGTTGGGCGCTGGTTTAGATTCCGTTGTGCTCCACTCAACCGACCGAGGGAGGCCCCACCCCAGCAAAAACGGGGAGCGGCTCACAAACCAGAGGTTCGTGCGCCGCTCCCCACTCGCAATCCCGCTTGGAGTTGCAGGTGGTTGTCACTCAGATCAGCGATCCGACTCCTGCCAGATCGTGCCGAGAGTGTGCACCTTGAGATCGCGTACGGACACCGGAGCATTCTCGGTGACCAGCTCGATCGCGCGCTTGCCCTCTCCCGGGAAGGAGAAGGACGTGATGGTGGCCGCACCGTCGTTGGCAAACACCTCAACGGAGCCGTGATCGATGAAGATGCGCAGTTTGAGGGTGTCGCCCTCCACTGCGGCGGCACGGTAACCGCGCTCGCCTGCGAACGTCTGGCGCTGATCAATACCCACACGGCCCGCAAGATCGTCATAGTAGACGTAGCTGTGATGGCCATCGGCGGTCTTGTGCACTTCAAAACCGAAACGATCCGCACGCTCTCCGGAGACCTTGCCACCAAGATCGATTTCCAACTCGATCTCCACGGCCTCGGCATCCTCGGACACCACGAAGCGCTCGTTGCGTTCCACATTGAAGGAGCCGAACTCCTCCGTGGAGGTGCGCAACTTCTTCAGCTCCTCTACCGGATTGGCCAGCAATTCACCCTCATCACTCAGCGTGAGAACGCGGGGAACGGTGAGCTGGCCTGACCAGCCATCCTCTGCCTGCGAAGCCAGTGGGTTGTTGAAGGCACCCATCCAGCCATACTGGATGCGGCGGCCATCGGGAGCCTCAAAACTCTGCGGAGCATAGAAGTTGTGGCCCCAGTCGGCAAGCGTGTAGTCCTGCGTCTGTACGAACTTCTCTCCCGGGGCCCAATCGCCCATGACATAGCCGGAGTTGTGGCCGTTGCGGTTGCCGTACTCCTTGACCTCTGGACCCATCGGGCAGTAGGCAAGAACCCACTTGTCGCCCACCGGGAACATGTCCGGGCATTCGAGCATGAAGGCATTGGGATCCGGATCCTCGAAGAGGATGGAGTCGAACTCCCAATCCGTCAGGTTCTTCGAGGTGTAGAGCCACACCTGGCCACGGTTCTCAGCAGAGCACGCTCCGAACACCATGTACCAGGTGTCGTCCATCTTCCACACCTTCGGATCACGGAAGTGTGGAAGTTCGGACGGACCTTCGACAACGACCCCGAGCTTCTCGAAGTTGTTCCCATCCTTGGACACGGCCATGCACTGAACCTGGTCATTGCCCTCGTCCTCGTTGATGCCATTGGCCCAACGGTGACCGGTATAGAAGGCGTACAGCGTCTCGCCGTCGTCGGACACCACGGCCGAACCGGAGAAGACACCATCGCGATCAGCCTCAATGGAGGGGGCGAATGCGATCGGTTCACGACGCCAGGTCACCATGTCCTCGGACGATACGTGGCCCCAGTGCATGGGGCCCCACACGGTGCTGTAGGGATGGTGCTGGAAGTAGACCTGATACCGTCCCTTGAAGAAGGACAGCCCGTTGGGGTCGTTGATCCAGCCAGCTTTGGCTGCAATGTGGAAGGTGGGGTACCAGCGATCGTTGCGGGTCGCCAGCAACTTCTCGACGCTGGCCTCAGCTTTGGCGAGTTGTTCTTTCATCGTCGAATGACCTCTCTCGTTTGAGACTACTTGAGCGTGCAGGAGGGATACCTCAGGAATGCTCATTCTTGTTCGGGGAGTCCTGGGAGAAGGCATCTCCCACCGTGGGCTGCTTGGCCTGAGCCGCGGCGGCCTCGGACGGATCGACTTGGTCCCTCTGTGAGTCGCGAATGAATGGATCTCCCAAGACCTGTTCGTCGTCCTTCTTCAGGGCAAAGAAGGCGTAGACGCCGGCCAGGGCAACGACAGCAGCAATCACAACGAACGTGAAGTGGTAGCCCCGGGCGTCGTTCAGCTGGCCGAGGGGGTTGGACAGCACGACGTTTCCAACTTGTGAGGCGATCTGGAAGCCCACCATGTACAGGGTTGCCGAGAGCATCGGGTTGAAGTGCAGGGTGAAGTAACGGAAGATCGGCAGAATGAACAGCGGCACCTCAACGGCGTGCAGCATCTTGACGGCGGAGACCGTGATCGGGTCGTTGAAAACGGCGCAGCCGAGGATGCGTAGAGACATCACCGTGACGCCCAGCAGCAGCGTGGTGCGAACACCCACCTTGCGCATGAGAATCGGGATGATACCCATCATGGCGGCCTCGGCGAACACCTGCACGGAGTTCAGGATGCCGTATGTGCGCTGACCAGCTTCAGCCGTTTCGAACAGACCCACGTAGAAGTCGGGGAACATCTGCTGATCGAACACCGTGTAGAAGGTCCACGAGAAGAACACGAAGACGATGATGAGCCACAACGACGGCATCTTGAGCAGTGCCACCATCTCGCGCAAGCCGGGCTGGCTGGCCTTCTCCTCGGCCGTGAGATCCTTCTCGCTTTCCGGGACGGGTGACTTCCACAGCACCACGAGCAGCAGATTGACGATACCGATCAACGAACCAACGTAGAAGTTGAGGTGCGGATCGATGGTGAAGAGGAAGCCTGCGATGAGCGCCACGATGGCGTACCCGAAGGAGCCCCACATGCGGGCCTGGCCGTATTCGAAGTTGTAGCGACGTGAGAAGCGTTCGGCCAGTGCCTCCAGCAGCCCCACACCGGCCATGAATCCGGCGGACAGCACGATGGAGCCGAGAACGACGCCCAGCATGAAGTTGCTCTTGAGCAGCGGCTCGTAAACGAAGATCATGAACGGTGCCACGAGCGCAGAGATCGCTGCGATGAACACTTGGACATAGCGCTTGTAGCCAAGACGATCCTGCAATGTTCCATAGAAGAACATGAGGATCAGAGTGGCAAGGGAATTAATCGAGTAAACAGTGCCAACCTGGGTGTTGTTGAAATGCAGTCCCTCAGGGGACTTCAACCAAATCTGGAAGAAGGACCACCAGATGCCCCAGGACATGAAGAAGAGCAGCAGGTTAAGGGAGCTTTGTAGGTACCCCGTGTTTTTGAATGACTTTGTAAAACTGGCCATCGTCGGACAGTTCTCCTCTCGGAAGAGGGCGGGCACAACCATTGAGCCACACCACTTATGGAGCTGCTTAATCGTTTAAGCTATCCGTAAATCTAGCACCACGAGCACCCGTTGCACAGGGATTCTCAAATTGAGCTTCGAGAACCTCAATTCCCCGCAGTTCCTTCTCGGCGGTAATGGGCCCTTCGTCCCCTCATTGGGAGTGCGCGCCGTGGCCCCACATTTGGAGCGCGCCGTGGCCCCACATTACGGGAGTCGACGGCGGCCCGTACTCACTTTCACGGACCTTCTCGTTTTCTTCGTGGGTGCACAGCTTCTTCGTGGGTGCACAGCGTTGAGCCGTGCCTTAATTGGCATCGCTCAACGCTGTGCACCCACGTACAGAGCAAAGACCCACCCCACGCTGGGAAGAATTAGATCGGACGCACCGATCCGCGCTCGACCAACGGCATGTGAATCAACAACGCAGGCCCCGGGGGAGCATACGGTACCGCATTCTCGCCGCCGGAGCCAGATTCATCGCTCCGGCCACTTTGCACGGAACCCGGAGCGGAACCATCTTCCGCCCCGGCATCATTCTCACTGCCCGCGTCACCGCCAGCCCCTTCACCCATGATGCGGTCGAGGAGCAGGTTCATGCCTGCCTCCCCCATCTCCAGATAGGGCAGGCGCATCGTGGTGACTTGGGGGCGCAGATAACTGGCCAACTGTTCGTCGTCGAACGACATGATGGAGATGTCCTCGGGAACACCCAGCCCCCGAGTCTGCGCGGCCTGATATGCTCCCAGCGCCACGCGGTCGTTGGCAACAAGAAGCGCGGTGATGGACGGATTCTCGAACGCTTGCAGTGCACCCTCGTAGCCGAGCTCAGGCTCCCACGAGGCCCCTTCGATGACGCGCTCGAATCGAAGGCCGGCCTGCTCCATGCCGGCGTCGATACCGGACAATCGTGCGCCAATGGTCACGGAGACCTTTGGATCAAGGTGAAGATCCGAGCGTCCGATGAAGGCTATGTTGCGGTGCCCGTTGCGCACGAGGTGCTCCACCGCTTCCATGCCCGCGGTGTATTCGTCCGGCAACACGCGGCTGCAGCCTTCAGCCTCTCCGTTGATGACCACACGCGGAACTTGGGCCCCCAGTTCCGGAATCTCAATGTGCCGTGCCCTCATCTGACCAAAAATGAGGCCGTCGATGCGGCGGGACAGCATGGCCCGCACCGCGCGTTCCACCTGCGCAGAGCCATTCTCGCACTCGGCCATCATGACGATGTGGTCGCGCTCGTCGCTGGCGTCGAGCAGGCCGCGAATCATGGCCGAGGCATAGCGGGTGATGGTTACTTCATCGGACAGGAAGCCAACCGCCTTGCTCTTGCCGGTACGCAGGCCGCGGGCGGTGATGTCCGGAGAATAGCCAAGCGCATCGGCGGCTTCCCTGACTCGCTGGGCGGTGACTTCAGAGATGCGCGACCCGGACCTGTTGTTGAGGACCATACTCACGGTAGCCACTGAAAGCCCTGTCTCCAGGGCAACGTCAGCCAGCGTCACTCGCTTAGACACGCGTATCCCTTCGTCGCTGAAGTTCCATTCTAATCGACTCTGCTTTATCAGCAGAGCGACTTCTGCCCCGAACCTGTTCGATATTGACTTTTTCCATGCGATTTATTCATATTTCAGGGAAAATCACCGCGCGTTTTTCTCTCCGAGGGAAATTACACCCCCTAATTCATTCCATTTAACCCTCATGAGAAGCGAGAATGGATACATGTCGTCATTCATGGACTGGGTTTTGGATGTAGCCGCTTCGCACCCCGATCTCGAGGGAGCCTTCGTCAGCGCGGACGGCGAATGGCTCGATGTCCTGCTGGCCGACGGCCGCGCCTTTCGGTTCCGCCCCGGCGAGATGATTGACGAATCCAAGCCCGAAGAAACCCGCCACAAACTCCTCGACCGCCTCATAGCCATCGGTGTGGCCCAGGCCGATGAAGCCGTGGCCGAAGGAGAGAACGGCGCCGCGGGCCAACCGTCCGCGCCCGGCCTCAAGGATGACAACGGCACCTCCTCGGAAGGTAGGAACACCGGACGCCCCTCGCGGCAGTCCTCTTCCGATCCCAAGCAAACACCCTCGGCCTCGCGTTCTCCCTTCGGCTCCGTTTTCGACGCGATCATGGGGGCGCTTCCCGGCGCCACCTCGGCGGCAAGCAGGAACACCGGTTTCCCCACCCTGCCACCCGACGAGGATTCTGACGACGACGCGCGCTACGACGGTCCCGTACGCACCTTGCCGATCGTCCGGCCCGCCGACTATTTCTTCTCCTCGCACGACCAGTCGCGGAACGACTCCATGGTCTATGTCCCCCTCACCGAGTTCATCGGCGTGGGCTTGGCCGACGACTTCCCGGACACCATCGAGCCCATCTTCTTCTCGGACCTTGAGGAGCGGGGGCTTTCCCGCGAGCTCGGTCCCCTCTTCGTGGAGGCCGTTGAGGAACTGCGAAGCCTCAATCTGGAACAGGGCGCCCCCGGGTTGGAGCTGGGAATCGCGAATGTCGCTGGCGCCCAGGTCTTTCTCCTCACCTCACCGCACAATTATCAGAGCTCATGGTTTGCGGATCTGGACATGACCCAGACGATCACCGATTCCCTGACCAAGGAATACCCGGACTCACTTCCCCTGTTCGTGCCGGCAAGCCGCACCTCCATGTTCGTGGTCATGGCGGAGGATCCCAACCTGGCTGAGGTGTTCAAGTCCTTGCGTGGCCACGAGCAGGATGTCGAGGCACTCTATCCGTTGCCTCACACGGTGGCCTCCGATGGATGGGGCGAGTGGATTCCCATGTCCGACCACCCCGCGGCGCCCATTTTGAGCGAGCTGCGCACCGCCTATCGCGAGCGCATGTACGACAATCAGGTGACCCATTTCGAGCGAGAACCGGAACAACACGGCGTCTTCAAGACCTACGATGTGCATCATCTCCGTTCGGGGGCCTACGTCTCCAATACGCAGTGGTCCAATCAGGACAATTTCGGATCCGTCCCGGAAACCGATTTCATCACCTTCACGCGTCACTCCAGCGGATTGCCGTGGGACGAGGACCGCGGGGACATGGTCTCGGTTCGGGCCCATGTGGCTCGGGAGGTCTGGTCCGATGGTTTCCGTAAACTTGACGGGGTGTGGCCTCCGCGCTGGGAAGTCGTCGGCTTCCCCGATCCCGAGCAGCTGGACGCGTTGCGGGAGGCCTCACATCGCGACTTCTGACGGACGTCGACCGGCAGACCATTCAACTTGTCGTTACACGTTGGCAACCATTTTTGCTCCTTATGTGATTGAAAGTACGTCTCCAGACATTGGACTTGCTCCAATTTGTCACTACTATTGTAGGTGTCCGGGAAACCTCGGACGCACATCGATGTGCAGGTGCACGTCGATGCTCCTGCATGTCACACATGAATAAAGGAGCACAATATGAGCACCATGACCGCATCGGTCGCCAACATCGCCCCCGCCAAGGCAGTCACTCTGCCCGCAGGCGAGAACGTCCGCCTGGGTATCTCCCTGGCCCTGATGACACTCTTCCTCATCGTGGCCTTCGTCGGAGCAGTGGCCCAGGTCAGTGGCGTCGTCATCGCAGCGGGTGCCATGACCGCTGTTCTCGTCCTGTCCTTCGTCTTCGGAACCGTGAAGGACGCCATCGAGTCCACCGAGGCCTGATCACCAGGAACAGGCAGTGGTGGCCCGACCTCGGGCTCTGTCCCCGGTCACAGCAGACCGAGGCACGAAACCCACCACACGAGAAAACAGGGCGGTACAGCGAAGTACCGCCCCTTTTTGTTGTCATCCGGCTGGCGAGCCCTCATTCCCGCGCAGGCCACGGCCCTCTCACGCCGGCATCGACCACCCCGGGCTCTGGTTGGAAGCACACGATGGAGGTGTAACACTCCGCACGACAGGCCACATACCTGACAGTGTCAGATCTGGGACCCCTCGCCGGAACCATCACCTCTTCGAAAAGGAGCCCGGCACACAGCACTCTCCTCCAGCCCAGAAACATCCGGGGCCGAGGTTGTACCCCAATCCCCGGCAGGATGGTCCACACCGTCAGAGTGACAGGGCAGCCCACACCCTCGTCAGAGCGACATGTCCACGACGCCGCGTCCCTGCACTTCTCCCTTGCGCAGCAAGTCGTAACCGGTGGCAACATCATCGAGGGAGAAACGTCGTGTGACGATCTCCTCGTAATGGATCGTGCCGTTGGCAGCCAAGCGCACCACCTCGGGCAGATCCTGGCGCGTCAGCGCGCCATAGGATCCCAGAATCGACTGCGAGCGGCGGACGGTCCGGTTGATCTCAACCTCAGCCGTCTGCACACCTGCCCCGAGGCCGATCGGAACCATGCGGCCGCCGTCGGCAAGAGCGTCGAGAGCGGAGTTCCAAGTCTGCGGGCGCCCCAGCGCCTCGAAAGCCACGTCGACTCCACAATCGTTGGTCCTGGCAAAGACCGCTTCGCGCACGTCTTCCTTCATCGAATTGACGACGTCGGTGGCGCCAAGCTTGCGTGCGACCTCCAGTTTCGCATCGTCAACATCGATCGCGATGATCTGCTTCGCACCAAATGCCTTGGCAATCTGGATGATGTTGGACCCCACGCCGCCGGTGGCCACAACCGCAACGGATTCGCCATAACGCAAGTCCGCGCCGCGCCGCACGGCACCGTAGGCCGTCATCGCCGCGCACCCAAGGATCGCCCCCGCAACCGGATCCACCTCATCGGGCACCGGAGCAACAGAGGTTGCAGGAATGACGCAGTATTCGGCAAGACCACCCATGGAGTACATCGCGATCGGCGAGCCATCCAGATCAAAGAGACGGGTCTCGCCGTCGTACAGCTGACCCTTCAGGCGATTGAGGTCAAAAAACGGGGCGCAAAGATCATCACGACCCTTCGAGCATGCCTCACACTGACCACAGGGCATCAGGAATGCACCCGCAACGCGCTGACCAACCTTCAGGCCGGTGTGCTCGATTCCGGCGCCCACCTCCACAATTTCTCCGGCCACCTCATGACCGAGCACGCACGGAAGAGGGAAGGCAATAGCTCCACCTATGACGTGCAGGTCGGAATGGCACAGCCCGCAGGCACTGACCTTGACCAGCACCTCTCCCACGCGCGGGCGAGGTGTTCGGATCTTCTGAATCTCAAGACCCTTCTCGTAATCCCGCAGAACTGCGGCTCTCATCGTCTCTGGAATCTCTACCGACATCTTGTCCTCCTCGACACCCCGGCTCATCCGGGCATCTCCAACGCGGCACCCCCTGCCGCATGACATTCGATCTCTCGTGTTCCAGCTTAGCGATAAAAGTGCTTACCTTCTACAATTTGTAGTAACAAATAGTATTCCGTAGAGTCGTTCCCGCGTCATTCCGGCTTCACTCGCGACGAAGGTCCCTGCCGACCATCAGCGTGAAGCAGAGGCGCTACAACAGTGCAGGGCCCACCCACGGAGATTCCTGTCACAGGATTCCCATGGGCGGGCCCCTCAGCACCACTGTCTCGCGGACAGAGTCTCGGCACGACATCCGGGCGACTCCGTCTGCGGCAATCAGTCAGCCCTGAACACGCCTACCCGTGTTGTTGGAATTCCCTTTCCAACTCCTCCAAGGAACGCCCCTTCGTCTCGGGGATGAACTTCAGATAGAAGAAGATCGTGCCCACATTGATGAGCGCGAAGATGAAGAACAGGCCGCCACCCAAACTCTCCTGCAGAGGCGGGAAAACCATCGCGACGATGAAGTTCGCCGTCCAATTCGCGAACACCGCCAAGCCCATGGCCTTGCCTCGGATGCGCAACGGGAAGATCTCGGACAGCATCAGCCAGAAGATCACTGCAACGAATGCTTGCATGAAGAACAGGAACAACATCATGAGCGCCAGAACAAGGTAGGAACGGAAGGTCGACTGCGGCATGAACACGAACACCGCGCCGATCAGTGCGAGGCAGCATGTGACACCAACCTGGCCCACCATCAGCATCGGCCGCCTTCTGAATCGCGGCAGCAAAACCATCGAACCGAACGCCACCGCAAGAACGGAGACGATACCATTTCCGATAGTCGCAACGATCGAAGCGCTGGTTCCCAGGCCGGTGTGGATGAGAATTGACGGTGCGTAGTACATCACCGAGTTCACGCCCGTCATCTGGGAAAGGAAAGCCAGCCCCACTCCGATCAGGACGATGCGCCGGATCCACGGAACCTTGAGCTCCTTCCACAAGGACGTCGCCTCGATCCTGCGGGTTTCCTCAACGTGTGCTTTGATCTCCTGGAGTTCACCGTCGACGTCGTCTCCGGTGCGCAACTGCCACAAAGCATTCCGCGCCTCTGCGAGGCGATTGTGGGAGATGAGCCAGCGCGGGGACTCCGTGAGGTAGAAGGTTCCGAAGAACAATGCAAGTGCCGGTACCGTGCACAGAATGAGCATGAAGCGCCACACGTGGTGGTTGTCCGGCATGAACTCGGCCAAGGTCGCGTTGGAGATGTAAGCCAGAAGCTGGCCGGTCACGATGGTCAACTCGTTGCGGGCCACCAACTGGCCACGCAAATGGGTTGGCGCCAGCTCACCGATGAACACGGGCACAATGGCGGAGGCGCCGCCAACGGCCAGACCCAGCACGATCCGGAACAGCACCATGACGGTGATGTTGGGGGCCAATGAAGTTCCGATGGCTCCTACGGTGAAGAGGAGAGCCAGAATGAGGAGCGTCTTCTTCCGCCCTCGCTGATCCGCGAGATTTCCGGAGAGTATTCCGCCACACGCCGCTCCGAGAAGCAGGGATGAGGTAACCAGACCAACCTGACTGGCATTCAGGTCCAGGCCTCCCTCAGAGAAGGGAAGCTCGAGGAAAGGGATGGCACCGGAGATTACTCCGGTATCAAAACCGAAGGCCAAAGCACCCATCGTGGCCACAAAAACGACGCCATTGATGTTGCGCTTCTTGACGGGTTTGGTCTTCGATTCACTAATTTCATTGATTGCTGTCATGATGTCATGACTCCTTATGTCGTCGACACTGACGAAACTTACTCAGCTGCTTGTACAGATTGCTGTTGGATCCAAGAGGATCCTTCCATGAGTTCGGTGACCGGCAAGCACATCATGCGGAGGGTCACCACGAGGGAGTCGCTGAGGTGGTGCACGGTGTCCTCCGTGCACCACCTCGCGAAGTGAGCTCACCGCCGGAGGCGACGAGCGAAGCGTGTCACGAACGAGGTCCTGATCCCACCGGTGAGCAAAACCGCTGATCGCAGGAGCCGCTCGCAGACAGGGTCATCGGACTCTCCAACGACCGGGATTCATCCATCTAGACCGTGAACGTCTCGATGAAGGCGTCCAGCGCCTTGTTCGAGTCACCACTCGCGAAGGCCTCCATCGCCACGACACCCGTATAGCCCATGTCCTTGAGGGCAAGGGCAATGTTGCGGTAGTTGATCTCGCCCGTACCAGGCTCGCATCGCCCCGGCGCATCCGCAATCTGGATTTCGCCAATCCATGGAAGGGATTTGCGGCACGTCTCGATCAGTTGGCCATCACCAATCTGGGCATGGTACAGATCCAGATTCATCCGGACATTAGGAGAATCGACGGCGGATACCAGATCCAAGCAGTCCTGCGGACTATTGAACGGGGTACCCGCGTGATCAACGGGGAGGTTCAGGTTCTCCAAGGTGAAGACCACGCCGCCGTCGCGACCAATCACGGAGAGAGCCTCGATCGTCAGCGCAGCCCGGGCCCACATTCCACCCGTGACAATGTTGACCGGATTGACCGGAACACCACCCTCCCCCAGCCCGGTTCCGTGAAAGTTCAGCCGCCTGCAGCCAACCACGTGGGCGGCCTCCACGGAGCGCTTGGCTGATTCCAGAAAATTCTTGATTTCTTCCTTGCTCGTGAGATTTCCGGAGATATAGCCCGTCATGGAGCTGATGGGAATGCCCGTGGAAGCGATTGCCCGCAGGTCCTTGGTGGTCCAGTCCCACATCTCAACCTCCAGTCCGCGCCCAGCAATCCTCTCCAGACGATCCACGAACGGAATGTCCCGGAAAATCATCTCCGAACAAGCAGCCAGCCTGAAGGTACTCTTCTGCGCGGTGACGCTCACTCGTCAACCTCCGAAATCTTCACCGGGCGACCCTCCGCAACTGACTTGATGGCGGCGGCGGCAACCAGCTGCGCCTTGATGCCCGCATCCGCATCCGGGAAGTCCACATCGCCGCCGTTCAACAAATCCGCGAATACTTGGAATTCACGCCTATAGGCCTCATGGAAACGAGAGGTGTCGGTTCCCGCAGTATCGGCATGCCCACCCGCACTGTCGTAGAGGCGAGCCGCAGTGTTGGCAAGATCACCCATGGAGACCATGCCCGCGGATCCGAAGACCTCACCGCGCAAATCGTAGCCGTACATGGCACTGAACGATGCCTCCGCCGTTGCCATGGCGCCATTGTCGTAGCGGATCACGGTCACTGCGCTGTCGAAGAATCCGGTCCCCTTCGCCTGCGGGGCAACGAGAGCGTCCGCAATGGCATAGACCTCGACGGGTTCGGCCCCAGCATTCAGCCAGTTGATGGTGTCGAAATCGTGGATCAGCGTCTCATTGAAGATGGTCCCGGGCGCTACCCTGGCAGGATCACCAGGCCATGGCCCCGGGTCGCGGGTGATGGAGTGGATCCTCTGAACGGACCCCACCGCCCCGTTGATCACCATCCGCTTGGCCCGGGCCCAGGACTCCGCGTAACGGCGGTTGAAGCCCACCTGGAAGAGCACTCCAGCCTCTTGTGCCGCCGCAACCGAGGCCTTGGCATCGGCAACGTTGGTGGCAATCGGCTTCTCCGTGAAGATGTGCTTCCCGGCGGCGGCGAACGCCTTGATGAGGTCCACGTGGTTCGCTGCTGGCGCGGTGATGACCACGGCATCAATGCTCTCGTCCTGCGAGATGAGGAAGGGATCGCGCAGCGTGTTGTCCACACCCAGTTCCGCAGAGAGTTCTTCAAGGTGAGGTGCCATCGGATCCGCGAGAACGGCAAGTTCCACCCCCTTGACCTCTTCGGCGATCGTTCTGGCGTGGTGGGTTCCGATTCGCCCCACACCCACCAGGGCAAGTCTCTTCATGTCCTCAACTCCTTCGTCGGGTTGTGCATCTCATTTTCAATGACCAGATTTCGTTACTAGATCGAATGAGTAATACGTACTAGTTATTGTAAGAATCACACCTTGGTAGGTCAATACAATCGAAAAATCTCCTGGAGGATGGATCTACTCAAGAAAACGTGGCCGGCGGACCACACCATTCGGGTGGTGAGAATCCAAGCGCTCGTCTGGCAATGGAGACCCCGCAATGGAGAGCGCATCACCGGGTGAAGGGACCGTGCGGGCTTCCCTGCGAACGCTGGGAAGCCCGCGAAGCGGGGAGAGTCCATGAGGGCGGCGGCCATCGCTTGATACTCTGGAGATCCACACCGGCACACCATCTATCTTGAGGGAGTGAAAATGCCAGGTCTCCCGAAGAAGTCGCGCCCCACGATGCGCGATGTCGCCCGCGAGGCCGGCGTCTCACAGTCCCTCGTGTCCATTGTTTTCAGAGGTATCCCTGGAGCCAGCGACGCTACTCGCGAGAAAGTTCTCGAGGCGGCCGAAAAACTTGGCTACGTGCGCAACGAGAGCGCTCGCGCACTGCGGGCCTCCACCCCCAATACCATCGGCGTCAGCTTCCAGACCCGCCAGCCCTTCCATCACGAACTACTGGACGGATTGTATGCCGCGACTGCCAACACCGACTACCAGCTGGTTCTTTCAGCGGTCTCTCAAAGCCGTACGGAATCCGACGCCATCGGAACACTGTTGTCCTACCGCAGCGGCGCGCTCATCCTCCTCGGATGCCGCATGGAGAAACAGGAACTCGCCCACATCGCCCGGACCATACCCATCGTCACCGTCGCCAGCAGAAGTACCGCCCCCGGAGTCGACTGGGTTGTTTCCGATGATGAGGCCGGCATGTCCCTCGCCGTCGCTCATCTCAAGGAACTCGGTCACACCAAGATTCGCTACCTGTCCTGCTCGGATGCCGCGGGAGGTCCGGACCGCCTGACCGCATTTCAGCACGCGGTACAACTTCACGGACTTGCGGACACCGCACGCGCCACGCCCGACGGCGGGAAGAACGAGGCGTCGGGGGCGAGCGCCGCGGAGAGCATCCTCTGGTCGGGGGACCTTCCCACCGCCATCATCGCTTTCAATGACAGGTGCGCACTGGGACTCATCGACGTCTTCATCCGCAGCGGGATATCCATCCCGAATGACGTTTCGATCATCGGTTTCGACGATTCGGAGATCGCATCACGACGGGGCATAAACATGACCTCCGTACACCAGAGTCCCAGCGATCTGGCCCGCTTTGCCGCCGAGCGCGCCATCCACCGGCTTGATTCGGCGTCCATTCCCTCGGTGGTGCGAGGAACGGTGCTCCCCACCTCCCTCACAATCCGCGAAACAACCGGACCGGTACGCACCACGGAGCCCCTACCACAGTTGCGGACACCGTCCCACCCAGCCATCACGCGGAAGAGCCCTCTCGGAGTCAAAGCATTGTACTGACCAGTGGCCCATGGGCCATTCCCCTCCCACACGCCGCTTTGACGCAGACTGGACAATCTCCACATGCAATGGCGGACAAATCCTACGCAATGCGGTGGGGACGAGATACGAGCCTCGTCCCCACCACAGCAATTGCTCACACCCCTGAGGCCTCACTCAGCCCGCCGCGCAAGCTCCCCACATAAAGGAAACAGCCCCCAGGATCGCGGTCCCGGAGGTGGTACCGCGGTATCAACGGATCAGACGCCAAGTGCCTCCCCGAGGTACTTGCGTGCAATCAATGCGTACTCCAACGGATTCGCAACGCCGGGGTCCTGCTCCGCCTCGACCATGAACCAACCGTCGTAGTCCGAATCGACCACTGGCTGGAGCAACGCCTTGAAGTCGGTGGGGCCATCGCCGGGGACGGTAAAGGACCCGGCGAGGATCGAATCGAGGAAGCTGAGCTTTTCGGCGCGGGCCTTCTCCACGATCTCCGGGCGGATGTCCTTGAGGTGGACATGACCGATACGGTCGAGATAACGCTCGACGATCTCCGCCGGGTTCTCACCGGAGAAGAGGAGGTGACCGTTGTCCACCAACAGCTTCAGCTTCTCGGGGTCGGTGTTCTCCATGAGGCGGTCAATCTCAGCCGTGGTCTGCACTCCTGTTCCCATGTGGTGATGGTAGGCCAGGCGCAGTCCCTTCTCGGCAGCCAGATCGCCAAACTTGTTGAGCCCCTCAGCCAGGCGGTCCCACTCCTCGTCCGTGAAATACGGCTTGTCCTCAAAGATTGACTTGTCCCGCATTCCCTGAATTGAATGTCCCTGCTCGCAGATGTTGATGCAGTCCGCGCCAAGGGCGGCCATGTAGTCGCGGAAGACCAGGAACTTTGCCTCTTCGACCTCATAGGACTCGGTGGTCAACAAGCAACCATGCCATGCGGCGGCAATCTTGATGCCTCGCAACCCCAGCTCCTTGTTGAGCGCCTCGGGATCCTTGGGGTACTTGTTGCCGATCTCTGTGCCGGCGTACCCAGCCAGTGCGACCTCACTGAGAATCTGCTGGTAGGTGGTTTCCCCTCCCAGCGTTGGCATGTCGTCGTTCACCCAAGCAATGGGGGCGCAGCCGACCTTGATCGTGCTCATAATGGACCTCTTACTTTCCGGTAGTGGGTGAGCGGTTCGCATCACTGTGCAGAACATTGCATCCTCGCAACAAGTCACCCTTTTTGTCTTGTCAATTATATTCGATTGTTCTCAGTAACGGTATTCCCACAGCGAACTGAGAGAACTTCCATGCGTTCCTTCACCCGGTTCCCCAGAACGGGCGGCCGATCCAGTCGCATGTCCAGTCGGCCGCACCGTCGGGCCCCGGCCCCAACCCATGCAGACTTTCGTCCACACTCTGTCAGGAGTACCGCTCTTCCATGTACACCTCGATTTCCTCCAAGGACTTGTCACTCGTCTCCGGCATGATCTTGAAGAGAATGAAGGCAAAGACCAAGTTGATGACCGCGTAGATGCCATACGTGACGCCACCACCGAGGGATGCCATCATCGACGGGAAGGTGGCTGTCACGATCGCATTCGCAATCCATAGAACGAACACCGCGGACCCATTCGCGATTCCTCGCACAAACGCGGGGAACATCTCTCCCAGCACGGTCCACACGACCGGCCCGTTTCCCGCCTGAACCACCAACATGAATACGCCCATCAGGGCAAGAACCGCGAACGGTGCCCATGAGGGCGGCGTCCCACCCGAATCGAGGGCCGGCTGAATTGTCAGTTGGAAGAGGATGGCGATCGATGCAAGTGTCACAAACACGAGCGACAGGCACGTGATGAGGATGCGCCGCCTTGCAAAGCGCCCGATGATCCAGAGGGCCGCCACACATCCGACAACCGACATGACACCGTTGGCTGTCTGCGCCGTGATGGCCGCCGAGGTCCCCATGCCCGCATACTGGAGCACCTTGGGTGCGTAGTACATGACGGTGTTGACGCCCGTCGTCTGGTTCGTGATGGCAATGAAGCATCCAACCAGAAACAGTTTGCGTATCCACGGGATCCTGAAGATGTCCCTGAAAGTGCCCTTGTGCTGCTTTTGCTCATCCTCGCGGGCAGCAAGCATCTCCTCAAGTTCAACTGCGATGTCACCGTCACGCTCAGGATCACGTACTCGCTTGAGCGAACCAATGGCCTCGTAGTAACGCTGGTTGTTGGCGTACCAGCGCGGCGATTCCGGCATCATGCGCATGCCGATCCACAGAGCGATGGCGGGTATGGTGCACAGGAAGAGCATGATGCGCCATCCCGCGCCGTTTCCTCCGTTGACGGCAAGATTGCCAACGAAGTCGTGCCACTCACCGGTACCCATGGTGCCACCGAGATTGTGCTGGAGCTTGTTGACGTTGTCGAAGGATTGCATCCCCTTCTCCAGAATGCCCGTTGGATCGGAGGCAACATCAATCTGGGGGCCCTTGTAATACATGTCAATGAGCGCGTTGAACGTGAACGCAAGAAGCTGACCAGTCACGATCATGACCTGATCAATGGCAACGATCGTGCCACGAATCCGCTTGGGAGCGGTTTCCGAAAGATAGACCGGGACCGTCGCCGAAGCACCGCCTACGGCAAAGCCCAGAATGACTCGGAACGGGTACATCACCCAGATGTTCGGGGCAAAAGTGGTCCCGAGGCTGCCAACGATGAATACCATGGCCAGGAGGATGATATTGTGCCTGCGCCCGTATCTGTCCGAGAGTCTACCGCCGATGAGAGCGCCGAGCGCGGCTCCGATCAACAGAGTTCCGCCAACCCACCCCTCCTCGGTTGGAGTGAGCCCCAGACCTCCGGCTCCGGCGGGCATGTACATGTAGGGCAGTGCACCGGAGATGACTCCGGTGTCGTATCCGAACAGGAACGATCCGAGTGTGGCCACGAAGGCCACGAAGCCGATGGACCGCTTCTTGCCCGAAGCGGGGGTCTTGTCCACAGCCTCCCGCACGTCATGTGGAACGTATGATTTCACGATTCTCCAATCGCACGATTGAACACCTGATGAGAGCGGCACTCACGAAAAGGGTGCACTTGTCCGAGGCGGGTACAGCAGCGTATCCACCTTGTGCCGTCTGGAACACCGGGCCTCCGTTCGGAGGCCCGGGCCGATGTGGTGATCCGAGATCATTCGCCGGGCCACCACTGCCTGCAGTAAAAGTTACTTCCCGGAAAAAGTCTCTGATGCGTCGACGTCGTACGTAGTTCGTCCAGTGACGGCGACGACGTCGTGCCAGCGTCCATCCGCAGCCGAAGCCACCGTCGCCTCGTCCACTTCGGCAGCTGCCCAGCCATCAGCCACCGAGGGAGCCAGTTGCTCACCGGTCACGACCGACTGGAGGAACTGCGCGGCTTCAACGACTTTCAGATCGTCGAATCCCATGGAGGTGCCGGCTCCCGGCTGGAAGCGCGCGAATGACGGGAAGGTCGGCCCAGCCATGACTCGTGTGTAGCCCTGGAACTCGTTCTCCCGGCCAATGCAGATCTCGAGGTCGTTCAGCTTCTCGAAATTCCAGCGCAACGACCCCTCGGTACCGTATACCTCGATGACATACTCCGAGCGTGGGCCGACCGAGACGCGTGAGGACTCCAGCGTTCCGACCACCCCGTTCTCGAGCCGGACCATCATCGCGACGTAGTCCTCGTTGCCCACCCGACCCAGTTCGTCGGAGACCTCCCAACCGCTGTGCCCGACACCTGCCTTCGTGGGAATGGGGCGCTGGGCAATGAAGGTGTCCGTCAGAGCGGACACGGAAGCGATACGCCCACAGACGTACTGCACCAGATCCGCTCCGTGACTCATGAGATCTCCAACGACGCCAGCACCAGCGAGATCCCGATCATAACGCCACGTCAGCGGCCCCTCAGGGTAGGACGCGTAGTCCGCAAGGAGCCAGCACCTCACGTTGGTCACACGTCCGAGTCGCCCGCTCCGCACCACCTCGCGCGCCTTCTCGATGGCCGGGACATGCCGATAGTTGAAGCCCACGGACGTCACCAGTCCTGCCTTCTGCGCGCAAACCGCGATGTCCTTCGACTGGGCGGCCGAGACCCCCATGGGCTTCTCGATCCAGAAGGGCTTGCCCGCCTCGATTGCAGCCAAGGCAATCTCGTGGTGCAGGTAGTTGGGCGAACAGATCGAAACGACATCCACCTCTGGATCAGCCAGCAGCTCGCGATAGTCGGCCACAGCCCGCTCGAAGCCAAGGGACTCCGTGGCGAGAACCCGATTCGCTTCGATCGGATCGCAGGCGCTCACGAGCCGGACCTGCGCATCGATCTCCGTGTAGCGCTCGGCCAACGCTTTGTATGCCCGGGTATGGAGACGACCCATCCACCCCAGACTGATGACTCCAACTCCCAATATCCTCTTCGACACTGGAACTCCTCATTGAATTTGTGGCACAAAGCCCGTCTTTGTGCGAACAAAATTCAGCATGGCACACGTCGTCGTCGGTTGACAGGTGCCCGAACAACCGTAACGTTGTTGTAAAACGTTACGGTTGCCGAGTTCGACCCCATCCCTTGTCAGGAAAGCGATCGGCGGACGGGCCCCGAGGATTTGCGGATTACCAACGACGTCGGCAGGACCACCAGTTCTTCTTCACCCGGCTGAGTGATCACACCGGAATCAATGCGACGACGCACGAGCTCCATGGCAACTCGTGCGAGGGGGAACGGATCCTGATCGACCGTGGTCAGAGAGGTCGATGGATCAGCGGAGTCCGGGCCGTCGTCGTACCCGGTAACCGAGGCATCCTCCGGCACCGCAACTCCCACACCGCGCAACGTACGTACGAAAGCCGCCCCCAAAGCGTCGTTGTAACAGGTCACGGCCGAGGGAAGAGCGTCCAGAGCCATGACAACCCGGGCGGTCCGGGCGCCGTCGGCAATCGTGGTTCCACCGGGGATCACACGGATCCACCGGTCCAAACCATGCGCGCGCATGGCCTTCTCGTAGGCCGCAGTGCGTCTCTCGGCCAAGAGGTTCTTGCGCCCGCCATCGACGTGGATGATGTCCCGATGTCCCAACTCCACGAGGTGATCGATGAGTGCACCGTATCCCATGTCATCGTCCGAGACGACCGCGTCTATTCCTTCTTCGTGCACGTACCGGCACAGGCTCAGCGTGGGAAGACGTTTCCCAATCGCACATATTTCGGCCGTGTTGAGGCCGGAGCCGGTGAGGATCATCGCCTGGCACCGTTCCTGCAACAGAACATTGACACACTTGCGCTCGTCATGATGAGCCGTGGCCGCGGCAAGCACCAGCTGAAGGTTTGACTCCTCGGCAGCCACGTACAGAGCGTCGAGCAGCCTGGATTGAAAGACCGACTCGGCTTCGTAAACCACTCCCACCAAGCGGACGTCGTGGCGGCGCAGGTTGGAGGCACGCCTGTCCGGTCTCCAACCAAGGCGATTGGCGACCTCGAGCACTCGGGCACGAGTATCTTCCGAAACACCCGGCCTACCCGCCAAGGCGACAGAAACCGTTGAGATCGAGGTACCTGAAGCTCTCGCAACGTCGCGGATGGTCACCCTTCTGGGCTTGGACCCTTGCCGATTCGTATCTGCCATAATGCCGAGCCTTCCCTGCCGAGGCGACTGACCTCGCCAATCACACCATAACCGCAACCGTCACGAAGCCGGTATCAAGAGGAAGCAATGCGGGCGGCCCCGCACCACGAACTCTCATGACACCAGGGCGCACATTCTCTCATGGCCACGCGGAGACCACCACGCCATCGCGGAGGTCTTGGAGCCCTTGGGCAAAGCTGCACCCCAGAGGCCGCCCCACAATGAGACGGCGCCCTTCCGCACATTGAAGAATGTGCGGAAGGGCGCCGTCAACCGGGTTCACGACGATCAGATCGCCACCTCGTGGGCGGTAAGCCATGGACAGTAGGCCAGGACGGTAGGAGAGCAACCCATCGTCAAGGGGTCATGGACGGACTGGATGATTGATTCCAAGTTTTCCCGGTTCCGGGTGGAACGGATGGGGTTGAGGGCCTTCTCGTTTTCTTCATGGGTGCACAGCGTTGAGCCGTGCCAATTAAGGCACGGCTCAACGCTCCACGCCCACTTGGGGAGCGAAAGCCCGCCCCACCCGGGGAATCAATCATCCAGCCGAGGCGCGAACGTACTAGCCGAGGTGTGCAGCCGCGGAGAGCAAATTCTTTGCGGAGATCTGCAGGCCTTCGACGTTGCCGTAGTCGGCATCCTCGTGCTCGATGTTGACCACCATGTCGGGGTTCACATCGGAGATCGCCTTGAGGAACTCCGCCCAGTAGTCCTCGTCATGTCCTGCGCCGAACGCGACGAAACGCCATGCCGGATCCTCCGGCCATGAGCTGCAGTAGTAGTCGATGCCCACAGGCGTCCGATTCTCGAGTTCAGCCGGAACCTGACCGAAGTCCGCATCCAGCACGCCACGGTAGGCAACACCGGGAAAGAGCCTGGTGTCCTTGGCGTGGACGTGACCCACGTAGGAGCCGAGGCGCTTCGTGGCCTCGATCGGCTCCGCCTGCTGCCAGAACAGGTGGGACGGGTCCATGTTGACCTTGACGTTCGTGGCGCCCGTCTCCTCAATGAGGCGCTCGAAGGCGGGAACGTTGAAGATCAGATTGCGCGGGTGCAGCTCCAGGCACACGTCAACGCCGTTGTCTCGGGCGAGGGCGTCGATTTCCTTCCAGAATGGAACGGCTATGGTCCACTGGTAGTTGATGATCTCCAAGTCAATGCCGTTCCAGGGGTTGACGATCCACGTGGCGTACTTGCCAGTGGGGTCCGTACCGGGAACACCGGACATGGCGACGATCTCCTTGACGCCCAGTGCTCCGGCGGTGCGGATGGCGCGGCGGAGGTCATTGGCGTGAACCATACCCTCGTTGGGGCGGGGAGAGAGTGGATTGCCCGAGGTGTTGAGGCCAGTCAGCTCCACACCATGCTCTTCGAAGATTCCGAGGTAGTCGTCGCGGGCTGCTTTCGAGGCCAGCAAGACATCCGCCGGGCAATGAGGCGAAGGGATGAAGCCACCGACGTTGACCTCGGCTCCGCTCAGGCCAGCGTCCTTGAGGACGTCGAGGGCATCACCCAATGGGCGATCGTGTAGGCAAGCTGTGTATGCACCATATTTGAGTGCCATGGTGAACTCCTATGTTCTGTGTAATTGTGATTGGGACCCTCGCCTGGGGCTTCCGGGCGACATTGATCTCTGCTCCGCCAAAGGCGGCATCGAGGATTGCGCTGCCGACATCACCGGGAAGAGGTTGTGCCGCATCAGCAGTTCGGAACCAGCGATCACGTGTGTGAGACGCCACCCGTTGAGAAAACCAGTACTGGTTGCCCCCGCACCGGCGGTCACGATGTGGGGGTCTCCACCCATTCGAGCCTCCGTTGGTTCACGCCGCACAAGGCAGAGCTTTGCTTCAAACCAGAATCCTAACGCGCGTTAGCTCCTTGGTATGAGACTAGTATGCATGTTTTGTAACGTCAAGAAGCAATCTCAATCTGGTACGAGTCAAGATGACCTGGGTCAAATCAAGGGGTGGTGAGTCGTGCGACTTCTCGCGGGCTTCAATGGCCACCATCACCACACCCCAACTTGCGCGGATCCGCCCGAGACCGCGAGAGTCGCGCCCGGCAGGACCTAGAATCAATGCAAGTTCGACACCCCACAGGTAGTGCGACAGGTAGCCGCAGGCATATCATGTCATTATGA